>Ga0209783_1000255_pt1 | contig 11167 bp, 2 predicted proteins | sample WorMetfiPIANOSA1_FD_187395 | JGI IMG/M metagenome (GOLD analysis project Ga0209783, IMG submission 187395) | Marine gutless worms symbiont microbial communities from Max Planck institute for Marine Microbiology, Germany - Olavius filocauda... | ecosystem: Host-associated > Annelida > Digestive... | reverse complement strand
ATTATTATTATTATTATTTTCTGTCTCTCTATATCTATCTATCTATCTATCTATTTATTTATTTCCTGTCACTGTCTATCTGCAGTTGCGTTCTGTCAACGTGTCTAATAAACGAATATGAATGAACGAATATGAATGACACAGGTGGCCCGTCCTGACCATAATGATGCTGGATACATAAATGTAGGCATATACGTTACACGCTGAAAAATTTACATAGATTAGAATAAGTAGGGTTACATTTAATAAAAAGCAAAGGGACATCTGGCCACTAGCATGCTTAAAACAAACAAAAAACACACACACGGTTGGGAGTTCGGAACCGGAAATTTCCTCCGGAATTTTTCCGGAAAAATAACGGTACTTTTCCGGAATAATTCCGCGGAAAATTTCCGGAAATTTGTGGTATAAAATTTCAATACGCCGCTGCTGCAGCATAGTAGTGCGTTCATGCGCTGTTGAAAAATACACTGCTTTATATTTGATTATTACCTAAAAGACTGCAACTTGCAGCAGCCAGCAATACGCTATGAAAGTGTTGCGGTCGTAAATAGTCATTAATTATAATTCTTATTCAGTCCAAACATATTTTTGGTACTTAAAATTTTAAAATTAAATTTTTTGTTTTTTTTTTATTTCGAATATGAACACACGTCCCGAGTCCTGAGAACGACTATTTATTCAAAGTTGTAAAATCGGTGTCGAAATGAGAAAGTTTAAGACTTCCGATAACGTTGTTTATAGAACTCTTCACTCTTCAGGCACTGAAAATTTCCGGAATTTTCCGGAAAAATTCCGGAAAGTTTCCGACATTCTATTTTTCCTGAAAAGTTACAACCCTGAATAAATATTAAAAAAATTCCAGGGGGGTTAATTGCGGATAGGGTTTCAGAAGGGCAGATAGCACCAGCATTGTACGGGGCTTGTCGGTGATACGGGTCTTCGTGCTCCATCTGCATGTGCACTAAGTTTGAAGTTCATGGCCTTCCAGTTCGGAAGATATGACGCACTTTCGGTAACTCGGTCTCAGCATTAATCGGCCATTCGGCCATGGTGACCTTGACCTTTGACCGTTGCTCTCTAAATAGGTTCACGGGTTACTCGTGTGATGGGCTTCCATCATGTCAATTTTGGTGTTTCATAGGCCTTTCCGTTCTCGAGTTATAGGTCAAGGCACGCGACAGACGGACGGACGGACGGACAGCACCGCACCTCATTTTATGGAGGTAGGAGGCATGTGTAGTTAATTACAGTTGTCATGGGAACCTGTTGATCAATTTAGAACTTTCTAGGAATCTGCACTCTTCGAGTTACGAGCCGAGCTCCACACGGACTGGCAGGATTAAAAGCGGAATGCGGAAATGCATTACGGAAATACTACATTGCTGCGCACGCTGGCTAGGGATGTGCCGGAATACCAGAATACTCAATTACTCGAGTAGATAGTGTCGAGTATTGCTTTTACTTATCGATTACTTGTAGAATATAGGCCTACACACGTCATTTTTACCATAGGCTACATGAAAAATTGTTTCCAAAGTTGAGTTGAGAAGATTTTGACGCATTATCCATGACAACACAAATGTAAGCTGTAACTGCTACAATATGATGTCATCAATGACGTCATGTAATAGCTAATAAAAAGACAAAAACAACATTCGTCAATTTATGGCTGTACATAGCCTCCGTTAAACTCTATAGATCGAGTATTGTGAGGATTTTTATAAACTGGTAAATTTTCCAGATTCTTAGCTACCTGATGGACGCGGTCAATTAGTTGCGCACCTATAGATGCGATCCGCGCATCTAAAGAATAGGCCTTTAGCATGTAAGTCAATGGCAAACAAACACAAGTAGATTCTCGTGTCAAACACGGATCGAGATTAACCAATCAGCGTCTAGAATAAGACAGCCAATCAGAGGCCTCCGTCTGCCATATAAAAGGACCTCTGCCGTTGTATCAAGGTCGGTTAGGTTCAGTTCGACTCGGTTCAGTTGTGTTCAGTCGATATTAGTGCTTGTGTTAGAAAGACGTGTGTTTATCATCAATAAACAGATGCGGTTGTTCTTCGTGTTAACTAGTCCGCACTCGGCATGACTACCCAAGAACCGCATCCGCATGCGCTCGAGTCTTTGTTGACGGATCTGGTTCCTGGCTTCACCCCTGAGATATCTATCGCTGAGCAGCCTGGGCAAGAGGCGGAATATCAGGGACCAGGTGCCCATAGCGCATCATGGGGCATCGGGGCCGCACCTCGGTCCGTCACAAGTGGCGCCACAACTCGGGGCTCGAATCTAGCGGTCTTGATGGCCGCATCTACCGCACCCGTCACGTCTGCGATGACCGTGCTGGGTGGATATCCGACTGGCGCATATACCGCATCCTTGGGGGATCGGATGCGTCCGTCAGGGAAGACTGCGACGACGAAGCGCAACCTCATGAGTTTGCTTGAACTAGAAGCTGATGCGGATTTAACTGCGGACTGGACTGGTGCGGAGGATGCGGAGACCACGCATCCGCCGAGGTCGAAGCCAACAAACCTGCTGGGTAAGGAGTATCCGGACAGGGCGTGGTCGCAACAACGTGCAGAGTTGCGCAGCCCGAGGTGGGATGCTGCTGAGAGTTCCGGTGAAGGTGGTGTTGAAGATGGTCGTCGGCTGGGTACGGTCACAGCCGCATCCGCATCCGCATCCGTTCCAGGATTGATAGCAGCCAAGAGACGTCTGAACGCGGAGAGGCGCCGCATCAATGAATCACTCAAAGCAGAGGAGGATCGACTGGACGCGGCTATGATTGAGGCGTGTGGTCGAGGGCGTACCCGGGTTCATGTAGAGGAACGTCATCGGGACCGCACCTACAACACAGACGATGATCGAGAACGCAGCCTCGACGAGATTGGTGGACAACGTGCGGGTGCAACGGAGGGAGGTGAGCAGACACAGTCAGGTTTGAATTCCCGCCGCATCCAGTGCAACCGCAATCGTTCTGCTACACCAAGAGACAGTGACGTGGAGACGAGACGCGGTCGACGCCGAAGCAGCTTCGAGGATGCGGTCACCACCGTTCCACGCCGCATCAGTCGCAACCGTGGCCGCAACCCGGAAGACGACGACGACGATGGTGAGTCTGGTCGTGAACGTGCCTGCGCAAGAGAGCGTGGTCGTCGCCGCAACCGCATCCAACGCCGCAGCTCGTCTTCCAATAGCAGCCATAGCCAGGAGAGAAATCGTAGACGCATCCGTCCGCGCGAGTTCAATGGAACAGGATCTTTCGAAACATTCTATGAACATTTCCAAGTATGTGCGCAGTACAACCGTTGGAGGGAGGTTGACAAACTGGCGCATCTCAAATCCGCACTCACTGGAGATGCGGGTCAGTTGCTGTGGGATATGCCGGCATCCGACACGGACACGGTGGCGAAGCTAGTCAAGTTACTCCGCAACCGTTTTGGAGGTGCGAAACAAGTAGACAAATTCAGAATGGAACTTCGGTTGCGGCGACGTCAGGCCGATGAGACGTTATCGAAGCTGCACCAGGACATCCGTCGTCTGATGGCGTTGGCGCATCCCACTCTCAAGGCTGATGAACGTGAGGTGATCGCATGCGACTATTTCATAGATGCGCTCGACGACCCCGACTTCGCACTCAAGGTTCGCGAACGTACCCCAACAACATTGGATGATGCGCTGCGCATCTCTCTACAACTCGAGGCTTGGACAAGAGACGCTGAACGACAACGCGGAGAGAGACAATCAACACCGCAATCAGCACCGCATCCTAAGAACAGTAAAACTCGTATTGTTAACGTAGTTGATGTTGCGGATGATGTTAATCGTGATGTTAGCTCGTTAGATGCGGTAAACCAAAAGTTGGATCAGTTACTGTGCGCATCTAGAAATGTAAACCCAAAACCGCAGTCACATTTTGGTATGAAAAACGAACCCAAATGTGAATCTAAGAGGCATCCTGGGTTAGAACAACAACCGCAGCCATTTCAAAGAAGAAAAAGAGGAGGTAGCACCCCTAATTTGGTGCGTTTTTGCTATAACTGTGGCAATCCAGGGCACATACGGCGTAACTGTCCGTTTCCTAGGCCGCAGCCTAGTTCTGTCTCTGTACCGCAACCTAATGTCTGTCAGTCTGTTCCTAGTTATATGTCGCATCCTGCTTCACCTCCGCAACCTACTTCCTACTCGTATTCATATGATGCCGCGCCGCCGCACGATGATGCGTTTTCACCGAGTTATATACCACAGCCGCAACCGTTACAGTCGGCTGCATATCAGCCTAGTGTGTCTTCTTATCTGGCTTCGTTTGCGTCGCATCCGCCGCAGCCTACCACATCCCATACCCAGTCAAAGAGCATTCCAAACACACGAGGGTTGAAAGGACTTGATCAGGATGCGGTGTACATAGTGATGGGGCTCGGAAAAAGAGAACATCCATGTCTTCTCGATTCAGGATGCGAAAAGACACTAGTCCCTTTGGCAGTTGCGACTTCAATGCGGCGAGCGTACCTTCGTCAAACATCGTATAAACTTACGTGCGCTAACGATACCACCATAGACGTCGTGGGTGAGATCACTTTGCCACTTGTTTTGCAGGGAAGATGCATTCCCACGCTAGCATTGGCTACCCCGGATGTAGAAGAAATCATGTTGGGTGCGGAGTGGCTCACTAAACATCGTTGTTTGTGGGACTTTGCTAATAAATGCATTTACGTAGATGGGGGATCAGCCGCCCCTCTCACGACCCGTCGCAATGCGCAGTGCAGGCGCATCTTTGTGCAGGAACACGCAGTTTTGCCACCGAAACAAGAGATTGACGTTATTGGCCGCACCACGTTACAGAATGCATACCGCATCCGAACTCCACATATTGTAGAACCGCATGCGCTTGGTTCTGGCTTGTATGTTGGCCGCACCTTGCTCGAGGAAGGCCTTCATGATCTCCGGGTGCGGGTCGTGAATACAACCCCTGAGCCGCAGCATTTGATCGTGGGCAAATGTTTAGGAAAACTGGCACCTGTTGAAATTATGGACCCTGCCACCCAAGTTGAGGCTGGTTCCGAAGCCGCACCAGCGCATCCGGATGCGGTGCCTGATTTCGCATTTGAGACTGAACCCACACCGCATCCTGACGTAATTGATCCATTGCTGGATCAACTCCCAGATGGACTGACTGCGAACCAACGTTTTCGGGTCGAGCAGTTGTTGCGCAATTATGATGACGTCTTTTCAAAAGGTGAGTTTGACATGGGTAGGACGCATCTCGCTGAACACTATATTGACACGGGCGACAGCCGTCCTATTCGTCAGGGGCTGCGGCGTCACCCCATAGCGCATCTAGAAGAGATCGATAGACAGGTGGACGAACTGGTTACACATGACTATGTCGAACCTGCAGCCAGCCCCTGGGCCTCGAACGTGCTTTTGGTGCGAAAGAAAGACGGCAGTTATCGACTGTGCGTCGATTATCGATCCCTAAATGCGGTTACGTATAAAGATGCATACCCGCTTCCGCACATCGATACGTGTCTTGGCACGATGAATGGCGCATCCTGGTTTTCGACAATAGATTTGCGTTCGGGGTATCATAATATCCCTATCAAAGAAAACGACAAGGACAAGACCGCATTCGTTACGAGACGTGGTAGCTTCCGTTACAAGGTGCTCCCGTTCGGTCTTTCGACCGCACCCTCTGTTTTTCAACGGTTGATGGACCTAGTTTTGTGCGGGCTAACTTACGTCACGTGCCTGGTTTATCTAGACGACATTATTGTGTACGCTCCCGATTTCGATACGCATCTCACGAGATTACAAGAAGTGTTCGAGAGGTTACGGGCTGCCAATTTGAAAGTTCACCCTGGGAAAAGCTGCTTTTTGCAGCAAAAGGTCGATTTCCTTGGGCACGTACTCTCGGCGAAAGGCATCGAAGTGCAGGATGCGAAAATCGCAACCATCCGTGATTGGCCTTCCCCGCGCAACCTCCGCGAGCTGCGGTCATTTTTGGGGTTAAGCAGCTACTACAGACGCTTCGTGCCGCAGTTTGCGAGTGTGGCCGCGCCCCTGCACCGCCTACAGAATAAGAAAGTCACTTTTGAATGGGGTGCGAGGGAGGAGGATGCGTTTCAGGAATTAAAGCGCCGTCTGATGACCACACCCATTCTTGGAATGCCGACAGACGAAGGGACTTACTACTTGGACACTGACGCTTCTGAAACTGGGCTTGGTGCGGTGCTGTCACAGGACCAAGGAGGTGCGGAGGTTGTCATTGCCTACGCATCCCGAACCTTGACGAAATCCGAGGTCAATTATGATGTCACGAAACGTGAACTCCTAGCAGTAGTGTACGGTCTCAAAAATTTCAGGCAATACCTGTTAGGACGTCGATTTATCATCCGCACCGATCATCAGGCTCTACAGTGGTTTCGCCGCACCCCGGAACCGATGGGGCAGCTAGCACGCTGGCTGGCATTCATTGAACAATACAATTTTAACATTGTTCATCGGCCTGGGATGCGGCATGGCAATGCGGATGCGTTGTCGCGACGTCCGGATGCGAATGCGTGCATAAGAGGTGCTATTGTAACCGAGTCCAACACGTCCGCATCCGCACCCGAATCCGCTCTCGGCGACGACATTCACGTAAAACGGGTCCCCATTTCGGCGGGGGAGCACCCAGAAGATGCGGATCAAAACTCACCCACCATGGCAGAAATGCAGCTGAACGATCCCGAAATTGGGATACTAATTAAGATGCGGCTGCAAAATACGCATCCGAGCGTAGAAAGTTTTGTCGCACAGTCAGACGCAGCTAAAGAGCTGCTAGGCCACTGGTCGCATTTAGAAGTTCATGATGGCCTAGTCTATCGCAGATGGACGCCTAAAAAGGGAAATGCGGTACTGCAGCTGCTAATCCCGGCTGCGGCGCGTCAGAAGTTTCTTTGTCAAGTCCACGCTGGACTTACAGGAGGTCACTATGGCCTTAAACGCACGCTAGATCAAGTCCAGAGGCGCGCATACTGGCCGCATTGGCGTTCGGACACGAAACGATTTGTCAGACTTTGTTCAAATTGTCAGACATACCACAGAGGCAAGCTGCCTCGAACAGCACCCTTGCAACCAACTTTTGCTGGGGCACCGATGGAGAAGATCTGCTATGATCTCACTGGACCGCATCCTCGGACGCGGCGTGGGTCTGTCTACATTCTGACGTGCATTTGTCCATTCACGAAATGGGCAGAAGCGTTTCCGATTCCCAACAAAGAGGCCGCAACCGTCGCCCGCATCCTAGTGGAGCAGGTCATTTGCAGATACGGGACCCCCATCGCGGCCCTTTCTGATCGCGGTAAAGAAGTAGATGGGCGTCTGTTGAACGAGGTTTGTAGATTGCTAGGTATAGACAAGATGCGAACTACAGCCTACAAGCCGAGTACTAATGCCCAGATCGAACGAATGCACGCAACATTGAATTCACTCATGGCTAAAACCGCATCCACGAATCAGTCCGACTGGGACATCCAGCTTCCGTATATAATGGCCGCCTATCGTGCCTCTAGACATGCAGCTACACGCATGACCCCAAATTTTCTCATGCTGGGACGGGAGGTACGGGCCCCAGTTGATGTTATGTACGGGATTCCAGAGTTGCCGCATCCAAATTCATACGATACGTATGCAAAAGAGATGCAAACACGTATGCGCAACGCGTATGCGCTTGTGAGAGAGCACCTTGGCGAAGCTGCGGTTCGATACAAGCGCCAGTACGATCTACGCGTACGGCCGCAACAGTATCATGTGGGCCAATGGGTGCTGTACTTTAATCCGAGGCGAATGCAAGGCAAACAAGAAAAATGGCGTAGAAAGTATACCGGCCCCTTTTTGATTGTGAAAACAATCGGGCCTGTAAATGTAATGCTACAGAAAAGCAAGCGCAGTCGTCCATTCTGTGTTCATATTGATAAAATTAAGTCATTCGAAACAGAGAACCCACCGCAGTCATGGTTAGATGCGGACATAAATGTCAATCAGAGCTTTGACAATGACGCGGTAGCGAGCCCGACAGATGCGGACACCGATGCGCCATCGGCGCCTATTTCGAGAACGCATCTTCTTTCCGAATCGGTAGGTGCTACTGCAGAAATCCCACCGATGGTTGCGCAGTCGATTGAATACGTACCGCCAACCGCATCTTCTGTTGCCACAACTAGTCCGACCGTTAAGCCGCACCCGAGCACTAATGTGCCGATACAGATTTCACCGATAAGTTCGCTAATTGAAACGACAAGATCGCATTTGGATGCGTATGTTAACGACGACCGCATTCATGAATATGCATTAGGTCGAGTTCCCTTGACAACGCCACTCGGCAGGCCCAAACGCCAAGTACGCAGGCCCTTACGTTATCGGGAATAGACTCGTCCGCTGTGGTGGGCGGGGTAACAAATAGACGTTAATAATAATAATAATAATAATTAAATTAATTAAATTTCTATAACGCCATACGCGAGCTACAGAGGCGCTTTGTGTTGTATCGTTCAAACTTATTTTTTTTACCAGTTTTCTTTTTCATAATATTTCCAGTGACAATAAATAAATAAAAAGTTGTTCTTTTTTTGACCAGTTAAATAAAATCGTGCAATGGGGATGCGTGACAGATGACCTTTAAATGTATCTGCCACCCCCGTTGTGCGAAGCGAGTGGACGCGCTTGGTTAGCTGTGCGTTGTTGCGCTTCATTTGCAGTTTGACGTTTGAATAGTTAAGACATTTAGTAAGTTCGTTCTGTTGGCCGCATCCGTATGGCCAAGACAAAACAGACGCCGCGCAAGTGTCCCGCAAGTGCGGCGGGCTCCGCATCCCAGTCAGCTACGGATGCGATAGATTTAACTGGCGCAGTTGACGTTGTTACGCATCAAGATGCGACAGGTGCGAACGCAAGACAGGGCGCGTCTGCGATTACAAAACGGAAGCGGGCGCCTGAGCGGAAGGGATGGCCGTGCCGTTACCCTGGATGCGGCCAGACATTCGTTTACCGGCAATCGATGAGCCGTCACATGAAGAAAGTCCATGGGCAGTCAGCAAAGCACTGGACAGGTCCTCGGTTCGGAGAAGAGGCGCGGCTTGTTGAAGTGTTCGCCGCTGCCGGTTCGAGTGCCGAGCAAGTTTTAGAAGAGGTGTTGCACAGCGTTCCAACCTTCAACACGCTCGCTCCAACCGCAGCTGGCACGCTCACTTCGTCCGCATCCTGCTCTCCCATACGACTGTCGGACTTCAACGATGCGGACAAAACCGCAGATAATGCACCAGACGACCTTGACCAGCCGGCGCGTCCGACGACCCCCAGTGTGCCGGATGGTCTGGCGACACCACCGCAGTCGCCCTCCTTGCCACAATTAGAACTGTGCGAGTCTCACGCCGCATCCTCAGCCTGTCCATACCTCGTCGCAGCCGCATCCGCGCAGCCAGCACGAACCGGCGCCCGTGCATGGACGCGGCGGTCCCCAGCCAGGAACATTGCCGTTCGTCGCACTTCTCCGACGCAGCCGTCGACTTCTACGCTACCTACAGTACCAGTGAGCACCAACCGCCGTCGCCAGGCCGGTGGTGGTAAGGATCTGAGATCGTGGTGGGCGCTGGAAGCCGAGCGTCGTTCGTGGCCCAAGACTCAAGTTGCGGTTCCGCACATCGACGTGGCACGATCGTTAGATGCGCTACCGTCCGCATCCAGCGCCGCCGTCGCGAAACTCATAACTGAACATTTCGAGCTGTCACGAAGTCATGCTTTCGCCCTTCGACGACGTACAGCGGCGATGGTCGAAATGGAGCAGCTTATCGTCGCGAAGGTGCGACGACTGCTGCCGCGAATCGGTCAGGACTCGACAGCCGCGCTAGCCGCATGCCAGCGCATCTCGGACCTCTGCGATGAAAAAGAACAGAGACCTACGTCTCTCCCATTTGAATAGTCAGACAATTTGCGGACTGTCGTTCGTCAACTTGGATTTTTCTTGCTTTTAGGACTTGTCGCCAGTAATTGCGATTATTATATTGCGATTCTTTCCGTCGAAATTAGTTAATCTGACTATGTCACTGCCGTGTCGCAGTTTAGTACCGCATCTTGAATGCGATGTAATTTCTATATACATAACTTCCGTCGTATTTCTGCTTCGGCAGGAGAAGTGACTATTACGACCGCGAACTGGTACTTGTAAATATAGGATACTTTTTTTGTTGTTTTAGAATATCTGAGTTTATGCTGAAATTCTTTAACAGATGCGCACAGTAAATAGTTTGAGACATGTTGATGTTTGTGCACACACATTTAGCCTATACACGTAGGCATAGACCTTCACCGTAAAAGTGTGAAGTTAGCCTAGATCACTTAGATTGATGTTACATTTAGTGTCGCACCTACAAGCGAGTGCGCCAACTCGCCGCAGTTGGACTCTGTATAATATTTAAGTATGAATATGGACTGTGAACCGCAACCACAAGATAATACCGCAACTCAACGCTCTACATTAGGTAGCTAACCGTAAATAACGACCTAAATTCTTTTGGTTTAGCTTCGTCTCCGTTCCACTGCGACAGTGTGGCGGGGGAGAGTTGTGAGGATTTTTATAAACTGGTAAATTTTCCAGATTCTTAGCTACCTGATGGACGCGGTCAATTAGTTGCGCACCTATAGATGCGATCCGCGCATCTAAAGAATAGGCCTTTAGCATGTAAGTCAATGGCAAACAAACACAAGTAGATTCTCGTGTCAAACACGGATCGAGATTAACCAATCAGCGTCTAGAATAAGACAGCCAATCAGAGGCCTCCGTCTGCCATATAAAAGGACCTCTGCCGTTGTATCAAGGTCGGTTAGGTTCAGTTCGACTCGGTTCAGTTGTGTTCAGTCGATATTAGTGCTTGTGTTAGAAAGACGTGTGTTTATCATCAATAAACAGATGCGGTTGTTCTTCGTGTTAACTAGTCCGCACTCGGCATGACTACCCAAGAACCGCATCCGCATGCGCTCGAGTCTTTGTTGACGGATCTGGTTCCTGGCTTCACCCCTGAGATATCTATCGCTGAGCAGCCTGGGCAAGAGGCGGAATATCAGGGACCAGGTGCCCATAGCGCATCATGGGGCATCGGGGCCGCACCTCGGTCCGTCACAG
>Ga0209783_1000254_pt1 | contig 11326 bp, 12 predicted proteins | sample WorMetfiPIANOSA1_FD_187395 | JGI IMG/M metagenome (GOLD analysis project Ga0209783, IMG submission 187395) | Marine gutless worms symbiont microbial communities from Max Planck institute for Marine Microbiology, Germany - Olavius filocauda... | ecosystem: Host-associated > Annelida > Digestive... | reverse complement strand
CCAGGCTGATAGCATCATCCTTGAACTCTTGGGTGAAACTCCGTCTGGTTTTTTGAGTACTCATTGGACACCTCGCTTTCTGATATTTCGTTCTTAGCAAAGTGTCCGTTTCTTTTAAACCACATCACTTTTCCTTCAGTCTTCGGACTTCAGTCTTCAGACTTCTTTTTGTCTTCCTTGGAAAGCGGATTCGGATTTGCGAGGTCCGCGATCTTTTTATTGGTTGCAAACAACCCGGTTTTCAGCGAGCGCCAACCAAAAAATATTAGAAAAGTACCGACGAAATATGTCCACCAGCCGGTGAAAAAGAGAGCAATGAACGCGGCAATTGCAATCGATAGAGCCCCAATAATTACAGGCACACGCCGGCTTAATCCAACATGCTCTTCACCAGTAATACTATCTGATAGTGGGTCGTATTTAAACTGATGCAGGCACCGCGGGCAGAGAAACATCATATGGCCCTCAGGCGTTTTCCCTATAAAACCCTTTTTACCATCTTTTTCCCACGTACTGAATTGCTCGAGAGTCCCATCTAGACCACAGTGGGGGCATTGTTTATCTGTTTCATCTATTTCCGTCATACATCTCCGTTTGACCTCTGATCGCAAATTCTATAATTTTAGCCGCCCGTTCGTGTTGCTCACTCGACCAGGCTTCCGTCTTCGCGTTCCAAGCTACGCCGGACACGTCGCCAAGGCTACGACCCGGCAGGCACACGCAGACAAAGCCCGGCCGATTTTTAAATCCCGCTGTCGGGGCGTGGTCACGCTTTGTTAGCCATCGCTTCGCGAGAAAGACCTGAAGACAGAAGTCGGAGGTCGGATATCAGACATCTGATCTCTTGGAGCTATGCCTTTTCCGACATCGGACCTCAGATCTCCGATCTCTTGAGGATATGGTTTGCCCGAAGGGCATGACGGTGTCAGCCGGCCAAGCCCCGATGGCGGGATTTAGAAATCGGCCGGATGATGTCTGTGTACGCCTGTGCGGCGAAGCTGAAAAGCGAAGACGTATCTGTGGCTAATTATCGGTGCTTCGCTTTTTCCCTACCGGACAGACAAATTCACACTTTCTACAGTATTTAATTACAGATTGTTCATTATCATGAACTATTTTGCTTTCCGAAACATCTTTTTCCATTCTTATATTGCAAATTTCCCGGTCATAGAAACCATCCCTGCCCGGCAAGTCTTCAGAATATTCTAGCGACTCAAATATTGGCGCTTTCGCATCCATGGCATTTTCGGGGCAGACTTTTCGGCAGTAAACCTTACAATCCGAACAGGGATCAAAGGCTATTGGCCCTGTTGGGGATATATCAGCTTCTATAAATAGGGCCCTGAGCCGGATGCGGGGACCGTACGCAGGCGTCACGAGCATATTATTCTTGCCAATACAGCCTAAACCGGCGAGCACCGCTGCATCCTTGAGGAAAACACCGCCCTTTTCAACATAATAATGGAGTTTATGCGTTTTCAATTTCAGATTGCTCTCAATCCGGAGGCTGGTCCGTTTTATGATATCAATCAAAACCCGGTTGCCTGGCGTTCCTCTCCCGTCCCACCAATCAAGCTCCGGCTTATCTTTTGGGTGTGCGAGGCCAATGACCAAAACAGATTTTACTGAATCCGGCCACGCAAACAAACGTTTGCCTTGCTCGCCATCTTTATCTTTTACAGTGCCGATCCCAGAATAATCACCCATATTCGTGTATATCGTGTGCGCGGCCGAAACTCTAAGCGCTTGCATGCTCGCTATACCGGCAAGCGTTGCCCCGTTCGCGATAGCAGCATCAATTATTCGCTTCCCAATTTCCATGCAACTCCCCCACTTCAAGTAGTCAGGTGTCGGGAGTCTGGCGTCAGACGATCTTTCAGACCCCGGACTCTCGACCCCAGACTCCTTGGTTTTCCTAACACCCTATACCCTATACCTTTTATGTAGTGTTTCTTCAGCCTTCAGTCTTCAGTCTGAAAGCCTTATCGGATCTCCGACTTCCGACCTCTGACTTCTGGCTTCTGGCTTCGGGGTCTTCCTGGTCTGGCCCCTTTGTTTTTCGGTTCGGCCTGGTAAACCTTTATCGTGAGCAAAACAATCCCGGCAAGCAGCAACCTAATAACCATTGGGGAACTCCCTTGAGATAGGGATAAAGCTAAATTAAACTAAACCAATTTGTTTGAATTTGTCACTGATCTTGAGTTTGCTGCATTGAATGCAGTACCTCATCTATTCTTGGATACTGCGGAACAAGACGCTTGGTTTTGATGAATTCCGATCGGGCTTCGGCTCTACGACCAAGATTCAGTAACGTTTGGCCCAAATTGAATCGTGCTTGAGCTATCTGTGATCTAAATCTTTCGTCATTCGGAAAAAGATCAATTGCATCACGTAATTTTCGTTCTGCTTGGGCAAAGTCGCTCATCATTAAATAGGCTGCGCCAAGCATCGCGTATGCTTCGGGCAAAGCGGGGTTTATCCGGATTGCCTTATTCAATTGGACGATAGCACTGTCAACCTTGTTCTCGGCCAAGTCAAGCAATCCAAGTTGGTACCAGCTTTCAGCGTTATTCTCAACCTCAATGGATTTATTGTAGAGATCGCGGGCTGCTGGATAATCTTTTAATCTGGCACGTTTTTGGGCTTTGTCGTAAAAATATTCCCACTCTTGCACAAATAAGGAACTTCCTGGGGCAATGACCACACCACGGCCGGAATAGACCGCCGGTTCACCCTTTTCATCTGTTGCACCGACGGATAGAAGATTGTTAACTTCACAGGCCGCTGGGAACATGATGACGTCAGGTCCGCTATTTCCCGCTGCTGCTGCAAAAATGGTGTCCTTGTATTCTGCGATTGTAGAGCAAAGTTCCTGGTGCGCCTCTTGGGTCCCGCTAAACCCAAGACTTAGGTTTACAACTGTAACCTTTTGTCTTCCTAACCATTTGATAGCCTTGATGACGTTTGCTTCTATTACTTTCCCGTCACGGCTAACGACCTTTGCACTAATAATCGCTCCCGATGGTGGCTCACCCATGCTGAACAGTGCATTAAGGGCCACTGCAGTACCATGGCCAATCTCATCCTCAAGACCTTCTCCGGTGAAATCGCGCATGTCATTAATGTAACCTGACAATTGAGGATGGTTGGAAGATACACCTGAATCGACAATTCCAATTAACACCGCATTTTTTTGGGCTTTGCCACCAAGACTGACACCTGGCAATAAAAGAACGCTATTGGTTCTCTTGCTGGAAATAATTTGTTCTGAAACACCGTCCTCCCAAAGCAAAGCACCGACCTTTTCTGCATAGCACGAGGTGCCGTGCAAACCCAAAAGGCTCCACAGCACAATATACAAGAATTTCATAATCACCTCCTGGTTTTTTTATAACGTTCTCCTGGGCTGGAGGGCATGCCAGGGTCAGAGATTTGAAAGACGGTTTGCTGTAGATAATGTTCGACTTCAGTCCATGAGGCGCTATCCGGTTCCCGATACAATAGTTTGAGGAGGTGGACACCAGCACTGATGGGATTTAGGTCTCCTTCAGGATGCTCTGCATCTAAGCCTTCCGGCCATTTATCATCAATTGAGTGTAGTTTTTCGTCCTGGCCAGTATAACAATGAAACCTGAGGATTTTACCACGATTGAATACTATCTTCCCGGAGGTTGAAGAGTCTAAGTTTTCGCGTTCGATATGACCGGGCGCATAGGAATCTTGGATGATGTGCAGAAGTGATCCGATAGCAACTCGGCGCGCCAGTAAGGGGCCTTTAAACAATTTAGCAACCGTTGATTCTCTAATTGTTCTGTCATTGATAAAGAGTTTAGGGATATTCGTTATTGGAACATCCTCGATCTTGGTCTTTAAGCGTATCTCTCCCGTGGCGACTTTATATACAAATTCCGCCCAAACTAGAATTTTTTCCTGGGTCTCCCGAGCCGGTTCACCGTTTCTAGCTGCCATGGCATGTAGGAATTGCATATCTCCGAAATGGCTGCGCTCTAGAAGTCCGTCGCCTGACCCGAATGCCACTTTCTTCGGACCTTGCGTGTCAGTTCGGACCTTTTTCTTTGCATTTGTAAATCGAACAGCAAAGTCAATTCCCCAGCGCTTGTCAAACTTGCGCAGGTTAAGGAAACTGCACTCTGGGCAAAGCAGGTCTTCAGGATCGTCATTCCAAAATACGCCATGTATATAGGCTTCATCGTACCTTGCGTGATAAGGGCGTCCGTGAACATTTGAAAGCGTTATAGAGGCGATGGTCATTTTTTCATGTACCGGTGATCCTACAAACGGGACCTTGGGGTCTAATTCCCAAAGTGGGCGCCCGGTTTGATCGGGTATTCGCGGCGGTGCATCCTTTGAATCCGGTGCCTTGGTATAAAATGGTAACATCTGCTCCGGATGCGCTTCTAAACAAATAGGGTAAGCTATTTGTAAAGATAAACAGCAAAAAACTAACAGCCGGCAGAAGAACCCATGTTTAGAAAATAATATCAACACATGCTTTCTGAGGTTCCGAAATAGAGTGTTTATTGGGGCTTTCATAATTTATATCCGTTGTTTTACAGGTTCTATTCGGCAGATTTACATGTTGGCAGACGTGCAACAAAACCAATTATGAGATTATTGCATAGGACATAAAAACCTTACATAGTGAAACCATGCACGAGTGTGTTAAACTTGCTAAAGCGATACTCAATTTCATATATGGATAACGAATGCTGATCCCACTGAAAATGAGTTTCGTCCAAGAGTGAGTAGAAAGATAGTTTTGAAGGAGATGATTTTTCCGTACTTAAATTTCAGGGTTTCGTCAAATATTTTTATTTATTTGTCGATTTCAGAAAGGTGTATAGCGCTCGACCCCACCTTTTGTTAAATCAACGGACTGAAGGACTAATCAATAAATATCTCTTTAATCACCCGATGAGTAATCAGATACATAATTGAAAGAAGGATGATAGGTTTGTGGGGAGCCTGGAAGACAAAGGGAGCAGACCTACATTTAGACAAAAAAATGCTATCTTTTCGATCATCTCTAATTGTTTTTAAGACGCCCGACCTCTGACTTCTGACTTTGGGGTCATCCTGGTCTGACCCCTCTGTAATCTAACCCTATGCTCTCTGCGCTCTGCCCTATGCCGGGCGAAGCCCAAAGCTTCCGCCTTATACCTTTTACCATATACCTTCTACCCAATGATTCTTCAGCCCTTAGCTTTCCTCATTCACCTGGACAACCAATTTCCCAAAGTTCTGACCGCCCAACATCCCGATAAAGGCCTCTGGTGCGTGCTCTAACCCATCAACCACATGCTCACGGTATTTTATTTTTCCTGCACCGAGCCAGGCGAACATGTCTTTTGCAAATTCGTCGTAGCGATGGGCATAGTCTTCGAAAATAATGAAGCCCTTTACTGTTAAGCGTTTGATTAAAATGGTCGCCATAAGCAGCGACGTTCGGTCGGGCCCATCCGGCAGCCGAGTCGCATTGTATTGCGAAATAAGACCACACACCGGAATTCTGGCTTTGGTATTAAGCAAGGGTAAGACCGCATCAAATACTTTGCCCCCGACGCTCTCGAAATAGATGTCGATTCCCTGGGGGCAGGTCTGGCCGAGTTGTTGGTCAAAATCCGGGGACTTGTGATCCAGACACGCATCAAAACCCAGAACCTCTTTAGCGTGTTTGCATTTTTCACTACCGCCGGCCACACCGACAACCCGGCAGCCTTTCAACTTCCCTATTTGCCCTACCGTTGCGCCAACCGGTCCGGTGGCGGCCGCGACGACCAGGGTCTCGCCCTGTTTGGGTTGGCCAATATCCAACAAACCCATGTAGGCCGTAAAGCCCGGCATGCCCATGATCCCCAATGCCCAGGAGGGGTTTTGGGGCGTTTCCCCCAGGCGGGTCAGGCCGGAACCATCCGACAGCGCATAATCCTGCCAGCCACTGTAAGCCAGGACCCACTCGCCCGCCTGGCAATCAGGATGCCGGGAAGCCTCAACCTGGCTGACGGTTGCACCGACCATCACCTCGTCAATCTGGACCGGTTCGGCATAGGAAGATGCATCGTTCATTCTGCCACGCATATACGGGTCGAGGGAAAGATACGCGGTGCGCAGCAACAGCTGGCCTTCAGCCGGTTCCGGCACAGGCACGTTCTCCAAACGGAAGTTCTCGGGAGTCGGGACGCCGTCAGGGCGCCCCGCCAGCACGATACGGCGGTTGTGTTCTCTGTCTTGGGACATGGGTTCCCCCCTGTATGCAATATTTTTTGGCAGCCATAGATTTAAGAATGGCTGTTTACCCTTTGGCAAATTGATCAGTGTCTTGGTTTTAAAGGTATACTTGGACAGCAGGTTGTCAACACAGACAACGGATCTGCGAATAGTATAGAAGCGCCGGCTTCCGGCCCCTGTGGCCTCTGATCTCAGATTCAAAAGTATTAGCCGCCCGTTCGCGTTACTCACTCGACACACGCAGACAGAGTCCGGGCAGCTTGTCCGGCATAGCCTTCAGGCGACGACGGAACCTGCCCGGGCTTGATTGGCCATCGCTTCGCGATATAGACCTTTGAAGGGCTGTTTGACAGGATTGCGCCTATGCGGCTTGAGAACATTCAACAGCGATTTACCGGATTAAAACCTGTAAGCGCGCCCCGGATGGCCGCGCTCACGGGTCCATTGCCTTCGGCAAGAAACAACCTCGGTATTGCTATTGTTGCGTTGAAGGATATCGCGAATAGGTGGGTTGGCTTAGTGTAACAACTTCGCGTAGCGACTGACACATTTTCTGTTTCTTCCGGGAACTGAAAATAGGTCTTAAATCATGTTGAACGGTTCTCAAGCCGCATAGGCGCAATCCTGTAGATCCTGTCGAAAAAGGTTTCAGGGTTTGACTATGAGATTCTAAATCCGTGTAATCCGTGTCGAGATCGGTTTTAGGTTTACCCGGCGAAGCCGGAAAGAAACTGTCCGTATCAGTCCGTGTGTGTCTGTGGCTAATTAATGGTTTCTGGTTTTTTTCCTCAGTCTCTATTCTCGCGGTCTGGCCCATATTTTCAGTCATCGGGGTAAAACGGGGTAAACCCTTTTGAAGAGCATTCCGGGCAAATACCGGCCCGGAACTGGGAGGTGGTATCCGCGGTGGCAGCAGTGGGGGCCCAGGTCCCATTGGCATCACAGACTTTTTTACAGTGCATGCAGGCAATGAAATCCGCACTCCGTCTGTATTTCCCGCGCCTTCTTTCGGGGCCGCTATAGCTGGCGTCTTCGCCTTTCCGGCGATCACGCCCACTGCGTCTGTCTGAAGTCCCGGTCCATCCCATCGGTTTCCTCCCATGGTTTGATAAACAAGGCGTTTAAATGACAATCCCTGGTAGCGCCCCTTTTTAACCAGAGTACAGTGTTTCACAGGCATTTCAAGTGTTGCTAGAGTGGACCTTGCTTTTTCTTGCCGACCTCCGACTCACGACTTCTGACCTCGGGACCTTCCAGGTCTGCCCCTTTGTCTTCTATTGGTCAATATTCAAATCAGGGTAATGCTTCGCCAGGCAGTCAGGGCACACACTGTGGCTGAATTCAGCATCAGAATGATCGTGAATATAAGATTCAATCTGATTCCAGTATCCACTGTCATCTCGGATTTTCTTGCAGTGTGCACAGATGGGGAGCAGGCCGCTGAGAGTTTTCACCTGGGCCAGTGCCAGCTCCAGGCGATGATTGCTTTTCGAAAGTCTCAACTCATTATTCCGCACCTGCCGGTAGGCCTCGTTGGTCAAACGCATGGCCGCGCCGATCACCAGCGCTGTAACGCCCAGCGTTATCATGATAGTGACCAGGTCGAGGGGATCGGGAGGCACCGTCAAAGACGACACGATCAACCCCGCACGTTCCGCAAAATACAAACTGAAAATGGAGCAATAGATAAAGATTGTGATACAGACCAGGATCTGAATTCCCACCATGAGGCCGGCCATGGCGATGACGGTATAATATCCGGTAAGCGCGGAATCCCGGATACCATCAAACACGCACATGGGGATCGTAAAGCTCACCCAGGTGACCAGCAGCAGCAACGAACCGACTTGGCGAACAAAACCCCGATTTAGAGTAACCTTAAGGGCGCCGATTACTACCGCCGCCGTCGTTGCAACAAGCGTGGTGACAATTTTGGATTCTTCGGATAAGACGCCAGCCAGAATGAACAAAAGGGCACAGGCTAAGGCAACCAGGAGAAGGCTGTTAATCACGCCCGCGCGCCTCTGTTTTGCTTCATCATCGAATTTCGGTGCAAAAAAATACTGCAAGATGGAAAGCGTCATTTTCTGTAATCCCGCATAAGTTCGTGGTTTACCCGATATTATCAGAAATCGAATCCGAGGCAACCAATAACCGCAAGGCTTGCTCAGCTCATCCGGGTAGTTCCACTTGTAATTTTGTCAATGTGTAGGTCTGCTCCTTCGTTTTTCGGTAGGGTAATCTGACCCTGACTTTCATTCAGAAGGTTTTAACTAGGTATATTTTTTCATCGCTGTGTTGCAATAATGCGAATGCATTCTTTCTTCTTTACATCAGCTTGTCTTTCTTCATGGGCATGAGTCCTGGTTTGACTCTTTATTTTCGTGTTAATACTTTTTGCGAGAGCGCCATAACCTTCAGGTTTATTTGACTTGTTAATAAGCGCGCCTACTTTTGTTCTGGCTACCTTAAAGGCTTTATTGACACTCATACGCGCTTTTCGGCATCTTTCGTGCTTGTTTTTCAAATCAGCATTGATATTCTTTGCGTTGCCTGTTGCGCATCTTGGTGTCCTGGTTCCAACAGGACCGCATGCGTTTACCGGATGTATTCTCGCGTTATGAGTTGTACAAGTAGCTCTTGGACCAGCATATGGAATTAAATTGCAGCCGGTAGCGTTAGCATCAGCATTTTGCAAAGCTACTAGTGATGGATCTTTAGCTAAAGCAACGTTAAAATTGGAAACAGTAAATAAGCAACAAAGTATAGTAACCATTGAAGTTAAACGAATAATCCCCATTCTCCTTCTCCCTTGTCTATTCAATCCAGGTTTGGCGCCTCATCTAATCAGTGGGCCTTAATCATCATCATACCAAACAACCTGCAGGCCGTAGTCGCTATGGTATTCCTCAACCAATTCCTTAAGCCCGGGTGTGCTCGGTGCGGTGGGGTAAATGATTCCCGGGCACACATCGATTTTGATTACATCGAGGTATTCCTCGATATATTTCCAGACCTGTCGGCGGTGCGAGCCAAGCAGTTTCTTGCGATTTTTCTCTTTGACCTTGTCCCAGTCCGTTGCCTTTATTTCGACGATGCTGATAAAATCGCTCATTTCATCAACAAATATGTCGAGCCGGCCCGATTTCGGCCGGTTGGTCTTTTTGCGGAGGATGGGAAGGGGAATGCAATGCTCAATGTTGATATTGCCATCCTTGGCGGTCTCTCTCCAGTCCTCCTGGACTTTTTTATGAAACGCTTTACCTCGACGTAGGATTTCAGGTTCCATTTGAAAGATCCAGGCCAACCGCTTCCGCCCAGGCATACTCGGCTGACATATCCTGCAGCACCCGTTTGTGCTCATCAAAGGGGTCCGCAGTCGTAAACCCGACATCTTCAAACCCCAACTCCCAGCCCTTTTCCGTAATCGTCTCTTTGGTCAGCATTACAACAGTTTACAATTGTAAGAAATTGAGTCAAGATCCATGGGGCACTTTATAAAACGCCCGCTCTGTAATCAAAACTGGCCAATTAGGACCGAAAATGGGCCATACTATTAAGACTATTAATTGAATATCAGATGGTTAGCGCGGCCCAACCCCGACCCCGTCATCCGCAGTACCATTTAACTGTTACTTGCCCCCCTTCCTTAGTTTAGTATTGACTAAATACCTATCTTGCGGATACTTGTTTGTAACCTACCAAAATTGAACTCGAACATCAGTAAAAAGCGTCTTAGTTTTGCATTCACTGTCCTTTTAAACCTATACGCAAGAAAAGGAGGGCACCATGAATCGGTCCAGGATTTTCAATCTTGTATCAGTTCTTTTTGTTTTCGTGCTTCTTATCACCTTTACTTCAACTACAACTTACGCGGACGATTGTGATGAAGCACTGTTTAATTATTATGAACCATTAACATCTCTGATGAAGTATAATCAAAAGGCCTATGGCAAAATAGATGGATATTTAACAGCGGTTAAAAAAAGGCTAAGACTTATAGAGTACAGCAGGCCGAAATTAAGAAGCTTAGATCAGACGGAATCATTTCGGACAATGAAAAGAGAATTATATTAAAAATGGAAATGAAACATGACAAGCTCAAAGAAATTTATGGCAAAATTGGAAAAAGAACGACAAAAGTAATGAATTTATCAGCAGAGGCTGATAAATTAGGAGGAATAGTGACTACTCAATGCGGGCGATGATGCGCCCTCTAATAGAATTGATGCACCGACTTTGCCAATATAAAATAAATCATACCGAAACAAGGCAGACCCAGAATCTGAATCCGCGCTGAACCGGACCGCAATAATCTCCTATGGAATGGGGGAAGTTCTTTATTTTCATTTCAGCAGCCAGTTCCCTACCTCTGAATTCGAAGTCTCTTTGACCTCCAGACTCTGACCACTGACTTCTTAATTGCCCTATTTCCCCCCAAATTGGCCTATTAAGGTCGAAATACGCCCTTATCTTCAACAATAGTCCCGTATAATCAATTGCTTAGTGTGGCCCGGCCCCGTAGCCGATTTCAGGTCTGCCCCCTATGTTATTAAAAATTGAAAAGGGTTCAGAGACCATCCTTAGCATTAATAAGTGCGAGAATCTCTTTTCTGTCATACTTTTTTGCGTAATATTTCGCGTTGTAGCCTTGGTTGTTTTCAATTTTTGTAGAGGCCCCATGGTCCAATAACACCTTGGCAATTTCAGGGAAGTCGTAATTGGCTGCAAAATGTAATGCTGTCCAACCATCACTATTTTGATGGTTTACATCGGCTCCTCGCTCACATAAATATTTCACAATGGGTAAGTTGCCATAATATGCACCATTAATGAGCGCGGTAGTGCCATATCGGTCTGCCTTATTGACGTCGGCACCTTTTTCAACAAGCTCCTTCACTGCTCTATAGTCTTGGCAACCGGAGGCCTTTATAATATCTGAGTATTGCCCTGATGTGGTTTAAAAGAAACGGACACTTTGCTAAGAACGAAATATCAGAAAGCGAGGTGTCCAATGAGTACTCAAAAAACCAGACGGAGTTTCACCCAAGAGTTCAAGGATGATGCTATCAGCCTG
>Ga0209783_1000253_pt1 | contig 11363 bp, 10 predicted proteins | sample WorMetfiPIANOSA1_FD_187395 | JGI IMG/M metagenome (GOLD analysis project Ga0209783, IMG submission 187395) | Marine gutless worms symbiont microbial communities from Max Planck institute for Marine Microbiology, Germany - Olavius filocauda... | ecosystem: Host-associated > Annelida > Digestive... | reverse complement strand
GATGCGGCTACATTCGACGCTGGGATATCTCAGCCCGATTAATTATGAAAAAGAACAATTAAACAATGCTGCTTAAAACCGTGTCCGTTTTTACTGGACCACTACATTGCTTGATGCTCTCGATCTGCCCCCTTCCCTTCAACAGCCTTCCCGCCGCCTTATCTTTGAAGAACACATCAATATCCTTCTGCTCCATTTTCACAGCCTGTGAAGCCAGATGGCAGATGTCGGTGGAGGCCGCAACTGGTTGCACGAAAAGGAACACCAGGATTACCCACATCAATGTCATAAGGCTCTTCATGATGTACTTCCTTTCACAATGGTAGCCTTCGCCTATGATTTATTGGGGCCCAGTGCCCGCGAATTTTTTCTGGAGGATATTGTCCGGTCACCCTTAACATGCTGTAAATTTTTTATAATCTTAGACTATCGTACCACAGCCGTCAAGCATCTCCCCGGATGTTAACACAACCTGAATAAACTAAAAAGAAGCTTTAAGAACGCTTTACGTTAAAAGCATCATAGAATGGTAAGGCTTTACATCCCACTATGCAAATTATAAGTATAGGGACAAGGAACCAATACCGGAAAAATGGAGGACACCGCTCGCATGGAGTATTTGACCACCGAAAACATTATAATTGGCGTCATCGTCCTGTTGATGCTCTGGAACGTAAAGAAAGTCATCATGGGCGACATCGGCGACAATAAGGTTCTTCCCATAATCGTTATCGTTGTTCTAGGCACCGGGCTCTACCTCTGGCAGAGCGGCACCGGTGCCGAAATCATCAACGAATTCAGCGGGGCCGCCGAGAAAATTAAGTAGCCGCAGGGAGGATGCATGGAAACCAAACAGGGCCTGTTTAGCTGGACGCGCTTTATGGTCGTGTCGGCCTGTTTCGTCGTCCTGGTGGCCGGAATGCGGGTGGCCGCCCCGATCCTGGTGCCTTTTCTACTGTCCGTCTTCATTGTCATCATCTGTACCCCTTTTCTATTCTGGCTGCAAAAAAAGGGCATCCCGGATGCCCTGGCGGTCCTGTCCATCCTGGTCGGGGTCATTGTCTTGTTTTTGATCCTGGCCGCCATGGTCGGCGGTTCACTCAATGATTTCACGCGGGCTCTTCCTGAGTATCAGCGACGCCTGGCAGACGAGACCGCCGGCATGATTGCGTGGCTGAAGAACTACAATATCGAAATCTCCAGCCAGATGGTGAGCGACTTTTTCGATCCGGCTAAAGTCATGCGCCTCACGGCCCAGCTGCTTTCCGGGTTGAGCGGCGCCCTGGCCAATGGCTTTTTGATTCTACTCACGGTTGTCTTCATTATGCTGGAAGCCTCGGGCCTGCCCCGCAAGCTGGCCCTGGCCCTGGATAACCCCGACCAGACCATGGCCGGCTTCAGCCGGTTTACCGACAGTGTCAACCGCTACATCGGCATCAAAACCATCTTCAGCCTGCTTACCGGCGGCCTTATCTGGCTGTGGCTGGTCATACTCGGGGTCAATCATCCGATCCTGTGGGGCCTGCTGGCCTTTCTGCTCAACTATGTCCCCAATATCGGCTCAATCATCGCCGCTGTCCCGGCGGTCCTCCTGGCCCTGGTACAGCTGGGATTGCCGTCTGCACTACTCACCGCTATGGGATATGTCGTTGTCAACATAGTGGTGGGAAGCATCATCGAGCCGCGCTTCATGGGCAAAGGGCTGGGGCTCTCCACCCTGGTTGTCTTTCTTTCCCTGGTCTTCTGGGGGTGGGCCCTGGGCATGGTAGGCATGGTGCTTTCGGTGCCCCTGACCATGATTTTCAAAATTGCCCTGGAAAGCAGCTCGGAAACCAGGTGGATTGCCATTTTGCTGGGCAGTTCCCCCCAGGCTGTACCGGGAATTGCCGTTCAAGAAGACCCTCCGGCCCCCTCGGAATAGTTCGTTTCAAATTGTATCGCGGAGCAATGCTATGAGAACGTATCCATTATCGCTCGTCGGTGTGATCCTGACCGTATTCCTGTTCATTAGTGGCTGTGCTACGACCCTACCTGATAATACTGCCCGGCTCGCCTCGCAGGCTTATACTGATACAGCCGACACTTATTTCGGTCATCAAATAGCAGACGAGTTGGCCGCCCAGCCGGGTAAATCCGGATTCATACCTCTGGCCAGCGGGCTGGATGCCTTTGTAGCCCGGGCCGCACTATCCAATCGGGCTGAAAAAAGCATCGACGCCCAGTACTACCTTTTTCACGACGACCTCACCGGAAAGCTGTTCCTGGATCAGTTGATAAAAGCCGCAGACCGGGGAGTCCGCGTGCGCCTGTTGGTGGACGATATGGATTTGGAGGGAAAAGATCTCGGGGCGGCCATGCTAGACAGCCACCCCAACATGGAAGTCCGCCTCTTCAATCCTTTCAGCCGCGAAAGCGGTCGGATCTTACAATTTGTCACCCGCCTGGGCTCTGTGACCCGGCGGATGCATAACAAATCCTTTACCGTGGACAACCAGATCACCATTCTCGGCGGCCGCAACATCGGCGATGAATGCTTCGAGGCCCAGCCGGACCTCGCTTTTGCCGACCTGGATGTTATGGCCATCGGGCCGGTCGTGGCCCGGGTCTCGGTTTCCTTCGACAAGTACTGGAACAGTGAATTGGCCTATCCGGCCACAACCATAGCCAAACGTCAGCCGACCACCGCAGAGGCCGAGCAGGGCCTGGCAGACTTTAACGCTTTCATCGCCCGGCAGGTGGATTCTCCCTATATGCGGGCTCTGCAAGATTCCGACTTGGCCAATCGGATGCGGGATGACCGGCTCGAATTTTACTGGGGCAACGCCGATGTGGTCTATGATCAGCCGGAAAAAATCCTCCACAAGAAAGATAAAACCGAGTACCACCTCGCCCCGCAGCTCGAGCCCTATTTCGATGGGATCAAGAAAGACCTGCTGCTCTTTTCACCTTATTTCGTGCCGGGCAAGGAAGGCACTGCTTTCTTGACCGGGCTGGCCGAAAAGGGTGTTCGGGTCAAGGTTCTAACCAACTCCCTTTCTTCGACAGATGTAGGCATCGTGCATTCGGGCTATATGAAATACCGGGAAGCACTTTTGCGCGGCGGAGTGGAACTCTACGAACTGAACAAGCGGCTGACCAGGGAACAACGCAAACTTAAAAAAGGCCAGGGGGGTTCATCCAAGGCCAGCCTGCACACCAAATCCTTTGTCTTTGACCGGGAAAAAGTTTTTATCGGTTCATTGAACCTGGATCCGCGTTCGGTGGTTGAAAACACCGAGATCGGCGTCGTCATTTCGTCAACCGACATGGCGCAGGAAATGAGCGCCTGGTTCGACAAGAATATAGAAAAGGTGGCGTTCCGCCTGGAACTTCAGAAAAGCAAACGCGGCGCCGATAAAATCCTGTGGCACGGTTATGAAAATGGGCAACCGGTTACGTTTCATGTGGAACCCTACACCAGCCTGTGGCGCCGTTTCAAAGTCGGTTTCTTCAGGCTGCTGCCCATCGAATCTCAATTGTAGAAACTATCTAAAAAGCGGCTTTGGGCCCAATCTCGGCGTTGGGCGCAAAATTCAAATCCTCGAAATACACCAGTATTCCTCCGGTTTGAATTTCGCGGCCGCCTTGACCTTGAACCAAAATCCGTTTTTTAGATAGCTTCTATTTTACAATTTGTGCACCCGGATAACAGCTTAATGACGGATACACCTCATACGCCGGCACTTACCGCAACTCACCACGCCATGCTGTTCGCCCTGATGGCCCGAGCCGTCGTGCAAAAGACATCTGAAATAGATGGTGAAGCGATCATGCGCAAGGCCGTCAGGGGGTATGGGGAGCAGCGCGGGCACCGCATGGCCCTGCGGGCCCGGGCCAATGGCCATGCTCTGACCATGGCCAACTTTCTGGCCTATGGCGAATGGTCGCTCGCGCCCGGCGAATCCAACCTGCAGATGGTGGCCAGAGTTCCCCATGCCCGGGTTCACATCAGCAAATGCCCCTGGCACCGGATATGGGCAGAGAAAGATCTCCTCCCTTATGGCCGCTACTACTGCCTGGAAATAGACGCCGCCCTGGTGCGCGGCTTCAATTCCGAATTAAAGCTGGATATCAAGGAAAGCCTGACGGCCGGGCAGGCACGCTGCGATTTCATTTTCCAGGATGCCAACCTGACGCTGCGTAACTATCTGGCCGTCGCCTACCGCAAAATGGTCAGGCCCGGCAAAGCCTGCCGGATGCCCTGGGACTACCATTGCGGACATCTCTACAAAACCACCGGCGACCTGATTGTTCAGGAACTCGGCGCACCCGGCCAAGAAGCCATTGATGCCGCCCTGGCCGAATTTACCCGGATCTATGGCACGGCGGCAACCGCCACCATTGTCACGTTCCACGACACAGACTTCAATCGTTTACCTCAATAATATTTAATAGTTAAACAAACACATCCGATTGCGGCGGTCAACCCACTGCCCACGATATGCCCTCCGTGCACCGCCCTCCGCCAAGCTACACAAAATATACTTTTATATTTACATTGACATATACATTATAACGAATTATTTTAGAATCCATGGTCAAACAAACAGCGGAGGCTTCACCATGCAGCCTGTTTTAACCCCCAAACAACAGCGTTTCTACACCTACCTGGAAACCGCCATCAACCGGGACGGACAGACCCCCAGCCTGCGGCAGGCCGCCGCCGACCTGGGCGTCAGTCACGGGGCTATCTCCCAGCTGGTCCGGGCCCTGGAACAGAAGGGCGTTATCCGGCGGGACGGCCGCTACAGCCGGACCATCCACCTGCTTAATCGCAGCGGGGAAACCGCGGGGGTCATGCGCTGGATCGAAGTTCCGGTGATCGGCCGCATCGCCGCGGGCCTGCCCCTTTACGCCCAGCAGGAATGGGACGGCAGCGTCGTGGTGGACGGTGCGCTTTACCAGGGTACCAACCTGTTCGCCCTGCGAGTTAAAGGGGACTCCATGCAGGCGGCCGCTATCCTCGACGGGGACCTGGTCATCTGCGAACCCCGCCAGTACGCGGAAAACGGGGAAATTGTCGTGGCCCTGGTCAACCAGGAGGAAGCCACGGTCAAACGGTTTTTCCACCACAGCGACCACATCGAACTACGCCCCGAAAACCAGGCCTACCAGCCGATCCGCTGCAGTTTCAGCGAAGTCCTCATCCAGGGCAAGGTCGTCGGGCTGGTGCGGGGAAAACTGGACTAAACGCACGGTGTTCGTTGAGTACTTCAAGACCTAAACCAATGCATCGCGCAGAGACGCAAAGGCGCAGAGGAAACCACAGATTTTTCCGGCTTCGCCGGTCGAACCCAAAACTGCTCAAAACAATTGGGGCTACGTGGTTTTTCCGCACGAAGTGCGGCCAACTTCCTGGTTTTGACTTTCTCTGCGCCCCTGCGTATCCGCGCGATGTACAGGGTTTGACCTTCTTTGCACCCTTGTGCCTACCTGGCAAAGCCTGGTCTTGGCGCGAGAAAATTTTGGTTTTGAACATTAAAGTTTCTTACTTTAAAACATGAAAAAGTTGCCCGGTTTATGTCCGTTGCATCGCAAAAAACCAAACCCAGCGAATGCCGTCTTTTCGTCGGCACCAGCGGATACTCCTACACCGAATGGACCGATGCGGGGTTTTATCCGGTCGGCACCAAATCCGCGACCATGCTCGCCTGCTACGCGCGTCACTTCCCGATTACGGAACTCAACTACACCTGGTACCGGATGCCCCGGGCGGAAACCATTGCCGGACAGATTCGCAAGGCCCCGCCCGGATTCAGGTTCGCCGCCAAGCTGACACGAACCCTCACCCACGAGGTCGATCCGCATGCCTGGCCGGACCAGGCCCGCCAGTACCGCGACGGTGTCGCCCCGCTGGTCCAGTCCGGCCAACTCGCGGCGATCCTCGTGCAGCTGCCGCCCGGATTTGATCGCACCCGGGCCCATCGGCAGCACCTTGCGACCCTGCTGGATGCCCTGGCCGGACTTCCGCTGGCCGTGGAGTTTCGCCACCGCTCCTGGGTCAATGACCGGGTGTTCCAGGAACTCGAGCGGCGCCGGGTCTGCCTGGTGGGGGTGGACGCACCGAAGCTGGCCCATTTGTTTCCACCCCTGGACATCGTCACCAACCCGGACCTGTTTTACATCCGGTTTCACGGCCGCAACGTCCTGGGGTGGGGCTCGGGCAACATGCAGCAGCAGTTCGACTACGACTACTCCTCGGCGGAACTGCAGGCCTGGGTCACGGAGAGAATTGGGCCCATGTGTACCCAGGCCCGCACCGGGATCCTTTTTTTCAACAATCACGTAAAAGCCCAGGCCCCGGCCAATGCGCGCAAATTGGTGGAACTCTTAAAAAAGGAAGGACTGGCGGTCGGGTAACCGACAAATTTGAAGTAACTAAATGGACCTGAACATTAAAACACTCAATAAAACAGCCCTCGCGCCAAGACATTGTCGCAAAGAAAACCAAAGCATCGCGCCTGGATACCGGCACCAGGAAAACCAAAACCAATGTATCGCGCAGAGACGCAGAGGCGCAGAGAAAATCAAAACCAGGAAGTTGGCCGCACTTCGTGCGGAAAAACCACTTAGAGCAATTGTTTTGAGTGGTTCCGGGTTCAGACAGCGACCTGTCCGGCGTAGCCCGAAGCCGGGAAAATTTGTGGTTTCCTCTGCGCCTCTGCGTCTCCGCGCGATGAACAGGTTTTGACATTCTTTGCGGCTTTGTACCTGCCCGGCGAAGCCGGCCTTTGCGCGAGAAGATTGGTTTTAGAAAAGTGGAAAGAGCCATAATACACATAAACGTCGCCGACTTTGCCGTGGCGGTGGAACGGGTGGTGGACAGCCGGCTGCGTGAGCGGCCGGTCATCATCGCCCCGGAAGGCGCCCTGCGGGCCACGGTCTACGACATGAGCGAAGAGGCATACCAGTCCGGGGTCCGCAAGGACATGGCCCTGCGCCGGGCCCTGCGGCGCTGCCCGGATGCCGTGATCCTGCCGCCGCATCCCGACCGCTACGAACAGGCCATGACCGGCCTGGTCCGCTGCGCCCTACCCTTTTCGCCCCTGATCGAAGTCACCGACCATAAAGGGCACCTGTTTGTCGATGCCACCGGGACCAGCCGGCTTTTCGGCCCACCCCGGGATGTGGCCTGGCGCATCCGGAAAGCCGTACGAGCCGACCTGGGCATCGGTCCCGTCTGGTCCGTGGCCCCCAACAAGCTGGTGGCCAAAGTGGCCACCCGCACGGTGAAACCCACCGGCGAATACATCGTGCGCCCCGGCGACGAAACCGCCTTTCTCAGCCCCCTGCCGGTCTTTTTGATACCGGGCCTCGAACCCGAAGACCTCGCGCGGCTGCGGGAGCTGAACCTGCTGCTGGCCGGGCAGGTGTCACAGCTCGATCTGCCGCAACTGGACATCCTCTTCGGAGCCCGTAACCGGTGCGTCTACCACGCCGTGCGCGGCATCGACCCCTCCCCGGTCCTGCCCGTGGGGCAAAAGCCGCCGTCCGTTCAGCAAAGCCACGCTTTCGGCAACGACACCAACAACGCCGCCCGGATCAACGCGGTGCTTTACACCCTGGTGGAGCGGGCCGGAATCGAATTGCGCCGCCAGAACCGGGCTGCCGGGCTGATCCGGATCGCCCTCGATTACTCCGACGGCATCCGGCTGTTTCGCCAGCAGCGGGTAAAACCGGCCACCGCCAACGACCGCCGCCTTTTTACCGCCGCCCGGAAAGTGCTGGATCTGGCCTGGACCCGCCGCGTGCGCATCCGGCACCTGCGCCTGGTATGCGACCGCCTGACCTTTCCCCCGGCCCAGCAGCCGCTGTTCGACGCGGACCGTGAAAAAGAGCGGGTTGATACAGGGGTGATCGCGGCAATAGACACGATTCGCGGCCGGTTCGGACAAGAAGCGATCAGGGTGGGCAGAACGATGGTGGATAACAACAAGTGTCAAGTGGCTTAAGTGAACTAAAGTGACTAAAGTTCCGGAGTCGCTGCGCTCCACGGGTTTAATATAAATTAGCAGAATGCCATAACTTTAGTTCACTCCAAACTTTAGCTCACTTTAGACACTCAAAAGGGTTTCCCGATGATCCCCCTCACCGTCCACTCACACTATTCGCTCATGTGGGGCACGGCCTCACCGCGGGAGATCTGCGCGGCCGCAAGAGAGATGGGCTACAACCGCCTGGCCCTGACCGATACGGACAACCTGTACGGCCTCTGGCCGTTCATCACCGCCTGCCGCCGGGCGGGCATCACGCCCATAATTGGGGCGGAGATCGCCCAGCCGGACGCAGATCTCAGGGCCGTCTGCCTGGTAGAAAACAACACCGGTTACCGCAACCTGTGCCGCCTGATCACCCGGCGGCAGCGCGAGAAACCGTTTAATCTGGCAGCGGCCCTGCGCGAGCTGGCGGCTGGACTGGTGATTCTGTCCACGGATGTCCCCCTGCTGAAGGACTTGCACGCTGACGGCGCCGCGGTGGCGGCGGCCCTCCCGCGCAGACCTTCCGGGCACGGCCTGCAACTCATCAAGCTGGCCCGCAAAACCGGCATCCCCGCGGTGGCGACGCCGGGCAGCTTCTTCACCCGACCGGAAGATATCAAGCTGCACCGCATGCTGAGAGCCATCGATCGCAACACCTCCCTGTCGCGGCTGCCGGCCACAGACGCCGCTCCCCCGGAGGCCTGGCTGGCTTCCCCGGAAGCGTATGCCCGCCGCTTTGAAGCCTGGCCGGAAACTGTCAGGGCTAGCCGGGATCTGTCCGAGCGGCTCACGTTTTCAGCCCCTGATCGCTCGCTGGTGCTGCCGCCCTGGACAGGCAAGCCCACGGAAAATGCTGCCGAAAAACTCAAACACGATGCATACGCCGGGGCCCGGGAGCGCTATGGCCACGACCTGCCGGAAACCGTGGTGGAACGGCTGGAGCATGAGCTGACCGTAATTGCGCGCATGGGGTTTTCGTCCTATTTCCTGGTGGTGCGGGATATCGTGTCGCTCAGCCCGCGCATCTGCGGCCGGGGCAGCGGGGCCGCCTCGCTGGTGGCCTACTGCCTTAAAATTACCAATGTCTGCCCGATCCGGTACAATCTTTATTTCGAGCGCTTCCTCAATCCCGGCCGGACCGACCCCCCGGACATCGATGTAGACTTTGCCTGGGATGAAAGGGACGACGTCCTGGATACGGTTTTGGCCCAATACGAGGGCCAGGCCGCCATGGTCTGCAACCATGTGGCCTTCCAGCCGCGTATGGCCATCCGGGAAGTGGCCCGGGTCTACGGCCTGACCGATCGCGAAATCGGCCAGATCTCCAAGCGGCTGCCGTGGTTCTGGCATCGCTTGAAATCGGAGAACGATCTGCTCGCATACATGCAGACCCTGCCGGTTTTCAAAGGGGTCGACTTTCCGCACCCCTGGCCGGAGATCATCGGCATCGCCCAGCGGATTATCGGCATCCCCCGCTACCTGTCAGTCCACCCCGGAGGCGTGGTGATTGCCCCGGACCGCATCGACAACCATGTCCCGATTGAAAAGGCTCCCAAGGGCGTCCCCATCATCCAGTGGGAAAAAGACGCCACCGAGGAGGCCGGCCTGGTCAAGATCGACCTGTTGGGAAACCGCAGCCTCGGTGTCATCCGGGATGCTATCGCCAATCTGGGACAAAACGGTACCCGTTTCGACGAACGCCGTTGGGACCCGGAAAGCGATTTGGCTACCCAACAGGCGATCGCCGGCGGGAAAACCATGGGCTGTTTCTATATTGAAAGTCCGGCCACCCGCCTTCTGCAGCAAAAGGCCCGGGTAGGCGATTTTGAACACCTGGTGATTCACAGCAGCATTATCCGGCCGGCCGCCAATGAATTTATCCGCGAATACGTCCGTCGACTGCACGGCGGGCAGTGGGAACCGATCCACCCCCTGTTAGAAGATGTCCTCGCGGAAACCTACGGGATTATGGTCTACCAGGAAGATGTTTCCCGCACGGCGGAAGCCCTGGCCGGGTTCTCGGCGGCGGAAGCCGACGGCCTCCGCAAAATCATGTCCAAGAAGGACCCCGGCCGCAAACTGGAAGATTACAAACAGCAGTTTGTCATGGGAGCGCAGGCCAAAGGGGTCACCGAGCAGCAAATCGCTGCGGTCTGGGATATGATGATGAGTTTTTCCGGCTACAGTTTCTGTAAACCGCACAGCGCCAGCTATGCCCGGGTCTCCTTCCAGGCGGCCTACCTGAAAACCCACTTCCCGGCCGAATTCATGGCCGCGGTCATCAGCAACATGGGCGGTTTCTACAGCACCTTCGCCTATGTCTCCGAGGCCCGGCGCATGGGCGTCACCATCCGGCCGCCGGATGTGAACGCCAGCGATATCCGCTGGACCGGCCATGGCGATACCATGCGCGTGGGCTGGCTTTCTTTAAAGCACCTGGGCCAGAAGACCATGCAGCGCATCATGGCGCACCGGCAGACCTAGCCGTTTAAGAGCATGGGTGATTTTTTAAGGCGCGTCCGCCCGGACGAACCGGAGGCCCGGGCCTTGATCCACGCCGGCGCCTGCGACGTTCTGCACGCCGGCGGCAGCCGCGCTGAACTGCTTTGGGAACTGGCCTGCTGGATCAAGTCCCGGCAAAGCTCCGCCAAACCACCGGACTTGTTCGCTCAGGCGGCACCGATCGCAAGGCCGGATTTCCCGGAAGACGATCCCCGGGAAACCCTGCGGCGGGAGTATGCGGTGCTGGGCTTTTTATGCCGCCGGCACCCCATGACGCTGTTCGCCCGGGATGTGAATCGCTTGGGGGTTGTGAAATCCCGGGACCTGGAGCGCTATTCCGGCCAACGCGTCACGATGGCCGGCCTGTTGATCACCGGCAAGGTGGTGCATACCAAACACGGCGATCCCATGGAATTTCTCACGTTCGAAGATGAAACCGGCCTCGTGGAGACCACCTTTTTTCCTGAGGCCTACAGCCGGTTTTGCGCCATGCTCGACCGCAGTCGCCCTTTTGTCTTGAAGGGCAAGGTGGATGAAGATTTCGGGGCCGTGACCCTGACGGTAAATTATGTCGCACCTTTGGCGGCGGGCGGTAAGCCTGGACAGTATTAAAAAAGAACGGCCCTTTTGATCAACATCGCGGCAGACCCGCCAGCACCCCCACCCGGCCGCCCCCGTCGAGGGGGAGGAGAAAAACCAACGACCCTGACGTAGATTTGTAGTGGTCCAGTAAAAACGGACACGGTTTTAAGCAGCATTGTTTAATTGTTCTTTTTCATAATTAATCGGGCTGAGATATCCCAGCGTCGAATGTAGCCGCATCGCATTGTAGAAGCCGATGTA
>Ga0209783_1000252_pt1 | contig 11366 bp, 13 predicted proteins | sample WorMetfiPIANOSA1_FD_187395 | JGI IMG/M metagenome (GOLD analysis project Ga0209783, IMG submission 187395) | Marine gutless worms symbiont microbial communities from Max Planck institute for Marine Microbiology, Germany - Olavius filocauda... | ecosystem: Host-associated > Annelida > Digestive... | reverse complement strand
TAAACGACCTATTTCCGTTTTCCTATTTCCAAACGTTCAAATAGGTAATAGGTAATAGGTTCGTTTACCTATTTCCAATTTCGAAATATTCAAATAGGAAAACGGAAATAGGTCGTTTACCTATTTAAAAGTTTCAGAATTGGTAAGCAAAATACGCTTGGTAAGCAAAATCTCTTTGTGTAAATGTCAAACCTGGCTTAACATCAATACATCATGTGGCAGTGTAATTTCTTACTTACTTATTTAAGTACTTCATGATTACTATTAAAATAAATAAATATTTAATGATAAGTAATGTGCTCAGAGAGATGGAATAAAGCCGTTTTTTCTTTGCCCTAAATTATGAACAGTTTTGTGTTCTCAATGTCTCAGACGTTAAGTAATTTTCATGATGTTATCGCCTTTCTGCTACTACAGCATAAAACATACGAAGAGATTTCTATTGAGTTGTCGAGACTTGGTGTTACTCGAGGCTCTTCACCGGCAAACGTGCGCAAATATTGCCGCGATAATGGCGTAAACATCAGAGCTGGCGTTGTGTCAGATGATATGCTACATGCAGCCGTGTCGTCAGCAGTGGAGCAGGTTGTATACAGTTTCCGTTCAACCCCTAATTCGGCTAATGGTAATGTCTATTGCAGGACATTTTTTAAGGAAAATTTGTCACTACACAAAAGGATTGGATTTGAGGGGGGCCAAATGGTGTTTCCCACGAAGAGAAAGCCCGAAGCTAAAAATTACACATCTTTATTTCACCAGTGGCGTAGCCAGAAATTTTCAATGGGGGGGTTGAGAGACGAGGCGCTGAGGGGTGGGGAGGGGGTATCCCCCTCCCCACTGGGGGTGGGGTCTGGGGAGGGGGCAGAAAATTTTTGGATTTTTTTTATATCAAAACGGTGACTTTTGTGCATTCTGGGTGGCATTATTTACTGTGTATCTAAAGCTCTTTTACATGCAAAATGGTACTTTTGCAGTGTACGCCTGTTCGTCGGTCAGGTCATGGGGGGTTTTAACCCCCACCAACCCCCTCCTGAATACGCCACTGTATTTCACCATACAATGGTAGACTAAAAAAATTTATTGCTGTATGTGAGTTTTAGTGCATTTTTGGTAAACTGAAATAGATTATATGGGTAGTTTGAAGATAAGTAGGCGCAATCCCTGTTCTCCCTTTTTTAGTGTCAGTTATAGCATAAACCGTCGTAATATATTATAGTACTTATTCAGTATTATACCGCTTCGTGGGTCGGTTAGGGTTCAGCAGTAAGGGTCAGTGCCAGTTACAGCATTGTTATAGCATTGCGCCTACTTATCTTCATGTGCCCCGATTATATTTTATTTACTTTTAGGTCTACATTTTTCTTTTTTCAGATGGATAGCCACAATTATGCAATCAACAGTGTGCTTTTTTACCAACAAATATATCACTATTTCAGCCACACTGCCATGACACATGTCAATGACATAAATAATAATAGTGGTACAGGTAACTGGAAAGACACACCAAAGCCAATACTGTGACATTGTGAGAAATAATTGCATTGTTGGATGTAAGATAATGGCTGCAGTAATAAATTCCTGATATTTTTGTCACTGCACAAACAGTCTTTTATCGCTGCACATCAGCAATTTATCACTGTACATTTTGTATATCACTGCACACTAAAAAAATGCCCTGGTGTATTGCTGTTACCGCGATTTATTTGTTAAGATGCAGAGATCGAGTTATTGCTTAAACCATCTACTACCTCACTGTAGGCCTTTAGAGGTACCCTTACGCCGTGTGGACACGATTTCACTCTACCCGATTGCTGTTCGAAATTACACAAGCAATCCTTTGTAAGTAATTCCCTGTATAGATTCATCTAATCTGTTTCTTTTTCTACTCCCTCCCTTCGCCTATTTGTCTATTTTATATGTTACCATGTATCTGATTTATCTGCTTTATCTATCCGTGTGTTTGTGCGTTTGTTACATTCAATAAATGATACTTAACTGTACTTTGTTATTTAGTGCAAATGCAGTTTAATTAACAAAGTGTCTATACACATGGCTAGCCGTGTTACGGCTGGGGCTAGGGTTAAGAATATGGTTAGGGTTAGCATTGCATGGTTAGCATGCAATGCTAACCATGCAATGCTTTCTAATGGAAGTGTGCACACAGCTAGCCGCGTGTACGACATCGTTCTGTAATTAATGCACGATGCTAGTTAAGCTGTACAGACATACTAAAGTGGCTGTAAAGTCACGCACGTCATTTTACTTAGATTTTCACTAATGTAGCTGTCACTCCAGCAGATATATTGCAAATTAAACAACTGTGGCCATAAATACAGCCATTCTTCTCAAATGAAAAATTCACTACAGCGGCTGTAAATTCTGTGAGCCATACACATGGTGGAATAGTACCACTGCCAGTAACCATTTTAACAAAGTCTACTTTGTTTGTGTGTCCCACTGGCTATTATCAGTAATTAATGTGTAAGAACAAAATGTGCATCTACATTTCATAGCATAACGAGGAATTATCTGATACAGTATCTAAGCAATAAGTTATTACACATAGTGTTATATAATGCATTATATGATGCTGCTGCACATATGCTTAGTTTTCTTGTTGTATGTAACTGTTTCTTTGTCTCGAGATACTTGTTTGCAATCTTTGTGTGGTATTTGTTCTTGCTGTGTACATATTGACTGTTGAAATTATTACAGGTTGGTCCCACATTTGGTCGTCGAATGATGACTGGATACCTGGCAGCACATGGAACACGTGTTGCTGAACAAAGGGTGCAGGCTGCTTTGAGAGCAATAAACTGGCCTTATCACAGAGAACGGCGCGAGGTATTCTTCCGTTGCTATGGATGCAATGTATACAGTTATGTGCTGCAAATTTTTTAATACTTTACTTTGCTTCCATTCTTTTACACAGATGTTCGACATTTGAGAGCTACTACTAGCAAATACTATTTACTTGACATGCTGTAACAAGAAAAAACCTATAAATGCTTACTTGCTTACTTTTCAAGTAAAAACTTGGTGTAGATTATGAAACGTTGTTCAGTAACCATGAGCCCTGTTTTTGTTTACAGAGAGTTCGAAATCAAAATGTCATTCCGTATTCTGCATTGCATTACGGCCATAAACTGCATATGGACCAAAACGAGAAACTAGCCATGTACGGCGTGACACATGTTATTGCTGTCGATGGGTACAGCAGCTGCATTGTTGCTTTTGCATCAATGCCGAGGAAAAACAACCTTGTCATTTATGACAAAGTGTTTCAGTGAGTTGGCAATGACATCTTACCATTTTTGTAATATTGACAACTAAAACAGTAATAACAGCAGGGGCGGATTTAAAGCAGAAAGCCTCCTCTGCCACATTACCAGAAAGCCTTCCTCTTCCCTGCCTTCTCCTCCTTCTCCTTCCCTCCCCTCACTTCCCTCCTTTCTCCTTCCCTCTTCCTTCCCCTACGTTAGAAGCTTCCCCACCGGGGTCCGGGGCAGACACCCGGCCGCAAAAGCAATTTTGGCATCGTTGGAGCCCAATAATGCGTCTGGTCACAGGTAAGGATTTGGGTTCTTCTCATGCCGTTAATTTTTCCCTCCTGTTCCCTGCCACGAAGTAGCCCACTTAAATCCAGCTAGGATGTCTAGAGGAGTGTTGTAGTGTTTGCAGCAGGAGCGGGGCTGGGCCAGGGCGCAGCCCCGGCCGCAAAACCAATCTTGGCATATTTGGAGCCCATCAGGAAAGGTATCTGGTGGCAAGCGTTTAAGTTTGTCTTTATGCCCTTAATTTTTCCATCCCTTTCGTTTCATCCCATCCAATTTCTGTCGTGAAGCGGCCCCTTAAAACAATGAGGGTCTACGGGAGCACTGTAAACTCCCGCAGTGTGGTCCAGGGCCTAGTCCCGGGCGCAAAAGCAATGTTGGCATAGGCGTACTTGGATCCCACGAATGTATCTGCTGGAAACGATTTAGGATCTTGTTGTGGCAGTTGTGCCATTATTTTTTTACCAACACTTGCCCAGGTTTAGCCTTCTTAGGCCTAAGTAGCTTCAAGTAGTTAACTAATTGTATGTTACATTGTAAGTAGTTGTCTCTTAGCTGCAGTGTCTTTGTTTTTTATGTTCCTGTATCAGTGTGGCAGTTTGACTCTCATTTATTTAATGTGATGAACTGCGTACCAGAAAGTCAACCGAAACATGCCCAGGTTAAAAAAAAATAATTTTAAAATACAGCACAATACTGTACCAGACTACACAAAATTCTCAGAATCTTATTAGCTATTATTAAAACTTTTCAGGTCCCATTTACACTGAATTGATTTATCTATTTTAAAAAGTAGTCAAACTAGTAACTTACACTGACTACGTAACGTCAAAGTGGTTACACTGCTTTTGGTAACTAGTAGTTCAACTACGTAGGATTGCCACACTGCACACTGAAACAATGACTGTCTTAAGTGTAAATTATGTGTTCTGTCAGACCTGCAGTGCTTCAAAATGGCATGTGGGACACTGTTAGAGTAGACCACGGCAAAGAATTCTATCTCTGTCTCTTCATGCAGGAACTGCATGCCGACAAACGCATGGATACATCAAAAGCACCCTATGTACAGTCGACATCAAAAGAGGTCGGTCAGTCCAGTCTCTTTGCAGCATGGTTATATTTGAAGTGGTGGAATTTATACAGTGGCTATCTACTGGTATTGTCAGTGCAGTCTTGGGCCAAAGTTCAGCTGTGCAAAATTGTTAACTGATCAGACTGGCATTAATACAGTATCATCAGTACGTGGTTAGTAATAAATAACTTACGAGAAATAACAGTACATGTAATTCACTACTTCTCGCTTGATCTTCAGGCCATTTCGTGCACCTAAACTTTGCAACCAGTACACTTCACGCTTAGACGGTGTTGCTGAAAGTCAGCCTGGTTGGAAAGTCACCCATTGTGAGCAATGAAGTACTGCGTTTTGGTTCTGGTTAATACAGTTTAGAACTATAGTACTAATGTCGCAGACTGCTCCATACTGGTAGCAGATGTGTAAATTACACACACACAGAAGACTCGTGACAATCAGCACACTTAATGACTGCCAATTGTTCTGTCATGTTACAGAATTTGAGAGTGGAGAGGCTATGGCCGGAAGTCAATAATCGACTTAATTATCCATTAAAGGCAGCGCTAGCTGAACTTGTCGAGAATGATTACATAGACATGCATGACAACATTCACAAGTTCTGCACGTCCAATCTTCTGCTGCAGGTGTCTCGTATCGGCATGGACCGCTGTGTTGCAGCCTGGAACCAGCATTACATTGCACGTCAGTTAACAGTCTCTTCTGGCACTGAGCATTTATTGTTGTTGTGTACAATAAATCGTATGCACGATAGGCATTAACAATGCATGTACACTGTGAGTCAAAAAAACTGTGCCCCTTTTATTTCTACTGTGACTTTGCAAATGTTGGCCGATTTTAATAATTCTTTTAGTGTCGTAACCAGAAATCATTTCTACATAAAACTGTATTAAAACTGTAGTTAAATTTACCACCTCACCTGAATTTTACAGATGTACTACATTGTGCAATATTACCAAAAAAACTCTTTTAAGTAATAGGCAATGCTGTAATTTATCATTTTCACAGAGTAACGTAATGGTGTACGTTTTAAACTCTGATAATTGCTGTTACTTTCTTTCTTCCTTTATATTACTTGATGACGTCATTTTTATTTGTTTATTCCATTTTGTTAATAATGGTATTTAGCAAAGAAGACAAGATTTTGATAAACACATTGCGGGAATTGAAAGGTTACGATGCGAAAAGGTTTATTAAGGAATTTCCGGACAAGAACTGGAACAGAAGGGGATTGGATTATTTGTTGAAGAAATTGCGTGAGACGGGCACTGTGGAACGGACGATTTGTAGCGGCAGGCGACGTTCATCGCGCACGACACAGAACATCGATGCTGTTGAAGACCTGCGTCGAGAAACACAAGACTTCATTTTTCCAGACTTGTGGTCTCCAAAAAGTCCAGATCTCAATCCAGTTGACTACCCGATCTGGGCTGTCATGCAGCGACCTGTATGCCAGACAAAAATCCACACCGTCGACTATCGGAAGCAGCGGATGATTGAAGTCTGGTGCGGCCCTGAACAGTCGACTGTCGACATGGCTGTTGATCAGTGGCGTCGAAGACTTAGATCTAGTGTGTGCGAAAGGAGGACACTTCAAACATAACCTTTGAACTTACTGATTGTGTTTATTTTGTCAACAATTTATCACCTTATGTGTCATGTTTTGTTTAAATGTTGCATCGCTGAGTAAAACAATTTGCTGTAACGTTCATATTCATACTAGTGTTAGTTTTACAAGGTAATGCAGCAATAGAGTTAAGGTGTGGTTGAAAATTTTACTCGTATCTTATCCTCAAATGATTTCTGGTTACGACACTGAAAGAATTATTAAAATCGGCCAACATTTTCCAAAGTTACAGTAGAAATAAAGGGGCACTTTTCTTTGACTCACAGGGTAGATTCACTTATAGATAAATTTGGCGGTCTAATACATGTGTGAATGTTTTAGTGCCGTGAATGACAGACAGTTCTTCGAGTGAAACAGTATCAACCCACAGCTGTGCTAATCATAAATTAAACGCCTGTTGTCGGACACTGTATTGTGTTTTATTAGTACTGTTAAACATACATGATCTGTTTTCTATTTCAGGCCGGGGCATTCCAAACGTTTTGCGTTCACATGCATCACGACCAATTATCCCGGTTAGCGATCGGGACTTCCCACCAGCAGACTCTGCAGCAGCTCTGTACAGACAACAGTTCGGTGGTACCTTGACTGATCCGTCAGACTTTGCAAACAGTCCATTCCCGTCAGATGCTGAAGCGCAACTCTGCAATACTCAGTTTTCGCGCCACGTTCCTGATTTAACTACACTTCTGGATTCCGCTGTTAACCGCAACTATGTACCTTTCAACAATGCGTTGTTGAAGTTGATTGAGTTAACACAGAACATTTGTGACTAGTGTATGTCTGTTATTGAACAAACGCTGTCATTTGCTTATCAAACTATCAGTTATCAGTGACAAAGTACTGCTATTACAACCATAAGACTGTTATGTCATAGCAGTAGGCCATATTTACACACTGATCTTTGTGCATGTTACCTGCTGAAGTATACAGGGTGTATTTCCAGTTTTGGCCTTGTACATAGGAAATAAGTTTCAAAGATGCAGATGACTTGTGTTGAGGTTTGCAATAGATACACCGAAAACCCTACCTTAATGCTCTGTGCACACACTGAAGTTCACTGTGAGTCTAACAAACAGCAGCAAATTTTTGTGTGTGACAACTTTGGCAACTGTGGCGTGATTTTCTTTAAGCTCCAGCTGCACATAGAATTTGCACTCTGTTGAGAAACACAGCTGATATTTCGGCTATGGTACATGTAAAATAAATCACCGATTCCAAAAATGCTGTTCTTTTCAAAGGGAAAATCGTTTCCGAACACTGGCGTAACTAGGCGCGTGTGGCGTTTTCGGCACGCTCCACTTTTGGAATAAAGCACAAAAATGTCATTCTGCGTTAATGGTTTGATCTACAATTTGTCCATATATTAACCGTAATAGACTTGCATGCTAGGTATGTGGCAAAATTTGGACAAATTTGCTTTCGAAGTTGTCGACATGCACGATTTGCTGTGACACAAGTGGCACGAATAGCGATGTATGGCCGTCTGTAATTATGTAAGTAAGCAACGAAGGCAAAATTTGTATTAATTATACATCAGTGCATGTCACATGCATAATTTGTCAACTACTACTACAAGTCGAAGCAGACGACCAGCTCCAATGTTGAACATTTAGCAGCCAATTACACGTCACACTCTGAAATGCATAACATCTGCACAAGCTAGCTGACACGAGCGTGAGGATGAGGAGTTTTGTGTTGTATGTTGACAGTCAGTTGAATGTTGTGCACACTTTACTGGCCAACTCCACTGTTCAATGCCCTGTACACATGTACCAACGCGTGTGCCAGTCACATTACTATGGACTTAGTCAATAATTCAACCACAGAGTACAATGTAAAATAAACTTACAATTAGTTACCCGCCATTCGCTAGAGCCAAGGGCGAGGTATTTGTTTTACTTTTGCGGTTTTGTTCTTTTTTTTGTCAACGATTTCTCGACAACCCGCGGGCCAATTCACGCCAAATTTTGCATGCCGGCGTACTCTGGTTCCGACTGTTAGAAACCAGGTAAGCATAGTTCAAGTTCACTTAAACTCAATCTGACATTGAACACAGTAGTGTAAACACAAACATGATTTGTTTAAAAGTAAAATTCTTATTCTATTGTTGTTATTATGTGCATGTGTATAACGTGCACAGTGCACAACAGTTCGCAAAAGCAGAATAAGACGCTCAGAGTACAACACTGAACAGGCTTTACAGAGTTCGAAATCAAAATGTCATTCCGTATTCTGCATTGGACCAAAACGAGAAACTAGCCATGTACTAGATGCAACAATCCTTAACATAAAGTGCAATTGAAAATAAATTGTTTTTGTCGGTACGATTTAATGGCGACGTCCGCATTGCTTAATATGCACAGTGCTTTTGCAGCGATAAGAAATTTAAGAGTACTAACTCATCTGCGTCAGTTGAAATGAGTGGCAGCAACATCTGAAAGGTGTCGTCTAACCCACACACATCAATGCGTCCATCACGTCCAGTGTCACTGCTGCACTTTGGGCATCTGCTACTCCCAATAAACCACTGGTCACAACAGTCTTTGCACCCAAGTAGTGACCTGCAACAGCTTGATACCACCGGCTTCTTGATGGGTCCTAAGCAGTTATCAGACACAAACACATAGGCCTCAACAGCTGGATGATGAGGGCTCAAGTACATGCCTGTCTGTGACATTTCAAGCAATAAGTGTTGAAACCCGTCGACGACATGAAGAAATTGAAAGTTGATTATAATGTACTGACCGAGGCGAGCAAATCTGAATCCAATCCAGTTAACTCATTAGTGCCCACCTTCCCAAAAAGGGACGCTGTAACAAACTTGATTTAAAAAACACCATTAAGTATAAAAATTGAAATTGTTTCATTTCATTCACTATAGGTCCTAAGCAATAGGACTAACCACATTTTACAATGAAAATAAAAGTTGGGCAGTAATGACTTATACTGCACTTTTTCAATAGAATTTTTCGTGCAATATCGTCAATTGTCCAGTTTTTCCAGCTCGGTTGAGGTGCCTTGCTAATGCAAGTTGTCCCTAGATTCTGCGACCGGGGAAGCCTGGCTGAACTCGCTAACTTTATTCCGCGTTCGGGGGAGCAGTGCCCCAGGAAGGTGGTGGACTTGTTGGGGCCTGGACTGACTGGCGGTCCGAAGGTGCCCTGGTACCAACGCTCCAATGAAGCGCCGGGTCGGGGCCGAGGAGCCGAGTGGTCGCAGAATGAAGGTTTTGCTTCTTTTTGCTTCGTGTCAGATAGCTTTGGCAAGTATATCCGAAGCAAGTAAGAACTAGTTACTACACATAACGACCGTAGCAAACGAGACCATTAAAGGTTGCTGTCTGAGAAGCAACAATTTATGCTGTTGTTGGTTAAGCTTACCCTTGCAAATGATGCATGAAAGAGCAGTGGTAACAGCTGCTGCCTGCCTTGGATGGATTGGCAGCAGCACCGCAGCTGTGCCGCTGCGCATAACATGTCGGACCGGGTTGGTGAGACGCGTCAGCTCCTCAATTCTTTCACCGATGTCATCTAGAGTTTCTTTACGTACAGCTTTCCTGGACACAGACATGTCGACTACTATGCTGTGCCGTGGTAGCAACAATTTTCTTCAAAACAGCTCAGCAGGCCCGCCATTTTCACGGCCTTGGATAACAAATTTTACATTTCCGGCTTTCAAGCACTGAAGGCGCATATCTCAGTATTGCACAGCACTGCCAGATGTAGCTGCTTTACGCAATTAAAGTAATAAATGTAAATAACTGCAGTTTATACACAACTTAACGGCGAGTGACACATCTAAAACTACAAAAATCACAAAAAAGTTGATATTACCCACCAGCACATCGCCTAAATGTCAATATGCTGCAGTTTTTTTACATCTATATTTGCAGTTTTATTACATTTCTGAGTTATTACAGCAAAATTGCCTTTTTGGACTGCCTTCACAATCTGGGTACCCGTCAGTTTTTGATGACACGTAGAATACACACTTGCATCATCATCATGATGGGGAGGGGAGTGGTACTCTCTTAACTCAGACCCTACCTAAAGCTTGTGTTTGGCAAGGTAAACCTGAACTCATGTTGTGTACCAATTTTTCAGTCGCTAGCTTCAACGGTTGCAAAAATAGGTAAGGGGTCCCAACTTTATTGGATGCTCCCTTGGCCTAGACCCCCGCAAATTTTGGTCCAAAACGTTGTCTGGTAAACTAGTGCCAAACCAAACTTGTGCACCAAATTTGAAGTTGCTGGCTTCAACGGTTGCAAAAATACGTAGGGGGTCCCAAATTTTTCTTGGCTGCTCCCCTGGCCCAGACCCCCGCCAATTTTGGTCCAAAACGTTGTTTTTGGTAAGCTAGTCCCAAACCCAATTTGTGTACCAAATTTGAAGTTGTTAGCTTCAACGGTTGCAGAAAATCGTAGGGGGTCCCAAATTTTTGGATGCTCCCCTAGCCAAGCCCCCCTCCAATTTTGGTCCTAAAAGTTATTTTTGGCGAGCAACACCCCGTACCCAAGTGGTGTAAAAATTTTGTAGCACATGTGCATGTGTGACGACGGCAACAGTGTGTTTCAAGCGAAAAAGCAGTATTTGTGTAGCAAAATTTGGGAATTTGGGGGCTAATGGGGTCAAGGGGTCAAAATTTCTAGTCGAAAATGTCATATTTGGAATCGCTGACCCTGATTTGCCTATTTACTATGCAACTTTTATGGAGCTACGATGATGATTAAGGGTAGTTTACTCTTGAGCACCCCCATTGTTAAGCATTTTTAGGCGAATAAGAAATAGTCCAGTGTGTTTTGGGCAAAAATTTGACAGTTTTGGGGGATAAATAGGGGTTCAATATTAAATTTAACTTTTATAACCCCAAAAAGGCACATCCTTGCGTGATTTCACGTCTAATGAGCTATCGCACGTAAAAATCCATCAACCGGTCTGACCTGTACGCGAGTCTCAGAAAAAAAGGTATAAATAAATAAATAAAAAAGGCACAAAAACGTTACATTTCACCCATATGCCCAGAAGCCCCCAGTGGATGGATTTTTACTAAATTTGGTTTAGGGTTTCCTACCGCGGACGTAATCAATTGTGCC
>Ga0209783_1000251_pt1 | contig 11368 bp, 9 predicted proteins | sample WorMetfiPIANOSA1_FD_187395 | JGI IMG/M metagenome (GOLD analysis project Ga0209783, IMG submission 187395) | Marine gutless worms symbiont microbial communities from Max Planck institute for Marine Microbiology, Germany - Olavius filocauda... | ecosystem: Host-associated > Annelida > Digestive... | reverse complement strand
TTTTCAATGACCTTGAGTGACCTCTAAACCAGATTTCAAGGTCATGGTATTATTATTAGTGTTTATGCAGCTGACGCGCGATCTGTTTGCGATAGCTAAGTTCTTGTAATAAATGTTTTCATCGACAATTTGACTTTGATTCAAATCACATTTTTAAAAATGATTTTTGATTTGATTTAAATCATTTTCTTCAGTAATTATTTTGATTTGATTCAAATCATTTATTTTCGTGATTTTCCAATGATTTTCCAGTTAACTTCATTTCGTATTGTTTTATTTCTCATGATGCAAATAAAGTTACTACTACTACTACTGCAGTACTACTACTGCTACTACTACTACTACTACACTGTACTACTATTAATGCTCAATACGCTGTTGGTGTTAGCTAGACAAAACTGCCCATTCTAGCAGCGTTACATGACGTCCAGCATCGTCTATTCAGTCTCACTGCTGCAGCTGGCAATGTCGACGGCAATACTGGATCGGCCTGGGTGCGGATTCACATTTGTCACGACCGAAGATTTACCGGAACCGCCTTCTAGACGTCTACAGGACGCGCTGTCCGCTGGAGATGCTCCCGCCGTTTTATTTGCGCTTCCGTCTGACGAAGTCGCTGAAGGCATAAAATCCGTTTTACGACAATCAATCAGTCACAACAAACATGCAAACGCAAGTGCACGAACACAATCGCGAATGACGTCACTGGCTATTAATAGACACTTGGCAGCAGGTTCTTGTTTCCTTCGGGATGAGCGATATCAGTCAGGATAATGACATTGTATCGCTCCTTGCCGACCGACGCCATGTTAGTTCACTGTAAGCGTAAGGAACATGACATAAAAGTCTAAGTTGCTTTTCCAAGGAATACCATTACATTACCATTACATCGAGTACTCGCGATGGTCTCGGCCACCGCTAGCGAAGAAACGGCGAGTTTTGCGTAACTTTTGCTATGTTACTAGGACTGGCCTAGTCGGCTAAAGGCTGGCCGCTATGGGGCCGGCCATCCTGCCGTCGTATGCTAGCTTAATTGGGTTAACTCTCGGTGTCTCAAAGCGCCACACAGGGGATAAACTCCTTCACAATGGACCTCGCTGTCTACGAAATTTCTTCTTCTTCTTCTTCTTCTTCTTCTTCTTCTTCTATGTTCAAACGTTTGTTTAACTTTTTTCGTTTTACAGCAAACATCCTTAGTCTATAGTAGCGCATGTGATTAATGCGCTTGTCTATGGCTTTGTGTACGCCCGGAATTTGTCATCTGCTGGCCACTGGCTAGTGAGGCAGCTGGACGCCCACTGACACGATTGCCCCTACTTTGTTAAGCAATGCCATACATAAATCGAACAATAGTACCAGCTTCGTCGACTGCACATCACGTAAGCATGGGGGAAATTGACGAAAAAACTGAAAATAAAATCCGATAAACATTATGTTCACATTTAGTAGTTATGCCTATATTGTTTTTATGAAATTTTTACATGTATTTTATATGTAGGCCTACGCAGCTGGTCGGCACTTGTTGTAAGCTGCCATGATATGCTATGATATGATGAAAATTCGGGGAAAAGGGCCAAAGACTCCGCAGTATATACAATGTGAATGATTTGTGGTGAAAAAGTGAACAAGTGAATTTTGAGTGTGGAGTGACGGAATCTATTCACGGATATTACAGGCCGAGAGAATTAAGAGAATCATTGGTAGGAATGCAGTCAGGAAATCTAGCAATATGATCGAGTTGCCTATTGGTATAGGTAAAGTCATATTTAAAGTGAACGTTTGCGAATACAGGAACACAATGGCATGCTCTGTTTTGACGTGGAAACATTTGCGCATCACACGTATTCAGTCCCACGACGATAAACGTGCTAATTTAGTTAAGCCTATTCTGTCTCTCTGTCTGTCTTTTTATCTGTCATTACATGTTCATGTCTATTCTTTTTAGTAGCTTCCAATTGTTTTGCCAATATATTTTATACGGGTTGGCTGTACTGCTGACAGAGAGCTTGACTCTCTTTTTTCAGTCTGGCTATTTAGTACTGGTTTCGAAGAAACATTCTGAATCTGAAGTGTATTCTCGTGTATGTGTGTGTGTGTGTGTTTCTGGTGCTAATAAACGAAAGTTACTATGAACTTGTTTTGACGGCGTACAGATTGAAGAACTCGCAGTGATGGGATCGATCGGGAACGGCGTTCGCATGAGAGATAGTAGTACTGTAGTAGTAGCAGTAGTAGTAGTAGTAGTAGTAGTAGTAGTAGTAGTAGTAGTGTAGTAGTAGTAGTAGTAGTAGTAGTAGTAGTAGTAGTAGTGGGAGTAGTAGTAGTAGTAGTAGTAGTAGTACTTAGCAACACATAGACATTTAGGCAATGTGATGGTAAGTAATATTACCTTTTATGATTTTTGCGGTTTTCGATGTGTTACTCACTGCATATCGCCGTTAACACTTGTATAAACTTCAGTTTTTTTACATTTATTTTAAAATAACGTTAACTTGACTATGACTTCCAAGGTGGATCAGCTTTCCAATTAGGGGCGTAAACTGAACTTCCTGGTTTTTGAGAGACGTCAAAGACAGATTGTCAAGTCGTGGCTAATGAATAACCGCGACGCCATACTACACTCTACACAACGTCTACTAATGCTAATGAGTGCTTTAAAAGGCATTGCATGTTTCCTGGCAGCATCTTGCAGCTACATTGTAAGCACGCCAGTCTCAACCGGCTGCTAATGTTTGCGAAGCTGTCAGAAAATAAATCTTCTGACTTTTGACGTCGAAAACAAACAACGATAAAGGTGGACAACTTTCAAAAAACGAACTAAAAAGATGTGCCTTTCGTTTGATTGGTTTATTTAAGCATTCAGTATAGTTAACATCTAAAATTTTTGCTACTTTTACAATTACTTTTAAACGTAAAAACACCAGTTCTCTTTATGTGGCTGTCCACTCGCCGTAAAATTCGGTGGTCGTCTACAAGCAACTTGAAGCACATCTTCGAGGCTATAAATTGGCGATAAAAATGAGTTTGTTATGCGGCTTGTCACTGTGTGGCGTAACCGTTTCCATGGTAGCGACCAGCGACGGCTGCAGCGGCTGATTCTTGTGATGACTTGGTGCTCTCCTGGGTTATGACGTCAGCACTAGCTTTCATGTTGGCAGTGGACGGATTGGATTATGCTAATAGCAGCCAATGGCTGAAAGCTATGCTCAGAAAGTGTACAGCCTAGTCTAGTCAGTATAATGTTTTACTTATGCCTACGGTACTTGTTTGTACGTTTTGTATTGGCTGTGTGTATCGTGTTGTTTTCTCGTAATTCGTTTATTCTATCTATCAACCTGTTTTTCTGTATACTTTTCTTTACTAGTTCGGTTTTATTCTTTGTACTATTAAGCTTTGTCTTATATACAATTAATGATATAATGTAGATTAAAGAGAGAACAGACCAAAGCAAAGATCTAAGCAAATACACTAAGTTGTGACCTTATCTCATCTACAGCACACTATTCTCCCTGTCGTATCTTTTCAAACATTCTAGTCAGTTCCAAATTTAAACTACTGCCCGTCGTATTTCCGGACACCGACCAGCAATATAACCACTGAATAAAATCGCTTTTTCGACTGCGTGAAAGCATTGGCAAAATTTAGGGTAGAGGTGGGTACGCATACCCACACTTTTCAAATTTGGAGTAACATACGGTATCTCACTTTTTAGACTGCCAAAATCTAATGTAAAATTAGTACAAGTAATTTTGGTCACCATTTGTTTTTTTTTGGTTTTTTTTCGTTTGTTTTGTTTTTTTCCTGTTTTTGGTTACTTTTAAGTTTTTCGTCGTTTTTCAGTTTTTGGTCTCGCGCGGTAGACTAAGCTGGCCACGACCCTGGGCAATTTGTTCATACACATGTGCCTCTGTCACCAAGTAGTATAATTTGGTACCGGTCAAAGGGCGGCGATTCTCTATGGCTGGGAAGGTAACAGTATTAGTTAGTGGTTGTTTTGATGGCTGTTTGCTCCCGTTGTTACAGAGTGTCGTGATTTAGGTCACATGATCGACCTCTGACTTATAAATGTCTAAACACATCATCATTGTCATTGTTGCTAGAGCACATCAGCGTCCAAATGCTATTTTGCGTTATTTTGTGTCAAGGGATCGTAACCTGCTGGTGGAGGCATTTAAGGTATATATCAGGCCTATTTTGGAACATAATTCCGTGACATGGTCGCCTATGTTGAAAAAGGATATTGTGTGTATTGAAAAAGTACAGCGGCGCTTTACTAAGCGTTTGCCGGGTCTTAAGAATTTAACATATCAGGGGAGGTTAAACCGCTTGAATTTAATCACATTGGAACTTCGACTACATTTGGATTTAATCATGTGTTAATGTTAATCATAGTATTTGGTCTTGTTAACGTGCACTGTACCAATTTCTTGTAACTTAGTCCATCGTCACATATCAGAGGACATACTTATAAACAGCGCTGCTTAACAAGTACTGGCACATCATTTTTTTGGCAACCGAGTTATTAACGTGTGGAATATCCTATCACAAGAATGCAGTTGATTTCTCCACAGTAAAAAGGTCCAAATCCTCATCAATACTGTCCGATTTATCGAAATTTTTACAATATGATTAATTAGTAATGCACAATGTAGCATACAATCGATTTTTATCCATGTGTTTTAGCAATACTCTGTATGTTGTAGTTTATTTTATTTTATTTTGTTTTATTCTTTTTCTTTTACCGGGTTGTTGTTAGTGCCTTATGGCCTTATTTACTCGGCTCGCACAGTTTGTAATGAACATTGTCTCCATGTCAATCATGTATGTAATTATATATCACTGTATGCGAGGAATTAAATGATGAAGTTTGGCGTCACAATGGCCATGCATCACAGACTCGGTAGACGGGCCCAAGAGCAATCAGCGATCACCAATAAAGCAATCGATGAAAACTGCCTATATTGACGGCGTGAAGCGATTATGGACTTCAGTAGCCTACCTTTGTATAGTAGCATAGGCAGGTGGCTTGGGATGCTAAGCCCAAAGGCCCAAACGCTGACGCGATTGCAATTTGTTTCCTTCTAAGCTGATAACATGTGCCAAAATGTGCTTATTAGCACTTTTTGGTGCTAAGCCTGGAACTATTACTTTGATGCATTTCACTATTTCCATAATTTTTCGTACGTGCAACCAAAACGAGGACTGAAGACTATAAACGAGCAAATTTTGCCTTGAATTTTTCGTTTGTAGGGTATTGGAAAAGGCTAAAATCAGAACTTTTGAGCCAAGATTTAAAAACTATCAGTATCCTGAGTTTGGAACTTTCGCGTAGTCGATGAGTTCAGGATCAGACTACAGGCTGACCAACGTCTGTGCTAGATCATATTTAAGTAAGTAAGTAAGTAAGCAAGTAAGTAAGTAAGTAAGTAAATGTACATTTGTATACCGCGAATACGTAAAACATATCTAACGCTTAAAGCCCCGTTCACACCGAGCGCGTCAGCGCGCGTCGACGCGTCCGATCAAACTAATGTTAAAGATAGGAAGCATTCACACCGACCACGTCGAGACGCGCGTCAACTAATTTGCATACATCGAATGAGCGATGTCAGTTTAAGTTATACATAAGCTATTGGACTTCTAATAACAATAAATGGCCAAAATGTTCGTGTCGCTATCAGACTCCACCAGACAGCACCTGTGCTAATGACGTCATTGACAATGATGTAACTGAGAATGACGTAATTGACAGCTGGATGAATATGCATACATTACTTGCAAGTAGGCCAAATGTGTTCACGTCGACGCGCGTCGACGTGCGTCGGCGCGACGCGCTCGGTGTGAACGGGGCTTAACACAGTGTCAACGAAACGCTAAAAACAAGCAAACAGGTTGGTTTTCAGACTGTGTCGAAACTGCTCTGGTCCAACAGTTGGATTGCGCAGACTGTTAGGCAGTGAATTCCAGACTGTGGGACCAGCAGAAGCGAAGGAGCAACAACCGAAGGTGCTGCAGCGGACACGTGGAACAGTCAGTTGATGGCGGCTGGCGGATCGCAGGTGCCGGCGACCAGCAATGTCTGATACTAGAACGCAGTAGTCGGTGAGGTACGTCGGTGCTTGATTCCGGAGACACCGGTGAACGGTTACGGCAAGTTTGTACTGCACTCGTTGAGAGATCTCCAGCCAGTGCAGTTCATCGTGAAGTAGTGCTGACAGACCACGGTCGTACTTGCTGGTAAAGGAGATCAGACGTGCTGCGGCATTCAGTACTCGCTGCAGCTCATCATTGATCATCTTCGGCGCCGAGGCCAGGACTGAGTTACAGTAGTCCACGCGTGATGTGACAAAAGCGTGAACTAGTATCTTCAGTGACTCGAAGCCAGAAGAATCATGTCTTGCAAACAGTAGAGACATGTCTATCTCCGTAGCATATGAATCTTTCTGTAAACCTATATACTCAATTAGTGCACTAAGTGGACGAACGGCTTGCAATATGTAGGCGGACATTGGAGCAGGATCTACGTATCAGTCTTAATGGAATCAGAATTGACTACAGAGTGGACTGGCTCATCTACTAAGACATCCTAAGTGCATCTTTTTTTCCTTTCCTGTGATTTATACTCCAATGTTCGCCATCTGCCGCAAGTTAGAGTCACTAAGTAACACAAGTGACTTTTGCAACTGTGTGACATTGTAATTATACGGAATTGCAGAACAACTGCATGGATATAATAAGTTATTAACCTTATTTTATTTAAAAAGTAAAAAACGCGTATTGAAGGAATTAAAAAAATATGTGTTATCGTGTGTTGTTATTAAAAGTTTCTGGAAAAATGACTAAAACTTTGACAGTATGAAATTAATGTTTATTTACGTACAATTTATTACAATCACGCATTTTGAATAAAAAAAAGTCGAAATTACGAATCTTAGAATGCCTTCAATGTCTTCACGGACTTTCGATCTTGTTGTCACATTTCTTACTCTGATCTATTTTTCTTTCTTCCTGTCTTGGTTTCTTTTCGTTATCCTTTTAGTTCGGCAAGTTTGTGATCACATGTTAAATATTACCTTACTGATTGATTGATTGGTTGATTGATTGATTGATTGATTGATTGACTTTTAGCTATCTGTCACCGTTTGAGTGTATTGTAGTGTACCATATCGTATATTGACTTTGACTCGTTTTTGCGCAGATTACATACCCAATCAATATTTATTTCACCCATAGCACATACATTGTAACGAAAAATACTCGTAGTAAATGTGTGATTGACAGTAAGGCAGTAGAGAGATTGCTTTTACAATTGCCCAAAAACAGAGAAAAAAGCTATTTATTCCTCCGACGACAATGAATTGAACAGGAGAATCATAACGGTGAGTGAATAAGAAATATCTCGCTTAATTAATCACGCGTTATGCATATTGATTAGGCTAATATCACGGGCGCTGAGAGGAGAAGATGTCGTACTCTAGACGAATAGTATTAGTCCGCTCTGTTGCCATGATGGATGAGTGGTGACACATGACCTTCGTGGTCGGTCGATGTCATCGTCCAAGTAAATTACACATCTCAGTTTTGTAGCTGTAGCCTGCTGCTGCTGCTTTTACTGCAACAACTTACAACTAATACTATAAGACTCTGTTCAAATACAGGGATGCAACCTTCATTTCCTGCAAATCACATGCTTGACTCTCTGTGACAGCTTCGAGTGATGGTTTTTCGCGGAGTGTTATTGTCTGCCATTTACACCAAAATCTGCCGGTTAGATATGTGACGTTTGTGGTGAATCCGTAATACGAGCTGCACCTTTTCCGGTTTGTTACCTTGTGCTACTGTAATGGGGTTTAAATATAATACAGAAAAGTATGGGGAGGTTAACACGAGCTAGTAGCCGGCAGCGTATGCCTAGACCCTAGAGGACACTGTCTATACCGCATAGCCGTGTGCAGTTTTATATAATGTTATGTATTGAATGAATATCTTTATTCACCACATAAAAATTGATAGCATGGAAAAACTTAACTACAGTAAAACTAAAGCTTTAACTATTAAAAATATTAAATATTGAATCAGTTAAAAACACATCAGTCCACGCTTGGTCTATCGTATCGTAGTAACCGACACAACACATACAGGAAGGATGGCTATCGCCAACGGAATGTGCGTCAGTTTCTGCACATTTTGGCCTCCCCTGGGTACGCCCCTTAGACAATCGCGGTAAATGTTACATGGATAAAAGAGGATTCAATGCTGATCAAACGCATCGCAGCATAAACCCATCTAGCTTCAATCGTTTACGAGCTATAGTGAGATATTGGTCGGAAATTGCAACTTTTTCCTCCCCCTTGCATTTAACGCCCCCGTTGGGGTGTTCAACGCCCCCGTTGGGGTGTTCCCATTGAAATTCCGGGAAAACATTTGGTCCTCAGAAACTAGAATCATGGGGCTACCAGGCAATGAAGACAGTTTGACGATAGGTTGAGCCGTATCGACACAATACCCGCGTGTGTCGGACAGACGGACAGACAGACGTCCAGCCTATTTGCGCAGTATGACTGACGCACGTTAAAAATTATACACTGTCTGGAAAAAGTGGCCCCTACAACTACAACTTTAAATGTTAACTATTTTTACTTCTGGAAATAGTTTTTTTTAATTTTTATATGTGATTATACTCAAAAAAATCTCTGATTATAATTTTATTTGATTTTAGTTCGGTGATAACTTAATTTCCTTTATGTTGTTGTTATTCCAATATGTTTTCTATGAGTTCCATTATTACTCTGCTCTTCTAATGTTTGATTAATAAGAAATGTGCCCTCTATGACCAGCGACGATGACGACTGATATATACGACAGTTTGCTGCTGCTGCTGCTACTGCGGCACAAACGTCATCCCATCTCTCCATACATCTGTGTCGTCAGCGGCGGTCGTTAGCTTTGAGCGATCAAAGCGAGAGACCGGGCAAGCAACGTCTGTTCAAGAAGTCAGAACGAGGGCCTAGCGACCAATGAATCGATAAGTGAATGAACAGAAAGAATGACAGATAGACAGACAGACAAAGGCAATTCCAATTCTGACTTTGTCAGCTCATTACAATTCTGGCGACACTTTTACCGACCGCTGCAGGTTTTATTACCAACGACGACAACAACAACAACAAAGCAATAATAACAAGCTAATTTTATGAAAATTGTAATGCCCCGACCTGCCCCAACAGGGGGTCAAATCGTCATTGGGGCGTTAAATACAACAGCTGCCACGCTTGGCTTCGCGCGGTGTGTCTGTGACAGTATTAATCGGCGCGGAGACCTTGATCTTTGACCTTTTGACCTCTATATAGGTTCATTGGTTACCGTGTGATGGGCTTCAATCCTGCCAACTTAAGTTGAGGCACGCGACAGACAGACAGAGACAGACAGACACCGGCCATCATGTTATAATGACTCCTCCCTACGGAGATCGGGGCACAATAATGGCAACTTACAGGTAAATCGATCATTTTCGTGTTCATCGACCACAATGTACATGTATACATGCTACTGCTAAACCTACAATGCCTAAGTGAGCCCGATCATTTGAAAGCCGTTGTTTGTTATAACGTGAAATCTGACATAAAGTTAACATCACCATCATACTCAGTGAACGGAATTTCTATACAAGGGTGTAATGAACCAATCCTATCCTTCTTCCACAAATCCTATACCCATGATCATAGGACCCACTGGACTGGCTTCACGGACTCTGAACTGAATGTTTCGGATTCCTCTCGCTCAACGGTCTTTCTGTTTTGATTATACTTTCATTATTTTATAGTTTCTGGTTACCCGTCAGTTTTTAATCGCGCGTTAAATGTTTTATTGATTAATTTAGCATTTTGAGGTCGTTTACAGTGGTTTTGGCGCCAGTTTCACAGTGTTCGCGCACTTCAATATTTCTATCGTACCGTAACTGAATGATGGATGTACAGGAGTAGTTGAACGGTCGAAGATCAGTAATTGATGCGTTTCGAACTCGACGTATCCACAAGTCGACAGCAGTAAGTAGCGACAGCGACGAGTTATGCCCGAGACAAGTAAAGTACGCAAACGATTGGAAACATGCGTCGGGAAAATTGCCAATCTTACAATTTTGCTATGTCATGTTTCGCACTAAATTTTACTAGTAATTTTATGCTATTCTCGTTCTCGTTGATGGCAGTTATTCGCCATAATCAGCATGCAAGGAGAATGAGAACATTAAATTATAAACAGTTTGTGCAAAATAGAGCATAATTTTAAGAACAATTTACTTGAATAGGCAATGTACAATAAAAATTCAGATAGGATAGGAAGTTAATTGTTTTTAACGTAGAAAGTTTGACAGTTATATTGTAACACGCTTGGAGCTGTTTTTGCCGAATATGTACAGCAGAAAACGACGTAGCTTTTCGAATCGTAATGCCACTGTCACAAATACGATACAAATATGTCTAGAGCACGCGTACGAACGTCGTATGAGACTCGTAAGTAAGTAAGTAAGTAAGTAAGTAAGTAAGTAAGTAAGTAAGTAAGTAAGTAAGTAAGTAAGTAAGTAAGTAAGTAAGTAAGTAAGTAAAGTAAGTAAAGTAAGTAAAGTAAGTAAGAGAATTATACACGGCGCATGAAAACAAAGTCACTTAGCGCCGCAGCCTCAATGAAACAAAATGTGCTTTCAACAGACGCTTAGAGCGCGTACACATTATCCACCAAACGCAGCGATGCTGACAGCGTGTTCCAAACACGCGGACCGGCCACATCATCAAACGACCTGTCACCCAGCCGAGTTTACATATACGAACGTCATACTTGCGACCATAGCTTAAGCTCTTTGAGTTACTGTGGGTTCCACTTTCCTTGCACGTGAGCAAAGTCTGCCGAATACTGACTTCCGTATGTTTCCAGACTCCATAATTCGTGTGTTATTATCATCCACGTATCAGAGATTGTACGTGCTACGAGAGTTTTACCGGGTTAGAGCATGCACCAATGTGACCAATCCACAGATAATACTCATGCGCTGTGCTGCAGCGTCGTAAAAGCGTATGCTCGACATCCTGGAAATGTCGTGTTCGCGCCGATAGGTGTCAGCAAGGTCGATCCATCTATTACACTGCAGCTAGATGCAAGCGGAGACATAGATGTATACGTAATCCGCTCTAGTCATTAGAACGCATCTTGCACGGATTCTTATTGCTGCATCCACGGCTTTTGTAACCAGCGTCATTACTTCTGCTGCATAGAAGCGATCGCACTTCGCCGCCATTACTATTAGTAGTAGTACGATTTATATAATAATAAATGTAAAAAACTGTACTTTATACACAAGTTAACGGCGAGTAAC
>Ga0209783_1000249_pt1 | contig 11452 bp, 11 predicted proteins | sample WorMetfiPIANOSA1_FD_187395 | JGI IMG/M metagenome (GOLD analysis project Ga0209783, IMG submission 187395) | Marine gutless worms symbiont microbial communities from Max Planck institute for Marine Microbiology, Germany - Olavius filocauda... | ecosystem: Host-associated > Annelida > Digestive... | reverse complement strand
AGATTAGACAGGCCGGATTGAGAGCAAAAAGAACCGGTTCGTTAATGAATCAGTTCTTTTTGCTCTCAGTCGATTCATGAAATTTATAAATATCAGAGAGTTATCAACGGGAACAAGTCTATTGAAGAACCTCCATCCCTGGGACGTGACCCCCGCCCAGGCGCGGGCCATCCAGGAGCAGCTCCGCGAGCAACTGGTCAGACGGGACGACTTCGCGCGAATCGAGACCATCGCCGGCATCGACATCGGATTCGAGGAACAGGGGCAGATAACCAGGGCCGCGGTAGTCCTGTTGCGCTTTCCCGATCTCGAAACCCTGGATCAGGCCGTGGCGCGCCGTCCCACCGGCTTTCCCTATGTGCCGGGACTCCTGTCCTTTCGCGAGATCCCGGCGGCGCTCGATGCACTCGTCAAGCTACGGGTCGAGCCGGACCTGCTCCTGTGTGACGGTCAGGGCTATGCCCACCCGCGCCGGTTCGGTCTGGCCTGCCACCTGGGATTGCTCACCGGCCTGCCGAGCATCGGCGTGGCCAAGTCACGCCTGATCGGAGAGCACGGGGCCCCTTGCCCCGGACAAGGGCGCGCGCACGGAGTTACGGCACGCGGGCGAGGTAATCGGCGCCCTGCTGCGCACACGGACCGGGGTGAAGCCGGTCTATGTGTCCGTGGGGCATCGGATCGGCCTGGAGACGGCGCTGGATTATGTTCTGGCCTGCGCCACTCGCTATCGCCTGCCCGAGCCCACGCACCGGGCGCATCGGCTGGCATCGGACAAGAAAGAGCGTCGCGCGCAGGTTGCGATGTTTCAGGTTTCTTAAGAGGTAATCCTTCGGTGTTGTTGATCCCGGCCATCGATCTCAAAGACGGGCGCTGTGTGCGTCTGCGCCAGGGCCGTATGGATGAGGAGACCGTCTTCTCCGATGATCCGGTGCGGATGGCCGGGCGCTGGGTCCGCGCGGGTGCGCGACGCCTGCACCTGGTGGACCTGAATGGGGCCTTTGCCGGGAAACCGGTAAACGATGGGGCGGTCCGGGCCATTGCCGCGCGTTATCCGGAGCTACCCATCCAGGTCGGTGGCGGCATTCGGGACGAGGCCACCATCGCCGCCTATCTGAAGGCCGGCGTCTCCTCTTGCATTATCGGCACCCAGGCGGTGAAAGAGCCGGCGCTCGTGACCCGCGCCTGCAAGGCATTTCCCGGCCATATCATCGTGGGATTGGACGCCAGGGAGGGGCAGGTGGCCATCGAGGGCTGGGCGGAAGTCACCGAACACCCGGTGGCGGACCTCGCCAAGCGCTTCGAGGCGGACGGGGTGTCCGCCATCGTCTACACGGACATCGGCCGGGACGGCATGATGACGGGTCCCAACGTGGAGGCTACGCGCGCCCTGGCGGAGACCATCTCGATCCCCGTCATCGCCTCCGGCGGCATCACCAACCTGGACGATGTGCGCGCCCTGTGCGCGGTGGCCGACAGCGGCATAACGGCGGCCATCACCGGCCGCGCCATTTACGAGGGGACCCTGGACTTCGCCGCGGGACAGCGGGTCGCCGATGAGTGCTGAGCGAAGCCCACGGGGACATCCCGCGTGGGCGGATGATTCGACAGAGGGCGTTTTGGAAGAAGACTGGCTGGATACGATCAAGTGGGACAATCAGGGCCTGGTACCCGCCATTGCCCAGGAAACGGACAGCGGAAAGGTCCTGATGCTGGCCTGGATGAATCGGGAATCCCTGGCGTTGACTCAGGAAACGGGGCATGCGGTCTATTGGTCCCGCTCCCGCAATCGGCTTTGGCGCAAGGGTGAGGATTCCGGTCATCGGCAGATCGTCCATGCCATTCGGGTGGATTGCGATGCCGACGTGGTGCTGTTGAAAGTGGAGCAGAAGGGCGGCATCGCCTGCCACACCGGCCGTCACAATTGCTTTTTCCGCGAGCTGCGCGCCGGCGAGTGGGTGCGGATCGCCCCCGTGCTCAAGGACCCGAAATCCATTTATACCTAAATCTTGCAAGTAGCCTTCGGCACGGGGTAACCACCCATTCGGGACGGAGTTGGCGAGGTAATCTGTTCACTCGGTGCCGCTGTGGGACCCGACAGTTAGCCGAGACAGTAGACTTGTTCCCGTTGATAACTCTCTGATATTTATAAATTTCATTCGCTGCCCGCCAGGGAAGCGCGAAGCGCGAGGCGGGTAGTCCGCGGTAGGCGTAGGCGCGAGCGGCTGGCCGAAGTGGCGAAGGGGCCGTAGGTCCCGGAGCTGACGCAGGCCAGATGCAAGCGCATCCGATACGCCGTCAAGCCATTCGTCGTAGGGGTCTGGCGGAGGCGCGAAGTGCCGAAGCCGTGGCCCCGGAGCGGGGCGTCCGCGGCACGTACAAGTTGTCGCCCGAGCGCAGGGCGAAAGGGGGACTGGGATGTCCCGTTTCGCATCCCGAGCACGGCGACACTCTGAAATCGACTGAGAGCAAAAAGAACTGATTCATTAACGAACCGGTTCTTTTTGCTCTCAATCCGGCCTGTCTAATCTAATAATATCCTTATATATCATAAAGTTATCGAGAGGAACAACTCTAATCATGAACGACATCCTGGAGCGCCTGTCCCACATCCTGGAGGAGCGCAAGCAGGCCGACCCAGACAGCTCCTACGTGGCGGGACTCTACGCCAAGGGACTCGACGCCATCCTCAAGAAGATCGGCGAAGAGGCCGCCGAGACCCTGATGGCGGCCAAAGACGGGGTACCGGACAAGATCGTCCACGAGGTGGCGGACCTCTGGTTTCACACCCTGGTGCTGCTGGCGCAGCAGGGACTGGGACCGGATGCGGTGCTGGCGGAGCTGAACCGACGCTTCGGCCTCTCGGGACTGGAGGAGAAGACCCGGCGGCGTGACTGAGCCGGCGGCGGTTATACCCGTTACCTACCGTGAATTTTCCGCCCGAGGGAGCGTTCTCAATCAGAAATCGGCAATCGGCTCACCCCTCCTTGGCGCGGGCGACGTATTCGCCCGAGCGGGTGTCGACCTTGATCAGCTCACCGGTCTGAACGAACAGCGGGACGCGGACCACCGCCCCGGTCTCCAGGGTCGCCGGCTTGCCGCCACTACCGGAGGTGTCACCCTTGAGTCCGGGGTCCGTTTCCGTGATTGCGAGCACCACGAAGTTGGGCGGCTCGATGTTCAGGGGGGAACCATTCCATAGGGTGACATCGCACAGGTCCTGCTCCTTGATCCAGTTGACCGCCTCCCCTATCGCGGCGGCATCGGCGGACAATTGCTCGTAGGACTCCGGGTCCATGAAATACCACAGATCCCCGTCGTTATAGAGATACTGCATCCGGGTATCATGGACATCGGCGGCCTCCACCGACTCGCCGGATTTGAAGGTCTTCTCCACCACGCGCCCGGTCTTCAGATTACGGACCCGCACCCGGTTGAAGGCCTGACCCTTGCCGGGCTTGACGAACTCGTTCTCGACGATGACGTAGGGGTCACCATCGAGCATGATCTTGAGGCCACCACGAAACTCGTTGGTGTTGTAGCTTGCCATGTCGTCCTCCCGTAAAAAGGGGTCGAAATCATCCATGTTAGCGCGAAGAGAGCCCGACTGTCAGGCAACACGGTGGCGGCGCGAGCTGAGTACGGCGATCACCCGCCCGGACGAGCTCATCAATGTCCTGGACCTCGACCGCGACCTGCTCCCCGCGGCGCGGGCGGCGGCGAGGCGATTCGGTCTCCTCGTCCCACGGGGTTACGTCGCGCTCATGGCGCGATCGGATCCGGACGATCCCTTGCTGCGCCAGGTCCTGCCCCTGGCGGAGGAACTGCGGAGCCCGCCCGGCTTCACCGCCGATCCGGTGGGCGAGCGCGCAGCGGTGCGCCTACCGGGCCTCCTGCAGAAATATCCGGGTCGCGCCCTGCTGCTGCTCACCGGCGCCTGCGCCATTCACTGCCGCTACTGCTTCCGCCGCCATTTCCCCTACGGCGACGATTCCGCCCGACTCGACCATGCCGCGGGCGCCGTCGACCGGCTCGCGGAGGCCCCGTCCGTCCGCGAAGTGATCTTGAGCGGGGGGGAGCCCCTGATGCTGGACGACGCCACCCTCGCCGTCCTGGTCGGCAAGCTCGCGGATATACCCCACCTGCGGCGCCTACGCCTGCATACCCGACTGCCGATCGTATTGCCCTCTCGGGTCACCGATCGCCTGTGTCATATCCTGAGCGCAAGCCGCCTGCGGCCGGTCGTCGTGGTGCATGCCAATCACGCCCGCGAGCTGGGAACGGCATCCCGGACCGCCCTGGACCGGTTGCACAACGCCGGCATCCCACTCCTCAACCAAAGCGTACTCCTCCACGGCGTGAACGACAGTGCACACCGACTGGCGGCGTTGAGCGAGGCGCTGTTCGAGTGCGCCGTTCTCCCTTACTACCTGCATCGGCTCGATCGGGTCTTGGGCGCGGCGCATTTCGAGCTGGACGAGACGGCGGCGCTCCGCATCCTCGATCGGTTGCGCACGCGGCTGCCCGGCTACCTGGTTCCGCGGCTGGTGAAGGAAATCACGGGCGAGCCCTACAAACTCCCGATTGAGCGGGAAACCGCATCGGCATGAGCCGGCTACCGGAAAATCAGAACCACAGCCAACGGCTGCTTTCCGTCTCGATTGATCCTTCGGTTCCCCGGTTCCAGAGGGAACCACGGATTGACAGACTTTACTAGTCTCTACACAATGTATGGTTTACTTTTCAACCAGTGGAAACCCTGAAAAATCCTCTCCATCGGGTTTTTCAACCTACGAAGTCTAAGGAGAACTTAGCTTGGCCAATTCAACCCAAGCCCGAAAGCGCGCCCGCCAGGCGGAAAAGCGCCGTCGGCACAACGTCTCTTTTCGCAGCACCATGCGCACCGCCATGAAGAAGGTCATCCGGCTCATCCAGGCGGGAGACAGGCAAGCTGCGGCAGACGCCTTCAAGGCGGCGGTTCCGGTCATCGACAGTGCGGCCGGCAAGGGGCTCATCCACCGCAACAAGGCGGCCCGGCATAAGAGCCGGCTCAACGCCCACATCAAGGCCATGTCCTGACGGATCAATCGGTTTTTCCCCGTCGGACGGTGAATGGATTTTGAGCGCCACCTATCCCCGGACCCGCCTGCGTCGCATGCGGCGCGACGAATTTTCCCGCCGCCTGATGCGGGAAACGCACCTGACGCCGGATGACCTGATCTATCCGGTATTCGTCCTGGAAGGGAGCGAACAGCGGGAGCCCGTAGCCGCCATGCCGGGGGTGGAGCGGATCAGCATCGACCTGCTGGTCGCCGAGGCGCGGGAGGTCCATGCCCTGGGCATCCCGGCCATGGCCCTGTTTCCCGTCACCCCGGCGGCGGCCAAATCCGAGGACGCCGGTGAGGCCTACAATCCCGACGGACTGACCCAGCGCGCCGTGCGGGCCCTGAAGGACGCCGTGCCGGACCTGGGTGTAATCACCGACGTTGCCCTGGACCCCTTTACCAGCCATGGGCAGGACGGTCTCATCGACGAGACCGGCTATGTCATGAACGATGAGACGGTGGAAGTGCTCGTCCGCCAGGCCCTGTCCCACGCCGAGGCGGGGGCGGACGTGATCGCGCCCTCGGACATGATGGACGGCCGCATCGGCGCCATCCGCGCCGCCCTGGAGGAAGCGGGGAAGGTGCACACCCGCATCCTGGCCTATTCCGCCAAATACGCCTCCGGCTTCTACGGGCCTTTCCGCGATGCCGTAGGCTCCGCCGCCAACCTGGGCGGTGGGAATAAATACAGCTACCAGATGGACCCGGCCAACGGCGACGAGGCCATACGCGAGGTAGCCCTGGACCTGCGCGAAGGGGCCGACATGGTCATGGTCAAGCCCGGCATGCCCTACCTGGACCTGGTCCGACGCATCAAAGACCGTTTCGGCACCCCGACCTTCGTATACCAGGTCAGCGGCGAGTATGCCATGCTCAAGGCCGCGAGCCGGAACGGCTGGCTGGAAGAACCGGCCGTCGTCCTCGAAGCCCTGCTCTGCATCAAACGCGCCGGGGCGGACGCCATCCTCACCTACTACGCCAAGGACGCGGCCCGCTGGCTTCAGAGCTGAAGCGGCTGCAACCACATGGCCGACCAATACGCCGTCATCGGCAATCCCATCGCCCACAGCAAGTCCCCCCTCATCCATGCCGAGTTTGCCCGTCAGACCGGTCAGGACATCACGTATGGGCGCATTTCGGGCGACCCGGACGACTTCGCCGGGGACGTGCGTCGTTTCTTCGCCGCGGGCGGACGCGGGATGAACGTCACCCTTCCCTTCAAAGAGCAGGCCTGGGAAATCGTCGACGAGCCTGGTCCCGAGGCCGAGCGCGTGGGCGCGGTCAACACCCTGACCCGGCTCCCGGACGGTCGCCTGAGTGGGGACAACACGGACGGCATCGGCCTGGTGCGCGACCTGTCCGCGAACCACGGCTTCGACTTCCGCGGCAAGCGGATACTCCTGCTCGGGGCCGGCGGCGCCTCCCGCGGCGTGTTGCCTCCCCTCCTGGAAACAGGGCCGGATACCCTGGTCATTGCCAACCGCACCGTCGCCAAGGCACTCGACCTGGCCGCGGCCACCGGGTTGGATCGGGTCAGGGGATGCGGGTTGGAGGGACTGGACGGACAAGAAGGCTTCGACCTCATCATCAACGCCACCTCCGCCGGTCTCGGTGGGGACGTGCCCGCAATCCCTCGAGACTGCCTGGCCCCAGGCGGTTGGACCTATGACATGCTCTACGGCGATACGCCGACCCCCTTCCTGCGTTGGGGCAGGGAGCAGGGCGCCGCCCAGGCCCTGGATGGTCTGGGCATGCTCGTAGAGCAGGCCGCGGAGTCCTTTTTCTTATGGCGAGGGACGCGCCCCTCGACGGCCCCGGTCATCGCTTGGCTCCGGGGTGATCGATACGAGTACCCCGTTCCTATCGATATTGCAAATTCATAGCCTCTGCCGGTACGTCGGGTTCCGGCTACCAGCCCGTAGGTTGGGCAAAGGCGCGTGCTGCTGAGCCAGCGATCAAGGCGTTGGTCGTTGTCGCGCCGTGCCCAACGCAACGGTGACCAGCCACGACGTACTTGGAAGGTGCCCACGGAAGAAACTGTCGGGCACGCCGCCGTCCCTGGCGGCTTTGCCCAACCTACCCAACGAATCGAGTTGGTAAGGTGGCAAAGCATAGCGTACCCATCAGCCTGACCCGCAATAGCAAACGAAATGATGTACCAGGGTAGCTCTCGGCAAAGCGAAGCCGTTTGGGGAGACCTCCTCCTGGGACCGCGGGCGTCTCGCCCGCATCGGGTAGTGCCGTGGCTTCAGGAACCCTCCTTGCCTTCTTGATCCTCCGTGGCCTACAAAGCCGGCAGGATGCTGGCGCTCCCGGGAAGGCGGCAGTCATCGGCAGAGGCGCCGTCCCGGCGCGTATTGGGCAAGCGCCGGGACGCCGCTTCTACCTCATCCTGCCGGCGCACTCCAAAAGAGTCGGATCGATAGCCCGACGGCCCCAACGCACTTCCATGCCAACCGTTTGTTTCAGCAGAGATTATCATTCGGGAGCCCCGCGCTCCGCCATGCCCCGAGCAGGGCCGTCAGCGTCCCATGATATACTTTAAAACCCTTCGGCGATCCCCGTTCGGAGCTCGTAGATGAACAAAGCATCCGGTCCCTACAAGACCCTCCCCGGCCGCCGCCATCCAGCCGGTGCAACGGTGGATGACGGGGGCGTCAATTTCTCCGTCTACAGCCGTCACGCCACGGGGGCCGAGCTGCTGCTGTACGAGGACGCGCGCAGCCGGGAGCCGTTCCAGATCATCCGTCTGGACCCGGAGATCAATCACACCTTCTTTTCCTGGCATGTGCTGGTGGTGGAACTGTCGCCGGGAACCCACTATACCTGGCGCATGGATGGCCCCAACGACCCCCAGGGCCACGGCTGGCGTTTCGATCCGCGGGTGGAGCTGGTGGACCCCTGGGGTCGGGCCGTAACCACCGATAGCTGGGACCACTGGGAACGTCAGCGCAACGGCGTCAAGCCCCACGACTCGCTACGGGCGGTCGTACTCGCGGATGACTATGACTGGGAAGAAGACGTTCCCCTGTATCTGCCCGGCGAGCAGATGATCGTCTACGAGATGCATGTGCGGGGCTTCACCCGCCACGCCTCCTCGGAGGTGCGCTGCCCCGGGACCTTTGCCGGGGTTGCCGAAAAGATCCCCTATTTGCAGTCCCTCGGCATCACCCATGTGGAGCTGATGCCGGTGATGGCCTTCGATGAGCAGGAGGTGCCCGAGCAGGTTTGGGACCAGGGGTTGGCCAATTACTGGGGTTACAGCACCCACAGCTTCTTCTCGCCGCATCCCGGTTACTGCGTCTCACCCGGAGTGGGCACGACCCATCGGAACGAATTCAGGGACATGGTCAAGGCCCTGCACCGGGCCGGGATCGGCGTGATCCTGGATGTGGTCTTCAATCACACCGCTGAGGGTGGCGACAGCGGGCCGGTCATCAACCTCAAGGGGTTCGGCAACGAGACCTTCTATATCCTCGATCAGATCGACAAGAGCCGATATCTGGATTTTACGGGGTGCGGCAACACGGTCAACGCCAACCATCCGCTGGTGGCCCGCTTCATCATCGAGTGCCTGGAGTACTGGGTACGCGAGATGCATGTGGACGGTTTCCGTTTCGACCTGGCCAGCGCCCTGGCGCGGGACGAGGACGGCCATCCCCTGCACAATCCGCCCCTGCTGTGGGGAATCGAGCTGTCGGATGTGCTCGCCAACACCAAGATCATCGCCGAGGCCTGGGATGCGGCGGGGCTGTATCAAGTGGGGACCTTTCCCGGATACCGCTGGATGGAGTGGAACGGGCGTTACCGCGACAGCCTGCGCCGTTTCATTCGCGGCGACCCCGGTGACATCGGAGAAGTCGCGAGCCGCATCGCTGGCAGCAGCGACCTCTACCAATTGAACCTGCGCCTCCCCATCAACAGCGTCAACTTCATCACCTGTCACGATGGTTTTACCTTGCTGGACCTGGCAAGCTATGAGCATAAGCATAACCAGGCCAACGGCGAGGACAGCCAGGACGGTTGCACCCATAACCTGAGTTGGAACTGCGGGATCGAGGGCGCGAGCGACGACCCGGAAATCCTCGCGTTGCGCAAGCGCCAGGCCAAGAACTTCCTGGGCTTGCTGTTCCTGAGCCAAGGGGTTCCTATGCTGCTGGCCGGAGACGAGGTATTGCGTACCCAAGGCGGTAACAACAACGTCTGGTGCCAGGACAACGAGACGGGCTGGTTCAACTGGGAACTGGTCGAGCGCAACGGGGACATGCTGCGGTTCGTCAGGGAACTGATTGCCTTTCGCAAACGCCACCCGAGCTTGCAGCGCCGGCGTTTTCTCAGCGGGCAGCCGCGGCCGGATGCATCCTTGCCGGATATCGGTTGGCAGGGTATCGACGGTGGACCGCCGCAGTGGGACGATCCCGACAGCCATACCCTGGGGTTCACCCTGGCAAGCACGGAGGCGAGCGAGGAAGACCTGCTGGTCCTGATCAACATGGGCGGCGACTCCCAAACCTTCGCGCTGCAGGTGTTGGAAGGGCGTTCCTGGTATCTGGCGCTGGACACCGCCCGAGCGTCGCCCCAGGACATCCTGACCAAGGACCAGCAAACCCATTGGCCCGAGGACAGCTACCCGGTCGCCGCCCGTGCCTTGGTGGTGCTGGAAGGTCGCTGGGCGAGCGGTCTATTCGTTTAGGCGATGAAATCGCGATTCGGCGCGGTCGCTGTTGCGTCCTCTCGGCTGAAGGCCGGCGTTGGACATGAAACATCGAATCCCTGTCTCTCCCTGAAAATAAAGAATCTTCATAGCAAGCAGCGCCGATTATGGCGATGGAGGGATAAAAGATCATGAAAGCTGAAGTAACGGCAATTATCGAGACAGCTCCGGAAGGGGGTTTCTGGGCGATATGCCCGGAGTTTCCCGGCGCCAACGGTCAAGGAGAAACCATCGAAGAAACAAAAGAGAATCTTGGGCAAGCTATTGAGTTGATCGTACAAGATCGAATGGATGATTATTGCAGAGGACTGCCCGAAGGCGCCTTGAAACAAGCATTGATAATATCGTGAAAAAGAAGGACCTGGAAAAAAGACTTCGATCCGCGGGGTGCTATCTGCGCATTCCCTTTGGATTAATCCCAAAACAGGAGAACAGGAGGCTATTCCAAGGCACAATGAAATTAAAGAACCTTTGGCCAAGAAAATCCTGAAGAACATGGATGCGGATTAAGGGGACCTTGAAGCCCGCGTAGGTCGGAGGGCGTGCCCGTTGTAGCTGCGTCGGCCGCGGTGATTGGCGCGCCGTCACCGACGCAAGAGAACGGACTACGCCGTGTCGGGTAGCGATCACCACCTGACGGCGGGTGACGAGGCACCCGATCACAGTGGTCAACTCGATTACGAAGCGTGCTTCTTACCCGCCCTATGCGGGCTCTTTAGCTGTGACATTTGCGGCAAGTATGTACTTTAGTTTCAATAGACTTGTTCCAGTCGATAAATCAATGATATTTATGGTATTTATGATGTTTTCATGTTCCATAAACCGGCCGAGAGGGAGAAAGATTAGGTTTTCTCCCTCTCGGCGCCAGCTTGTGAAAGAAGAAAAATAGAGACAGGCCACGTTTTATCACCTCCACCTTTCGGATCGGTTAATGCCTGTTGGTGCATTCTTGAATTCCTGATAGAAAAACGTGGTCTGTCCCTATATTCCCTCCAGCGCCATGAAACATTGCCGCTGAAGCAGCCATCAGGGCGTTTCCACGCTGGAACGTAGGAACGAACAACGGGCAAAAACGAGCAAAAATACAATGGAAAGAATTGAATTACCTCTATCCCAACTGACACTTGCTCAAAAAATCGACCTCATGGAGACAATTTGGGATAACTTGGCCAAGGATGAAAAAATATTCGAATCACCAGCTTGGCATGAGAAAGTCCTCGGAGATCGAGAAAAAGCTTTGGCGAGCGGTAACGCCACTGTTTCTGATTGGGAAGAAGCAAAAGAAAGAATATTAGAGTTGTTCCGCTTGATATACTATTAGATTTATAATACCAATTCAGAATTGGTGATTCATAGGAGATTTGAGCTTATGATTTATGAAGATTTCAAAAAACTGACGACAGATCGAACCATAAGAGCCATCATCGGTATGAACCGAGAAACGTTCAATTCACTCGTGCCGTACTTCTCCGATGCCTACCATGAAATTCAGGAAGAGCGATATGAAAACAAAGAAATAAAACGTATTCCTACCGGCGGAAAGCAAGGCGTTTTTTCGAGTCACGCAGAGCAATTGTTTTTTGTTCTGTACTAGAGTTGTTCCTCTCGATAACTTTATGATATATAAGGATATTAT
>Ga0209783_1000248_pt1 | contig 11500 bp, 6 predicted proteins | sample WorMetfiPIANOSA1_FD_187395 | JGI IMG/M metagenome (GOLD analysis project Ga0209783, IMG submission 187395) | Marine gutless worms symbiont microbial communities from Max Planck institute for Marine Microbiology, Germany - Olavius filocauda... | ecosystem: Host-associated > Annelida > Digestive... | reverse complement strand
GTACATATTGTGCTGCGGTTGTGTTAACAATACATGTGTGTTTGATCCGATGTGAAGAGTGAGTGACTGGGGTGATTTGTACTGTAGTCTGCTGCTGTTATACTTGCTGACGGTCGACGGAACGTTGCTACAATTGTCCAACGACCAAAGAAGCCAATTCCACCAGCGTGTGAAAGGCGAGTTGTTAATCTGATTTTGCAGTGTGTGTCTTATTTTGTGTGACTGCTGCAGTTTGTATTCATAGGCATCAGAACATTTTTGAAAAGTGGGATGGCAATAGTATGTCATGGGGTAAGACCTGGACCTTGCTCAAGGCCTGGAGGGCCAAACTTTTAAGACCCAAAGAGCCGAGGTGGGGTTCTTGAAGAGGGGCAGCTAGCCCCCTCCCCACAAGTTAGGGTCAGGGAGCATGGTTGTCAGTGCATTTTGAGCTGTAAAGAGCTGTTCTGGTGAAGCAAGTTTGAAGAATTTTCAATTGAAAAAATCAATCAATTGCGTACTTTGTAAATATTTTGAATCAACTTTTACATTCTGCCGAACAAGATTCAAAATCATGCACTTTAAGTACAACAAAGTTAATAGATTCTGATGCCAGTGTCTGTATTCGTTGTACATTCTGTTGGTTCCACCTCGACCAATGTAACATGCACATGTGACGGTCTATGCCTTGTATTTTAAGCTTAATTCACAGGAGATTGCTGCAGATAGTTTAATAACTTATTGATGTCAATATGACATTGCATTGGTGTTGGTCATTAACTGCAAAATGTTAACAGTTGAATGAGTAGGTCTGTACGGAATATTTTGTTCATATTCTATTCAACCTACATAGTAGGCCAAATAGTCTGTTCATATTTGGCCAAATAATACAGCAATGATTAAATCACAAATAATTGCTTAATTAATGTAGCCTGTGGTGAAATGCCATTCAATCCCAAACAACAGACTAACTATTACTTTAGTTAGATATGAACTCAGTAAAAAGGAATCTATGATTCAAGAACTGATATAGCTCAGATAATTCAAATAAATTTACTAAAAAAACAAAAAAACATGAAGGGTCCAAATTTCTATCTGCTTTAGAACTTTTACTTGTGATCACTTTGGCGATTATTTTTTAAGCGTTACTGCACAAAGCTAATGGCATTATCAGTTTGCTATGTGTTTTTTACTGTTGTGTTTTTGATTCTGTATGTGATAAATTTTGTTTGATTGAAATTTTTCTGTTGTGTTGTTGTTATTTTTCATCTTTCATTTATGAACATACCTTTTCAGGTCTACAGAGAGGCGTTTGGGCTGTAAACAGTCTTGATACAGCAATTTCCAAAAGTTCCTCTTTGTGAGACTTTTTTGAGGACATGGCCTAACCTGGAGTTACTGTGAAAAGTACGTTTGTAAAAACCAAAAGTAGTAGTTACCAGTTCAAAGAACATCATCTTCATTTTGTTCTAAGTTTGGGTATGTTGATTTTCTTCTTCTGTTCTCGGCCATCAGCCACTGGTTGACGATGAGGTTGTCACATAATGTATCCAATTCTTTCCGTCTCTCGTCGTATTCACCGCTTGTCTGAATCCTAGATCCTTGATGTCTTCTTCGATGTTGATTTTAGCTGATAATAAAGCAATGTCTTTATGTCTGTTAATTATATGTGAATGCGGCACGAAATTCTGCTTGTGCAACAGGTCTTCTACACACAGCACTCATTCAGCTCACACTGCACTACCGAAAAGTGTTTCTCAGGACTTTATGCCAGGTATTTCTGTTACATTAATTCGAAAAATTCATTATTTTTAACTTTTCAAAAGTTATGAAATTTAAACACAAATTTGTATTTATTATCCTGATTATGTGGCATTACTGAACTTAAACATATGAAATCAATGTTTAATTTATATGTCTGCCCTGGTAGTTGTCTTTGTCTATTTTAAAACATTTCTAAATATTTGAACAATTCTTTTTAAATTACAAAACAATACTGTGATTATTCTACCAATTTGCTGGCATCTGTGCGATGTGATGTATTTCAGGCTGTGGTGATTCAAGGTACCGAACTTTGGCTGAGAGCTATGCTAATTTGAGTAGGGACTACGAAAACTTGCAGTTTCAGTACCGCGAAATTCTTCGTGTTCATGAAGATGTTTGTGATGAAACAAAGCTGCTGAAGAAGACATTACTTGTTCTGCAGTCACTTGTAAGCACACTTCTTATCTTACCTTCTTTCCTTGAACACAATGTATTTCCTTCACTGCTTTGTTGTAACAACAAGCAGATGGTACAAGTACTGCAGTTTTACTTGATGACTTTTGGCAAAAAGAGAAAGTGAGAAACTGAGAAAGTGGCCATAATGGTGTGTGTTTCTTGAGCAACAGTTTGCATGTTATTGCAAATAAATTTTGCTGCTGAGTTAATTAATTGGTGCATGTGTGATTGTGTGTGTGCTATTTGTAGCTGTTAAACAATCAGCTGTCTAAAGACGATGCCTGTCCGTCCGATGTCGACAGTTCACTTGCACAGTTCTCTGCACAGCCAATGACGGCCGATGAAGCAGCGTTGATGAACAGTCGTCTGTTGCATTCAGAAGAGACTCAGAAAGACATAAAGGAAGAGCTGACCAGAATGCGCCATGATTGCATACGACGACAAGGAGCTGAAGTATGTCATTTTTGTTTTTTACTTATAAGAGTTAGTTGCACGTTATCATCGTGATTATCATAATCGTCATCATGGAACATGAACATTTGTAGTTCACCTGTTATATTATGGCCAGTCTATAGACTGACCATAATATAACAGTAGAATAGTAACAACCGGAGAAAAAAGTCAGTGATCATTAAAGCAAGGCTAAAATAACTAGGAGGCACTCATAGAATTTGAACCCACATTGCCTTAACCCTAACCGCAGCCCTATGTTCCTAACAATCCAAAACTATGTTATTTTTATGATATCTCAAAGTTATTCCCTATACCAAGTTTGAACACTTTGGGATCATTAGTTTTTGAGTTATGCTGCAGACGTTTGTGTGAAAAATGCATTTATTGACCCTGTGACCTTGATCTTTGACCTTGAAACCCCAAAAACATGCCGGTTGTTAAGATATCGCAAGATCATTCCCTGTACAACTTTGAACACTTTGGGATCTTTCGTTTTTTTTTGAGTTATGCTCCGGATAAAGAAACAGACGGACTCAAACAGCGTACTGATGCTGACAGACTCTTGTCAGTGTAATGAGTTTTCAGCAGTTTTCTGATACACTTAGTTGTATTAAGGTGTTGACCAATGCATTTAACGTTCATACATGCCAGATGTTCCCTTTACCTTCATTACATAGCACTAGCACCAGTGGTGTAGTTTAATGAGCCAAAGGCAAGCAGTTGAAAAATCTGTGCTTTATTTTTTTACATTATCATTCTTAAATAAGTCTTAATAGTAGAGAGTATTATAATTTTTGTATGCATGGAGAAATGTCGTGGTTGAAACCTGTATATTAACCGTGACGTTTTCAGCATGCTTGATGTTTAACGGCTGTACACAGGCAGGTCTTCTGCAAATTGTTGAAGATCAACAGAAAATGATTTTACATCTTGAAGCTGAACTGAGGAAGACTGCCATGATGAATAGCACACTTGAAAGCACAAAGGTATTTGTCAACATTTAGATTTAATATTTTCTGTGTTAGAAAGCTGATTTAATATGTTGAGATGAGCCTTTCTGCACTGAAACTGTACTGCTATTAGTTACCATGAGTATGACTTTTGTCCAGTTTAGTACTTCTGTCATTAGCCAGCATGTTTTCTACATGTGTTGCATTATTCACAGCACTTAATTTGGGTGTTTTGTAGACTGGCCTGTTTTCACGTAGTACTAACGACAGCAATATGACATTGGACAACCATTCCAGTCATAGTAAGTGCACTGACTCAGTGTGTTCTGTCTAGTGTTATTGTTCTGTATACATTCATGATTTATAATGGGATTCACTTCTAAGCAGTGTAACACAAAGAAATAACCGTTGCTAATAGACAATTTATGATTTCACTCATAACAGTGCAGCAGTAATGCTGCACTGTTAGATGTAAGATGATGCTGTTTCATATCAAGTATGATCATTTATCTGGAAATCCTGTTGGCAGCATGGTCAAGGAATTTTAGAGTGCTTAGAGTGTGATCATTCTGACAATGTGCAGTATACTCATAAGTTTTAAGTCTTGTTATTTTTAAAGAGTTCAGCTGTCTTATCTTGTAGCTATGTTTGCAGAACTTGCCTGTTTTCTGGTTGTCATGTACGGTACCATTACCTGCCTTGCAGGTAAAGATGCAGCAGATGCTGCTGACTATATGTCTACCAAGTTGATCTACTTCTGTGGCAGTCAGTCAGACCAGCCATGCATATCCGTCATCAGCAGAAGGTTTGTGCTTAGTTGCTGGTGTATGAAGGTTCAAAATGTATAAAGTTGTTTGTTAAGATTGGTTTATCTGTTGTCTGATAAGGTAGAATGGAATATGTAACAATCTTGAGTGTACAAATTGTATTTTGTTTTTTTTAAGTCAACAGCTGCAGTGTGCATTCTTGATCTTTACAAAAATGAAAATATTAGTTCTACACAACAGTACACTGGTAAGTGTTACTGCAGCATCTACTTTTGATAGACTAGCAGTCTGTGCCTTTGGATTGTATTTTAAGCTTAATTCATGAGAGATTGCTGCTGGTTGCTTAACTACTTATTGATGTCAATATGTTAGAGCTGAGGAAGTAACCTTGAAGGACGTACAAAGTGCCATTGGTCGAAGGGGTAAATGTCGCTATCACTTTCAGACTCAAAGGTCTGAACATGGGATTGTCAAGAAAGAGGTAAACAAACAGAAATTTTGGATTAACACATGTTTGTGCCCTTTTTGTGCACTAACTGTACACACTGCCTAGTACAGCGTGAGTCACTGGGGGTATGACAGAAGATTATACTTTAATATTACATTAAGAAGTCCTAGCACTTAGAGTTGCATGCCAGAAATGACAACGACGACAACGAGCATCGTGTGCACTTAACACTTTGTATCTAGTTTTAACACGGAATGTGCTTTGACACTACTGGTTAAATGCCTGGAAGATCATCTGTCCTGTAAAAATATCATTCCAGAATGGAGTGAAATCCTGAAAGGTTTTCTAGACGGACTTTTGGAGGATTCAGCCTAACCTGCAGTTATCATTGAAAATTGGCTGCTTAAACAAAAACTAACTGTAGTAGTAGTAATAGTAGTAGTGGTGGCTGAACAATTTTTGCAGGTAATATGTCATTTAAATGTTATTCTTTACTTCTGACAGGCTATTGAGACCAGGACTGACCATTTCAGTTTCTTTGTCTATACCGTCATGTCAGTGGTAAATCCACTGCTGCAACAGTTACTGTTGTCCTCATCTTGTTGCTGGTCGCAAAGACTATTTAAACAACACACAGACTTTTCAGATACATACATTCGGCATTCAAGGTAAACTGGCTAATCAGGTTAAGCTGGAAAGATGGCCATTAAACTGGCATGTGTGTGTGTAGATTCAACATTTGTTCAGCTATTTAGATTTGTTAATTTTGTCTAGGAGTTGCATAAGCTAAAATGGGTTCTTTTTTTCTGAGCAGATTGTAGTACTAAGTATGTCATAAATGCTTTTATTGTTGTTGTAGATAAGTGGTTTAAATCAGCTGGTTCCAGCTAATAATGGTACAGTCACTGTGTGGATTGAAGATGTATTGTAATGCCTGAAGACAAACATTCATCACTAGCATAATGACTCTCTTTCCATTTTGTACTCTATGCATTGTCGATTGACTGATGGTGTTTAGCTATTCACATTGTGATATTTGCCAAGATCTCATGTGACCACGTATCTGAACAGCCGAGTATTGTCGTTGGGGTACTGCAACACATTTGTGCAAATTGTCATGATTCCACGTACTGTAAAACCTTTAATTTTGGCGGTTCAATCTAGTACATTGAATTTGGCATTTTGCTTGCTGTACTAAGTAATACACTAAAATAGCACAAGATTTTGAATAATCATGACCTGTTATTTTCGCAAAGTCGCCAAGGTTATGGAATTCGTGAAATAAATTACACGCAAAAAATACAAGTTTTACAGTAAATGAATTATGAGCGACTGATAATGTTTGTCATAAAAGACACTGCGTCAAAAGTCAGACTTTTGGTTTTGTATGTCGTCGTTGCATAGATCAAACCTGTACTTCTGTTAGTAAGCAATATATTGTGCCGGCCATTGTGGTAATGCTGTCTGGCAGGGAAGGTTACTGTGGATCTGCTGTTGGAAATAATGGCATCCTGTCGCCATGTTTATTACTACTGCACCTATGGATTGACTGCCCAGGAGACTGGGACCAGCTCTGACACCAATACATATATAAAGTACTGGACTAAAGTACTGGACTTTATAGTTTCATGTTACTTGTCTATGGCGTATTCTGTGTGTGCTTTTCTAAATTCCTACCCAAAGTTGTGGCCACTTATGTTGTGATTAGTACTGCAAATGATGTGGAGCAAACTCCCAAATTCCACTGATGCAGCTTTTACTGCAAGTTTCCCATGTAAGACCTGTTATAAATTGGGCTTTTATTGTATTGAAAATAGAAAATAACTAGAATCAAATGATGGCGACAGAAGCTTTTTTGTGGTACTGTTGTATGTTTGTGTTTGTAAGTAAAACTTACTATGATCTCATGAGTCGTGACATTTAATGAATGATTTATTCATTATAGCATTCAAAAGCGTACTGCTTTCCAGTGTTTGCGCAAATGTCACAGAACTCTCATGTTTGCTTGTGCACGTCATTGTCAATTACATTCAGTGAGTACTTGAGAAAAATTGATGTGAATTGAATCAACATTTTTAGCTAGTTATGTTAAATTGAGTCACTAGGCAACCCATATCATTGCATTTTGTCAATTTTTTTTAATTAATATCAACCGGTGAGCAATTAAACTGCCTAGTTTTTCTTACGCACATTTTTTGGCACAGATGCATATTATGTGTCGTTTTTCTTCCATTTATTTTATCCTTTGTAGTGTATAGTATGTAAACATTGCTTTTCTCATGTGATTTTACTTTATCTTATGTAAGCTACAAATATTAGTCAGTTAGATTTTTGTAGTGCAATTTAAATCATGTTATATCTCTTAAGTCTGTCCTCACCACTAGCTTGTTTAGCACCATTTATTAGCCGATTGTGGAACAAAGGTTTATTTGTCTATACCGTCATGTCAGTGTAGTTATTAGCATTTTGTCTACGTTTTGATTCTAGTTTATAGAATATTAATATTACGTTTTGATTCAATATCATTCCACTTACTAATTTGTTCAGTGTTCACACTTCACTGCTATTAATGGTTTCTGTTAGCTTTGTTGCTGTTGAATTATATGAATGCACATTTAATTTAAGTATCACTCGGCCACTTCCTTAACAGTTGCTACTGCTGAGTAAAATGTCTTTTTATATCGAAATAGACAAAAGGAACATATTTTACACTGTGATCCAAAAAAACTCAGACCTACAAAGTACAAAGTCATAAAGAGTAAAGGAGACAAAACTGTAACAACCATGCACATAGCTTACTGCAAAAAAAGTTAATTTATTTATTTGCTAAAATTACTAGTACCGTAAATCCTTGAATAGAAGCACCCGGCTTCTATTAGTACAATCAAGTCAGACCCCTGGCTTGTAATCGAGGCCCGGCTTCTATTTGAGGCCCGGCTTGTATTAGAACATCCGTTATTCCGTTTTACAGCAAACTGATGGCAGGCAACTTGTAAACCCCGATAACCGTATGTTTCGCTCAATAGACAGTACATAAACATTTACAAATTAGATTCACCAGTTGAGTTTGTGGTGTAGCTCAGTGGTAGAACGTCGTAGTGGTATAGCTTCTCAAGTCGGGGAGCTATACAAATCCATGTACCTTAACCTTTACTATTATGCCAACTTCTGAACCCCGGCTTGTATTTGAGGCCCGGCTTCTATTCAAGGCCCGGCTTCTATTAGTACAATCAAGTCAGACCCCCGGCTTGTATTCGAGGCCCGGCTTGTATTTAAGGCCCGGTTTGTATTCAAGGATGTACGGTATTCCAGTCACTGACATTGATTATGCAAATTGCAAGTAAACTGCATGAACTTTAATACTTAAATAAAGTAAATATTTTAACAATTCGTGAAGAAATTTCGTAATTTTGCAACATATAAAATTAGTTTCAGTGCTGAAAATACGCTGACAATGAATTTAGCTTCATTTATAAGTGGATTATATCAAATACTACAGTAATTCTGGAAAACACTAAACATTAACCATGAAATGATGTTACATAAACAATATACATCATATTCTAGTGACTTCTTTATTGCTTATAGGCTCATATGGATTGGAAACATGGAAAAACTTCAGAATAGAGATCTCAAATGAGCAAGCATCGTAAGATATTAATTGGCCATTATGTCAGTGCTAATTCACGTTGTAATCAACACTTTCAATTAAGTTTTTAAGTGTTTTAAAATGTAAGTAAAATCTAACGCTATTTTCTCTGTTATATAGTTTCATATAGTTACAAGTGTATTCATTATGTCACATTATTTTACACATCTTTAACATTCTTACCTGGATTATAAAGAAAACACACACGAAAACAGTTGTGTACAACTATGAGATTTGTGCACAATGTACAGTATTTACACTAATCATGGCATACCATACATGAATGCAAAAGTAAAAAATATTACTTTATAAATCTATTTTTCTCAGTTATAGTCGTCATCATCATTGTTGGATGCTGGCACAGGTAGCAGTTTTGGCTGCTGCTGCTGAAGTTGCTGCTGTACTCTTTGCAGTTCTTGCTGTTCCAACTGAGCCTGTTCTAGACGCGCCTTAGCAAATAATTCCTGTTGCTGACGCAAAAGTTCCTCTTCAGGAATTCCAAGATTCTCAAGTTTTGTGCTGGCATGCCGTTTCTTTGCAGCAACTGCCTTTGCTTCTTGCAGTACAGTTTTTGCCTCATCTTTGTAGCAACTGAAACCAAGATTGTCAAGAGCTGCAAGTATATGTTCTGGAGAGATAGTCTTCTTTTGCTGACGTTCGCAGAGGTCATTTGCTTCAGCAGACAAAACGTGTATGAACTCCGTGCAGCATGCTAGGATAAGTTCCCGAGCATCAGTTGCAACTCGTACATTAGGCACAACTTCTTTGATCATCTTGTTTAGCGCAGCTCGTGGAATGTTCAGCTCGTCATCATCGCGATCAACTGACGCTGGATTAGAGCTCGAACTGCTATCACCTGAATGCTTCAGAACAGTTTTGCGATGCTGAACATCATCTGATGTGGCCATTATTAGCTAAAAACAACAGTCCATCTCAACACCATTACATTTTTTGTTATACTAACTCTATAGTGAGCTCTACTGCTTGCTTACTAACTATTCTACACACATAAATACGACCTATGTCATGAACAAAGTTCATGTCCTTGAATTGTCCTGATATTGGTATAGCTGCTGATGAGCAGTTATACCAATATCAGTGATGCTAACAAGGACTCAACCTTCAAGGCCAAGGCCACAAATTTCCAACGACATGATTTTGATCTTAAGTCAAGGACAGCCACCAACCACCAAGGCCATGTTGCACAAGGCCAAGCATCACTCAACTATAGTAATTATAATTTCACATCACATCCACGTATCAAGCTAATACTGTATATATCTTATGCCCATACATGCCCATATGAAGAAGTTACCGTTTCCACTGGTTTTGACTTATTTCAATTTAAAAAGCTGAATAAGCGGAATTCAAAAACATAGTGCTTAACATGATTTCAAAGTAATAAATATTTTATCGGTAAGTGAAGAATGATCACAATCAGTGAAATAAATTGAAAACAATGTGCCGCCCATATGATTTCTCTTATCTCAATATCACTGAATTTAAGTGTATTATCTAACAGTAATGAAACATTTAAAACAATGTTCAATAGTAAAAGTTAAACTAAATGAATTTAATATTATACATCTAGCCAACTGGATGTAACAGTAACATAGCCATTATACGCTGTTCACCATGAATGCTATTTTCCGTCCACACGGACGGACAATTGCACCTGACTGACGCTATTTTCCGTCATCTTACTGGGTAATTTTTTTGCTGTTTTTTTGTGTTTTGTGCTATTTTTTAAATGTTACTGCATTAGTGATTGCAATGCCTGCAACTTTTAATACAATTTTATATTTTGATTAACAGTACTATTGACTTTACTAGTAAATTCCAAATTATTTTGTGCCTGCAACTTACTTTGAAATTATACGCTTATCAACAGAGTTGCAAACTACAGTGAATCAATACTGTTAAAATAGCACTTATGCTTCAGCATGGCTGGAAAATAGCTCTATTATACCTAATTTTCTTGTTTTTCGTCCACCACGGACAGAAAATAGTGCCTGTGCTTTACATTTATCCGTCCACAGGGACGGAAAATAACACCGAGCCTGTTTCAAAATGGTCTTAAGCAAATATTGGTGTGCACTTAATTACTGGGCGATTTACTTGCCACCGATTTACCATGCAGTGTGGTCGCACCTAGGTGTATCGTGGGACGTGACACATGCGCCTTTGCCGGGCGTCAATAGCACTCAATAGCTAAATGTGTCGCACATTTACTCAAATGTAGCATGTATGACAATAAGTCTATAACTGATCAAACACCAAATGTGCATGCTGAGCATTTCTTCAATTCATCAGATGCACTACAAATTTGGTCAAATGCGCAGATTTATCAAATGTGCCTTACACGCATACACCGTCGATTAGAAATGACGGTGAAAGTAAGAAAGGAAACTAGGCACTGCTCAGACCTCCAGATTTCACCAGCCCACTCAACAATTCAAAAATACGGCCCATGTGAAGAAGTTACCAACACCGATGGTTGTGACTTATTTCAACTTAAAAAGCAGAATAAGCGGAATTTCAACGACATAGTGCTTAACATGATTTCAAAGCAGTAAGCATGTTACGCAGTGTCTATACACGATGCTAGCTGTAGCATCGTTCGTGAAAGTTCAATATGTTATTGGTAAGTGAAGACGATGTAATCACAATCATTGTGTAAGTCAAAACCAATGGTGACGGTAACTTGTTCATATTTGCCAAAATACGCTGCACGAGTATTATTACAATAAAGGTAAAGGTAAAGGTAAACGTAAACATAGATTTGTATAGCGCCTCATCATGAGAACCTCGCCTCTAAGGCGCTCAGGTGTGGATCACACAGTTTTACCTGCAAGTTACACACCACCACACCTGCCTTTACCGCATAGTTTGCCAGAGCTCTGGAGCCACGACTGAATGAACAGTTATAGCACCAGCTGATGAAGTTTACTACTCATTAATCGACCCCGTGAGGATGAAAGGCTGAGTTGGCCTTGTTGGCTGACCTACAGCGGACGGTTTACCCATATAAATG
>Ga0209783_1000247_pt1 | contig 11507 bp, 8 predicted proteins | sample WorMetfiPIANOSA1_FD_187395 | JGI IMG/M metagenome (GOLD analysis project Ga0209783, IMG submission 187395) | Marine gutless worms symbiont microbial communities from Max Planck institute for Marine Microbiology, Germany - Olavius filocauda... | ecosystem: Host-associated > Annelida > Digestive... | reverse complement strand
AGCAGCGGCGCTACTACGGCAAGATGAAGTCGGAGCAGATTCTGAACACGGGTGCATCCTACTGCATCACGCCCTGTCACAACTGCCACGCCCAGGTTCATGATCTGAGCGAGATCAATGATCACAAGTGGGAGACGTTGCACCTGTGGACCCTGATTTGCCTCTCCATGGGCATCCTGGGGCCTAACGAACGCGAATACCTGGGGGAAGACCTCAAGGAAGTCGATGTGTTTCATCCCGAATCGGCCATGTAAGGAGATGTCCATACGTGACTCGGAAGTGTAACCGATCTGTATAACAGGAGGGGAAATGATAGTAGCCAAAAGAAAACCCTTTGAAGAGTTGAAAGCGATGCTCAAGGACTACAAAAAAGTCTTGAACGTAGGCTGTGGTACGTGTGTCGCTGTTTGTTTGGCCGGGGGTGAAAAGGAAGTGGCGGTCCTGAATACCGAGTTGGAGATGGCCCGCAAGCTGGATGACAATCCCATAGAATTGGGCGCCAAGACGGTTGAAAGACAATGCGACATGGAATATCTCGAGGCGCTGGATGACATCATCGGCGATTATGATGCCGTTTTATCCATGGCCTGCGGCGTGGGGATTCAGTTTTTGGCCGAGCGGTTTCCGGATACACCCGTGTTTCCGGGTGTCGATACATCCGGGATGTCCGCCAACCGGGCCGTGGGCTGGTACGAGGAGCGCTGCCGTTCCTGCGAGAGCTGCGTGCTGGCCTGGACCGGCGGGATCTGCCCGGTTACCATGTGTGCCAAAGGCCTGTATAACGGACCCTGCGGGGGTACCAACGACGGCAATTGTGAGATCAGCGATGACCAGCCCTGTGCCTGGTTCAGGATCTACGAACGTCTGGCGGCCCAGGGACGGGTCGACTGCATCATGGATTTTCATCCCATTAAAGACTGGAATGATACCGTGCCCCGGACGCTGATTCAACCCGGCTATGAAAAGCTGACCGAGCCTGACGAGGAGTAGTCTGGGCAGGCGATCTGGAGATCAGTACCAAGACATCAATAACTGGATGCTGAATCGTTGAGGATAAGGTGATTGTTATGAGCACAGAGCAGAACGGTTTAAAATCAGGAAGCAACCTTGAGAAGATCTTGAAGGCAGGACATTTTGCGTTTACCGGCGAACTGGGTCCACCGCGCGGCTGCGACGCTGCGGAAGTGCGAGAGAAAGCCCAGCATCTCAAAGGCATGGTAGATGCGGTCAATATTACCGACAACCAGACCGCCATGGTGCGTATGTCCAGCTGGGCTGCAAGCTTGCTTGTACTGGACGAGGGCCTGGAGCCCAACTACCAGATGGTCTGCCGGGACCGCAACCGTCTGGCCATGCAGGGGGATGTACTGGGGGCCTATGCCCACGGTATCAAAAATATGCTCTGCCTGTCCGGGGACCACTGCAAGTTCGGTGACCACCCCATGGCCAAGGGTGTTTTTGACGTCGATTCCATGCAGCTGATCAACATGGTCAAGACCATGCGCGACGAGGGCAAATTTCAAGGCGGCGCCGATATCGAAGATCCGCCGAAAATGTTTATCGGGGCGGCGGCCAACCCCTTTGCCGACCCCTTTGAGTGGCGGGTGCATCGCCTGGCCAAGAAAATAAGCGCCGGTGTGGATTTCATCCAGACCCAGTGCATCTACAACATGGACAAGTTCCGCGAATGGGTCAAACAGGCCAACGATATGGGATTGACGGAAAAAGTCTATATCCTGGCCGGTGTCACGCCGATGAAGAGTGTCGGTATGGCCCGCTACATGGCTAACAAGGTCCCCGGTATGGACGTGCCCGAGGAAGTCATCAAAAGACTGCAGGGCGCGGAAAAAGGCAAAGTCGCTGCGGAGGGTATTAAGATGGCCTGCGAGCAGATCGAGGAATTCAAGGAAATGAAAGGGGTTGCCGGCGTGCACCTCATGGCCATCGAGTGGGAGCACAAGGTTCCCGAGATTGCCGAGCAGGCCAAAGTGCTGCCGCGCCCGACCGTGAAATAGGCAACACCACCTGAGATTTGATCATCAGGGGGATCGGTATTCACACCGGTCCCCCTTTTTTTGTCCTGATGCCTGCCGGCACCTTTCAACCGACCCAATCCCGCCCCTAATCTCCGGGCAGCACCCAATAGATATTCCGGTCCGTGGATCGGATTCCGGCTGACGGACACATGCGGTCGCCTTATGAATGAATAATTCCTAATAGATTTAAAAGGTCCGGCGCTTTGGCACTCCCTCCACAGGGCACACCGCGGTAACTTCATAACATATTGTAATTTTAAATATATTTACGATAAATGCGTTTGCATCAAAAAAAACCATGATTCCTCTTGACACTCCGGCAGGCCCTTTGGTAAATGAATGAGTATTCATTCATATACAATGTTTCAACTGGAGGCAGCTATCAATAAGAAATCCAAATCAAACGGCAAGTATCACCAGATCCTCGAAGCGGCCATCAAAGTGTTTGCCGAGCAGGGTTTTCATCAGGCCACAATCAGTCAGATTGCCCGGGAAGCCGGGGTGGCCGATGGAACCATCTATCTATATTTCAAGAATAAAGAAGATATAATGGTGAACTTTTTCGGGTACAAGACCAAGGAGGTGTTTGGCCGATTTCGCGCCGAAGTTGACAAGGCGGATAATGCCCGTGACAAACTGCGCATGCTGATCAAAAGACATCTGGAAGAGTTTCAGCGTGATCGGAGTATGGCGATTCTGTACCAGACCGAAACGCGCCGTTTCAGCCGGATGTGTGAAGAACAGATTCGGGAAATGTCCAAGATGTACCTGGATTTGGTGTCTGAAATCGTGGAGAGCGGGCAGGACGAAGGACTGATGCGCAAGGACCTGTACATGGGGCTGGTGAAGCGTTTTATCATCGGTGCCATCGACGAAGTGATCAATACCTGGCTGAATTCCGGCGGCAGTTACGATCTTGTTTCCATGGCCGACCCGCTGGTCGACCTGTTTATAAGGGGTGTGGGGAACCCCGCAGTTACGCAAAGTTGAGAAGACTGCCCGTAACACCATTGTTTGGCCGGTACGGGTGGTACCATGATGGATGCTGGCACGTCGCCGACCAATCTTTGGCCGGCAGGCGGGCCGCGTTAAATGAGGGTGGGCGCAAATGTGAACCCGGCGGTTCCGGTTGCGCCTGCCAGAGGGGATAGAAGATTATGGCACAGCAAATCGCAGACAGAAGAGATATTGACTTCGTACTACACGAACAGCTTGAGGTCGCCCAGTTCAGCGAAAATGAACATTACGCTGAATTCAACAAAAAAGTCATCGACATGATCGTCAAAGAGGCACGCAACCTGGCGATCAAGGAGATCCTGCCGACCTCCAAAGACGGTGATGAACAGGGCTGCCGCCTGGAAAACGGTGCGGTGACGACCCCGGAGTCCTTCAAGCGGGTGTTCGACCTTTTCATCGAAGGGGAATGGCTGGCCATGTCGGAAGATCCCGAATGGGGCGGGCAGGGGATGCCCAAGAGTGTTGCCATGGCGGCCAGCGATTATTTCGTAGGCGCCAATTTCGCCTTCATGATGTACCCCGGGCTGACCCACGGGGCTGGAAAATTGGTAGAGGCGTTCGGTACCGATAAACAGAAAGAGCTCTTTTTAAAGAAGATGTTTACCGGCGAGTGGACCGGCACCATGCTGCTTACGGAACCGGAAGCAGGGTCCGATGTCGGGGCTCTGACGACCACTGCCGTAAAAAATGACGACGGCACCTACTCGATTACCGGAAACAAGATCTTTATTTCCGGTGGTGAGCACGATCTGTCGGAGAATATCATCCATCCGGTCCTGGCGCGTATCGAAGGCGCTCCGGAAGGAACCAAGGGCATCTCCCTGTTTCTGGTGCCCAAGATCTGGGTCAATGACGACGGCAGCCTGGGCGAACCCAATGATGTGGTTTGCACCGGTATAGAAGAGAAAATGGGTATCCACGGCAATTCAACCTGCAGTCTGGCACTCGGCGGTAAAGGCAAATGCCGCGGTACCCTGCTTGGTGACGAGAACAAGGGGATGCGGGCCATGTTCCTCATGATGAACGAAGCCCGTCTGCTGGTCGGACTGCAGGGCTTTTCCTGTGCCTCGAGTTCCTACCTCAATGCGCTCAATTACGCCCGCGAGAGGGTTCAGGGCAAGAGCATTCTGGCATTCATGGACAAAGATGCCCCGGCCGTACCCATCATCCAGCACCCGGATGTGCGGCGGCAGCTGCTGACGATGAAAACATACATCGAGGGCATGCGCAGCCTCCTGTACTATGTTGCCTATTGTGAAGACATGATCCATACTTCCGACGATCAGGAAACGAAGGATAAATACCAGGGGTTGATCGAAGTGCTCACCCCGGTAGCCAAAGGCTATGTGACCGATAAGGCCTTTGAAGTCTGCAGCCACGGCATGCAGGTGTTCGGCGGCTATGGTTACATCAAGGAGTATCCCCAGGAACAGCTGCTGCGGGATTGCCGTATTACCCTGATCTACGAGGGTACCAATGGTATCCAGGCCATGGATCTCTTGGGTCGCAAGCTCGGCATGAACAAGGGCAAGGCGGTCATGGACCTGATGGGTGAGGTCCAGAAAACCATCGCGGCCGCCCGGGAGATCGAGAGCCTCAAGGCGGCGGCGGATACCGTTGACAACATGCTGAACAAGCTCGGCGAAGTCGCCATGCACATGGGGGGCACGGCCATGAGCCCGGATGTTCTCAAGGCTTTCGCCCACGCCCATCCGTTCATGGAAGCGACGGGTGATGTCACCATGGCCTGGATGCTGCTGTGGCGTGCGGTTGTTGCCAGCCGGAAACTCGAAAAAGCCAAGAAAAAAGACAAACCCTTCTATGAAGGCCAGCTCAAGTCTTGCGAATTCTTCGTCGAAACCGTTCTCCCGGTCACCTTCGGAAAAATGAAGGCCATCCTGGGGACCTGCGGGGCGGCTGTTGAGATTGACGAAAACGCTTTTGGCGGCAAGTAGCGCCTTAGCAAACACTGCATTGAAAAAGGCGGGGAAGTTTCCCCGCCTTTCATGTTTCAGGCTTTGTCTATAATACTTCGGTAAACCGATTTGGATCTGCTCTATAGCCTGTCACTCTGAGCGCAGCGAAGCGTCCCCAGCACACAAAGGCCATGCTTTCTTGAAGGGGATTCTTCGTCGCGGCCTCCTTTTCATGCGGTTCATTTGCTGCGGGCAAAATTGGAAAAACCCTGATATACTGGGCAATTACTCATATGTCTATTCGCGGGGAATATCCAGAAATCCCCGGGGCCATATAACCCTTTTAAATTGTGTTTTTTTATGGCATAGTGCATCTTTCTGGAGGCTCTGGAAGCCTTCAGACTCCTGCCACCCGGGTAATACCGCAGATACGCGGACGGTTTGCATATGAAGATTGCCGTTTGCCGGCGGTCTCTGCCCAAGAAAAATTCGGACCGGTGGATACCAGCGCACTGTCAGGCGCGTGGCTGAAGCTGCGACCCAAACATGTTCCCCCACATTGCGGACCTGCTGTCCGCCGGGTATTGAAGAAAGGGAAACAACCTGAGGTTTTTTATATCATTTTCATCTGTTTTTCCTTGACACGATCAAGGCCAGTAGATAAATGAATGAATGCTCATTCATTTATCTCGGACGACTGCTTGAGCTGCATTTGATATCCCACGCTCAGTGTCGTTCAGGGAAGCAAGCGTTCTAGCAAGACCTTTAATATTGAAGGGAGAGGATCAGTTACCCATGGAAACAGCGTTGATTGGCCCGGCCAAAGCATTCTTTCTATTTTTACCCACGTGGTTCCTATCGTTGATCATTCCCATTGCCGGGATTGTAATATTTACCTATATCATGGCCACCCGGTTGGCTCCGCTGGTAAAAGCTGCGCCGGATTTGCGTATGAACCGGTATCCGGAACGTCTTTTCAAGGTGCTCAAGATCTGGCTGGCGCAGTGGCGGCAACCCCGTTACCGGACGGCCGGCATCCTCCACATCCTGATATTTTTCGGATTTCTGGCCCTGAGCATCCGTTCGATCTCGCTGGTCATCATCGGACTATACGATGGTTTTGTTTTTCCGGGATTTGACGGAATGGTCGGGCATATCTACAACGTGCTGAAAGACGTCATGGCTACGGTGGTCTTTGTGACCGTTATCATTGCCGCCTACCGGCGCGGGATACAAAGACCGGCCCGGTATGCAGTCCCCGAAAAATACGGGCATGACCACACCGGTGAAGCCGTGTTCGTGCTGGCCGTGATCGCTACCTTGATGGTTTCCGAAAGTCTATTCGAAGCAACGCTGGTTGCGGCCCAGACCAGCCAGGGGATGCCGGTTGAATTTTTAACCCCGCTGACCCTGCCCTGGCTGTTTAAGGTGTTTTTGTGGAATACCTCCATCGAGCACCTGCAGGCCCTGCACCTGCTGTCTTTTTACGTGCATGATATTACCTTTTTCTTCTTTCTCTGCTTTCTGCCGATGGGCAAGCACTTTCATGTCATTACATCCCTTTTCAACGTGTTTTTCATGCGTCTGGACCAGGGGACGGTCAAGCCGGTGCGGCACGGGGTATCGGACGATCAGCTCGACGATCTCGAATCTTTCGGCGTTAAGAAGTTAGAGGATTTTACCTGGAAACACCTGCTGGACTTCTACTCCTGTGCCGACTGCGGCCGCTGCAGCGACCAGTGCCCGGCCAATGCCGTGGGCCGGCCGCTGTCGCCGCGCTTTATCTCCATTAAAGGCCGGGATCTGATCTTCAAAAACTACCCCTGGTACCCGGTGGACAGCAAGTTCAAGGAGAGTGACCCACTGATTGGCAGTATCTATGCAGAAGACGAGATCTGGTCCTGTACGACCTGCGGGGCCTGTGAACAGGAGTGCCCGCTGGGTATCGAGTACATCGACAAGATGGTCGATCTGCGCCGGGGCATGGTCGATGAGGGCATGGTGCCGCAGTCCCTGCAAAAACCGCTCAGGGCGCTCGAGAAACGGGGAAACCCCTGGGGCAAAATGGAAAAGAAGCGCACTGACTGGGCGCTCAAGGACAAGGAATTCAAGGCTGATTGCGAAGTCCAGGTTCTGGAAAAAGGGGCCCTGGCCGACACCCTCTACTTCGTGGATAGCATTTCGTCCTACGATGACCGCATGCAGGGCATCGCCCAGGACACCGCCAAGGTGCTGACCGCCGCCGGTGTAGATTTCGGGATTCTCGGCAAGGCGGAAAAAGACAGCGGCCATGAGGCCAAACGTTTTGGCGAAGAGATGCTTTTCCAGGACCTGCGTGATCAGAACATTGATGCCATTGCCAACTCAGGCGTTAAAAAGATCGTGACCGCCGATCCGCATGCTTTGAATGCCCTCAAGAACGACTACACCGATTTGCCGCCGGTTGAGCACATCAGCCAGGTCGTGGTCCGCGCTGTCAAGTCCGGGCGTTTGACGTTGAAGCCGGTAGAAGGCAACGGTAAGATTTATACGTACCATGACCCCTGCTATCTCGGCCGCCACAACCAGCTCTATGAGGATCCCCGGCAGGTACTGGATGCCATTCCCGGCCTGGACCGGGTTGAAATGCTCAAGAGCCGGGATCGCTCCTTCTGCTGCGGCGGCGGCGGCCTGATGCTGTTTTATGAGCCGGAAGAAGAAACCAGAATGGGTGTTTTAAGGGTTGAAATGGCGGCGGCGGCCGGTGCCAATGCCATCGTGACCGCCTGTCCCTTCTGCCTGGTTAATATCGAGGATGCGATCAAAGTGGCCGGCATGGAAGGCAAGCTGGAAGCCATCGAACTGGTCGAACTGGTTGCTATGCATATTCAATAATGAAACGTCCCGCCCTCATTCGGGAGCCTCAACCGGCCAGTGGACGGGACAAACTGTAATAAGCTGTTTTAAAATACCTGGGAGGAATGCAATGGAGATTTTGGTATGCGTTAAAAGAGTTCCGGATGCCTCTGAAAACGAAATTGAACTCAACAGCGCCGGAAATGATATTGATCGGGACGATCTCGTTTACTCGGTCAATGAGTGGGATAACTATGCTGTCGAAGAAGCCATCCAGATCGTTGACCGGGAAGGCGGCAGTGTTACGGTCGTCACCGTAGGCGACGAGGAGGCCGAAGAGGTGCTGCGGCGGGAAATGGCCATGGGCGCCAACAACGGGCTCCTGCTCGACGACGAAGCGCTTGAGGACTCCGACGGGAAGGGCATTGCCGCCGCTTTGGCCGCGGCCGTCCAAAAAGGCAACTACGACCTGATTCTCACCGGTGCCCAGGCGGACGACGGGGCCGGCCAGGTGGGCGGCATGCTGGCCGCTATGCTGGATATGCCTTACGCATCACTGGTCAACAAGATCGAAGTCAGCTCCGGCAAACTGACCGTGGGCCGCGAGATCGAAGGTGGTAATCAGGAGATGAATGCAATCGACACGCCCTGTGTGCTCTCCATCCAGACCGGTATCAACGAACCCCGTTATGTCGGGATTCGTGGTATCCGCAAGGTCGCATCGGTAGATATCCCGACCATGGGGGCATCCGATCTGGGTCTCGATGCGGGCGCCGTTGGTGCCGCCGGTGCCAAAGTGAAACGGCTGGACTACTTCGTACCGGATCTGGGTGAAGGTGCCGAGATGTTGGAAGGCAGCACCGAAGAGATCATTGAGAAGCTGATTGAACTCTTAAAGGCTAAAGGAGGGCTCAAATAATGGCGCAGATTTTTGCATATATTACGCATAAAGACGGTGTGGCCGATGATTCTGCTCTGGAACTGGCTGCGGCGGCTAAAAAGATCGATGCCGGCGCTGCCGTCACCGCAATTGTAACCGGTTCGGGTGCAGATCTGGATACGGTTTGTAACGATATGGCCGCCTCCTTCGGCGAGGTCTGGAAGGTTGATAATGAGGCGCTGGCTTACCCCAACGCGGAAGTCATCCGCAAAGCGCTGGTGGCCCTGTTGCCGGCCGACGCCCTGGTGCTGCTGCCCCATGATACTTTTGGCATGGACCTGGGGCCGGGCCTGTCCATCAAATTGGATTCCGCCTTTGGTGCCGATGTTGTCGATATCGAAGGTCTGGACGGTACCACTTTGAAGCTCGTACGCCAGGAATTCGGCGGGGTGGTCAGCACCCATGTGGATTGTGATAGCGGGGCAGGTGCGGTTCTCAATATTCGTCCGGGCGCTATCGGCGCTGATGAGAGCAAAGCGGCCGGCGGCCAGGTAGTCGATAAATCCGGTGATGCCGGTGACCTTGCTGCCGGGCGAAAATTTCTGGAAATCGTGGCGGCCGAAACCGGCGACGTGGACATCACCAAAGAGGATGTCCTGGTTTCAATTGGTCGTGGTATCGAGGACGAAGAGAACATCGAAATTGCCCAGGAACTGGCGGATGCCATGGGCGCGGTGGTTTCCTGCTCGCGGCCGATCGTGGATGCCAAGTGGCTGGAAAAATCACGTCAGGTCGGAACTTCCGGCCAGACCGTCAAGCCCAAAGTCTACATTGCAGCCGGTATCAGCGGCTCTTTTCAGCACATGGGCGGCTTAAAGGGCAATCCGTTTATCGTCGCGATCAACAAAAACCCCAAGGCGCCTATTTTTCAACTGGCCGATGTGGGCATTGAAGCCGACATCCTGGATTTCCTGCCGGAATTGACCGAAGCTATCGAAGAGCTTTAAAGACAGAAAAAGCCTGTCACGGTGACTGGGTCTCTGAAAGGCCGGTATCCTTGTGGGATACCGGCCTTTTTTATTATCCCCCTAATCAAGCGCGTCCCATCAATGCACGTTTCTGGCAGAGGCTGCAAGATGTTTAACTGGACGGGAATTCTTCCGCCAGGTACCTGCGCAGTTAAACCGACCGATTCTGGGGCGCCGCTATCGGTACTGGACAAGCCCCCAATTATCGATGTATATAGTTGAGACCATTCCAATAATCTGAATCCTGCGAATGGTGGTTTGTCTGATGGAGAACTTGGTATGCCAGGCAGAATCCTCTTTAAGTCGATGCGCGTTATCATTGTGTTGGCCTTGGCCTTGGCCGTGGCTGTCACGCTGGTAGCTCTGCGCCCCAAGGCCCAGCGCCAACCGCTGCCTAAAACCGGCCGGCTTGTTGAGGTGATCTCCATCCAACCGCAGGCGGTCACCATGCCGGTCAACGTTTTCGGCACCATTCGCCCCCGGGAAAAGTTGCTGCTGGTTGCCGAGGTCAGGGGTGAAATTTCCAGCATGGCCCAGAGCTTTGCGGAAGGCAATTGCGTTGACCGGGAGACCGTCCTGGCAGTTATCGATCCGGTTCCCTATTCCCTTGAGGTGGAACGTGCCAGCGGGCAGGTGGAAAGGGTGGCCGCCCAATTGAGCAAGCTGCAGCAGGATGTAAAGAATCTGAAGGCCAACCGGGCCATTGCCGGAGAAGATCTGCAGCTGGCCGAAGACGAGTTCGACCGCCTGGATGACCTGTACAAAAACAAGGTCACCTCGCGCACGAATCGCGACCGGGCCGAACAGGGTTTTCTGGCCAGCCGGGTGAAGCGTCAGGCCATCGAAAATCAATTGGCCCTGATCGGTCCGCTGCAGGCCGGTTTGGAATCGGATAAAAAGATTGCCCGGGCCGCCCTGCAGCAGGCCGAGTATAACCTGGAGCGGACCAAAATTACGGCGCCTTTTGGTGGGTGGGTCCTGGAAAAGAAGATTGAGACCGGGCAGCATGTCGACACCGGGCAGTACCTGGGCAGTATATATAAAGCCAACGCCCTGGATATAGAAGTTTCCGTCCCGCTGCAGGATTTGAAATGGCTGCGCAACGGCGACCGGGGCCTTTCCGAATTTAAAGCTGACATCCGCTTGCCCGGCAATGCCGGCGGGACCAGGTGGTCGGGCCGCTTGGCCCGGGTGATGGCCGGTCTCGATGAAAAGACCCGTATGCAGCGCTTTGTGATCGAGATCGATCCCGACGGTCAGATGGTCGGCCGATGTTCGGGACCGGCAGATCTGGATAGTCTGCGCCCGGGTATGTTTGTGGAAGTGGCCATCCAGGGCCGCCGGATGGAGCAGCTCTTTAAGCTGCCGCGGTATGTGGTCCAGGCCGACGATACGGTCTATGTGGCCGCCGGGGGCGAGTTGCGGATCAAGCCCGTGCGTGTGGTCCGCCGCCTGGGGGAAACGGTCTTTATCGACCAGGGCATCACCGCCGACGATTTGATCATCACAACCCCCCTGGCAGGCGTCGCCGGCGGGGAGATGATCAGGATTAAGAAATAAACGATTCCCGCATGGAAGGCGTGCAATATGAACGCTATCTTCCGCTGGCTACATATTTGTAACTAGGGTTCAAGGGGCCGAGGGGCCAAGGGGCCGAGGGGCCAAGGGTGTAGTGGTCCAGTAAAAACGGACACGGTTTTAAGCAGCATTGTTTAATTGTTCTTTTTCATAATTAATCGGGCTGAGATATCCCAGCGTCGAATGTAGCCGCATCGCATTGTAGAAGCCGATGTAG
>Ga0209783_1000246_pt1 | contig 11528 bp, 9 predicted proteins | sample WorMetfiPIANOSA1_FD_187395 | JGI IMG/M metagenome (GOLD analysis project Ga0209783, IMG submission 187395) | Marine gutless worms symbiont microbial communities from Max Planck institute for Marine Microbiology, Germany - Olavius filocauda... | ecosystem: Host-associated > Annelida > Digestive... | reverse complement strand
AGCTGCCCCGGCAGCACCTCCATCCCAAGGTCTGGGAAGACTGGTTAGCGCTCAGTCAGCCGCTCTGAACGCGCGTACACCAACCCGACCCCAGTTACCAACGGCCTGACTGCAACCGGCTGACGGGGCGCTTTGGGTGTCGCCCGGCAAAAACAGCTTGCTTAGACCCTTACGGGTCTAAACTGGGACTTGTCGTCACTGTCTCGGCTAACTGTCGGGTCCCACAGCGGCACCGAGTGAACAGATTACCTCGCCAACTCCGTCCCGAATGGGTGGTTACCCCGTGCCGAAGGCTACTTGCAAGATTTAGGTTTAATTCGATCGGTTTTTGACATCTTCTTGTTTTATAGGGGCTCTCGGGGTTCGGTATGTTGAACCATGGAAGATACGAAACTTCACGAACAGGAGTTCCGCCAACCAATAGTTTCACGTTTCTCATTGTACTTCCAAGCCGGAGTCATAAAACCTTTCCAAACCGAAGCATTTATTTTCGGCCGAAGTTCTTCATTCGACCCATCCGCATTCGCGGCTGAAATTCTTACCCGGCCGTCAGTCACCACGGACCTGCGCCATCACCTCGTCGGCGAAGTTGTCCTGCTTCTTCTCGATCCCCTCGCCTACCTCGACGCGGGCGAAACACACGACCTTCGCTCCCGCCTGGGCGAGCAGCTTCTCCACGGTCAGGTCGGGGTCCTTGACGAAGGGTTGGCCCAGCAGGGTCACTTCTTCCAGGTATTTACGCACCTTTCCGGCGACGATCTTCTCCACGATCTGCTCGGGCTTGCCGCTCTCCAGGGCCTGGGCGCGGAAGATCTCCCTTTCTTTCTCCAGGGTCGCGGCGGGCACCTCGTTGGCGCTCACGCACAGGGGGTTGGTCGCGGCGACGTGCATGGCGATGTCCTTGCCGAGGGTCGCATCGCCACCCGCAAGTTCCACCAGGACGCCGATACGCACACCATGGCGGTAGCTGTGGAGCCCGCCCTTCACAGGGTCGAGGCGCACCAGGCGACGCAGCTTGATGTTCTCCCCGAGCTTGGCCACGAGGGCCTCCCGGGCCTGGGCGATACGGGTATCCCCGCCCACTTCCACGGGTTCGGCGCCCAGGGCCTCGATATCCGCTGCGTCGCTCGCCAGGGCGCGTGCCGCGGCCGTCTCGGCAAAGGCGGTAAAGCTTGCGTCCTTGGCCACGAAATCGGTCTCGCAGTTGACCTCGAGCAGGACACCGGCCTTGGCGTCCGGGGCGACGGCGATGACCACGACACCGTCGGCGGCGATTCGGCCCGCTTTTTTCGCGGCCTTGGCTTGTCCGGATTTACGCATGGATTCGATGGCGGCATCAATGTCGCCGGCGGTCTCGACCAGCGCCTTCTTGCATTCCATCATGCCGGCGCCGGTGCGTTCTCTCAGCTCTTTAACCAAGGCGGCTGTAATGGCCATGATTCTCAATCCTCCCGATTCCGCCGACTGGCGATGTGTCTGCTCCGAGGTACTCGTACCCCGTTCCTGTCTCGATATTACAAATTCATAGCCTCTGCCGGTACGTCGGGTTCCGGCGTAGGTTGGGCAAAGGTGCAGGGACGCACCGTGCCCAACGTCGATCTGTTGGGCAGGTTGCGACAAGGGCCGTCGGCTCGATTGCCGGCCAGGCAGTACGCGCCTTTGCCCAACCTACCCAACGAACCGAAATCTTTACCGACGTCCGCGCACGGCAAGTCACGTCGTCGCCGGCTCGGTGGCCTTGGAATCGGCCGATTTGTCGTCCACCTCGATGAACTCGCCCTCGCGCCCGGCGGCTGCCGCGGCGGCGGTGGAGCGCCCATCCAATACCGCGGAGGCCACGCCCTCGATGTACAGACGGACGGCACGGATAGCGTCGTCGTTACCGGGAATGACGTAGTCCACGACGCTCGGATCGTTGTTCGTATCCACGACGCCGACCACCGGAATCGCGAGTTTATTGGCCTCGGTGACGGCGATCTTCTCATGGCCCACATCCACGACGAACAGGGCATCGGGCAACCCCGCCATATTTTTGATCCCACCCAGGCTCCGCTCCAGCTTCGCCCGCTCGCGACTCAGACCGAGGGCCTCCTTTTTGTTGAAGCGATTGATGCCGCCGTCTTCGAACATCGCATCCAGTTCCTTGAGGCGCTTGATGCGATCGCGGATGGTCTTGAAGTTGGTCAGCATGCCGCCGAGCCAGCGATGGTTGACGAAGGGCATGCCACAGCGCACGGCCTGTTCCCGGATGGCGTCCCGCGCGGCCCGTTTGGTGCCGATGAACAGGACCTTACCGCCGTTGGCCACCAGGGATCCGAGATAGTTCATCGCATCCTGGTACAGGGGCAGGGTCTTCTCGAGGTTGATGATGTGGATCTTGTTGCGTTGGCCGAAGATGTAGGCTCCCATCTTCGGATTCCAGTAGCGGGTTTGATGCCCGAAATGCACACCCGCCTCCAGCATGTCGCGCATGGAAACTTCGCTCATTGGTCGAGACCTCTCGCGGTTCGGGTTCAGCCTCCACGCATCCCGGCGAACGACCCGTTGCGCGGGCACCCGGCTCACCGTGTCGATACGTGTGTGGTTTACAACGGACCGACTCCGACGGATACATCGGTCCGGCCCGGGAACGGTCCAAAAATCAAAGTGGAAAATCAGTACCCCGTTTCACCTGATTTCTCGTTTTCAGAACGAGAAATCAGGTAAAACGGGATACTCGCGTTGTTCGCTCCTATGGGTACCGCCATGCGGTTCGTCGTGATGGCGGTGGACGGTTCGTTTGCCGAACCGCAACTCGTTTTATACCATGGTCGGCTATCCCCGAGCAATTTCCATGTCTTTGTCAGGTCCTTGCGAACCATCGTGGATGCCGCCTCCCGTAGTACCCCGTTTCGCCTTATTGTTCGTCCTCAGCGAGGTGAGAAGCGGCCAAGTGCGAGGCGCGCGAGCGCAGGAATAGCAAGCTCGCGCAACAACGCGGATGGCCGTTTATCGCCTCGCCCGAAGGGAGTCCCCCCAAATGCGCCGATGCGGCGTTACAGCCCTTGGCAAGGGAGTGCGGATTCCCTGCGCCATGGCGCCTTGGCGCATTTGGGGGGGCTCTGAGAGTGGAAAATAAGGTGAAACGGGGTACGAATACGAGCGTAACCATCAAGACCGCCGAGGAGATCGCCAGGATGCGCGTTGCCGGTCGCCTGGCGGCCCAGGTCCTGGAGATGATCGGTGAGTATGTCCGTCCGGGGGTTACCACGGGAGAGCTCGACCGCGTCTGTCACGACTTTATCGTCGATGAGCAGGGGGCCATTCCGGCCCCGCTGAACTATAAAGGATTCCCCAAGTCCATCTGCACCTCGGTCAACTACCAGGTATGCCACGGTATTCCGGGTAACAAGCGACTGAAGAAGGGGGATATCCTCAATATCGACATCACGATCATCAAGGATGGCTACCACGGCGACACGAGCAAGATGTTCTTCGTCGGAGAACCCTCCATCCTGGCCCGGCGTTTGACCAGGATCACCCAAGAGGCCATGCGCACCGGCATCGCCCGGATCAGGCCGGGCGCCAGCCTGGGCGACATCGGTCACGCCATACAGAGCTTTGTCGAGGGGAAACGGTATTCGGTGGTGCGGGAATACTGTGGTCACGGCATCGGCCGCAATTTCCATGAAGAGCCGCAGGTGCTGCACTACGGCAACCCCGGTGAGGGGATGATCCTGGCGCCCGGTATGTGTTTTACCGTGGAGCCCATGGTCAATGCAGGCAAGCGTGACATCAAGCAGCTGCCCGACGGCTGGACCGTGGTGACCAAGGACCGCAGCCTATCCGCCCAGTGGGAGCATACGATCTTGGTAACGGAAGATGGCCACGAGGTTTTGACCCTACGCGGTGAAGAGCGCGAGAAACAGCCCGAATCATGAATGCCGATCAACAGCAATCCGGCAGCTGGGCCGAGACGCGGACCAAGCTGCAACACCGCCTGGATACCGGGGACAACCCCGTCGCCGCCTTTCGCCAAACCCTGAGCGAGGCCACGGAACACCTGTTCGAGCGCTATGACCAAGGCACACCGGTCGGCGATCTGATTCTTGCCCGCAGCCACCTGGTGGACATACTGCTGCAAGAGGTCTGGCAGCGCCACATACCGGCGGGGGCGGGAGCGGCGCTGGTGGCGGTCGGAGGCTACGGACGCCGGGAGCTCCATCCGGGTTCGGACGTGGACATCATGATCCTCTTGGAAGACGCAGAGGAAGAGGCCCTGAGCCGGCTCATCACCTTCCTCTTCGATATCGGGTTGAAGCCGGGGTACAGCGTCCGGACCGTCGCGGACTGCGTGCAGATAGCCGGCGCCGATGCGACCGTCATGACCAACCTCATCGAGGCGCGCCGGCTCGCCGGCTCGGCGGACCTGTTCAAGCGCATGTGGACCGCCACGGCCCGCGACCGCATCTGGCCGAGCGAGGCCTTCTTTGCCGCCAAGATCGAAGAGCAGAAGGCGCGTCGGCGCAAGTTCGGCGGCACCGCCTACAACCTGGAGCCCAACATCAAGGAAAATCCCGGGGGACTGCGCGACATCCAAATGATCGGCTGGATCGCCAAACGCCACTTCGACGCCGAGAACCTGCACGACCTGGTTGCCCACGGCTTCCTCACCGAGAACGAGCACCAGGCCCTGGTGGTGGGCCAATGCCTGTTGTGGCGTATCCGCTTCGCGCTCCATCGCCTCACCGGACGGAGCGAGGACCGATTGCTGTTCGACTATCAACGCACCCTGGCCGAGGAGCTCGGCTTCACGGACGAGGACGAAAACCTGGCGGTCGAACAACTCATGCAGAATTACTACCGCACGGTGATGGAGCTCAACCGCCTCAACGAGATGCTGCTGCAATTGTTCCAGGAGGCCATCCTACTCCATGACCGGCTCGGGCCACCGGTTGCGATCAACGAGCGATTCCAGTCGCGCAGCGGCTTTCTCGAGGTGACGAAGGACGACGTCTTCCGTCGCGACCCCGTCGCCCTCATCGAGGTATTCCACATCCTGCAAACCCATCCGAAGATCGAGGGCATACGGGCCAGCACCATCCGTCTTATCCGGGAGCACCGCCACCTCATCGATGATCGGGTGCGGGGAGACCCACATGCCCGCGATCTGTTCATCGCCATCATGCGTTACCCCGGCATTACCTACGCGATGCAGCGCATGAACCAATACGGCGTGCTCGCCGCCTACCTCCCGACCTTCGGCAACGTCGTCGGCCGCATGCAGTACGACCTCTTTCACGCCTATACCGTCGACGAGCACAGCCTGCAGGTCATGCGCAATCTACGGTCCTTCATGGTCCCGGGAGATACCCCGGCACATCCTCTGTGCATCGCCATCGCGCACACCATTCCCAAATTCGAGATCCTGTGCCTCTCCGGCCTGTTCCATGACATCGCCAAGGGCCGCGGCGGAAACCACTCTCTCATCGGCGCCCGGGATGCCTGGGGTTTCTGCCGGGTCCATGGTCTCTCCGATTACGACAGCCATCTCGTCGCCTGGCTGGTGGAGAAACACCTCTTCATGTCCATGACGGCCCAGCACAAGGACATCGGTGATCCGGATGTCATCCAGGCGTTCGCCGCGGAAGTGGGGGATACGACCCGCCTGGACTACCTCTACCTGCTGACCGTGGCCGACATCCAGGGCACCAACCCGGAATGCTGGAACTCCTGGAAGGACGCCCTGCTGCAGGATCTTTACCGCAGTACGCGGCGCGCCCTGGTGCGTGGGCTGGACAACCCCCAGGCCCAGGACGACCTGATCCAACAGAAGCAGACCGAAACCCTGCGCCTGCTCGCCAAGTACCGCATAACCGGCGAGGACTGCACGGCATTGTGGATCAAGTTCAGCCTCGATTATTTCCTCCACAACTCCCCGAACGAGCTGGCCTGGCAGACCAGAATGATTCTCCAAACCCCCGAGGAGACCTTGCCGCTGGTCGCCATCCGACCCCTTACCCACCGGGGCGGCACCGAGATCCTCATCTACGCCCGGGATCGGAAATACCTGTTCGCGCGGACCACCGGATTGCTGGATCGCTGGGGGCTGAGCATCGTGAACGCGCGCATCATGACCACGGACGACAAGATGGCGCTGAACACCTACTACGTCCTGGAAACGGAGGGGTTATCCCCCATCCTCGACGACGGGCAGGTACAACAGGTTCAGAATGCGCTCGTGCAACAGTTGGCGGAACAAGAGGCGCCGGCCCTCCAGGTCGCGCGCCCCGTTCCCCGACAGCTCCGCCATTTTCCCACCGAAACCAGGCTGCACTTCTCCGAGGACGAACGCAATCACAGGACCATCATGCGCCTGGTCACCCTCGACCGGCCGGGCCTGCTCGCCGAAATCGGGGCCGCCTTCGACACCTGCGGCATCCTGCTGCAGAACGCCAAGATCGCCACGATCGGCGCCCAGGCGGACGATATTTTCTTCATCACCACCGCCGACGGCACACCCATTACCGAGCAAACCGTATTGGATAGCCTGAGTAAGGAGATCCACCGCCGCCTGGAACACGCGACCGACGGTTAGGGGTACTCGGGGCTGTTGACATTCATCGTTCACGGTCCGATTGTGGCCCTTTATCCATGTGACCTGAGTTCCGGCTCGTCAAAAGACAAGCCTGCTATTCCTCCTCGTCGCGTCCCGCCGGCACGAAAGACACCTCACACAATGCCATTAAGTTAAGCACTACCGGCACCGTTTGAGGGTAGACGCGCCGTCTCGGCGCGTTCCCAAAAAGCGAGGGAGCGTTGTTTTCGTTTGAAAGCGGCGAGACGCCGCTTCTACCTGAACGCGGTCAGCAATGGCCCCGACAGCGTTAACTTAATGGCATTGACACCTCACAATCGCCCTCGCTTAAGAATAAAGGTCAACGGACCCTCGTCATGAACATCGGAAAAATACTCTCTCATCACGCCCGCTTCCGATCCGACCATACGGCTCTGATCTGTGGCGATCATCGGCTCACCTACAGCGAGCTGAACAAGAGCGTCAATCAAATCGCCCAGGCCATCCACGCAGCGGGCATACGCAAAGGCGACAAGGTGGCCATGCTCCTTCCCAACCGTAGGGAATTATGGGAGCTGTATTGGGCGATTGCCAAGTTGGGCGCCGTCTCCGTGCCGCTGAGCCCGCTCATGAGGGGCAATGGCCTGCGGAATCAACTCAATAACGCGGATACCGCCCTCCTCGTCACCACGGCATCGGTAGCGGATCATCTGGACCCGATGTTCGATGCCTTACGCCTCCGCCGGAATGATGTCTGGCTGATCGATACGGGAAACCATCACGGCTACGATTCCTTTCATGACCATAAGAATCGGGCATCGAACGAGGAGCCCCCGGAGGCCGACAGCCACCCCGACGATCTCTACAACATCATCTACAGCAGCGGCACCACGGGCGAGCCGAAGGGCATCATGCACACCCACCGCATCCGAGCGGCCTATATGACGCTGTTCAGCAGCTATTACCGTATGACCCCCGAGAGTGTGGTCCTGCACTCGGGCTCCATCATCTTCAACGGCTCCTTTCTCACCACCATGCCGGTGATGTTTCTCGGCGGCACCTTCATTCTGCATGTGAGTTTCGATACGGAGGCCGTCGTCCGCGCGATCGAAGAAGAAGACGTAACCCACACCTTCCTGGTGCCGTCGCAGATCGTGGCGGCCCTGGAGCATCCCGATTTCAACGGAGAGAAAATCTCGTCATTGGAGATGATCCTATCCGCCGGGGCCCCGTTACATCAGCAACACAAAGAAGAAATCCATCGTTGCCTTCCCGGTGTGTTCCATGAGCTGTACGGATTGACCGAGGGTTTCGTGACCATCCTCGACAAGACGGACTTTCATAAGAAGCCCGGCTCGGTCGGTTGTCCACCGCAATTCTTCGAGATGCGCATCGTCGATGACCAGGGCCGGGACCTGCCGCCGGGAGAAGTCGGCGAGATCGTCGGCAGGGGACCGATCCTGATGGCGGGATACTACAAGGACCCGATGCGCACCAGGGACGCCATCCGGGACGGTTGGTTATATACCGGTGATCTCGGCTATGCGGACGAAGACGGCTACCTGTTTCTGGTGGATCGCAAGAAGGATATGGTCATCAGCGGCGGGGTGAACATCTACCCGAAAGACATAGAGGGCGTCGTGATCGGGCATCCCGCCATCCGGGAGGCAGCGGTATTCGGAGTACCGGATGAATCCTGGGGGGAAACCCTGATCGCGGCCGTGGTCTTGAAACCGTCGAGCGGGGCACAGGACGAAGATACGTTGAAGTCCTGGATCAACGAGCGCGTGGATGCCCGCTTTCACAAGGTCAAGGCGGTTCATATCATGGCGGATTTCCCGCGGAATGTAGCCGGAAAGACACTCAAACGTGAGATCAAAAGACACTATCTGGAGAACCAATAGAGTTGTTCCTCTCGATAACTTTATGATATATAAGGATATTATCAGATTAGGCAGGCCGGATTGAGAGCAAAAAGAACCGGTTCGTTAATGAATCAGTTCTTTTTGCTCTCAGTCGATTCATGAAATTTATAAATATCAGAGAGTTATCAACGGGAACAAGTCTAATGATGAAAACTACCGATGCGGACCTGGGCGAGAAAACCGTGGATCGATATCTGGACACCAAATACATCCGGCTTCACTATCTCCGGCATGCCGGGACGGAACCGCCCCTGCTGCTCATGCCCGGCCTGACCGCCAATGCCCATGCCTTCGACGGGGTCGTCGGTGCGGGTGTGCGGCGCGCGGTTCTCGCCGTCGATCTCCGTGGCAGGGGGCTCAGCGACAAACCGGATCAGGGATACGGCATGGGGGAACATGCCGCCGATATCATCGGTATGCTGGATGAGTTCGGGATGGATCGCGCCATCGTCGGAGGCCACTCCTTCGGGGGAATATTGAGCGTCTATCTGGCCTGCCATTATCCTGACCGCATCGAAAAGATCATCATCATCGATGCGGCGGCCCGCACGCATCCCAACACGGGTGAGATGGTTGCGCCGGCCCTGAGTCGTTTGGGTCGGAAATGGCCGTCCTTTTCCGACTTCCTGGCGGACATAAAAAAGGCCCCCTATCTGAAGGGCGAATGGTACCCCGAAATGGAGAGATACTATCGAGGGGACGTGAAGCAGCTGGATGACGGGACCTATACCACCAATTCATCCCTCGAGCAGATTACCCAGGCCATCCAGGGGGTTGCCGGGAGTGGTATCGATTGGTCGGAGTATGTGAGCCGGGTGACACAACCGGCGCTACTCATCAATGCCCGAGAGAACTATGACGACAAGGCGCCGATCTTACCTGAAGAGCTGGCGCTGGAAACCATCGATCTGCTGCAAGCGGGTCAGTATAAAGCCGTGTCGGGCAACCATCTCACCATGCTCTATGGAGAAGGGGCCAAACAGATCGCCGCGGCGATCAATGACTTCGTCATGGCCAAAGACCCGCAGTAATCGTTCAGGCCCCGGCCTTCATCATTCCGGCAGGGATTGCCGGAACCTACCGGCGCCGACATCTTTATAAAAGGAATGTAACTACTACACCTACATACAAAATCCGGAAACAGAAAACTATGAGAGACTGCCTTTTTAGACAGTATCCGTGAAAAATATCCTTAATAAACAGATTGTTATTTTTCTTCAAACTGCCCACAGTCAGGGAATTCCTAAAGAGAGTTCCTAGACAGTCTCTTACCTTTTCCACCTCATCTAAGCACTTCGCTTGCAGGATTTAGGTTATAAGTATCAGAGAGTTATCAACGGGAACAAGTCTAATGATTCAATCTTAGATCCTATTCAATCATCCGGGGCCCAACACCTAGAAACAGAACATACAAGGATGCGGTGAGCGCAGCGAACCGCATCGATGATGCTTTTCCTCCATGTCTTTCGTACCGTTCGGTTGCCTTATTACCGCACCATGGCAATCAGCAGGACCACCAGCCCCACGACCAGCGCGAGGGGCAACACCACCGCCTGCCAGTCTCCTTTCTGCGCCTTGGGGCCGTGCTCCTGCCAGTGCTGATAGGCCCTCCAGGCGTAGAAGACCATCATACCCATGGCCGCGGCCGCGACGATTTTCAAGAATAGATCCATGGACTCACCTCCGGTTCGGCAACGAAAAACCCCGGCGCGGGGCCGGGGTCCATCACAGATTGCGAATCGATGCGTTATTCATCGCCCATGATGCCCAGGATCTGGAGCAGGCTGATGAAGATATTGAAGATGCTCAGATACAGGCCGTAGGTGGCCATGATGTAGTTGGTCTCGCCACCATTGATGATGCGGCTGGTATCGAACAGGATAAAGCCGCTCATGAGCAGGATGATGGCGCCGGAAACGGCCAGGGACAGGGCGGGCATGGCCAGGAAGATGTTGGCGATAGCCACGATGAAGACGACCATGACACCGGCGAACAGGAACCCGCCCATGAAACTGAAGTCCCGCTTGCTGGTCAGGGCATAGCCGGAAAGACCTAGAAAGATCAGCCCGGTTCCGGCGAAGGCCGTCCCGATGATCTGCGGCCCCTTCGGCAGGGCGAGATACAGGGTAAGGATGGCGCCGAGCCCGAATCCGAGCAGGCCGGTGATCAGAAAGATCATGCCGATACCGGCGCTGGAGTTGGCGGTCCGAGGCAGCACGAATATACCCAGCACCATGGCGACAACGACCGAGACCAGGTACATCCAGCTCGGAACCGCCAGCACGATGGACAGGCCAGCCATCAGGGCGCTGAAGACCAGGGTAGCGGAAAGCAGCATGTAGGTGTTCTTCAACACCTGATTCGCGGCGACCACGCGTTCGGCGCCGCGTACGATGGTGGAATCAGTGTATGGCATTGGTGTTCTCACTCCTCGGTTGAAATAGTAACCTCGTGTCTTAAGAGGCTGTTGACATTCATCGTTCTCAGGTCCGATCACGGCCTTTTCCCGCGCCGACTCAGATTGCGGCTGGCCCACGCCTTATCAGCACGAAAAATATCGCGCACTCGCCCGCGCCCGGACCAATATCAACAGTCCCTCATGCAGACCTCGAAAAGTCCCATCCATGGGAATTTTCCGACTTGCGGGCGGCGCCTATTGTCGAATCCTCCGGTTCGGAAGCATACTGGAGTTCTGCCGAACTTCAAGCGGCTTCCATTGGTCCGAAGCCGTACTTCCGGTATTCTTATTCAAAATACATTTGGGGACGACCGGCCCCGATGCAAGATGACACCTCGGAGAGGTGGCTGAGCGGCCGAAAGCGGCGGTCTTGAAAACCGTTGACCCGCGAGGGTCCGGGGGTTCGAATCCCTCCCTCTCCGCCAATCATGAAATAAAACCCGTTTTATTCCAGTGAGTTTATTCTTTAGACTTGTTCCCGTTGATAACTCTCTGATATTTATAAATTTCATGAATCGACTGAGAGCAAAAAGAACTGATTCATTAACGAACCGGTTCTTTTTGCTCTCAATCCGGCCTGTCTAATCTA
>Ga0209783_1000245_pt1 | contig 11563 bp, 10 predicted proteins | sample WorMetfiPIANOSA1_FD_187395 | JGI IMG/M metagenome (GOLD analysis project Ga0209783, IMG submission 187395) | Marine gutless worms symbiont microbial communities from Max Planck institute for Marine Microbiology, Germany - Olavius filocauda... | ecosystem: Host-associated > Annelida > Digestive... | reverse complement strand
ATGTGGTGGAGTCGCCCTTGCTATTGACTGTCTAGCGGCCAAATTGCTCGTCTCATGGTATCAAATAAGCCCGTGCTTACTGTCGGCTGTGTTCAAGGACAGTATTGGCCTGCTGCAGTTATTGTTGCCTATGCACCAACAGAAGACACTTCAGCTAACGAGAAAGATGCCTTTGACTAAGCCCTGGACAGTATATACCACAGCATGTGACATGCTCAGCCCATAGTGATCCTGGGTGGTCTTTACACTGTTTCAGGAACGGATAGAAATGTTTACTGTAAGATGTTAGGCCCACATGGATGTGGCATATCTAACAACAACTCCGAAAGACTTCTGAACTTCTGCACTGGGGCTGGTCTCAGAATTGCTGGCTGCTGGTTCAAGCGCAAGGACAAACACCATCTCTGCTGGTTCTCCAACGACGGTGTTACAGCTAAAGAGATCGACCATGTTCTAATCTAGATGGTCTATTCATAACTGTTATGTATACCCAGTGGTTAAACTGTAAAATAAAAAGTGGCGGAACGCTCTCCTTCTCTCCTCTCCCTTTTCCCTTCCTTTCCCTTTTCCGATTTTGGACTACCAGAGCTCATAGTGCAGGTTCCCTTGATGCGACGCACGAGGATCGAGAAGCTTTTCGATTGAGCCACGTGGGATCGTGAGTCGTGAACCCCGTGTTATGCACAGTCATCGGCATCTCCAAGGACATCTATAAGGAGCGTCTGAGATGGAAGGACGGCGTTGACTACTACGGGACAAAGGTCAAAAGTCGTGCCATAGCCACTAGGAAGCGTGCCACGGCGCACGCTCTCCACACCAGCTGTGATGGAGCCGGTTTGTCAGATTCAAACAGTGTACCGATGGCAAGTGGATGCGGTCTTATGTCTGGGAAGTCATATACTTCATATACGGCGCCCTTGTAGTGACTCTGACATGTTACGGCACCTTATAAATTGTCATATTATTATTATTATTGTACAGTACATATGTGCAGGGTGTCTGTATACCAAGGTCCGGGCTCATGTGGCCGGACTATGGAGGGCGGTGATGGGCTTGCTCGGACGTTTTGCGAGGTGTGCCCCGCCAAGCGGGAATCGCTTTCGCTCATCATCCAGCAATGTCCCAAAACTGCCCATGCCAGGACTGAACGGCATAATTCTGTTCTGAAGCTGCTGACTCAGAAGTTGAAGGTAAAAGGTTACACTGTTGTGAGAGAACCGGCCATCAAGACAGACCAAGGCGTGTGTAGACCAGACTGTATTGCCTACAGACTCGGGGACTCCGCCATCGTGATCACGATTGTGTCCGACGTCCTGGGAGAGCTCTCCGCAGACCACGCGTGGAAGATCCGTAAGTACGACGAACCTGCTATACGTACGTGGATCTCTGGGCTGGCAGGAATCTCTGAGTTTGAGGTCTCCTTCAGCTCCCGCACTTTCAACAGGCGAGGAGCTCTCTGCAAAGAGAGTGCCAATGATATGAAGGCGTTCGGCATCCCAATGTCGACGATGGAAATCATGGCCACCCGCCTGTTGGGAGTGGGGACACTGCCTGGCGGGAATCCCGAGATGCGACCTGGATCCGCATGGACGTAATTCCAAGCGCTTCAGTGAGCACTCAGGTGGATCGCGGGCACGGCTGCAGTGCCGCTCGTCAGCACCTCGCTGCACAGCCCCAGCAGTGCTCTGTTGGCCCACTGGCAACAGGGTGACGAGGTCCCCCAGACCAGAGGACGGCGGGGGGTGAGCGATCTAGGACCGCGCCCTGCCGGTCACATAGGGTCGCTCGTATTTAAACGGGCCAGAATAAGGACATTGAGAGGGGCTCCATAGCCCTCGGATACACTGTACTGTGCACAGTGCACACACAGACCTCTGACTGAGTATACAGCCAAATGCGTCGACCCACAAAGTGCAAATGGTTAACTCTACCTCCCTCCCTCACATCCTCTACCTCATTTTCCATTCCTTCCATCCCTTCCTCTTCCCTCTATCCCTCCCATCCATTCCTTCCTCCTCCCTCCCCTCTTCATCCACTCCCATCCCTGTCTGCTGAAGCCATATATTTGCATGTAGTCTGAGTATAGTTTAGAGATCTAGGCTGGCAAGTTGTCGCCAGTGACGGTGAATTGTTATTTGTCTCCATATTTGGTTTTGAAAAATTTGGCAGCTTTGCTCACCATAGAGTCCCAACAGCCCCCATTGTGGGAAAAGGGACAAGAGCTCAATGTGGCTCTACCAGCATTGAGCTCCCATGGGGATACGAAGCTGCATTAGCTTGGGGTCTGGGCCCTGGGGAGATGTCAGGGAGTCACGCAGGTCTAAAGAGACCCAATGCCCCCTAGTCCCCCCAGTCTAAGCTCACCTGCCATCACTCTTGCACGTTTTTTTGGGTTAGTTAATGTTACCATCTTTATCCTGTAAGTTCAAATTATGTTTCTTTCTTTCTTTATTTGGTTAAGGAAATTAGTTCTTCAGTTCTTAGTCTGTCATACTCCTATCTCATCACATTCATTATTCCACCACTTGTCTCTTGCATTATCCGTTGTATGCCAAAGTTGGTTATTCAATACTTTGTATTTCTTCTGACATTCCTTCTTTCATCCAGTACCTCTAACATTTCTTCAGTGATCCATGGTTTTTAGATTTTTTCTCTGGTTTGAAATCCAAATGTATGTTCAGCTGCTTTTGTCACAGAATGTTTAAATTTTTCCAATCTACTAGCTGCAGCTGGTTGCTCCTAATTGTCCAACGACATGTTAGCATTGACAGTGCATATGTACTCCATAGAAAGAAGCTGGTATTTAAGTCTGTCTAATTTCCAGTGATGCTTCGGTTTGGCTTTCATGACTCTCTTTAGTTTTATTTGCAACTTAGCAGCTACTGGGTTATTGTCTGAATCAATGTCTGCTCCTGGATATGTATTTGCATTCACTGTATTATTCCAAAACCTGCATTTGGCAATTCATGTAATCAATAATCAATATGGTATCCTGTGTCACCGGGTTTCTTCCAGCTATATCTCCGCCTTTTATCCTGTGTAAACCATGTGTTGGCAATGTACATTTGTCTCGTTCTACAGAAGTCTACAAATTTCTGTCATTTTTCATTTCTGTATTGCAATCCATAATTTCCAATAAATTTGTCAGTCTTACCTTTGCCTATCATGACACTGAAATTGTCCACAACCAAAACCAAACTGTAATCCTTCCTTCTTGTCTCAGTATCTAGAGGATGGTCTATAAGTATCATCAAATTCTTCTTCACTGTGTTCGATCATTGGTACGTACACCTGTATAATGCAAATATCGACTCTCTTTCCTCTCAGCTTTACCATCATCAGTCTATCCCTCAAAACGAACCTTCTCAACAGACTTGGCTACTTTCTTGTCCAAAATAACCTCTTTGCCTTTCTGCACCTCCTGAGCCTAGTATCCTAAATCAATCACTTTGAATATCATCCTCCCTGATCATCTAGTTTTGCTAATTCCCATGATGTTAATTTCCAATCATGTCAGCTCATGTTTCACATTCTCTAGTTTTTCCTGCTCTAATCAATGTACTTACATTCCAGGCTCCAGCATGCGACATGTAGTGAATATTTCCTCTGTCCGATTTTGCTGTAAGGGTTTCACTTGACGATAACCAGGAATGCCTTGTTATCCCCTGCCGAGTGCAATTCCTCCTGCGTGCTGCAGAAGGCTTCGTCGAATGCCGTTTACATTATCTCAGTTTATTCTAGAATCCATTATCCATGTCTTGGTAAGTTGGTAGTAGTGCCTTGTCTGGATCAGTTAGTACACCCTTCTTGAGCAAGTAGAACATTGACATGCATAGCCCTGAGGTCATCTGTCATCTGACTTCAGTACACGAAACACTCCACTCTCCATATGTATTTGATTTGTAGATTTTTTCTCTTCATTGTGTGCTGTCTTGCGGAAATCTGTGACGACACCACTGTTTGAGTAACAGAAAGATTTAGACGTAGAGTCCAGGTATGCGTATCTACACTGATTAACTGCCACCTAACCTATAACTATCTGTCTATTTACCTATCTGCAGAGGTCATCTGCCACCTGACTACCACACCACCTTTAGCCAACAAGAAGGTTCAAGATGCCAAATCCGCATGTCCAGCTTGCACAGCTCTACCAGGTTACTCGCAGCATCTTGGTTTGTGACGTTTTCTTTCCTTTGGCCTGCCAGTAGTATACCCTTCATCTGCATATGTTACTTTGTTGCCATTGCCCAGCCCCACGTCATGGATGCCTTGGTGCTCTGACTTATCCTAAACTAGAGGGTATGGTGAATTTAATGGGGGGGGGGTAATATCACCCTTCTCTGACCATCTAGTTAAATATATACATTGCTTTTATTTTCACTGTCATACATTGATTTAATAATTGACACATCAGCTTACCAGTAACTGTAGTTTTAAATTGTTTGCCATGACCCATGACAACTGCTTCATCACCTTTCTTGATTACACCTCGCTCCAGCTTGCCAGTAACAACAGTACCACGTCCTGTATCAACACATTCAGCACAGACAACTCGATGAGTTCTCAACTGTAAATTTTGTAATTTAATGATATTCTATCAATGTCTAAATTGCACACACAGTACAGTGTCACAATAATGACAGAGAACTACTGTTGTCAATGGCGCCCAAGTCAGGTGCTGCCAAGACAGTTGCACAATGTCATCTCATGCAAGATCTTCATCCAAAGTATCTTGGTGCGATGCTTGATCGAACCAGGGGTAACCCTGTTTGATCCATACCTGAGCGCCTTGAGGTGACGTTTCATTAAAGGTGCTATACAAGTACGCTTTACCTTTTACCTTGTCATTCAGGAAACATCTGGCAAAGACTGCTGGCAAGCTGAAAAACAGAAACAGCTTGTTGATGAAGCTAGCTGGCTCTAGCTGGGACACCAATGCTGCAATACTTCAATCTACAATGCCTATATGCTATTCAGCCGCTGAGTACTGCGCCCACGTTTAGGCTTGCTCACTGCTCAGCGCACACAAGCCTGTCTGACCTGTGCCCATGTGGTGAGACCCAAATGATGTCCTATATCGTCCAATCCTGCCTTTTCACAAAGCTGAATACAGGTCTGTCTCACTTGCACTCTGCAGACAACATTGCTGTTGCCTGGTTGACCAATTATGGATCTTAACATCGCACATGCATTAGGCAACTGTGTTTACTGCTGAAAACAAGTGTAGATAATAGCAGCAAGTGACATCACTATAAAGGAGCAATACTCTAAATCAAATACAAACTAATACATTTATGATACATGCTGGTACAATCCAATGTAGGTGTGACCTAGTATCTCTTGCTGCACATCACAGCAGAAGTCAATATGTGTACCAAATCACATTTACAAAGATGACAAAATGATTAGACTTATAGCATAGAACTAGTCACTATATTCATCCAATCTGCAGTCAACAAACTGCAGCACATACCTGCAATTGAGAAGACCTGCTCAACAGGAAGGTAGAATGGTTTGTCAAGATCACGAACTGGCTGTGGAATATGACTGTCAACAGCAGCGAGTAACTTCTTGACGGCTTCTGTGCCCATCGCAGGTTCATGTCCCTGCATAAAACACAAAATACTCACATCTGTGTTTCATTCTTATAATCAAAAAATGGCTCACTGGTGCTGAATGGCACTTTCAAAACTGATAGGTTACTGTGCCAATAGAGTCCCATCTACTAAACAATACAGTGACGCCATAATAAAAAAAAACATCACAACACTCCTGGACCTGATCACTATGGAAATAATCTCCTCGACTTGTGACAGGTCTTCTCGGAGGAGTCTTTCCAGCCAATTACTTAGCTATGCTACTGATGATCTAACTGACTATAACAATAAGTGGCACACAACATAGAACATATCTGATTCCAGTAATAATCACTTAAGCCATTTGATCATTTTGACGCATTTCACTCAGACAGCACTGGATAGCATTTTCACATTCAACAGTAAATTCTCAACAAAATATGTAATTCACCTCAAGTGCACACAGAGCTGAGCCAGTGATGACTGGCGTCTCATCTGAATTATAACCATACTCCTGAAGAAGTTCACGTATCTCCATTTCCACCTATTCAATAATTTTCCAAATACAATTTTCAACATATAACATAAATTATTAATCTATAAATTAATTTAATACTGAATACATTGTACCAGTTATCACTACTTTAACTCTTGCTTTTTGTGCCTCAGAACTACTCTTACTTACTCCTACCTTACAAAACAGTGACACTGCATACTTTGGAAACACCCTGAATGACTGTAGAAATGGCTGGATATAAAAATATGTTCATATCACAATCACGTATGCAGAATGTAACAATAACATAACTAGAAATCAAAAGCATCGCCTACTCTGAGGCACTGCAATACCGTACTGTAAGGACCTATTAACCATTACCATAAGAGAACACACTTCCCTATCTATACACGTTGTTCAGAAAATCACAATAATACGTACGCAGAAAATCAGAAAATCCACAGTTTGATATTTTGTACTCTATTGTGGTGCCATCTGGCGGCTCAGAGAAATATTTGAACAGGTATAGTATATCCTACAAGTGACATGGTTTTCGGTTCAAAGGTCAACGTTAGGTTTAGGGTTAACAGCAATATGGCGTGGGTTCGAACTCCATGAGTGCCTTCTAGTTGTTTATAGCTTTGGTTATCTGTCCAGCTAAAGCAACCAAATTTGGCAGAATTAGGTAGCCTAAGAACTCGCATAAACCCCATAAATTTTGTAAGAATTGTGCAAGGGATCCACTGCTTAGGTACACTCCTACCTGCCAAATTTCACCTTGATCAGTGCAACATGTCTCCCTTGTCAGGCGAAAAACCGAAAAATTGGTCCGAATAAAACGAATATAGGAAGAGATGTGCTACATGCAGCCCTGCCAGTAAATATCACAATAAAAAAATTGAAATATAATACATCAAATATACACCTACTAAAACTAATTGTAAGAATGAATATGTAGTATGTTGTGCCACTAGTAAAAGACAAATTTAAATATATGCTACGGTATTTGCACTAAAGGTATTTGCACTGTGTAACAGTGTCAAACTGAATATTGGTTTATTAATCCATTTAACCAGACAGGGAAAACAGCTGATAAGCTCACTAAACAGCCAGGAAGTCTGAGATCTGTACATCTAGCAGATAAAAATTAAATGAAACATATGCACATACAAGCTCCAACATTTCTTTATCTGCAGCATCAGCCTTGTTAATGAAGACCACCAAGTGGCTTATCCCAATCTACAACAGCAGTATTTAACATTTCTTAAATTAAGCATAAACAAAGTTTGAGATACATTAACTTATAAAATGTGAGCTAAACAGGTTTGACAGCTGACATTCTTCAAATAATACTCACATACTATATACACTGTGAACCATAAAAAAGGTGGCAGAACATTTGTGATCATAACTCTTGAAAATCTTGATAGATTTTTATAATTTTTGCACTGTTGTAAACAGGAGGAAACGTTTTACACATACATGACAAAAATGTCCACCTCGCCTAAATAACGTACTTACGCTACCTAGTGAAAATGAAAACATCACATTTCATACTTTTATAATGCACTCTTTGAATATTACACACTACATTTTACATAGTTTAAAACATAAAGTTCATCAAGTACAGAGAAAACAAATTGACATCACAAAGTATGTTTAAAATGTCTGCCACTGGCACGAACACAAGCCCGCAAGCACATTTGCTATTGGTTAACTGCGTCATCAATCAGCGACTGCTTTAAGCCGCGCCTCACATGCAGTAGATGCTGTCGCAGCTCATCGATGTCATGAACTCTGGTCTCATACACACGTTGCTAAATGACAGACCATAGCTCCAGACATGTGGCCACGCAACTCACTAGACCTCAATTCGGTGGATTATGCCATCTGGTCTGTCATTCAGCTTGATGCAGCGTGTAATATTCAAAGAGTGCATTATAAAAGTATGAAATGTGATGTTTTCATTTCCACTAAGTAGCATAAGTACCTTAATTAGGTGAGGTGGACATTTTTGTCATATATGTGTAAATCGTTTCCTCCTGTTTACAACAGTGCAAAAATTATAAAAATCCATCAAGGTTTTCCAGAGTTATGATCACAAATGTTCTGCCACCTTTTTTATGGTTCACAGTGTAGTACTGAAAGTTGAGTAAATTTTTGCACTTGCATCTACAAACAGCAAATTTGAAGTATAGTCTGGGCGCCAGTGGCGAAAAGTGGCCCTAAAATGTTACTTAGTTGCACATCCCCTACAGAAAGATGGCTCTGTTGTTGGGAAACACCTCCAACTATTACAAAATATAGGTCACAATTCAAAATTTTAGTGCCATCATATATTTCCAGCCCCCTAAGTACCCACATGTCTTGTATCTCGAGGTGATGTAGTTCTGACATTTCGTTAACGATTTGAAAAATATTACAGCATGTTGTACGAGAAGAAGTTTGCTAGCTTTACATGCTATTATTTCCCACTGCAACTAACACTGCTCTCTGCGGTGACGTCACTTTTGACGTCAACATCTCTGCTCAATGTCTGCTGCGCACTATTGTCTATGGCTGCACATTCACTGCACTTCAGCCGTTCAGTGATGGTTCCAGTTGGCATGTCAGAACTTGGAAGAACGGAGTTGCATATCGTGGAATCAGGTGTAAAAGTTAATGGAGAATATTACAGGGAAACTCTACTGAAACGAGGTTTGCTTCCAGATATGCGTGGTATTTCTGATATTCCAGCAAAATGTGCCATCCATCTCACCGAGCACATGAAATTGTCGCTCTTCTTTCTGTCGAAACACCAGCTTTCATCCCTCCGTCACTGTGGCCATCCAACATTTCGGATTTGAATCCAGTGGATTACAGGGTGTGGTCCGTAATGCAAGAACAAGTTTACAAGACAAAGGTGTGAGACATGGAAGACTGTCTAGGACCAACTTTATCAAAAAAGCAGTCCAGCAGTGGCATATTAGTCTACGAGCCTGTGTGGACACAGTAGACAGACAGTGGAAATGTTGACTTTTAAATGTTTACCTCATCCTGCTGTAACAGTCTAGACTGTAAATGTTGTCGTCTTTTGCTTACCGGTGAAGTTAAGTGACGTTTATTATTCTGTATGATTTGTTTATGTTTTTGCAAAGTAAAGTAAGTATGGTACATTGTTGAAGTGGGAGGAAAGCAGAATACCCTTTCGTTTATCACAAAGCTATGCCCAATTTGCTGTAATTTCATGAAAATCTGTGTATAATAACAACTTTACATTGATGTGTTCAGGGGGCTCACTAATTTTGGAACACAGTGTAGTTTAATCTGACAGCAAGCAGTTTATCACTTTACACAAAACACGTGGATGCAATCCTGATTTCAGCAATGTAGCAGCAGCAGCAGCTGCAACACAGGAACTAACAAGTTTGTTGAGTGTGTTGAAGAACTTTCACTAACACTGCAGCCACTATGTATAACCTGTTTAGCCAACAGCATGTGTTCTCGTGTCTGAGGCATTGTACCATCTGTTGCTGCAACTACCATGATAGCACCATCCATCTGAGCTGTCCCTGTTATCATATTCTAACACATAACACAAACATTATATAACACAAATGTTTCATAACAAGTTGTGTGGCCGCTGGATGCAGATGACTCGGTAAGACCGGTATGGCGTGCAAGAACCAAGGCTGTGGTACACATGCCTTTATAGTTGGCTGTGGCAGTTGATAGCTCATACCAATTTCTGAAGTTCGTAGGCCTTCCCGTTCAGTAGATATGATACACTTTCGGTCTCAGAAGTAATCGGCCTGGTGACCTTGACTTTTGAAATTTAGACCTTGAAAATGGTAAGCATTGTTGCTCGTGGCATGGGCAACCTACTTACCAATTTTGCTGTTTCTGGGACTTTTCGTTCTCTACTTATGGTGACCTCGTCACCATGACCTTTGACTTTGGAGGTAGTAGTAGAATAGGGTTTAACGTGCCACCAAACATATTACAGATCATATCGGACGATTTTTACGGGTCAGATGACCCAACCAACAGTGTCAAGCACTGAAGGACAATAGTTGGTCAGTGCATCAGGTAAAGGGCCAATCCCACCAGGTCAAGCCCTCTACAAGGTAAAGTGAAGTAAATATAATTTTTTTAAAACACTTACATAGCACCATAAAGTCCGAAGATGAGGTGCTTGATATGACCTATAATGTGTTTGGTGGGACGTTAAACCCTACTCTACTATTACCTCCAAAGTCAAAGGTCATGGTGACGAGGTCACGTGGTCTGTCTGACAGGCATTGGCCCATAAGTAGAGAACGAAAAGTCTGACAGCTGTTGGCCGATCAGTCGAGAATGAAAAGTCCCAGAAATACCAAAATTGGTAGAAAGTTGCCCAAGCCATTGGAAATAATGGACATCAGTTTGAAGGTCAAATGTCAAGGTCACCAGGTCGACTTATACCGAGACCGGAAGTGCATCATTTCTTCCGAACAGAAGCGCCTACAAACTTCAAACTAGGTACACGGATGGAGTATGAAGACCTGTATCGCTGACAAGCACCATGACCACCAAAGTCAAAGGTCATGGTCGCAGTGCCACATGGTGCGTCTGACAGATGTTGGCCCATAAACTGAGAATGCAAAGTCCCAGAAACACCAAAATTGGTAGGAAGGTTGCCCACTCCACGCAAAATAAAGTGCACCAGTTTCAAGGTCAAAAGGTCAAAGATCAAGATCACCACTACGACTAATGCTGAGAGCAAAAGTACGCCATATCTGCCGAATTGGAAGGCCTACAAACTTGATATACCGTTGGAACTTGGAGCATGAAGAGCCGCATCACAGGCAGTGCCATGACCTCCCCTTTATCCTCCACTAGGCTATAGCACAGAGACAGTTCTGTTAATATTCCCCTTCCTCCAGACCAACATCACTGTTCAGATGAGGCCAAGTGAGGTTATGGGGGTGGGGTGGGGGGGTCAAACAAATTTCTCAAAGAAAAGACATTGCAATATGTATAAAAGTTTCAATATGCATAGCAAAATAATCCTAGTACTGCTTGACAGATTCAAGCACAAAACTCAACTAGAATGTGTGAATTCATAGATAGGCTGGTTGTGGCCATCGCCAAATGGTGGAGTTATAATTAGCCTAGCTCACTGCAGAACAAAGATTTGCCAATTGCGATCAGCCTTGCGGCATTTATTACGGAATTGCGGCATTTTAGCGGATCAAGATTTGTAATCTGCCCACCCTGATATCTGCACCACTTTTGTCAGATTTAAAAAATAATGGTACCACTAAATTAGCTAATTTTTCTGCGTCAGACAGGCTAGAGAAGGGAAATTTTACGAACCAAAAAATTTATGTGAGCTTGATGGTCCCCTTTGGGGGTCCCTTATCTGTGTGTTGATTACCACAAAAGGCACATCTACAACCTCTCCACTAATAACCCATGATCTCTGTATGCAAATCTGATGTTCTATGTAGGCTGTAGCCGAGATACAAAC
>Ga0209783_1000244_pt1 | contig 11574 bp, 7 predicted proteins | sample WorMetfiPIANOSA1_FD_187395 | JGI IMG/M metagenome (GOLD analysis project Ga0209783, IMG submission 187395) | Marine gutless worms symbiont microbial communities from Max Planck institute for Marine Microbiology, Germany - Olavius filocauda... | ecosystem: Host-associated > Annelida > Digestive... | reverse complement strand
AACTTTTCAATTTAAACAGTAATAATAATAGCCCCGTGCAGGCTCCGGGAGCTGTGGTTTTTGTTAGAATAGACCCAATCCGTTTCCTGGCCAGATGTCGTAAGAGGTGACTAAACCAAGGTTAATTTGTTTTCATTAGGTTTAGTTTTGGGGGTTTCTTGTGTCAATGTTGGTTGTTGTAGGTTTACTTTGTCAGTACCATCGCCAAGTGGCTGGCTGGAAAGACTCCTCCATACGCTGTGTCGAGTGGAATGTTAAACTCTACACACTCACTCACTCAGTAATAATAATAATAATAATTATGGTACTAGTTATTGAATGATAAGTCAAGTTGGAGTAACCATAGCTCTGTGGTCAAGGCAGTGAATTCTCGGCCGGCACTTGTGTTTTGTAGGAAAAGCATCTGGCCAAAACTGCTCTCATGTGGTAGAACACTTTACACTTACCCTCCAGTGGGAGTGCACAACATTAGAAGGCATTTTTCAAGTGAAGTTGGCCTTGTTGTTATGTGATAATGTAGGTTTCTTCGTGGCACGTGCAAGGTAACTGATTGTCCATTCTCGCACCGTGTTGCGCCACACAAGATGCCGACATGTCGTTACTTTCTGCAAGGCATCTGCAACCGCGACGACTGTCCCTACCGTCACGTTAATGTCGCTGTTGATGCCGAAATCTGCCTTGATTTTGCCCGTGGTTACTGCTCACTTGCAGATTCGGTCAGTTCGTCGTTTCGTGCTATTTTCTATAACCACTATAACAATAACCACTCATTATTATTGTATAATCGTCAACTTCTTCACTATGGTCCAACATAGGCATTAGGCACATACAGTTGAATGAATGAATCTTGGCCACACAGTTGGCAGTTCTCCTGTCTAATACAACTGCTACTCCTCATTGTTATTCTTCTTGTCTCAGATATTCCTGTAATATTGATACCTATGCACTGCAGTTCATCTCATGCTTAACATTATTTTCCCGCTTTAAACATGGTTCTCAAATGGTTCCAGCATGCTACTTCTAGAGGAAACTTCTTCCCAACTGTTGTCGTAAAGTTTTTGCTGAATGACGACTGAGAATGCCTTCCTCCATCCACTGGCAGGCACAACTCCGCCAAACCTAGTCTGACGTCTTCATTGGCACTGTTGTATTTTCTATGTATTATACAACTTTTTATGTCATGTCTAGGAAAAATAGCCGAGGTGGTTTCCGATGTCTTCCTTGCAGTTTAAGCATCAGAGTTTTCCATCACCAGAGGCTTGATGAAGATGTTAAAGTCTCTCTTGAAGTAATCTGGTCTTCACTGTCATGTAACAGTCATCCAGTGTCTGTTTTCAGGCATTTAAGCCCATTTGATTTCTGCTTATAACTGCAGAACATGGTTATCAGTTACTATCCAACATAATGTTCAGATCTAATTCTGAACAAGAAATTATTGCTATATTTAATAATGTTTTTTTCCCAAATTAGCAAGATTATTAGTAACATAGGCATAGTTGTGCAGTGTAAGAAGAAACACGTGACGGTGTGTCCGGAGTTTTCCGATACAGGATTGTGTCCTCGTGGAAAACGCTGTCCGCTGCGACATGTAACCAAGAAACGTCAACTTGTCGATGTCTCGACTCCTGCTAAAACTGAACAGGACGCTGTTGGGTACGCTTGTATTTCACTGTCTTGTGCTGTTTTTATTATTTTTTTAAATTTAGTTTGTAAAGACATGCCAGAGTGACATTGTTTTGAACTCCGGTTGTTACCCACGCCAACTCTGTCGGTCGGCGTGGGTAGGATTTGTCAGTCGTTTGTCTGTCTGTCTGTTTGTCTGCAGCATAACTTAAAAACAAATGATCCCAAAGTGTTCAAACTTGCGATATACTAGAAGTCATACTGTTTTGGGGTTCAAAGGTCATTTTGGGGTTCAAAGGTCAAGGTCACCAGGCGGATTAATGCTCACACAGTAAATGCCCAATATCTTCCGAATGGGAAGGCCTACGAAGTTGTAGGTTGTACCAAACTTGGTACACAGACGGAGCACAAAGACCCGTATCGCCGACAAGTGCCGTGACCTCCAAGGTCAAAGGTCAAGGTCGCAAGGTTACATGACGCGTCTGACAGGTGTTGGCCGATAAGTCTAGAACGAAACGTCCTAGAAACACCAAAATTGGTGGGAAGGTTATCCACCCAACGGGCAACAATGCCTACAAGTTTCAAGGTCAAAGATCAAGGTCACATGGTCAGTAACACCACACAATAACACTTCATTTCGAATTACGATCGCATTTTATTCACATTCGCTAGGTGGCGATACCAGTACTGTAACTTTACCACCGCACTTCATTGTCATTCGCTACTCGCTAGGTGGCGACACTGACAAGAGCAACACTGCATGGGTGCTCTGTTTATTGTTTAAAATAGTGACAATTGATTGTGAAAAGATCATAGATACAAATTTTTTTTACTACTTCTCGTACTATTACTACTGTGATGATGATAATTCAGTTTTGTCTGTGTATTTTGTGAATATGTTAAACATAATTTAGTATCTTAGCAAGCAAGGTCGATTTTAATAAATAAAAAGAAATACACAAAAGGTATGTTAATGCAGTAATGCTGTATTGAATGCCCAATCATAATTTATCAAATTTTCATCTTATAAATGTGAAATCAATTGAACAACATTTGAAGTATATTTACTGTAGTCTACTGTGCAGCTAAGCAAGTTAACATTTAATCACGTGATTAATAGTCAACTTTTACAGTTGACATATTTGTAATCATTAAAATGGGACTACTGGTACATTACTTCACATCTGCCTGTGTTCCGGAAAAACTTAAAACGCATTTATTTCGGCAATTGTAGCCGGACATTATTATTTAGTTTATTTCTGATTTATGTCACCACAGTGGTCCTAGAAGTTTTTTTTACTTTGACCACTATAAAAAATTTTAATGTAATGTAATTACTTGTACTGATCTTTTGCAGATGAGTCAGTGAAAACTGTTTTTCTGTAAACACCCATTCTGTCACTTTTCTGTGCACACGAACCTTTAGCAATTCAGTTTTTGCATATGTACAAGAAATTGCTTTAAATTTAACAAAGTAAATTTTTATCAAATATATTTAAGTTGACATGAACAATTAACAGTTGATTTTAAATGATTACAAGCCGTAATTGAGACATGTATTGTCGCAGTGTGGATACCTGGTAATGTATGTATGGAGTGTGATAATGTTTATTTGTTAGTGTGCCGGCAAAGAGGCTGAAGACTGTCGATGATGAGGATGACGACATTATGCTGCCATTGAGACAGAGACGTCTCCCATCATTCATCGCCATTGACGACACTACACCGCAGCCGAAACTTTCGTCTGACGCAGGTTTTTACTCAGCAGTCATTAATGTCAGTAAAATTAATGTTGCTGATAAATTTGAAAACATTTTCAGTGCAAGTTGCTGTCATTTACTGATGTACGATGCAAAAAGGAGTGACAACCCTTCCCCTGTGGTGGTTGAAGAAAGGATGAGATCCAGTGACGGTTGGTGACAGGAAGGGCATCCAGCCACAAACATTCTGAACCAATTACCCCTACCCCTCATGGAGTACCATTTTCCCCTCCAGTTCTCTCCCTTCCCCTCCTGCTGTCCCCTTCTGCTATCTGAAAAGGTTATTATGGAATGGTGTTAAAATGACGTGAAATGTTTTGATCTGTCCCAAGAGGATGCATAGGTCTGGAACAGTGGAGACAGAGTCACTGGGGAAAATGGCTAACCCAGTTTCACCTGAAAGGATGACCGTTAAATTGGTGCATGTTTGTATGTATATGCTTTCTGTCACTGGAACTTTGAGCAAAGATGTCATTGTTGATAAAACTTGTTGAGTGACATGCCAAATCAAGTGGTATTTGAAGAAGATATAGCCTCCTGCCCTCCTTCCCCTAGCGCCAGCCACCAATGATTCTGTGCGTTAAAAGGTGACTCAAGTAGCCGAGTCTGTGCCTGTGTGCAGCAACAGTAGGGTGCGTCTCTGCATGTAACGGTCTGTCTCTCCTCCACTGAATAGCATTATATCAGAATGCGGTCCTCGCAAGTTGCCACTGTCCCTCTGCTTGTCTGTTATCTTTTTTGCCGATATATCAATAACGTTCAGTTCAATTCATGAACTTTTTAGATTTCACAACTACAGAACATAAGCTGTTTTACTGATATAAAAAGTTTTTTGCTATCTGTTTAGTTTTTCGAGATCGCTTGGGTAGGCATACCCACATACATCACTGCATATCCATCCAAAATTGGACTTTTACAACACGATCTCGTAAAACAGGTTCTTGAACCTAGCCTATTCTGAGGGTTCAAGTAGCATTTCAGATGAAGCCAGAGGAGGAAAATTGTGAGACCAAATTAAACCAATGATATGATAATACTTCTGATCAGAGGCAAAGCAAGTAAAGTGTCGTTGTGTTTGATTTGTTTCAGTGGTGAGGTCAAACAGCAGTGAAGCTTTGGTTATAAGACCTCGTCTGGCACCGCTCAGCACTAGCCATGATTCATCCTGGCTGCTTGACCCATGACCCATCACTGATATCCATCCAACAGTGGACTGACATTAATTAGGCAATTCATACTGTAGATCCATGTACGTTTGCAACTGCTGTAGCGATTTTTTGATTTGAGCGTGAAATGTTAAAAGTAAAATGAACCAATTAAAGTGTGAAATAAAAATATTTGTGGCCACAAAAGTATGCAGTTGTTGACCACTCATAAAATTCTCACTTTAATGGCAGGCAAACGTTGATGGATTTACAGTATTAGGTTTGTAATAACTTTAATACCACTGCCCATCTGACCAGTGCTGTTATAGTCACAACAGGTAAGTGCAGGTCCCTGGCCTAGCCTTTATTTCTATAGCTCGCCACTCTCTCTCTCTCTCTCACTATAAGTCACCATATCCTTCCGTCCATTTGCCTTACATATTGAATTTGTAATTTGTGAGTTTATGAATAAAGCTTGAAAGTGTATTTTATTTTTGCTATTGTTACATATTGAATTTGTAATTTGTGAGTTTATGAATAAAGCTTGAAAGTGTATTTTATTTTTGCTATTGTTGTAATACATCACAACTTTGATGAAAATGTCTCAACAGCCAGTATTTGTCTGATTAGTATCAGACAAATAGCACAAAAACAAATAATATAACCTATACATGAAGTTCAATGATACTAAGACACAACACAAAAAAAAGCGTAAAATGTAGTTTAATCGCATACAATATGAGGACAATAAATGCAAATAAAACTAGTAAAATATTCTAACATGAAACAGTTTTTCCGTAGTGTTGGTCACTAAACTAACATGCAACAAAACATTTACAACAAGCTAAGTTAAAGAAAATTGTAATACCCCCGACCTGCATATGGTACATTATCTATCTGTGACAGCATTAATTGGCCTGGTGACCTTGACCTTTAAATAGGTTCGTGGGTTAATGGGCTTCCATCCCGTCAATATTGGACTTCCTTGTCCTTTCCATTCTCGAGTTAGGTTGAGGCACGCAAAAGACGGACAGACGCAGCCCATAATGGTCCCACTATGGAGGTCGGGGGCATAATAATAATAATTATTGCAACACTCCTGCTCTACGTGACTTTTGTAAACTCACAAACTGGAAACTTTTTGACAACGTTGTGTATCACTCATACGATGTATGTACGTCATTGTGATTGATAAATACGCAACTATATTGCAATAAAGCTGCATGCTACGCTGCTAATTATTTTGCCAACACACATCAGCTTCAATGCCAGCATATGGACTCAGCTGCGTGTGTATGGCATTCATAGTTCACACACACACACACACGGAGATATTCATATTTCACTCGTGTGAAAACGCACGCATATAATTAAACTACTGAAGCAGGCAAAAAAGGCATAAAAGTGTAACTAAGCAAGGCCATAACTGGCAAATAATTGCTAATATACAGTTCAATGCATGCTGTAATGTACAGTGAAATGCTGAATTATGTGAACCTGGAAGTGACAACAAAAATACAACAGAAATACATTTGTAACAAAATAGTGATAATCTTCTTTGCATAGCATTTTTCAACACAGTGACAGAATGACTAAATGTTTACTAGGCGTAGTCTGTTAATTTTCAGTGCACTGGGTGAGCATAGAACCCATCTTCTTGAATCATAGGTGTACGAAAGAAGAGACTAATTGACTGCTTTAAAGGTTAAAACTATACATCATTTACTGGTAATGTACTTGTATTATGAACCATAGCTCTACAGACTTTTGAAGAACTTTTACAAAAGAGAGTATTTGCTTTTGTTACTGATGTGGACAATAACAGTAAATAATCGTGTACCTTAGAATCACACTACACTACAGTACTGGTATTGCAAGCAGCAAGTTATCAGAAGTTGCCCTTTTTACAAAAATAGTAGTGTCCTGTTTGAAGGTTGTCGCCCAGTTCAAATCCCATAAAATGTTATTATTATTTAATGAAATACTAAACTGTGCCTAAAAGTGGGGTACTGGCATGTCGGGCCTAGGCATTGGGCCTCCATGCATGAGCAGATAAAAGCCTAGCTGACGTGCTGCCTCCACAACAGACAAACACAATAACAAACCAGTGTCTAAATTAGTACGGTAAACATTGACACAGCGACAAATGCTAGTTAGAATGTTTGTGACCACAGACGGCTACATTGCACTTGACTAAATCATACTGTCTACCATCATTGTTATAGGGATGTGAAATCATAAAAATTCATATGAATTAAATTGCACTCTAATTATGGATTTACAGTTGGCAATGTACTTTCAAAGTGGAATGTAAAAAGCCTGTCAAACAGTTTATATATTATCAAGTATGAATTAGTTATTTCAACATCAAAGCAGATGTGTAACAATTATTCCATATGAAAATTACTATCGGCCTTAACAATGGCCGAGACAATATAGTCCCACCCTTTTGCAGTGAATCTTGCACAGTTTAAAAGCTTTTATTAGTGTATTATAACTTCCTTGCTTATTAGATAAGCAGATGGCAGATCTAACATTTGAAGCAAAACTGCATGCATAGTTACACTTGTCATGGCGCTGTGTATCAAATGTGAACTAATTGTGACTGTCTAGTTAGGGGCCATCACAAGACATACAGGCAGACAGACTGTAAATGTCTCCCAGCTTAATGCCACATATCTCATGGGGAAGTGGCGTAACAAACCTACTGAATAAACAAATGTTAAAACACATAAAATATAACTAAGTATCACGATTACTAGTGAAAATGTTGCATAGCATAGCATACAAAATACTAGAATACTGGCAAATAGCAACTACCATTTGACATGACTGCCTTGACAAGTTTTTGATCAGTTAGTCATCTGCAAAAAGTCCGCAGTAGGCGTACATTTGAATTCATATTAAGAATCTAAACTTTGTAAGGCTGCCCACTCGTGTTTATTATGTCATGACATTTAGAAGCATATACTTCTCATGTACAGTGTCGTATAAACTGTACATTTTATGTCTTAATCAGTCATTAATTAAACCAGGGAAAATTTTTCATGGGGATGTCGCTATATAATATTTGTTTTGATTTTTGATTTGATTTGACACGAGGTTTCTTGTCTCTGGGTTGTTATCCACAGGGTTTTTGTCCTGAGGTTCAAGAGGTTGACATATTATGATATGATATATGCTAAGCATATAAGGAGGCGAGTACAGAGGATTATTCACAGGAGATATATCCAAACACTGGAATGAGAGTGCAGATCAAGCAATACTGCTACTCGCAGCAAATTTCTATACAGTACAGTATTAGCATAAAATTCCATTTGTTTGTCCAAAACCGACTAAATTTAGCAGAATGTGGAACATTCATCCTAAATCATATGCTAAATTACATACTTGCTGTACTGGCCCTTTACATTTTGGAATGCAAGCACATATTGTGAGTGCACTGACTGAAAATATGGTTGTTTGGCCAATTTTAGCAGCTATTCATCCTCCATTAAATTTAGAGTGCACTTTACAAAAATCAGTACAGCAAACTTCTTACTGGTATGAAGTCCTGTTATCGGCTAAAGTTTCACAAACGTCCATTAAAACGTGCTAAAGAGCCTGCTTTAAGAAAAGAAACTACAAAATAATAGAGAATATGAACACTTTGTGATGTGAACAGAGCAGCATACAGCAATAAAAAGTACATGTAACATGTCAGTAAATACAATGGCAGTGCGAACTGTCAGTGCTCTCCATGCAGCAACTCCAATAATTTAGTACTGTAAAACCCACATTTTTTGCATGCCCTTTATTACGCAAATTTCACAACCTTGGCAACGTCGCAAATATTAGAAATCTGATGCTATTTTAGTGTATTACTTAGTACAGCAAGTAAAAATGCGACAATTAAGGGCCGCCAAAATTAACTGTTTTACAGTATGCCAAATATACAAATATACACTAGCTACCACTTGAAGCAGTGCACTGCATAATACTATCTTCACTTCTGATTATGTCCGCAAAGGAAGTTATATCTTTTCTTTCTATATCCGTCAGCGGTATTACTCAAATAAGTTATAGATAAAATAACGAAATTTCTGGAAAGGACAGGCCTTGCAACAAGTGACAATGACAGATTCAGATCAAGGATTTTCCCCAGTTTTTAATATAACAATTAACAAAATATGACATTGCATGCTAATTGTCGTGTGTAGTCGCCAGATGGCGCTACTCACTCTACTAAGTAGTGCATTGTGACTACATGAGTGTGACGCTAACTTTGCGGTGATTTGCATACTCTGAGTGTTATGTAGTAATACAAATGACATTTTCTGACACACTGTAAAACATAAGAACTCACACAACAACCTATCAGCATAAAGACTATAAAGACTACCTATTTAGACACAGAACGTGCTTCTGCAAGACAATATTATACTTGCAACATGCGCATGGCACTGCCATATAATACAACAAATCAAATCGAATGTAAAGTTATGTATAAAAATAACAAAGATCAACCTGAAACAAAATGCGATCTGTCGTTGAACACGTACAATAAAACAACTCCAGTAAGTAGCTATGATTGCATTATGTACATTTACTGTCTGGCTGAAAATAACTAACTACAGCTGGGCAAGTTTTGCACACTACAGAACCTACTTTCATACAGAAACAGAGAAAAAGTTTATTAAGCCAAAAGAAAAATAGTGGCAGCTGCCAGAAACCAACATCAACAAAGTTTCATATCATATTAAATACAGTATTTATAATGCATAAATCTACAGCTCATTTAAACACATAAAAGCACATAATAATATTCACTGAGCAAATGACTTGCAGAATTGTACGGCGACTACTGTAAAACACTTATTTTTTGCTGCATCTTAATTTCGCATTTTTCAAGTGTAGAAAATTTGCGGCATTTTAATTTCGTGTTTTTGATTCTTACAGCATTTTGCTTAAGCATTTTTTCCTGACATCCGTTGCTGCTTCTACTGTGTGTATAATGTACTGTATATGAAAATGTGGAAGTGGAATGTTAACAGTGTTGTTTTATTGTACTAGTATTTAGAATTAGCTAGTAACAAAAGTACTGAAATCAAGACACCATTCTTACAACTAGAGTTCTAACACGACATTACTTTCATTGTTTACATTTTACAACCAGGAGAATCTGGAAAAATTTTGGTATTCTATGCAGATGAGATTTTAGTGATGGGCACAGTTTAAGTTTGTGGGTATAAAAATCTGCGGGTATTTAATTGTGTGATTTTAATCGATTTGCGAAATTCGCGAAAATTAAGTGCACGCGAAAATTAAGTGTTTTACAGTATATTCTATCCGTATAATACTGTTTATTTTGATGTATCGCAGGGTTGCTACTACTGTAAAATATGAAATACTGACAAGCACATAATTTTCACAAATTTGTAAAGTCAGAATATAAAAAATCAAATTTCCATTGCACCAAATATCACATTATTTAGAGCGACAAAGAACTCGAAATGTACATGCAGTAAATTTTCTGACTCTTAAAAACATGAAATTATGTTGCAATTTGTTATGTGTATCACTGCTCAACATGTAGTTTACAAGGATACACAAATGACTCATAATTTTGCCTATTCATGCAAGGAAAACAAACGTGTCAAGATTTTCCTCAGAATCTTAAGACAAGTAAGGCGATTAATCATCTCTGACGTCCTAAGTACAGCTGCCATGTTGTAACCTGGCAGTGTACATGTATAAGAATTGCGTCTACATAAAAACTGAACTTTGCATATTTATCTGAAAAATACAAAAGTAAAAGAAAAACAGATGTGCACTGACCTCCCAACACATACTATTTGAACGCAAAGTTAGAAATTTAGGCATTTTGTATATCCTTAGAATTAGCATTTATAAAAATTAAATTAAATTCGTGTCTTTTGTAGATCCTGAGAAACTGCGTTGACAAAAAGTCACCCAGACACCCACTCAGTGTGACGCAATTAGCCTAATATGAAGTCTCAGAGACTCATTCGTATTAAACAACTGTATTATAAGTTCAAGATATTAACTGCGAGCAGATCGATTGACTTTATCGTAGACCTCTGGGAAAGCCCCATCACAGGCCAGTCGTTTGCGAATGATGTCATACAGCGAGTGATCGAACATCTGACGAAATTCTTCGCGTGTCAGATATGAGTCTGCATACAGCATCTGAAACCTGCCAACAGTGACAACATTATCCACACACAATTAATTACGTACCCATAAGACCTGTACTTCGAACGTCAAGTTGCGGAAAATTCAATGTGCCACACACACACTGCAAGTTCGAAGAGAGCACCTTCTCCATTGCTCGTAGTCGTAGCGTAACTTTTGTCTAAAAAGTGAGGGGTACCAATTCAGGAGGGGAGAAGGTGGCGCCCTTGGCCAACAAGACGAAACGTAAATTCTCTGGCGGGCCTGGAGCAGAGACAAGGCCGAAAATGGTTTAATGTAATTTAGTCTTTGCAGATTGCCTCTGTTGACAGCAAATTCTTTACCTGTGTCCTGACAAGTGTGGGTACCAGTATCCCTCGTACCCCCGTAAATTACGCCTATGCCGTTGCTGCACTCCGGGCCTGTAACAGATTACCAACGGAACTTAGACAACAGTTACTGTGTTTGACAGCAGTGTTCTGTTCACCACTCACTGATCTCTGGAAATTGACACCAAAATGTGCCCTCGGTATACTGTAGTGCAGTGCTGTCCCAACCTTTTCCAAGCCATGGGCCACTTTAAAAAGTTTCATGTGGCCGAGGGCCGCATTGGTCGTCTCTTACAGTCGAATTCAGGCAGATGCCCGGGAACTGCTGCTAGTTCCTTAGGCCGGCGAAGCATAGGCCCAGACCACAACGCATTGGTGCAGCATTCAGGGCCGGATTTAGAATTGTTCAGACTCTTCATCTGAACAGACATGGGCGTGTCTAGACCTTCATAGTTTCATAGTTAGGGGGCTATTAACAAACCAGAGGGGATGTGACCAGGCACGTAGCTGGAATAGGGGTGGCCAAAATTTTAACAGGGTAAT
>Ga0209783_1000243_pt1 | contig 11719 bp, 8 predicted proteins | sample WorMetfiPIANOSA1_FD_187395 | JGI IMG/M metagenome (GOLD analysis project Ga0209783, IMG submission 187395) | Marine gutless worms symbiont microbial communities from Max Planck institute for Marine Microbiology, Germany - Olavius filocauda... | ecosystem: Host-associated > Annelida > Digestive... | reverse complement strand
CTACATCGGCTTCTACAATGCGATGCGGCTACATTCGACGCTGGGATATCTCAGCCCGATTAATTATGAAAAAGAACAATTAAACAATGCTGCTTAAAACCGTGTCCGTTTTTACTGGACCACTACAGGTTTACATTTAGTAAAAAGAGGATGATCTTCTTACCAATTCTCTTTGTCTTTACAACTGTTAATTGTACCTCACTCCAGAGAAAGAACGAATTGCCCGAACTTGTCGATCCGGTACCGCAGGTCATCTTTCCAGCCGAAGGTACTGTGATAAATGGATTGAGCCTAGTCACCACAGCTTTAGAGAGCGATAATAGCGTACCCTCGGATTACCATTTTGTCGATTTTGAATACTCGTCAGATAAGGTGGCGTGGAATTCCTTTGCTGAGAGCAAAATAGAAATTGATATATGGCCCTTTAAAGGAGATTGGGAAGCTTACCTTGATACCTCCGACATTCCCTCCGAAACGCTATTTCTGAGAACGATCTTAAGGTCTGAGAAAGGTTCGACCATCTCGTCCGTACCAAGAGAAATAGTCGTAAACAGGGCCCCGACAGTCTCGGCGAGAGCGACGATGGGCGAAGAGTTTGGCACGGTTATCTTTGACTCAGAAGGCTCAGTGGATAGGGATGGAGAGATATCGAGGGTCATCTGGGAGTTTGATGATGGCAAAATACTGGAGGGGAAGAAGGTTACACGCTTTTTTACGAGCACGACAAAAACACACCGTGTTACTATCTCGACGATAGATAATCTCGGTCTCCTTTCTGTGAAGTACTTCGACGTCTACTTCTCGGCGCCCCAGCCACCCCCGGGCAGGGTGTTCTTTGAGGAGATTTGGCCATGTGTCTGTACCGATATTGGTATAAGCAAAAAGGGGATGGCCCTCGGCCCCGATGCCAAGCCGGGAGGCACTGAGTGGCCACCACATCCCCAATTTCACGATGGAAAGACTCTTGGCAAGATATCAAAAAACCCTGGGAACACTGGTACCCGCCTCGGTATGCTCTTCGAGGTAACTGCGACGGTAAAAGGTGTTCCCTCGCAATGCAAAGAGATACAGCTAGTAAAAAATAGTATTTTCGTAACATTCAAAGACAAATCTAAAAAGGTAATTCCGTTCAAATGGAAGGGAAACAAAGCCGATCTAAACCTTGACGGTAAGAACGATATAGACGCGGGAGATCCGCCTAAGACAAAGACAATTGAGGCGCCTGCTAAAGGAAATAAATACGTGCCCGATGATGTCAGTGGGAACAAAAAAGGGGGAGCCTACCAAGAGCCATTTAATTACAAAAGCCATGTAGATGACAAGGCGATATGGTTGACGCACCCTCCAACGATACAGTTGGTTTTATCAACTTTAAGATTAAAATGAAGGCCAAAAAAGCCAAAAAACAAGTAAAACCAGGTGATCTGGTAGAATCGTATACAACCGATTATCATTTTCTCCATGTCCTCAGGGGGAAGGACAAGAAGTACTGCTACATCAAGTCCCATGTGAGGTATTCGAGTTCCGACCTATGGCCGGTAATGGTCGAGCAAATTACTTGGAAGCCCAAAAAGGTGGGCGTAGACAGCCTCCCCGGGGTACCATAGATCACCGCTGGTGGCGGTAAGCCCATTGTTACAGACACTCATCAGTGTAATCTGCTTGCTCCGGACATTGATCCAGAACATGTTGTGGGGCGAGATGTTGATTTTCTTATAGTGCCATCGAAAGCGTAAGTTCCTTTTGAGGAACCGTTGGATTGTGTGTGGATTGAGACTTTCAGACAACTGCCGAAAACGGCCACGGAGGTTCAAAATGCCCGAGAAACGCGATCCAGAGAAAATCCGCCCTCCATTCGAAAAGGGTGACGAGGAACGGATACGAGAAATACTCAAGCAAGCCGGCATTGACCCGGATGACGCGTTTACCTTACCGCAGAAGCCGGATCCCAATCAACCTGGCAAGAAGGTAAATCCCAAGGTTCCAGAAGGCCGGATTAAAGAGAATTACAACGGCCAGAAAGGAGACGGTACTTTTACTGATCTCGATTTTCCCTGGCAACCGGAAAGCGGGAAGACATTCGCCATTGTAATTTCAGAGGTATGGAAACCGGGACCTGCAAATCTGGCGGCCAAGTTTCCGTTGTGGGCCGCATTCGCCACATTAAGGGCAATCCTTATTTGCAAACGAAACCGAAAATGCAGAAGAGTCCTGCCTCTTGGTTGCGAATCAACGTGGGAGGTCTTTTTCCCCAACGGCACAGTATACGCCCGCGCGAGGTTTGTCTTCCAGTGTGGCGCCATGTAAAATATAGATGACTTTTTCCAGATAGGTTTTGTGAGTCAGATAATGATAGAGGCAATCTCAAGAATTGGATTTTGGTTCAAGGTAATGGCGGCCGAGGGGTTTTAACCGGAGGAATACTGGTTCATATTTCGAGGATTTAAACATCGCGGCCAACCCAGAAATTGAGCCAAAAGACTTTTTTGAGGTTGCTTCTAAGCTGGGTCATAGTTGGCCACATAAAAATCATCGATCAGTCCCTGATCTTTCAAAGACTGCCCGTAGGCCCGGGCCGCAGCCTTGTCGGGAAAGTGCGATACCCGGACCTGGTACCAGCGCTTGTCCCGGCGGGTTGTCACAACCCAGAAAGCGTCCAGGCCCAGGGTTTTGAGGTGGGCTACATATTTCTCCGCGTGTTTTTTCTTCAGGTAGGCGGCCACCTGGAGGGTGAACTTGTCGGTCACCACCTTTTTTACCGGAGTCGCTGCCGGGCCGGGTGACCGGGGCCGGACAAGGTAAGCCACCGTATTGATGATCAGCACAACCACCACGGCCGTAAGTATGGTGACAGCGATCCAGTTCAGGATTGGGCGGGTCAGGGGGGCGCGCTGTACGCGGCTGATCAGCTTCCTGGTCAGGCTAAGCGCGGCCCGCACGCCGGCCACAACCACGCTGACTGTGCCGATCAGGCCGGACCACAGGGCCCTGCCTGTCAGCACCCATATCTTTGTGATGCCGGACTTGGTTTTCGGTGGTTCTAACGGTTTAGGTGGCGTAAAACCCACGCGCATCAAGGCGAGCTGGTCCGGGGCAATACCTTCTATATGTTGATGCCCGACCGTGAGCATCCGTCGGTTCCGGGGTGTCTCCGGTATCCAGTGCACGCACGCGGCAATCCCATTGAGCAGTTCCTGACCGGGTTTATCCTCAGCGTCCGCCTGCAGGTATAACTGCAAAGCCCACTCGTCGGCCCGTCCATCCCTCAGAAACAAGCTGGCAACGTCCCGGGCAATTGCCCGGCCGGCACGCCCGCGGCCGCCGGTTGCCCGGCGGTAGGTTTGCAGCGCCGGAAAATCCGTGCGATTTTCGGACAGGTACAGCCTGGCCAGCAGTTGCTGGATGACCCGGTTGCCGGCCAGGGCCTCGCCAACGCCGGCAGCCGTATCGTGAAAGCGCGGATCCAGTCCCTCGCCGGCACGGGCCTGCCGCAGCCAGCTTTCGGCCACTTCGCTGTCGTCAGGGTGCGCCTGCAAGTAATACGCGACAAATGTTTCCGAGGCGTGTTGTTTATCGGACTTGGCCAGGTAGAAGCGGGTCAGGCGGGAAGTCAGGCGATCCGATGCCACCCTTTTAGCGCGGGGCGATATAAGAAAACTGTCGAAAACCGACAGGGCTTTTTCATAGGCCGCCCCGGCTGCCGCCGTACTGCCGACACGCTCCCACGCGACTGCTTCCTCTATATGCCGGTCAGCCAATAAAAGGCCCAACCGGTTGAATAACCAACCGAGAAAAAGAAAGACAAGGATTACCAGAGCGGCCGCCGGCACAGGCACCCAGACCGGTTCGAGACCGAAATCAAGGGCCGGCAGCAGCCAAAGACCGATGAGTCCGCCGATCAACACGGTGCCCCAGAGCCGAAACGCGATATGTTTCAGAGCGTGTGCCAACTCAATGGTTCTCCATTTCCCAGGGTTGCATGCCGGGTGCCATGCTCAGCCGTTGATCGCTTTTAAGGGCGACGCGCAGCGGGCCCGCGGTATCCTCCCCGGCCCGATACCCGGTGATCGGATCCGCCTGCTCAAAATGAATATCGGGCGGAATCGTAAATTTGCGCGGTGGTTCCCCGGACGTGGCCTGGATCATAAATTCGGACCATATCGGGGCTGCACCGCGGCCACCGGTGATGCCGGGTCCGTCCTTGTCCCACAGCCCCTTCTTCTTATCGAACCCCACCCAGACGGCGGTGCTTAACGTCGGGGTAAATCCGGTGAACCAGGCATCCCGGAAACCATTGGTGGTACCCGTTTTACCGGCGGCCGGCAGATTAAAGCCCATGCGGCGGGTGATGGCGCCAGTTCCTTGATCTATAGCTCCCTGGAGCATGTCCACCACCTGGTAGGTCAGGCCGCGATCCAGGGTACGTTTACCGCTGACGATATGCTCTTCCAGGACCCGCCCCATGGCGTCTTCCACGCGACTGACCAAAAAGGGGCGGTTGCGGATACCGCCGGTGGCGAAGGTGGCAAAGGCGGCCGCCATTTCGAGGGGGGTTACCTCGGAGGATCCCAGGGCTACCGAGTATACATTGTTCAGCGGGCTTTGGATCCCGCACCGGCGGGCCACTTCAATAACCGCTTCCGGTCCGGTTTCGGCCACCAGTTGCGCCGCCACGGTATTGACCGATTTCATCAGCGCCTTTTTCAATATCATCGGTCCGGCGTGCTGCCGTCCGAAATTACGCGGGGTCCAGTCTCCAGCACCTTTGACCGGAATGGTGACTGCTTGATCGGTCACCACGACTGCCGGAGACAGCTCGAGGTTTTCCAGGGCACTGTAATACAGAAAAGGTTTGAATCCGGAGCCGGGCTGGCGCTTGCCCTGGACGGCCCGGTTGTATTCGCTTTCGGCGTAGCTGCGGCCGCCCACCATTGCCCGCACAGCGCCGGTGGTGGCCTCCACGGCAACCAGGGCGGCCTGGGGGCGATCGGTTTCGCCGGCAACCTGACGGCCCAGCAGTCCCAGGCGCTGTTCCAGGGACTTCATCCCCTTGTTGACGGCAGCTATCGCGGCGGCCTGCAGCCGTGGTTCGAGGGTGGTGAAAACCTGCAAGCCGCCATGATGAATGACCTCGGGCCCGTACCGGTCTTCGAGGCGCCGCAGGACGGCGTCCAGAAAATAGCTGCCGGTGCGGGCACCGGCTTTTCTCTCTACCAAAACCGGTGCATCCTGGTAAGCGGCCTGGGCATCCCGGCGGGTGATATACCCGACAGCCACCATGCGGTTTAAAACCACGCGCTGCCGTTTCCGAGCCCGCAGGTAGTAGCGATATGGGTTGTAGCGGGTGGGCGATTTGGGCAGGCCGGCCAGCAGGGTGGACTCGGAAAGCGTAAGCGTGGCGGCCGGTTTGCCGAAGTATTTACGGGCGGCCTGTTCAATGCCGTGGGCACCGATGCCGAACGGGATCTGGTTGACGTAAGCCTCCAGGATATCCCGTTTGCTGTACTGGGACTCTATCTGCAGGGCCACCATCAGTTCATGAAATTTCCGCTTGTAGGTCCTTTCAAAACTGAAAAAGAGGTTTTTGGCCAACTGCTGGGTGATGGTGGAGGCGCCCTGGATCCGGCCCGGTTCAAAGAGGGTGATCCACAGGGCTTTCAGGGTGCGCAGTTTGTTGACGCCCTGGTGATCCCAGAAGCGGTGGTCTTCGGTGGCGATGACCGCCCGGACGAAATGATGTGACACGCGGTTCAAAGGCACGGCCTCACGGCCACCCAGGACCATGATGCGCTCTCCCGAGGCCGCGTAAACTTCCGTAGGCGGCGTTTCGATGATCCGGCTCAAGGGATCCGGTACGCGGGGCAGATCCTTGAGGGCCACGAAAAACAGGCCCATGATGACCAGGGCCGCGCAGCCGGTCAGGGCCAGGCCCAGGTAGAAGAGAGACGCCAGGCGGCGTAGTAGTTTGGCGGCAGGTGTCATCGCAGGCGCAGGTCCCTCAAGAAGTCCGAAAGCGTTTCCGTTGCCTGCGGCTTGCCATCCAGTACCGAGCGCAGGTGCCAGACAGCCCATTCCTGCCCCTGAAAGCGGACGACCTCCTGGCGGGTGCCGGCATCGACTTCGAACCCGAGTTCAATATACCCCGAACCGGCTTCATCGGAAATTCCGACCCGTCGAATCAGGCCTGGCAGAGCCAGCAGTTTTTCAGGGTGCGGCACAGCCGCCTTGCGGATGTCGACTGGGAGTTCGGCCAGCACTTTGAAGAAGTGATCACCCGGGTAAATGCGATCTTTGAATTGGGGCAGGTCGGACAGGGTAGCGGCCGTAAATACATTTTTGCGGTCCGCGTAGAGCAGCAGGTCGGCTGCAACCGTCATCTGCTTCAGGACCCGGTTTTCGGCGTCCAGTAGATAAACATTCAGTTGGCCATCACTTTTTTCGAAATAGGTCCGGTCCCAGGCCGCTGCGCTGAAAAGGGCGAGCAGTTCCGTGGGTGCGGCAATCTCGCGGGCAATCTCGACCGGCAATTTTAGGTAGAGGCGCTTGAAGTGGTCCGGGCTCAACATGGTTCCCTGACCGTCCTGGATCCCTTCGGCCAGTTGTTTGAAGGACTCCGCTTCCAGGGCATCCCGCCGGCTGGCCTGGCGATCGGTAACGATTTGTTCCAGCACTTTACGAGCGGTGGTCGCCTGGTGGCCTTTTTCCCAGATGGCGCCGATCTGCGGCCGGCGGTCGTTGGTGGTTGCCAGGTAAGCGCCGACCGCTTTCTCTATCCAGTCAAACCGCAGTTCGGACACCACCAGCAAAACCACCAGCAAGCCACAGATGATGGCCTGGAGGCCGAACAGGCGTTTCAGCCACTGGCCGATAGTATTGGGTTGCGCCCAGTCTTGCATGGCCTGAAATTACAATTAAAATCGGTTTGTTGCAATAATTATCATCGCGGGGATTGTTCGAAATCGGGATCGTGATCGAAATCGCTATCGAAAAGGGTGTCGGGTTGACGTTCTCGGAGTCGATTTCGATCCCGATTTCGATAGCGATTTCGAATTAGTCTGAAGTTCTATCCACGCGAGAAGGGCGCCCAATACCAACGTTTAACCCGGGAATAACCGGCGGCAAACCAGCTCTTCGAGTCTTCTATCAGGGCATACAGGGTCGGCACCACCACCAGGGTCAGGATGGTCGCCACCAGCAGTCCGAAGATGACGACGATGGACATGGAGCGCCACCACTGGGTCGACTCGCTGGCCCAGGAAATGGCCATAATGTGAAAGTCATAACTGATACCGGTCACCATGGGGATCAGGCCCAGTACGGTGGTAACCGCGGTCAGCAGGACCGGCCGCAAGCGGGTGGCCCCGGCGGATACAACCGCTTCGTTGAGACCCAATCCCTGCTTACGCAGCTTGTTGGTGTAGTCGATCAGGACGATAGCGTTGTTGACCACCACCCCGGCCAATGAGATCACACCCACCCCTGACATGATGATGCCGAAGGGCGACTTGATGACGAAAAGGCCGAGAAAGGCGCCGCCCAGGGACAGGATGACCGAGGTGAGGATAATAAGGGGCTGCGCCACCGAATTGAACAGGGTCACCAGGATCAGGAAAATCAGGAAGATCGCCACCACGAAGGCCCGGGTCAGAAAATCCTGGGAGTCCTGCTGTTCTTCATTTTCACCGGTGAACTTGAGCTGGTAGCCCGGCGGCATGGGAAATTCGGCCACCAGGGCTTCCGCCTGGGTCCGGGCCACGGCGCCGGGTATCTTGGTTTCGTCCACATTGGCTTTGACCGTGACCACCCGCTCATGGTTGATCCGCACGATGTCGCCGACGCTGCCGGTGTATTCGATTGTTGCCAAGGTCGTCAACGGAACGATCTGTCCTGACACTGTGGGAATCATCAAGCTGTGCAGAACGTCTGTGACCCGGCGGTCTGCTTCGCCCAGGGTAACGGTGATATCATAATCTTCATCACCTTCATAGTAGGTGGTGACGTCCAGGCCGTTATAGGCCGTTTTCAGCGCGGCGCCGATATTGCTGGTGGAAAACCCGAAGAGGGCCGCTTTCTGGCGGTCGATGCGCACCCGGACAGACGGCAGGCCCTGGACATAATCATCGCGAACATCCTCTACGTGGGGGATGCGGGAAACGATGTGGCGCACTTTTTCCGCGATAAATCCCAGGCGTTCAAAGTTGTTGCCCGAAATTTCGATATTGATGGGGGCCCCGGTGGGCGGTCCTTCTTCCTGTTCATCGACTGTGATACGGGCGCCGGCGATAGTTCGAACCCGGTTGCGCAATATTTCCACATCGGCTGCTGTGGGGGATTTACGGTCTTTGTGCTCGACAAACTGGATACCGATGTGATTGGGCTTGTTGGAATCAAACGAAAAACCGCCGCCGGCCTGGTCGACCTTGGCGTAAACATGTTCGATATTGTTGATATCACCGGGGGCTTGGAATTTCGTACCGTCCCTTTTGCGATGCACTTGCGGTCGATATGCTTCGCTGTAGGTCCCCGGTCGCAAGGCGGGGTCGCTCTGCGGATCGGACAGAATGGCCAACTCGGTCTGGCGCACCACGTTGTCCATATAATCGAGATCGGCTCCTTCGGGGGGATCGATATTGACGTACACACTTTTAGGATCGATGGCCGGGAAGAATTCCACCGGTTTTTCCAACCCGATGCCCAGCATCCACACCTGGACGAGGATCACCAGGCTGGCAAAGGACATGGCCAGCACGGCAAGTTTATGTTTGAGGGCCCCCCTGAGTAGACGGGTGTAGGTTGTCAGGACCGGTCCCTGGATGCGGATCGGTTTTTCAATGGATTGCTGCACCGTGTCTCCATCGATCAACTGTTTCCGATCGGGAACTCCTTTCAACTTTACGAAAATCGCACACAGGGCCGGGTTGACCACCATGGCCACGAACAGGCTGGAAAACAGGGTGACGATTAGCGTCATGGGCAGGTACTTCATGAATTCGCCCATGATACCCGGCCAGAATATCATGGGGAAAAAGGCTGCCAGGGTGGTCATGGTCGACCCGATGACCGGCCAGGCGACCTCGCCGGTGGCCTTCATGGCGGCTTCGATACGATTGGCGCCCTGTTCCAGGTAACGGTAGATGTTTTCGACAATGACGATGGCGTTGTCCACCAGCATGCCCAGGGCCAGGGTCAGTGAGAAGAGGACCACCATATTTAGGGTGATGTCCATGGCCTGCAAGATGGCAAAGGAAAGCAGCATCGAAAACGGAATCGCCAGGCTGACCAGGATGGCGTTGCGGAAACCCAGCACGAAGAACAGGACCACGATCACCAGCAGCAGGCCGGAGACAATATTGTTTTCCAGGTCGGCCACCATCAGCCGGATTTCCTTGGCCTGGTCCATCAACTTTGTGATTTGGGTGTCGCGCGGCCAGGTTTCGCTGGCCCGGTCAATCACTTCGTCTATCCGGTCCGATATCTGGATGATGTTTTCACCCACCCGCTTTTTGACCGAGACATTGACGGACTCCACGCCATCCAGGCGTGAGCGGCTGGTCTCGTCCTTGAGGCCGTCCACGACGCGGGCTACATCCTTCAGGTAGATCGGCATGCCGTTGTGGGTGGCCACGATCAGGCCGAGGATCTCCTCGGGGGTTTCGAATTCACCCGGGACGCGCAGCTGGTAGCGGCCCTGGCCCAGGGTGATGGCGCCCCCGGAGGTGTTCTGGTTTTCGCTGGCTACTACCTGCTGCAGGGCGGTAATCGGGATACGGTAGTAGGCCAGCTTGTCGGCATCCACTTCCACGCGGATTTCCCGGTCCCGGCAGCCGGTGACGACTACTTCCAGAACCCCCGGGATGGCTTCGATGTCGTCCTTCAGGTCATCGGCAATTTTTTTCAGGCAGCGCGGGCCGCAGTTGCCCGATAGTGAATACACCACGATGGGTATTTCCGAGAAGTTGACTTCGTAGACCGAGGGGTCGTTCTCCAGGTCGGTGGGCAGGTCCTGCTTGGCCTCGTCCACCTTGTCTTTTACCTTGGTCAGAACCTCGTCGATCTCGGTTCCCGGGATGAATTCGATGTCAATCTGGGAGCGGCCCTCCGCACTGACCGACTTGATTTTCTTGACCCGATCGAGTCCCTTGAGCTTCTTTTCGATCTTAATGGTGATACTGGTTTCAATGTCAGCCGCGGAGACCCCACGGTAATCGGTGCTTACAAAGACGTGCGGGATGGTGATGTCCGGTGAGCTTTCCCGCGGCAGGCTCACATAGCTGTAGGTACCGATGACGACGATGATGATCGCCAGCACTACGACGCTGATCCGGTTTTTGACGGCGGTATCGGAAACAATCACAGGGCCAGATCTCCTATATCGCGGATGGTGCGGGTTACGTTGACTTTTTCGCCGTCATCGATCTGGCGCTGGCCGACCACGATGACTTGGTCGCCGGGTCGCAGGCCCTTGCTGATCTGGACCTGCCAGCCGTCGAGGATGCCGGTTTCGACCGGGGTGAAAAAGGCCAGGCCGTCGCGGACAACATACAGCGCATCCATGCCCCGCCGATTGATCAGGGAATACAGTGGGACGCCCAAGCCGTCGGAGACTTCGGTTTTGATGATCTCCACCCGGGTGAACATATCGGGCAGGATTTCGTTGTGCGGGTTTTCCACGGCAATCTCGAGGTTGTAAAGCCGGGCGAAGTTGTCCGAGTTCTGATAGAGGTAATGGCGCGTTCCCGGAAACGTCCGGCCGCCGAGAGCGTCTATCTTTACGCTGAATTGCGCCAGGCGGCGGACCTTGTCCACATCCGATTCCGGAATGCCGACCTCGACTTTTACCCGGTCGATCTGGAGTACTTCGGCCACGGGATCACCGATGGCCAGGTACTGGCCGGCTTCAATGTGAAAGCGATTCGCCACACCATCGAACGGCGCCCGGATGGCGCAGCGTTCCAGGGCCAGGGCGGCATTGTCCATGGCGGCCTTACTGGTTCTGGCCTGGGCAATGATGTCATCGACCTGGGATTGGGTGCCGACCTTCTGCTTGTAAAGCTTTTCAATGCGTTTCCGGTTGGCTGCGGCGACCTGGTAAGCCGCTTTGGCCGAAGCCAGGGCATTCTTGTAATCGCGTTCGTCTAAGCGGGCCAGGATGTCGCCTTTTTGAACCCGCTGGCCTTCACTGATTCGCTTTTCGATGATCTTGCCGGCAACCTCGGCCACCACGTTCAGGGATTTCCAGGGCTTAACGGTGCCCGGCAGGCTGAGGCGTTCACGCAGGTGAGTCGGCACCATTTCCAGGGTGATGACATTGGCGGCCGGGCGCTCGTTGCGCAGGCTGGCGGCGGCCTTTTCCTTGATTACCTCGCCTTCACTCCTGATCTGGCCGGACAGAAGAAAGATCACGCCGACCAGCAGGATGACGATACCGGTGGGGAGAAACCCCCAAAGGCGCTGTAAAAGTGAACGGTGGGCTTTAACCGGTTTGGAGTCGCTGTGTTGTTCTGCCATGGTGTTCAATTCCAGTTTTTTAATTGCTCAGTTTTTGCCAGCTTGGCCAGCTAAGCTTTATGGCCAGTGTTTTAGTCCTGGTTACAAGTGCCTTGTATAATAAAACTGACAAATAAAAGCAGCTGGGTATAGAATTAACATAAGTCCGGGCATGGCAGGCCGTGAGTGCCTCGGTCATCTAAGGCCGTACTTTAGCAAGGGTCGCCATGCC
>Ga0209783_1000242_pt1 | contig 11721 bp, 7 predicted proteins | sample WorMetfiPIANOSA1_FD_187395 | JGI IMG/M metagenome (GOLD analysis project Ga0209783, IMG submission 187395) | Marine gutless worms symbiont microbial communities from Max Planck institute for Marine Microbiology, Germany - Olavius filocauda... | ecosystem: Host-associated > Annelida > Digestive... | reverse complement strand
CCAAATTCCTCGATGGCTTCCCACCCATCGGCGCCACTGAGCATCCCACAGATCACCACAAGCACGATATCCAGCAGCTCGTGCCGTTTGTTGCGATCGATCCGAGGATCCTCAAGCGTAGAAAAATGTTCGCGAAGGTCTGTCATCATGGGAAACTTCTCCTCATTCTGTTTCCCGCAACTATCTCCTAACTCTTTAGTACTATGGATTTTTTATGTGCGCTCGCCCTGCCGGTAGCCGATACAAACGCACCATGACGGATCGGTTACTGTATACTTGGTCGATTTGAAATGATTCAGGATGCGTGGTCCATGCGCCGCTTCCTCTCCCCACGCCAGCCTCCCTCCGAAGAAGGTGCATTCGATGCCTGATTACAACGCCGAGGACATCCGCAACATTGCCCTGGCCGGTCACTCCAATGCCGGCAAGACTACCCTGGTAGAGGCCCTGCTCGCCGGCGCTGGCGTCATCTCCGAGCCGGGAAGCATCGAGAAAGGCACCACCGTCTGCGATTTCGATGCCCTGGAGAAGGAGCACCTGCACTCCCTCGACGTGGGCATCACCAGCCTCGACGCCCACGGCAAGCACGTCAATCTGATCGATACCCCCGGACTTCCCGACTTCCTCGGTCGCGGCATTTCCGTGTTGCCCGCGGTGGAAACCGCCGCCATCGTCATCAATGCCCAGGCCGGGATCGAGCCCGTCACCCAACGCATGTGGAAGGCGACCGAAAATCGCAACCTGTGCCGCATGATCGTCGTCAACAGGATCGATGCCGAGGGGGTGGACCTGGGGGACTTGGCCGCTCAGATCAAGGACGCCTTCGGCCCCGAGTGTCTGCCCATCAACCTGCCGGCGGACGGGGGTAAACGGGTAATCGACTGCTTTTCCCAACCCGACGCCGAGGCAACGGACTTCTCCTCCGTCGAAGAGGCCCACAACCAACTCATCGACCAGGTGGTCGAGGTGGACGAGGCGCTCATGGAGCTCTACCTGGAGCAGGGCGAAGAGCTGGCGCCGGAGCAGCTGCATGCCCCCTTCGAGAAGGCCCTGCGCGAGGCCCATCTGATCCCGGTCTGCTTCGTCTCGGCCCAGACCGGCGCCGGCATCCCGGAACTGCTCACGATCCTGGCGCAGTTGGCGCCGAACCCGTCCGAAGGCAACCCGCCCCCCTATGTGAAGGGCGAAGGCGCCGATCCGGAACCCATCGCCGTCCGTCCGGACCCCGAGCAACACGTCCTGGCCCACGTCTTCAAGGTGATCAACGATCCCTTCCGCGGCAAACTCGGCATCTTCCGCATCCACCAGGGCCGGGTTACCGGGGACACCCAGCTCTTCATCGACGACGCCCGCAAGGCATTCAAGGTCAACCACCTGTTCCGTCTGCACGGCAACGAGCAGATCGAGGTGAACGCGGGGGTGCCCGGCGACATCCTGGCGGTGGCCCGGGTGGAGAACATCCACTGCGATGCGGTGCTCCACGATTCCCACGACCAGGATCATTACCACCTGCGCCCCATCGAGTGCCCGGTCCCCCTGTTCGGGTTGGCCATCAACCCCACCAAGCACGGCGACGAACAGAAGCTCACCGACGCCCTGCACAAGCTGGAGGCGGAGGACCCCTGCTTTCGCGTGGAGCACAACGCCGCGGCCAATGAGACCGTCATGCGCGGGCTCGGCGAGCTGCACCTGCGGGTGCTGCTGCGACGCCTCGCGGAGCAATTCCATGTGGAGGTGGAAACCAAGCCGCCCAGTATCGCCTATCGGGAGACCATCACCACCCCGGCCGAGGGTCACCACCGGCACAAGAAACAAACCGGCGGCGCCGGCCAGTTCGGCGAGGTCTATCTGCGCGTCGAACCCCTGGAGCGGGGGCAAGGCTTCGAGTTCGCGGACGCCGTGGTCGGCGGCGTCATACCCAACCAATTCATCCCTTCCGTGGAAAAGGGCGTGCGCCAGGTCTTGCAGGAAGGCGCCGTGGCCGGCTACCCGATGCAGGACATCCGGGTCACCGTCTACGACGGCAAATATCACCCGGTGGACTCCAAGGAAATCGCCTTTGTCACCGCCGGCAAGAAGGCCTTTCAGGACGCCGTGGACCAGGCCAGGCCCGTCATTCTCGAACCCATCGTCAAGATCCGCATCGTCGCCCAGGACAGCGCCATGGGCGACCTGGCGGGGGACCTTTCGAGTCGCCGGGGACGTATCAGCGGCAGCGAGGCCAAGAGCCTGAGCCGGATCGCCATTGATGGCGAGGTGCCCCTGGCGGAGCTGGAGGGCTACGAATCGCGGCTCAAATCCATGACCGGCGGCGAAGGGACTTACAGCATCGAGCTGGACCACTACGAGGCGGTTCCGGCAAGCATCCAAAAGCAGCTGCAGAACGCCTTCGAGCGTGCGGAAGATTAGGGTCCGATTTTCCACCCCGGGGCATGCCCGCTTGCCCACCTTTCCATACGTCGGGAAGCGATAGCTTGCACGTCCGGAGTGAATTCGCAGAAGATTTACCCGTCACAGACGGGGATTGCGGTAAAGCCATGTTGAAACGACTCGCCAACGGCGCCTGCCGGGACATAGACGGCAAGCCCCATGTCTACTATGACGGCTACTGGATCAAGTACTACGACCCGCCGGCCGAGAACCTGGAGGCCAAGAAGCACCTGATCCAAGCCCTGACGCGGCGGCTTTTCAACCATGTGGAGCACGGGCTCAACATCCCCGGCATCCGCCTCGACGAAGCCCGCCGGGCCTATGAACGGGAGACGGACCCGGAACGCAAACGGGTCGCGGGCGCCATGTTGGCCGGGGCGCTGTTCAACCGGGCCGCGGACATCTTCACCAAGGTCGTGGAGCTACAGGAGCTCGGGGTGGAGATCGTCCCGGACGATGCGTTGCTCGAGCAATGCGGCAAATGCCTGATGGAGGCCATGAAGCTCGGGCGCATGGTCCGTCACCGCAGTGGTGACGAGGGCCTGGACGAGCTGTGGGGGGAACCCCTCAAGGCCTTCTCCATCCCGGTAGAGGATTTTTATGAGAGCCGCTACCTGAAGATCGCGCAAACCATGCTAGAGATCGACCGCATTGCCGATGCCATGGTGGACACCTTCGCGGATGAAGGGCTCTTCCGTAGCATCGAGGCGTGGATTCGAGAGCTTGCCGACGCGGCCAAGGATAAATGCGAGACCCTCCGCACAGACCCGGTGATCTTCGAGGTGTGGCCGACCTTCATCGTCGCCGGTGAACGGCTCAGCCAGCTCGAACCAAAGCTGCCGCGCCACGCCTCGGAGGAGCACACGCGGCTTGCCAAGCGGGCCGTCACGCTCATTCGCGACGGCGTCTCCCTGATCCAGGATATCGCCCGCGCGCGGGTCCCGATGCCCAAGAGCACGCAAGAGTACACCGACCGCTGCCACTGCTTCCATCTTGCCGCCAGGAAGATCCCCCGTTTCTGCCGCTCCTCGTCCAAGGTCATGACCTCACGCATCCACCCTCTGCCGGAAACAACGCGCATGGCCCAACGGGGGACCGGCGATTGACGCATCACCCATTCGACCTCTGCCGAGCAGCGATCTCCGAGGCAATGCCATGGAGTTAACGCTGCCGAGGCCATTGTTGACCTCGTTCAGGTAGAAGCGGCGTCTCGCCGCTTTCAAGGCGCCCTCGAAATCTCCATCTATTCACGTCAACTGTTCAACGCGACGGGATCATTTTTATGGGTGAACCTCTGTATGACACCGATTTTTATGGTTGGACCGAGCAACAAGCGGAATTACTCAGGGCCGGAAAGCTGGTGCAATCCGACATCATTCATATTGCCGAAGAAATCGAAGACATGGGGAAAAACCTGAAGCGCGAGCTTGAGAGTCGATTAAAAATACTCTTCATTCATTTGCTCAAGTGGCAGTACCAACCCTGCTATCGGGGAAATAGTTGGCGCTATAGTATCGAAGAACAACGTGCTGAATTGGCCGATCATATCAATGACAATCCGAGCCTTAAACCCAAGCTGCCGGAGGCCATGCAACGCGGGTATAAATATGCCGTCAACGGCGCCGCCAAAGAAACCGGGCGATCAAAAACCACATTCCCCGCTACCTGCCCGTGGTCTTTCGAGCAGACAATGGATCATGAATTTTTCCCGAAATAGCTAGTACCTAGTACACCTGCGCGTATTGAACGGAAACATTGCCCGCAACTATTCGTGGTCCCACTGGCTAGTCGGACTTGTCGGACTGGTCTGATATGTCCGACGCGAACATTCGTAGTTTTTGTTTCCGGTATTTGTATGCGGGGGTACTAGTGACCTTATTCGTAGTAAATAGAGTTGTTCCTGCTGATAACTTACTGATATATAATAATATTATGTAACTATTCAGGTACAAGATGTTGTGTTTTCATCGTGCAGAAATGCACAAAAACGCTGCATTTTCCAGCTATTCTCACACCCAGAGGATCGTAAGTCTTTGTTTTTTATTCAACTGGGGTACCTGAATAGTTACAATATTATTAGATTCGACAGGCCGGATTGAGCGCAAAAAGAATCGGTTCTTTTTGCTCTCAGTCGGCTCATGGAATTTATAAATATCAGAGAGTTATCAACGGGAACAAGTCTAGTGAACCACGCTATCATATCAAAATTTACCACTACCGAGGATTGTATGATGTCAGAGATCGATCAAAAGCAACCCACCAATATTTCTCGCCGCCGCTTCCTATTTCAGATAGCCGCTACGGGCGCGGGAGCGGCAGTCATTTCGCAACAGGTCATTTCCGCGACTCGGCTGTTAACGCCGGTGGCAATAGACAATCCGCTTTCCAACTATCCCAACCGAGATTGGGAAAAAACGTATCGGGATTTGTATCACTACGATTCCTCGTTTACCTTCCTTTGCGCTCCAAACGATACCCACAATTGTTTATTACGTGGCTATGTCAAAAATGGTGTCGTTACGCGCATTGCCCCCACTTATGGCTACCACAAAGCCAAGGATTTGGACGGCAATCAATCCACGCAACGCTGGGACCCGCGTTGCTGTCAAAAAGGTTTGGCCTTAGTCAGGCGTTTCTATGGGGATCGGCGTTGCAAACGGCCCATGATCCGTAAAGGTTTCAAAGATTGGGTCGCAGCCGGATTTCCGCGTGATCCGGAAACCGGAGCGGTCGATCAAAAATACCTGCAACGTGGACGGGATTCATGGGTAGGTGCTTCTTGGGATGAAGCCTTTGAATTAGCCGGTAGCGCCTTGATCAATATCGCCCAAACTTATAGCGGGGAAAAAGGCCAAAAGAAACTGTTAGCCCAAGGCTACGATCCGCTGATGGTAGAAGCTACCGAAGGGGCCGGTACGCAAACCTTGAAATTCCGGGGTGGCATGCCCCCGCTCGGCATGACCCGCGTATTTGCCCAATACCGTGAAGCGAATGCGATGGCCTTATTAGACGACGAGATTCGCGGCAAAGGCACGGATTCATTAGGTGGGCGTGGATTCGATAATTATAGCTGGCATACCGACTTACCGCCGGGCCATCCGATGGTAACGGGCCAACAAACGGTCGATTTCGATCTCTGTAATGTGGAACACGCCGACTTACTCATCGTCTGGGGCATGAACTGGATTGCCACCAAGATGCCGGATTCTCATTGGATGACGGAAGCGAGAATGAAAGGCACCAAAGTGGTCGTCATTGCCGCTGAATATAGTGCTACCGCCACTAAAGCCGATGAAGTGATCGTGGTTCGTCCCGGCACAACCCCGGCCTTGGCATTAGGTATCGCGCAGGTACTTGTCAGTGAGCGCTTATATGATGCCGGTTATATCAAAGCCAATACCGACTTACCCTTGTTGATACGGATGGATACCGGCGAAATGTTGCGTGCCGGCGATGTATTCGAAGACTATCGACTGGCCAAATTGGAAAACAACACTTTAGTTGTTCCAACCGGTGACAAAGGCCCGTCCATCCATCAACAACAAGGCCCGGTATTAGATGAAAAACAACGGGCCGATTGGGGCGATTTCGTCTATTGGGATGCCGGCGAAAACAAACCTGTCGCTATGAATCGCGATCAAATCGGTAATCATTTCTCCGGCAATCCTCAACTCACCGGTGAATTCGCGGTACCATTGGCTTCCGGCAAAACGGTGCCATGTCGCACGGTGTTCGATGTCACCAAAGAAATGCTCGATGGCAGCTACACGCCGGAAGATGTCGCCAAATTGACTTGGGCCCCGGCCGAGGCCATTCGTGGTTTAGCTCGCCAAATTGCAGCCAATCAATCACATACCCTCTTTACGGTCGGCATGGGCCCCAACCAATTCTTCAACAGCGACCTCAAAGATCGAAATATATTCCTGGTAGCTGCTTTAACGCAAAATATAGGCAAAATCAGCGGTAATGTGGGTAGCTATGCGGGTAACTACCGGGCCAGCTTCTTCAATGGCTTGGCGCAGTATATCGGTGAGGACCCCTTTAATCCGGAGTTGGATCCAGGCAAACCGGCAAAATTGAGGAAGCGTTGGAAAGCGGAAAGTGTCCATTACTTCAATCACGGCGACACCATTCTGCGCATGGGCAAGACAGTCTTGACCGGCAAAACCCATATTCCTACGCCGACCAAAGCCATTCATGTCAGCAATTCCAATTCACTGATTGGTAACGTGAAGGGCCATTACGATTTTGTGATCAACACATTGTCGAGGGTGGAATTCATTGGCCAAAACGAATGGTGGTGGACGGCCAGTTGCGAATATGCCGATATTGCATTCGCGGTAGACAGTTGGGCCGAATTGAAATATCCCGACATGACCATCAGCGTCACCAATCCATTTTTATATACCTTCCCGGCAACGCCGTTGCCACGGATTCATGATACCCGCTCCGATTTGGAAGTTGCCGCCGGCGTCTGTGGCGCTATCGGTAAACTCACCGATGATTCACGCCATAACGATTATTGGCATTTTATCAATCAGGGCGAAGTTCGGCCCTATATCCAACGAGTTTTGGATCATTCCAATGCCACTCGTGGCTACAAGATCGAAGACTTGGAGAAAAGCGCCGACGAGGGTATTCCAGCTATCCTCCAAACCCGTACCTACCCCAAAGTCGGTGCTTGGGAACAGGGTAACGAAAATAAACCCTGGTACACCAAGACCGGGCGGTTGGAATTTTATCGGGAAGAATCCGAATTCAGAGACAGCGGAGAAAATATCGTCGTACATCGGGAACCGATCGATTCCACTCGGTTCGAACCCAATGTCATCGTAGCTAAAGCCCACCCCTTGTTACGGCCTAAGACACCGGAAGATTATGGCGTTCCCCGCGGTGATATCAGCGGCGATACACGACAAGCCCGTCATGTGGTCAAAACCGTCGATGAACTGATCGATAGCGAACATCCGCTTCGCCAGGATGGCTACGACTTGGTGTTCCATACCCCGAAATACCGTCATGGCGCCCACACGACCGCTGTCGATACCGATATTGTTGCTGCCTGGTTCGGGCCTTTTGGAGATATGCTGCGTCGTGATAAGCGGACGCCCTTCGTAGCGGAAGCCTATGTGGACATCAATCCTGACGATGCCAAAGGATTGGGCATTGAAGATGGTGATTATGTCTACATCGACGCCGATCCACATGATCGTCCTTTCCGAGGCTGGCAAAAATATCCGGAAGGTTACAAAGTTGCTCGTCTCTTGGTTCGTGCCCGTTACTATCCGGGAACGCCGCGCGGCGTCACCCGCATGTGGCATAACATGTTCGGTGCTACCTTCAGCTCGGTACGTGGACAGGAAACCAATCCCACCGGATTGGCCAAAAGCCCTGAAACCGGTTATCAATCATTCTATCGTGGTGGTAGCCACCAAAGCTGTACCCGTGGTTGGCTCAAACCGACATGGATGACCGATTCTCTCTACGTCAAGGGCCTAATGGGCCAAAAAATCACCCAAGGCTTCGTGCCGGACGTCCATTGTCCCACGGGCGCGCCGCGTGAAGCCTTGGTCCGCATCGTCAAAGCCGAACCTGGTGGTATGGATGGCAAAGGACTTTGGCTCCCCGCCGCCAACGGCTTACGTCCTACTTACGAAAACCAAGTCCTCAAGCAATTCATGGCGGGTAAATTTGTCGAACTTGCTTAAACACGGCTAAGGAGGAAGTAACGTCTGTTTGTTTCCCCCTCTTTAGGCTGAAAAACGGGAGATTGATAACATGCCCCAACGTCATAATCAGCAACTGAATCGAGAGATGGAGTATCCCTACGATGCTCCTCCCCCGGCAAAGCAAGTGGCTTACATTTTCGATATCAACAAATGTATTGAATGCCAAACCTGTACCATTGCCTGTAAAACTTGTTGGACCAGCGGTAAAGGGGAAGAAAGCATTTTCTGGAATAATGTCGAGACTAAGCCTTATGGCGGCTATCCGACGGCTTGGGATATGAAACTGTTGGAACGTCGAGACCCCGCGAAATGGGAAGGTCAGGTGTTGAAGACCAACACCATTTTCGAAGGCAATTCTCCGCTCGACCCGCCGGATGGTCATTTTCCCGATACGATGGACTATTCAGCCCTCAACTTAGGGGAAGACGATGCTTCTAAAAGCGTTGGGCAAGGTGAACATTTCGAGGGTGCCCATCCCATGTGGATGTTTTATCTGGCCCGAATATGCAACCATTGTGATAACCCGGCTTGTCTGGCCGCTTGCCCTCGCAAAGCCATTTATAAACGCGAGCAAGATGGCATTGTGCTGATCGACCAGGAACGGTGTCGCGGTTATCAAGAATGCGTCAAGTCGTGTCCGTATAAAAAAACCTTCTTCAACATGATAAGCCGCACCAGCGAAAAATGTATTAGTTGCTTCCCGCGAACTGAACAAGGTAAAGTACCTTTATGTGTCGAATCCTGCATCGGCAAGATCCGTATATACGGATATCTGACCACGCAAGGCGAACCGCGAGAAGATAATCCACTGGATTACATCGTCAAGATACGCAAATTGGCTTTGCCGCTCTATCCGCAATTCGGCACCGGCCCGAATGTATACTATATTCCGCCCGTCCATGTGCCCAATGAGTTCCTGGAACAGTTATTCGGTCCGAATGTCGAAGCCTCGAAAACGCTGTATCGTCAGCTAAAAGATGACAAAAAACTCTTAGGCGCATTACTCCTATTCGGTTCCACCAACCGCATCATCGAAAAATTCAAAGTGGCAGATGATGAAGTCATCGGTTGGGATGGCAAAGGCAACGAAATCAGTCGTGTACCCTTTACTGAGCCGCATTATGTGCGTGATTATCACGACAAACGCTACGATGTCTACCGCCACAACACTACCTAGTTCAGTGATCGATCAGCCTGGAGGGGGAAGAACATGATGAGGAATCGAAATCCGTTGCGTAAGATGGCCCTTATCTCATTGTCTGGCCTGATTGCAGGCGTGGCCTTTGCGCAACAACCCTCCATTTCAGTCGAAAAAGTGACTGGAGAGTTACCCATGGAGCCGTTCGCGCCGGCGTGGCAAACAGCCCCGATGCTCGACGTTGCTGTATTCCCACAGCAAATCACTCAGCCACGCTTAGAAGAGGCCTCCATTACCAAACTCACGGTTCAAGGGTTGACTGATGGGAAATCGATCGCATGGCGACTTTCTTGGGCCGATGATTCGCCCAGTCAGAATGTGGATGTGAAGCGTTTTTCCGATGCAGTGGCGATAGAACTCCCCCTGACCCCATCCGCCTCTCCCTTCATGGGTCAAAAAGGTGGCGGTAAAGTTCAAATTCTTTATTGGAAGGGCCTGTGGCAAAAAGACATGGACGAAGGTTTTCAGGATGTGCAAGATGTCCATCCCAACGCCTGGTCGGATTTATACTGGTTCGCGGAAGGGAAAGCACCCCATAAGGTGCCGGAAGACTTTGAAGATCCGCGTTCGCATCAATGGTTTATTGCGAAACAAGCCGGCAACCCCGGTGCTGCATTCGAGCGTAGTCAGCCGGCTCAAGAATTGGTGGCTGAAGGATGGGGTTCATTGACGCCACAACCGGAATCGGCTACCAGCGCCCTCGGCATTTGGAAAGAGGGTCGTTGGACAGTCGTTTTCTCTCGTCCGCTCACCACCGATGACGTCAACGACTATCAATTCAAACCCGGTGAAAAAGGTCAACTTGCCTTTGCGGTTTGGCAAGGTGGCGCGGATAATAGAGGCGGACGTAAACATTGGGCTAATTGGACGGCTTATCAACTGCCTTAGGATTTTTCATTCCCCTCCGCCGATTCGAAAATTAGACCAGTCCCCCCTGCCCTCCTTTGCCATAAGGAGAGTATCTCTCCCTTTCAAAGACAGCGCGTAACCGTTCAGACCCCTTCTGGATTTCGGCTCGATGTGGGTATGAACCCCTTGATTTCTCGTTTTCTGAGGTCGGGATCCAGAGGGGGGCTGAACGGTTACGACAGCGCACGGTAACGGTTTTTTTCTAATTTTGGAACCGGATCGAGATTACGGGATCAACCATGAATCCAGAAAATACCTCATCGCCTCAACCTATCCAGTGGTTCAATAAAATTCCTTCCTCCCCGGAACATAGATTGGCGGAAAAAGACCATCTTTCGTTGTTGGCACAAGCCGATTTACTCCAGTTAATCATTCAACTGTTCAGTTTACCATCGACTGAAACGCAAACAATGCTGGAAAAAGAGGTTACCGATCTTCAGGGGCTACTCCAATGTTCTAATCTACCTGAGGCGGATCGTCTTGCCGAGATTTTTCAACAAATTCGTCTCCAAGTTCGAACGTTGAGTTTAGAGACTTGGGTGGAGGAATATCATCGTTTATTCGAAGGCGGTGTCGCGTGTTCTATCAATGAATCCGGTTTTATTCGACGCGACAAAGGCGCTATTTTATCCGATATTGTTGGTTTTTATCGGGCTTTCGGCTTTGGCATTTCTCAAAAAACAGGTGAAAAAGCGGACCATTTGATAGGTGAACTCGAATTTGTCGTTATTCTATTGATTATGTTGGCAATGACGCCGGAACCGGAGACAACACGTATAACGCATGAAGCACTGAGCGCATTTAGTTCTGATCATCTGGGTGAATGGTTGCCCTCTTTTTGCGATTGCCTTACGCAAACCACTGTTTTACCGATTTACCAGCAGTTGGCCCAATTACTTCGAGACACATGGTTCGGCATTGTGGCTACCAATCATTTACCCAGCCGTGAAAGAGAGATGGGAGCATTACCTGAAAGGGATGGAACCCCTTATGAATGTGGCATGGTAGATTGACTGATCGCTGGTTACCGCCGGTACAGAACGGCTCCGTACCCAATATGCCCCCAACTGGTGCAACCGGCGGACATCAGGTCTTCGGCTCAAGACCTTAGTGACGATTCAAAAACAAGTAAAACATTTCACCACAGAGGCACAGAGGACACGGAGAGAAAAGAGAATCTTCCGCGTGTTTTCTCTGTGTTCGACCTGTCTTAAGTGGTCGACCATGATCCGTTCATGGATCGCACGGCGGAGATACGACGATTTTACCGCTGTCGTTCTCCTCCATCTCCCTGCCTCCCTTCGTGTCCAGGGCGAGCGCACATAAATAGTTAGCCAAACAGGATCTTAGCGCGGTAGTTGTCATTCCAAGCGGCCTTACGACGCTTTTGGGACAGGCGCAGTGAGGAGGGTTCGCGCTCGAACAAATTCATGCACAGATGTCGGATCGTCGTCA
>Ga0209783_1000241_pt1 | contig 11757 bp, 15 predicted proteins | sample WorMetfiPIANOSA1_FD_187395 | JGI IMG/M metagenome (GOLD analysis project Ga0209783, IMG submission 187395) | Marine gutless worms symbiont microbial communities from Max Planck institute for Marine Microbiology, Germany - Olavius filocauda... | ecosystem: Host-associated > Annelida > Digestive... | reverse complement strand
CAGGCTGATAGCATCATCCTTGAACCCTTGGGTGAAACTCCGTCTGGTTTTTTGAGTACTCATTGGACACCTCGCTTTCTGATATTTCGTTCTTAGCAAAGTGTCCGTTTCTTTTAAACCACATCAATTCTGGTAGGCCATTTCATATGCGCTTATTAAATCATCTATAAAAAGAACATCTCGGACCTGTTTCCCGTCACCGTAAATGGTAATCTGTTTTTCAAGAACCGCGGCAATGCAGAACCAGGCAACCCACCCTTGGTCTTCTACCCCAAACTGACGGTAGCCATAGACGCATGATTGTCGCATAATGATGGTATTTAAATCGTAAATTCTGGAATAATCCCTGCAGTATTGATCAGCCGCGCCTTTTGAGCATCCGTATGGGGAATGGAAATCCAATTGTTCAGTTTCATTAATACCATCCGGCAAATCAAGGTAACCATATCGGTTGTCTTGTTCGATAACTATGTGATCATTCATCTCGCCATAAACTTTATTGGTGGAAGCATATATGAGCGTAGCTGCTGGACTAAAAAGTCTGGTAGCTTCCAAGATGTTGAATGTCCCCAGAGCATTCTGATTGAAGTCTTCGCGTGGTCTCGTTACAGAAGTGGTTACTGCTACCTGGGCTGCAAGGTGTAATATTAGGTCATAGGGCCCATTTTCCTTGAATACTTCATTGACCTCACTGTGTCGCGTAATGTCCTTCTGGACGAATTCGAACCGATGATTCTGCTTAAGCCAGGTTATGTTTTTTTCTGAACCAATCCTGGATAAATTGTCTAAGATGGTAATCTGGTGTCCTTTTCCTGCAAAATAAGATGCGCAGTTTGAACCGATAAAGCCTGCGCCGCCGGTAATCAGTATTTTCATCTTAAGCTCCCGCTTTGTCTAACAGATGTTTATAAACCATTTCGGCTGTACGTTTCTCGCTGAATAGCTTGGCACGTTTCAGCCCCGCTTCAGAATACGCTTCCCTTTTAGCGCTGTCTTGCAGTAATTCTGTGGTAGCCTGCGTGATTGCGGCAAGGTTGTTGGGATCAATTAAGACTCCAGCGTTTCCGACCACTTCGGGTACAGCGGTGGTATTGGAGGCTATTACCGGTGTCCCGCAGGCCATGGCTTCCAGGGGAGGCAGGCCGAAACCCTCGTATAGGGTTGTACAAATAAAAATATCAGCCATTGAATATATTACCTCAGGCCGATCACTTTCTCTAATGGTATCTGTAAAAGTCACTTGGTCAGCGATAGCCTTTTTTTTAACAAGGTTCTGTATTGCGCGCCCGTGCCGATCCAAAGGCCCGGCCAAAACTAATCCATGTTTTGGGAATTTAGTATGGAGGTGCTCATAGGCCGCTACGATAATTTTTACATTTTTGTGCGGTTTGAAATTGCCTAAATATAGAATATAGTTTGGGGGCAGATCATATTTTTTACGGGTAGCTTCTTTTTGGTTCTGATCTTTGACTGGTTTATACCTGTCAGCGCAACCTAAAGGGAAAACCTGAATTTTTGAAGGTTTGATTTTCCATAATCTTACGATGTCGTTTTTTGCGTGTTCTGAGTCGGTGATAACGTTTACCGCCCTGATTGAAAACGCACGCCCGATAGTGTTGTAATAAAGTCGCCCGAGGATGCCGAGTTCCTTCCTGTAAGGCTTGAACACCAAATACATGAGGTCCAAGACCTGGGTAACCACGGGTGTAGATGTGAAAAGAGGGGCCTTATAGTATGGCGAATATAGAAGGTCGACGTTTGCCTTTTTAATCAAAACGGGTAGGACAATCTGGTCCCAGATTATTGTTGGTCCGCCAAATGGCTTTTCTGTCCTTCTAATATTCTTTTTTAAGCTTATCGGGATCGGGGCTTCTGAAAACAAAACAAGTTCGTTTTCACTATCGTATGTTTCAAAATATTTTATCAGATTGATTAGAGAGCGACCTATTCCCGTAATGACACCATACTGTATTTCCCTGGCATCTATCCCGATCCGTTTTTTCAACAAGCCCTCCAATATTGCCGCATATGCCTTTTTCTTCCTAACATTGAATAAATATCAGTTGTCGCTTGAGTATTGTTCATGATTCTAAAATGCTTTTCCACGCGAATCCTTGCACGCACACCTATGGTTCTTCTTTTTATGCTGTCTGTTAATAAGGAAATGATAGCTTCGGCAAGCATTCTAATATTTCCAGTCTCGACCAAAATACCACTTTCATTATGTTTAATAAGTTCAGGGTTGCCACCTGTGCTGAAGGCGATAACCGGTATCCCCGAAGCCATCATCTCTAGTATTGCCCGGCACAGGCTTCTTTTTCAGTCACTGCAACACCAATATTAAACACCCCTATAACTTTTTCTATTTCTGAAAGAAAACCTGTAAAATGTACATTTTTAGAAATATTCAAGTCCGCAGTCAATAACTCAAGCTCCGCTCTCCTGCCATTAGATTCCTCGTCTAACTCTCCTCCAACTATAAGAAATACTGTATTGGGTAAAGCTTTCAGTACTTTTGGGCACGCTTTTAAAAAAGACTCAGGTTGTTTTCTTTTGTCCAGGTTAGATAACAGCCCGACAACCATTTTGTCTTTAAGATTATATTTCTCTATGAAATCTTGATTGGCCGAGCCAGGTTTAAATCTTTGAGTATCAACACCGTTCAAGATTGTCTTAACTTTAGGAGGAACTTTCCCTTGTTTCTCAAATCTGGATGCTACTGCATTTGAATTGCATATGATCTTATCCGGCAGAAACATGAATTTTCGCGATATATCGTACTCACCACCAAATATCATATTTCTTTCATGCCATATCACTGGTACCCTAAAGATCCTACCTATAATAGAAGCGAGAATATTGTTTCTTGGGGTGTAGGAATGAATGATGTCGATGTTTTCCTTGAAACATATTTTCTGTAATTGCCTGCAGGCCTTTATGATCTTTAAAAAGTTTTTTGGCATCAATCTCGGTACAGAGCAATAATCCACAGGTATGCCATCACGATTGGCTAATTCACCAAAAAGTCCATTTTGGGGAAGTACAAGGTGCGGGCTATACTCTTCTTTGTTTAGAGTCATCCAAAGATTCGTAAGGCTCTGCTCACCGCCGCCTATATTTGTTTTGTTATGTAAATATAAGATATTCAATAGTTATATTCTGTCTAGTAGGTTTTGATACAAATTCTCAATTTTCGAAATCATTGTCTTCATCTTGAATTTTCTTTCAAATCGTTTCTTACCCGCAATCCCCATGCGATATCTGATATTTTGGTCTTGTATCAGTATTTTCAACTTTTCCGCCAAAACAACGGGATCCCTTGGCGGAACGATAAAGCCGGTCTTTTCGTTCTTAACGACTTCTGGAATTACCCCTACGTTCGAGCCTATCACCGGCAGCCCGAAACTCATGGCTTCAATAATTGCAACCCCCAACCCTTCCCTTTCGATACTTGGCAAAACTAAGATATCTGAGTTTTGCAAAACGTCACCAATATGGTTGATTTTTCCTAAGAATCTTGTACTCTTGCTAATTTTCAAGTGGTCAGCATAATGAAGTAAAAAATTCTTCTGTGGCCCCTCTCCGACAATTAACAAGTTAACATTAACCCCTTCTTTTTGGAGTAATGCAACCGCCTGAAATAGATATTTGTGCCCTTTATTTTCTACGAGTGATGCCACGATTACCAATTGGATTTTATTCTGACTTTTTGGTTGATCGCATGGATCGATTCGATTCATTTGAGGAATAGGCACACCATTATAAATAATTTTTATTTTGTGAGGTTGTAAATTAACGCGCCCCACCATAAATTCTTTGGCTGCAAATGAACAACAAATTATGCAATCCGTTATCCTGCTTAACATCCCTTCTATCAGTAAATTCCTTATAGAGAGATTAGAGGCAGTTGTATGAACATGGGAGATAATAACAGGCGTTCTAGCAATAAAAGCAGCTAGCCTACCTATTGTGCTAGCAAAATAGCCATGCGTGTGTACTATCCTGCATTTATCTTTTTTTACAAAAAAGGCCAACTTAAGAACGTTCAACGGGTTGTAATAGCTTCTAATATTAAAAACTTTTATCCTCTCACGCTTTCGCATCAGTTCGTCTGCAAGTTCACCACCGTTTGCAATACACCATATTTGGGCTTTATACCTGTTGGGGTCCAGATTGAAATATATACTTTCTACAATGCGCTCTAAGCCGCCGATATTAAAATCCTCAACAATTAATATAACAGTTTCAGGCTTCACTATTTCCTGCAAATTGCAATCAAGTTTTTTCCAAGGTAATTTGGTACGCTATAATCCTGTATGTAAAATAAAAAGCGGATCATTGCATGCAAAGCGGTGACCATTAGATATCTGACTTTGTTTTTAAATGTTTTTGATTTGGTCTTTGTAGAAAATACTTTTTGTTTGGAAAAGCCACTAACTGATAGTACTTGGATTAAACTTTTTTCTGTAAAACCGAGTTCATGCGTGAAATCCCTATGTCTAGAATCGATCGAAAAAGGATTACTCATATTTGGTACGCGTAGAATGAATTGCCCGTTTTCAGTTAGTGAGTTATGGATTAGCTGAAGCAACTCAACTGTCTTTCTTTTTGGTATGTGTTCAAGAACATCATGTGCAACAATCAGGTCATATTGACATTGGATAGTATTTAAAAATACAAACGCATCTACTTTTTTTACTTTGTTAGAAATATTTTTTTTACAGAATTCAATCTGTTGCATCGATATATCAATGCCATAATAATTTCTAAATCCCTTTAATTTCAAAAAGTACAAAAAGTGGCCAGCACCGCAGCCTATATCTAAAATTGTCGCATTTTTATCTCTTGGCAATACATTCTTATATAGAGCCTCAAATACATCGGCAGTATTTTTATAATTCTCTATATCCAGAACATTGGATCCCGAATATACTGTATCAAAGTATTTATCATACATTTTGCTGTTTGATATATTCATTGGATTTAGACCCGACAATTTCGAAGTAACCGGATGAAACCCAATTTTACACAAACTGGTTAATCGGGCTACTTAGCATAAGGGTATCTTCTGCAAGCAGGCATATAAAAGCCAAATTTACAGAAGTATTGAAAGAAATAATATTCCTCAGAATTGCGTTACGGAAACATAAAAGAAAGCATTTCTTGGATACGGTTAGTAAAAGTATGGTTCTCGATAACGTACCGATTGCCGTTTAGGGCAATCCTTTTCCTTTTGTTAGGATGAGTTAAGTAGTATTGTATCTTTTCTTTAATATCGCGCCTATCCTTATAATAGACCAGATGTTCTTTATCTCTGAATAAGGCAAGTACATCCTTTTGCCTATCAGCTATAACGAAGGCACCACATGCCAAGGCTTCAAATATTCTGGGACTGGCCTGATTAACTGTAATTATCCCATTGGGATCCTGATAGTGGGGTGCCAATACAATCCTGGAGGAGTTATATACTTGCAACCATTCCGCGCTTCTAAGCATGGCACCCTTAATCGCATTTCTCAATCTCAAGGGGCCCTCGATGTTCTCCCAACCAGGCCCCCATATGCCGATATTGAATTGAGTCAATTCTTCAAATAATTCTTTCCTAACTGGATAATAAGATCCCACAAAAACCACATCAAACGCAAATTTCTTTTTTTTGTCGGCAGTGACTTTATTGTTTTGATGAAACTGTAGCGAGCAGCCTACTGGCAGCCAACGCGCACCCTTGATACCCGAATCAGTTAGTAGATCGACAGCTTCGGTTCCTTGGCAGAAAATGTAGTTATAAAAAGGAGCCGCTTTGATTATCGGTTCGAAATTTAATGGTGCATCGATGGTCCATAGAACGGTTACTATATTTTTAGTCTTCACCGCTTTAATAGTCTCAGGCTCAATTCGGTGGCCTCCGGCAACAATTACTAAATCTGGTTTACTTAAATCCACGGCCGACAAGAGGTTTTTATTTATAACCCGCAGATCATATCTATGTAGGAAATTGATGCGCTTTCTGATTCTTCCAGGGATGATGTGTTGTCTATCGTCGAAAACAATTAGTTCATGCCCAAGCTCTAAGATTGCCTGTTCAATATATTCTGTAATTGTTTCAAAATGTGGATTATGGTAGCTTGAGAGAAGAATTCTCATCATTTATGCTTCGTCGGTGATTTTAGGCAATGGCCTGTTAAGACGCGGCTTGCCTTCCAGATTGTAGAAGCGCTCGAAATCCCTTTGGTAGAACTCCAAGACCTCGTCCATGAGTCGCGAGGTGTAAAATTTCCGCCAGTTTCTGTTGAAGCTTTGGTTGGTAACCGGCAAGGTCCCTCCCACAATACCGTACTTGGTGCAAAATTCGTCCAAGTCTTCCTGTAAACTTTCAAAATACAGGATTTCATCAACAACCAAGAGCCCCTCACGAAAAACCCATTGGTACTGGTCGCCCCAGCCTTCGTGGCGCAACTTTCCTTTTTTTAGCAATTTCACACAGGCGCCAAATGACTTTCTTCTTAATCGCCTGTAGTCTGGATGTGGATTGTCCTTACCGTGATACAGGCTGTTTGGCATTTTGGCGTACAGATAATTACTGACAAGTCTGTCGAAGGGATTTCGGACAATAGCGAATTTTACATAAGTGGCTACTTTGTCAGCGGGTAAAGTACCGCGTATCAACTCAATATCCGCATGCCCCGGTGGGAGATCAAACAACCGGTAGATTGAAGTCCCGGCGTTTTTAGGAATATGGATAAAAATCAGCCGATGATCATCTGAGTAAGGAATAGCCATTATCTGATCCCTTTTCTGCAAACAAGGGCTTGCGACTGCTGGTACAACTTGCTCATATCACTAAAGCGTCTCCTGTTCACTTCCAAGGCGTTTTCATTGTCTTTGTCCACGGTAAAGATTTGTGGATGCCACTGATGAAAACCCTGAACTTCCATCTTATACCGCTTGAGCCCATTTCTTTTTGTGATTCTTAGGGTGAAATCTTCATCTTCCGCACCCCATCCGACGTATTCCTCATCAAAGCCGTTGACATCCTCGAACCGTTGTCCGTTTACTATGAAAAAGCCCGAGTAGTAGCTTTTGTAAAAGGGCCCCCGAAAGGGCGGCCGCGGGATTTTCCAGAAGAAATATTTCTTTCTTCGATAAATCCTTGACAGATACTTGTAATCAAAACTTCTTGTCTGCTCTGGCAGATAGATGATATTACCCATGTTATAGATACTGTTAAAATATTTGGCGACTTGCCTGACAAGGTCAGGGGGGGCGATAACGTCAATGTCCATCACAATGAAGTTCTCCGCCTTGACCATGTATCGGAATGCATTGTTGATTGTTCGGGACCGATTGAACAATCCATCACATTTCTCCCAATAGTAGTCATCGAAATCGAGCTTCTTAATCTTCTCTTGTGTAGTTCCATCACTTGATGTATCCGGAACGAGTATTCTGGATCCTTCACTACTGATGGATCTGACTGAATTTTTCAATCTGCAAACAGCCGAGTCACTCAAATTACCTACCACGTAAATCACGTCAATCAAAATCTTCTCCTTGAGGTTCCTATGAAAATGATATTTTAAACCAGATTTGGTAAACAGATAGTCATACATCCATTTTCTGAATTACCTTTTCATCTCCTCACGAATTTTTCGAATGACAAACCACATATCGTAGGCAAACAGGGCGTTAAAAAAATTAGTCACCAGGATATAAACCGTAACACCCAGCAAAGCCTGCAGGATGAACATCAGAGGATTTTCCCAAAGCATCTTTGGAACTGATATGACAAAGAGCATAATGGCCGTGTTGAATAAGGGCAAAAGCAAAACTTTACAAAAGTCCTTCAGACGACCCTGCACGATATGGACAGCCAGGTAGTATGCCACCAGGTTCGGTATCAACGTTGCCGTCACTACAGCCAATGACGTTCCCAAGATTCCCCATTTCGCTGAAAACGGATATATCAATGCGAATATGAATACCATCTGGAAAAATTTGATCTTTGTCGACAAAGTAGGCTTCCCCACTGCAAGAAACACTTGAGTGGTTGTCGATCCGATCGATCTCACCAACCCCCAAACGGCCAGGGCCTGCATTGCAGGGATCATAGGCAACCATTTTTCACCTAAGACCAGTTTCGTAAAATCAAATGCGAGAAAAGCGATCAGCCCTGCGATGGGAAACGAGAGATAAGCTATAATTTGAACCGCTTTCAGATAAAATGATTTTAATTTAGAAGTATCCGCCTGTATTTTTGAATAAATCGGGAAAGTGATCTGCGCAACAAAGTTGCTTATTTCCGTTGCCGGGATATTGGATAAGTTGTAGGCCATCTGATAAAAACCTAGAGCAGTGGCACCGAGTACTTTCCCGACGAACGCATCGTCGCCCTGGGTAATTAAAAAAACCAGTATACTCGAACCGAACAGCCATCTCCCGTATCGCAGCATCTCTTTTAATTTGTCTAAATTGATCTGTAGTTTGGGACGGTACGGGTGCATGGCATATGACATACATGTTTTAAAAAATGCACCGGCAAGCGCCCCGTACACGAGCGCCCACACATTTCTTAAGATCAAAGCGGTGGTGATGGAGACTGCAACATTAACTATCACTTCGCTAAATTTCAACCATGCCAGTTTCTCGAAACGAACATCTTTTTGAAAATAGATGGTACCAATATTTTCGGTACCCACAAGGAGTTGTAAAAATGCAATAGCCCTGATCACCGGAGAAGCATTCGGGTTCTCAAAAAATTGTGCTACCGGCTCGGCCCCGGCATAAAGAACAAAAAAAAGCACGCCGGATCTTGCCAAGTTGAACGTCCAGGCACTGTCAAGATAGGCTTCGATATTCTCTTTTTTTGGATCAAAGCCGCGTTGACGCCCGAAACCGAAAAATTTTCTATAAAACTTGCAAAAAGGTATGCGATACCGAAAAGGCCGAAATCGTTTGGCGACAGCAGTCTTGCCAGAACTATGGTCCTGGCAAAACCGAGGCCCCTTTGGGCGATCTTCGAAACGGTCATCCAAAAGCTGCCCCTGATCGTCCGGGACACCAATGAGCGGGAATCTTGACGATATGCAAACACCTTGTTTTTTATAATAGCGAACAAAGGCTCCATTATTCAGTTCTCAACCCAAGCTTACCGATTCATATTTTGGGCGATCCTGTCGGGTTCGCGTATAATCGCCAAGCAAGCTAGGTTCACCAGATCGCTCGGGCGACATCTTTGCCGACCAATTAATAGCGGCACACATCACAGGGCTCACTCGATTTACTTTCGTTATAGGGTAACTATTCAGCATCACTGCTGTCCAGTTAATGTCTTCCAATCAGGTTTTAACAATTTGAATTCGGTAGTCTTCTTGAAGAGAATCGGCATACTCAGGGGATAAAGCAACTTCATGGACTTTCTTGCTCCTACCAACATTCAAGATCCTCAAACCATTTTATGGTCCCCACTGTTTTCCTTCATCCATTTGTTTAACCAATTGAACGAATTAAACTAACAACCAGACGCGTTGGCGGCTCTCACTCCAACTGCATAATTAACTTGAGGCCCTCATTCACCTGCTTCATTAGCACTTCCGGCAAGGTGCCAATTTTATCGGCAACTTTGTTCTTCTCTATGGCGATGACCTGGCTCACGTTGATCACACCCTGCCAGGGCATATTCGCCACACCCTTTCCAACTATCACGTTTCCCGGCAATTTACCGAAATCGGGAATCGAAGTGATTGCTACTACAAGGGTGGTATTGAGCCGGCTTTCATTGAGCACATCATTCTGGATCACGAGGCAGGGCCTGTTCCCCTGCCCGCCTGATGAACTGTCGCCGGCAATACTTACCCAATAGATGGAGCCTTTTCTTATCATCGTGTCCGTATTTCCATTGATGGGGTTAGATTCGCCAACAGTGGGAGGTTACGTATCAATCCTTTGGAATGGAACTAGCCAAGATCTGTTCCCGGCAAACGGCTTCATTAGAAAAAACCTCATCGTAGGCGCACCGCAGGAACTGGTTTTGCTCATCGATCAACTTTTCCCTGAGCAGTTCCGAAATCAGCCTGCTGCGTGAAATTCCTTTCTGGTTGCTGAGTTCGTCAATCTCACGCAGCAGATCTTCAGGCATGGTCATGGCGACCTTCCTGGTATTCACTCTATTATTATTTTTTTATATCGTCATTTTATACTACCTTATTATATGATATTGTTTTTGTTATCGGAATATAGATGTCTGATTGGAGGACGACTGACTTTGGGAAGGGATATCAATAAAGATTTCAATATCAGGGCGCTGCTCCGCCCTGTCAGTTACAATACCAACCTGCCGAGGGGGTATGATTTAGATATCAGCGACTATAGATTACCAGTCACTGGTCTTGCAGATAGCTATTAGCGTAATAGAAACGCCCAAATTGGTATGATATTTTATTCATACCTAATAAGATTACCAATGTCAATTGTTGTGCCTCCGGTTGGGGGGTTAAAAACCAGACAGGTCGCTTTAAACCGATATTTCTTAAATCGGCCAATCGCGGTTAAACTTTACCTAAAGATCCGTTATTATTTGCATTGCAACCCATCCCCAGACGCAAATCAATACATAAAAATTTATTCAATCGGCTCAGGCAGATTGTCCGGTGAGAACTCGCACATGATAAGATTTGTTCCCTGGCTGCTACTTGCCCAATGAAATTTCTGTGTTATATTAACCGTGTCCTTTCCAGTCAGTGGGAATGAAACTGGTGGGATAGAAACTTCGCAACCAAACTCACAGCAATGCGCATTGAAAAGGAAATATTATGAAACTGGCCATCAGCGGCAAAGGCGGAGTTGGAAAGACCACCTTCTCGTCCCTTCTGATTCGGACCTTGAATGAAAACGGCAAACACGTCCTGGCCATCGACGCCGATCCCGATGCCAATCTGGCAGCAGCCCTGGGGATTGAAGGTGCCGAGGACATCACGCCCATTGCCGAAATGAAAGAGCTTATCTTTGAGCGTACTGAAGCCCAACCGGGCACCATTGGCGGCTTTTTCAAGCTCAATCCAAAAGTGGATGACTTGCCGGATGCCCTTTCGGCCAAACTGGACAATATCAAACTCATGCGCCTGGGCGGTGTGCAGAAAGGCGGATCGGGCTGCATCTGCCCCGAAAGCACCCTGTTGCGGGCCCTGGTTACCCACGTTGTCCTGGCCCGTGATGAAATGGTCGTCATGGACATGGAGGCCGGCATCGAGCACCTGGGACGCGCCACGGCACGTGCGGTGGATAAATTGATCGTGGTTGTGGAACCGGGGCGCCGGAGTTTAGACACAGCCGGTCATATCCGGCAACTGGCGGGCGAGATTGGTGTCACCAGTATCTCCGTGGTCGGCAATAAAATTCGCGGCCAGAAGGATGAAGACTTTCTCAAAAAACACCTCCCCGATTTTGAATTTTTAGGTTTTATCCCTTACGATGGCGACTTGATCGAAGCCGATCTGGACGGAATATCGCCGTATGACACAGATGCGCAATCAAAAGTAGTTGTAAAAGATATGATCGGCCAACTTATTAATTAGGGCCAGATCGCTATCACTGTTTTAAGTTTTATGCTTTAGGTGTTAGGATAAAAGCATTAAACCCTTAAAACTCAATCTGAAAACTTAACACTTAACTGTTGAGTGCCACGACATCGTTCGCACTTTCATGTGCCATGACATCGTGCACTATGATCTTTGAAAATTTGCTTTTAAAACATCTGATAGC
>Ga0209783_1000240_pt1 | contig 11760 bp, 4 predicted proteins | sample WorMetfiPIANOSA1_FD_187395 | JGI IMG/M metagenome (GOLD analysis project Ga0209783, IMG submission 187395) | Marine gutless worms symbiont microbial communities from Max Planck institute for Marine Microbiology, Germany - Olavius filocauda... | ecosystem: Host-associated > Annelida > Digestive... | reverse complement strand
CCCACTGACCACTTCCGGTCGGTCGGGATCTCCACGGCCACCACCACCTGGCGAACGCCGACGTACTACATACGAGGGACGCACCGCTCAACCAGCTTCCGATCTCTCGCCGACTTCGACACGGTGACTGGCGCCGCCCACTGACCACTTCCGGTCGGTCGGGATCTCCACGGCCACCACCACCTGGCGAAAGCCGACGTACTACATACGAGGGTAACACCGCTCCACCAGCTTCCGGTCTCTCGCCGACTTCGACACGGTGGCTGGCGCCGCCCACTGACCACTTCCGGTCGGTCGGGCCTCTCACGGCCACCTCCACCTGGCGAACGTCGGCGTACTACCACCGACGGTGCTCTACCCTCGCGTCATCTTACGACAACTGCAGTCCACCATTCACCGACTGCCGCGCTACAACTGCCGCCACCTGGCGAACAGTTTTGAGCCATCGCTCCACTCGCGCGCCACCTACCGAATGACTTCATCCACTACGGGTTTCCACCAGCGCCCGTATTACATCTCGGACTTTCTCAAATACGAGAGCGTTAAAAACACTCTCCGTGCTCACTCTTGTATATAACCTGTATATATTTTTGTACATAATAAAACCCGTGGCTGTGGCGGCTTGACCGTACCACGGGGCGCTCTACCATTTATTTCTGTGTGTTTCCAACACATATCATATCGCACGTGTTTACATCTGGCCTCACCAGAGCACGTACTTTTCTTTTTAATAATTTTTAACTGTGGCTGTGCCGTTTCTCGGCCCACAGTTAGCGATACATGGTTCTCTATATGCTGTTCTGTGGCTGTGCCGATATTTTGGCCCACAGAAGTTCGTCGGACTCACAACAGAACTACAACAACGTTTTTAACGGTTTTTACGCTGACATTCCTTGATCATCGTCTTATCATTTATTGAACTAATGCTTATATGTTTTAACCTATCAGTATAGTTCGTATAGGTCTTTAACAATATTGGGCATCTATAGGTTTGTACTCTTACGAGTGCACTCTCCTCACTGTACCCACGGCACCCTTTGTACTCGCTCGTAAACTTCAGAGGCAGGCCAACTCGCCCGGGCAACTCGATAGCATCCTAAACCGGCGCCATCCTTTCGGCTCCAATCCAGAGATGGACCCCGGCGGGGAACAACTGCTCAAACCACGCTCACCCCGCACCGTTCCACCTTTCTCTCACTCCTGGATTTGAAAATATACGCTCTACCATTGGCCAGTTTCGAAATCGACGACGTCGTCGTCGCCATCCCAGCCTCGGGATTGGCCCATCCAGGCCTCACTCCTGGCCCAACAACTGTACATAACTCGATACATTTTAACTGATGACATATCGTTCTCTCGCATCTGAAGAAGGCTCTAAAAAGCCGAAATATTATGTGTATACTGCTTCGATTTTCGTCATAACCGATAAAGTCGACGTTGTTACTGAGAGTTCTTGTATTATACGACTATTCGTCAACTGTTCATCAGTCTTCAGAGTTTTCGTATCGAGTTTCAACATTTAACTATGAGGGGCCGCTCGCGAGGGCGCGACAATGCCCGTTACAGCCGGGGCCGCTCCCGCGATCGCCGAGACGACTCGTCTCGCCGCCGGGATGACACGACTCAACACCGCTCTGCCTCACGTCGCTACCAGGACACTTACGCCGATGTGGTAAGGGCTCTTCGAGATCTTCTACCCCAGGGGGCCCCCCCTCGAGATGTGTACGGTGGCGGGTCTCGTAGAGGGAGTGGTAGAGCTCAACCGCAGCAGCAGCAGCCACGCCGCACTCCTTCTCGCAACTACCGCCCCGCTCAGTCCACTCAGAGGTACCAGCCCTACAACCGTGATCATCGCCCAGACCAACGTCCACGGGCGGACTCACCCAGACGACCCATCACACGCCCACAACGATCTCCACCCAGGCGCCCGGACACACGCCTAACGCGCTCACCCCGCAGGTACTCGGAGACATTTCCTCCACCTTCCAGGGCCGACCCAACACACACCAACACCAACCAAACCAACGCCACTTCCGGTCCACGCAGTGGTGCCTTCCAATCGGACAACCCGGACTTCAGGCTCATGGTCCGGTACTTCAACAACGGGGCCCGCCTCCAGCATGCAGCCAACAACTGGCAGCAGGTACCCGTGGGAGTACAAAGGGCGGTGGATAAAGTGGCCCAGTCGGTTAAACCACCCCTGGCAGATGACGCACTCCAAAATAAAATCCGTCGCGCAGCTGACCAATTCGCATATAATCTGCAATGCGCAGTCTCTGATCACGTCACCTCCAAATACACGTCCACCACACGGGCACTGGCTCAACTCGACCCACTCAATAGGAACGAGGCCAGGGCCATAGCCCGTCGTCAGATACTCCGCTCAAATACCAGAGTATCCACGGACCATTTGGACGGCCTCCTTTCCTCAGTGGGTACGGACATAGTACATAACCAGGAGGATTGGCGTAGAGTGGGACGCAGAGGACCACCTCAACCACCCCCGCCACAGGCAGACACCATTTCCACGCAAAACCGCTTTGCCGCGCTGGCTTACCAGGCCACCGACAATGAATTGCCTAATGCCATGGAAGCCCAGGACACGGAGGTGATGCACCAAACGCACTCCAAAAAGCGCACACACCGCTCGTCACCCCCGCTGCAAGAGACCGCCCTCAAACGCGCATGCGCAGCAGCTACATTCAAAGAGCCTACACCACTCCCTCAACGGGCCCCTCCCACTTGTCCCTCGAGGGGCGGGTCGGGCACACCGCTGGCAGTTCGGGAGGAGGTTGTGGCCACGGACTCCAATTCCTCTTCCGGTAACCAGGATGACGTCATACTTGTCGGGGCCGAGGCATCCGGTATCAGGGCCACTTCCGGTACCCATGCGGACGTCATCACATGTCCGGAAGGCAGTGACCGACCGGTTATTGTCTCCGGCCATCCAGGCGAACTTGCTCCACTGACGTCACTCCACCTGGACGATCTGGCTACTCCGGGCTACGTCACGCCCATGCCCAGCCCACGCACGGAGGGCCGTGCCATACGCTGTAGCATGTTCGCCCCTCGTGACAAGGATTGCTGGTCCATCCCGGAAATCCTTCCAGATGAGGAAGTCCTCCTCATTACGGACTCCAACGGATCGCTCCTGGCGCGTCATACACCATCACACTGGCGAGTGGCGGGCTACCGAGGGGCCTACATCTATCACGTGAACCGGCTCATCGAAAAATATCCGATTCCGCCACAGGTCAAACTCTTGATCGTGGCTATCGGCTTGAATGACCGAGTTCCGCATCCGACGGCACCCATCATCAACTCCGTCACACGACTCCGTGAGCTGCTCCTGGTGCAGGACCGACACGTCGTCATTGTGGGCCTCCCACAATTTCGGGCCACCACGGCCATGGTCGCGCGCCAGACGTCGTTGATCAACGGACACTTCCGGGACTTGCTATCGACCGAGCACACCTTCGTCGACATCCCGGAATCGATGCCGGTCACAGACGCTCAGGACATGTCGCACTTCTCTCTAACCTTCGCTGCAGCATGGGTGAGACACCTTCAGTCCTCCATTGCACATTTAAACTAAAAGCTTCCACCACAATTAGGGACATTTTTGACTCACAATACACGGTTAATCTCACTCCAAATCCATTATCACAACCTACTCTAGATTTACTCGACTTAGGCCTCACATTCATACCCACGGTACGCCTATTAGACCCACTAGTCACCAGGGCCGACCAGAAATATGTCGCCCGACGGGTCCGTCTCATTGACTACTTTCATTTCCACGGTTCCAACGAGGAACCTATAGCCAATGATTTCCGGAAACAGTTCACCTCCAAAAGTAACTGGACACCACAGGATTTCCAGATATCCACCCCCACCCTCAACACCTTACATAATATATGTGATATCACTCAAAACCGTTTAGCTGGTACATACACAGAGGTTAATAAAACCCTATTCATAAAAAATAAAGTACGCGCCAATATCTCTCCGGAACAAATTAGCACTATTAGGCAACTCAAAGCGAATCACGATATTATAATTAAATCCGCGGATAAAGGGTCGAGTGTGGTGGTCATGCGCACGGAGGCATACCGCCAAGAGGCACTTCGACAATTATCCAATAATCAATACTACCGCCCTCTGGCGAATGCATTATACCCTGATACCGCTAAAGCAATTTTCCATACGCTGGAGGCACTCTGTCGAGCAGGGGCCATCACAGCTAAACAACTCGCTTATCTAAAACCAAAACCCAATGAATTATCATCTCGCTACTTCTATCTACTTCCCAAAATCCATAAGCCACGCCCCAGCTGGCCACAACCGGACATGCCACCGGGCCGGCCTATTGTAGCTGATGTAGAAACTGAGTCTTCGCGAGTCTGTTCACTCATAGACCACTTCCTCCAACCCCTCTCCATCAGGCACCCGTCCTATTTAAAGGACACCTACGATTTTATTAATAAAATCCGTAATACAGAGGTGCGGGAGACCGACTTACTCATCTCGGCGGATGTGGAATCACTATACACAAACATGCGCATAGACCTCATCTTAAGCTCAGTTAGAGAGATCTTCCGGCTATACCCGGATCCGGCCAGACCGGACGAAGGTATAATTCGGCTTTTAGAACTCACCCTCAATAATAATGACTTCGAGTTTGACGGTAAATTCTATTTACAGATATGCGGCATCGCTATGGGAAGAAAATACGCTCCCTCTGCAGCAAATATTTACCTACGAGAATTTGATCGCCGAGCTATGAATGGATACCATATTCGGCCAAAACTATATAGTCGCTTTCTCGATGACATATTTGGCGTCTGGCCAGGTACCAGAGAAGAGCTTTTAAACTACCAGGAATTCTTAAACAACCTCATCCCAGGCATTAAGGTCACATTCACGGTCAGGGATTGGGTCATAGAATTCCTAGATACACATGTATATAAACACAAGGACAGTACTGGTAAATATACTCTACAAACCAAACTTTATTCTAAACCCACTGATACACATCAACTTTTACACAGATCATCATATCATCCCACCCACACATTTAAGGGCATCGCCAAATCGCAATTCATTCGTTTTAAACGTATATCCAGCAGTTATCGGGATTACGCTCAAGCTGCTGCCATGCTTTTATCGGCTCTACGAACACGAGGGTACAACATCGCTAGCCTACGTCAACTTAAATCTTACATTTGGCACAAATACGATATACATAAAACCAGGGACACTGCCACCCCTAAAAAGGAAGTGCTCCCCGTCATCACTCACTACGATTCTTTCCACGCAACCCTCAACAAACAATGGGCGGCCTGCATACGCAGCAATGCAGTATTTGACGAAACCCGCGTCATTTCTGCTTTCCGTCGCCACAAAAATCTTAAAGACCTGTTGGTCAGGGGCCGCTTCGGTCAGGTACAGGATCCGGAGGAATCCGACCCGGAGGCCCTTTTGGACGCTCTCATTCTAGTCCTGAACCGGGACCACGCAGCTACAGACTCTGCAGTCAACACTACAACCTGAACCGTAATTATAGGGGCGCATTTTGCGTTCTGTGTTCGCGCATCAATCGGGGTTCGCCCCTTTTATTTTACCCCTAACCCTAACCCTAACCCCAACCCTAACCCTAACCCTAACCCTAACCCTAACCCTGATAAAAACAATATTTACATTATACCAGTAATCATCCTATGCATGTCAAGAAATCAATACCTTTTTCTCAAGCTTTAAGATACCGTAGGATTATAGAAGACGATAACTTACTTTCTTTAGAATTAAATAAACTTAAAGATAAATTCATTATCAGAGGCTATCCAAAATCACATATCAATAATCAGATTAATAAAGCACTTATCATACCACGACAAGATACACTGCAATATAAAAATAAAACTAATACATTAGATAATTTCCTTAAATTTACCAATAATACACCGTTTTTACCTTTAATAATTACATACAGACAACAATACATTGGAAATAATAACAATATATATACTACACTTAATGACTTATGGGCTACTTTTCTGGGAATTAATCATGACATAAATAACTGTTTCAATACTGTCACTCCAAAAATTGTCTTTAAAAGAGGCCATTCTTTTTCTAATATTTTTATTTCAGCTAAGATTCACGCGATACATAACGATAATTCTACACTAGCTAATAACACTATTCAAATTCTTGCAGAACTAGCATCTGATGGTAACATTGACTTCACAGTTTCTAAATGCAATAAAATTACTTGTAAACTATGCGAAATTTTAGACGTAAGTAATCAATTTCATAGTACTACAACTAATAAAGTGTATAATATTTCAAATAACTTTAATTGTAACAGCTCTGGCTTAATATACTTAATTACCTGTTCTAAATGTAAAATTCAATATGTAGGGGAAACTAAAAGAACACTTAGAGAGAGATTTAATAACCATCGCTCGGATATCCGGTTAAAAAAACAAACTACTATAGGAATTCATTTTAATAATATTTTACATAATTATACTAACCTTCATGTCATTCCTATAGAATCAATTACCGATAATGCATACAGAAAAAATAGAGAAATTCATTGGATTAAAGAACTTAATACCGGATATCCCCGTGGTCTAAATTTTTATCCTTTACGTAAAGAATAGTATCCGGCTCCAGGTCTAGTTCGTATTGTCAAAATATCAGGTTTTCCTGTTATTTTATGTTTATATCCTAACCTTTACCGACGAATACGTTCAGTATCTGTGAAAGATCCTAGATTTGGAGTCGCATATTATTCCGTAAATTTCTTTTTAATCTCTCTCTAAGCTCATCTCTAATTTCTACACTTGTTTACTACTATATTAGGTACGGCTCAACCGGAAGACACATAAGTTTTGTTTACATTTTATGTTATACTTGTACTCCTGATTTAATTCATCTTGGCTTTACTTTTGCGATATTTGGTACGTACTATCATATACAAAATAGTTATTCACCTTTCTTGTTTTGCGTGTGCTTAATTATGATGCTGGTCTTAACATTTTTAAATCGTACTTTTGTAGTGGGCGTTTCCCTACCATGTGCATTTGATTTTAGTACTATGCAGTTCCATATTGGCTCACATATAATACTCTAAAATATATTATATGTAACTCTTTATTGTCCGTACATTCTTTTGCTCTCATTCGTGTAAAAGATGTTTTGCATAATGTTACACTTCTGGCTGAGGATTTATTCGGATGGGAAGGAGCACTTCCGCAAAACCAAGCATTTATCCCAACTATTATCTACATTGTAATTCGTCAATTCAACAACTTTCCGCCTTTTTGATGTCATTATTCTTTTGCATAATGTTATATTAGAAACTTTTTTGTAAAATCCTTTAAGTAGAATGACAATTATCATGTATTTGTCAATTGATATGCATCTCTTTATTACTAGTATAAATTGTCTTTGTCAACTTCTGTGAATGTTACTATTGATCTCAACCATTACAGTGCTATTATTCTATTATATTTTTACTGTAAACAATTTATACTTCATTTCTCAGTTTCGAATTTTTACATATCTCCCTTTATAATGGTACTAAAACCTACATTAACCCACTTATGTTTGATTGTTTTAATGATGATTTCATAATATTCTGCTTCACATGATATATAGTTTATTGTTATTTATAGGCGTTTTTCAATGTCATAGCAACGGCTGAAGAGACCATTTAGAGGTCGAAACCGGTCCCGTCACAGTTATTTCTTATATTACTTCTTACTGAGGATATATTCGGATGGGAAGGAGCACTTCCGCACAACCAAGCATATATCCCAGCTATTATCTGCATTGTCATTCGTAAATTCAACAACTTTCCGTCTTTTTGAAGTTATTATTCGTCATTCTGATCTGGACTGTACATTTCGTATAAACTGTATTATTGTTTTATTCGGTTTGCGTCACGGTTGTGTTTCTGCGTTGTTTTCAGCACGTTTTCATGGTTATAAAGTTACTTTTTTATTCATTGACTGTTTTTTGTTTCAATCACTATGAGTTCTAACAAACGCCCTGGTGAGAATCTTTCAGATAATACTGGTACCGTCAACCGGGGCTACTTGGGACAGCAGGGTAACTTGGGACAAAATACCAGGTGTAGTAGTTGGTAGCAAATTTGTTGTCCTGCTAGTGCAAATTCAAGGAATGTTATTACTTATTAATTAGTGCATAGGGTAGAGTACTATGCTATTAATTTCATTTATTTAAATATTCTTTGTCAGTGGGTGATAATTGGGGTCATTGTAATGTTGGTAATTTTGCAGAAAATTTATGCATACATAATTGTGTATGTTGTGTGAGTTAAGAAAAAGAATACTTTACTAATATTTTAATAGGGTTTAGAACACTGCTCTGCTATACAGTTGTAAGTGATAGATTTTAAAAATGTTAGAACAATTTTTTTCTATGGTGTATATTGCATTGTGAGTGCTAGTGTGGGGTTACTTGGGACATCAGGTAATCAGTACTGTCTGGTCTCTATCGCTGTATGATCAATGTATGTTCACATGAATCTTAGCAGCAGTTGTTCTGTTTGGGTATGATAGTTTGCCGGTACCTGTGTGTGACTTAAGTTTTTGTATTGTGTGTAGTGAAATTATTGCCGTGAACAAGAAATGAGGTCATACAAACGTAGAATTGGTGCTCGTAAATATGCTGACTACCTTGATGAAAATCTTCGAAAGGCTGTAGATGATGTCAAAGGTGGGAAGTTAACAGTGCGCGAAGCAGCCGTGAAATACGGCATACCAAAAAGCACAGTTAGCCGCAAAGTTCTCGGCCAGCACACAGCAATTTTTGGGCGTCCGACTGTGTTTTCACACAAGGAAGAAAGTACTATCATGCAACATGTATGCACCGTGGCAGACTGGGGGTTTCCCATGGACATGTTTGATTTGCGGATGTTAGCTAAGTTATACCTTGATCAACGTGGTCGCAAAGTGAGCGCTTTCAAGGACAATCTTCCCGGTAATGACTGGGCAAGAAGTTTCCTTCGCCGCCATTCTGGCACACTTACTACTCGTTTGTGCCAGAATATCAAGGTCGCACGCAGCAAGGTTGACTGCAATGCAGTTAGCAAATACTTTCAGAACTTATCAGAAACCCTGAAGGATGTTGACCCAGCCCAAATTGTTAACTACGATGAGACAAATCTTAGTGACGATCCAGGCGCAGTGAAGTTTTTGTTCAAGCGAGGCACACGTTACCCAGAACGAATCATGAATTCAACTAAAACTTGTGTGTCCATCATGTTTGCTGGCACAGCCACAGGAGAGCTACTTGCTCCCTACGTAGTTTACAAGGCTGAAGCAATGTGGGAAACGTGGCGACAGGGAGGACCTGACAACTGCAGGTATAACCGTTCGAAATCAGGATGGTTCGACTCAACTTGCTTTCACGACTGGTTCCAGACTGTGATAATACCATGGGCTCGTCGAAGGGATGGCAGAAAAGTCGTTATAGGCGATAATTTGAGCTCGCACTTTACCTTCGAAGTGCTGCAATCATGTGAAAAATACAGCATTGCCTTCGTGTGTCTGCCACCTAATGCTACACATTTAATGCAGCCATTGGACGTGTCATTCTATGCTCCACTGAAAAGAGCTTGGAGACAAATACTGACGTCATGGAAGAGCACAGATGGAAAAAGTCGTGCCAGTCTTCCCAAAGATCAGTTTCCACCCCTCCTGAAGAAACTGATTGCAAAAATTGAACCCAATGTCAAGACCAATCTTGTATCTGGATTTCGTACCTGTGGCATTGTGCCATGTGACAGTGCACAAGTTCTGAAGAAACTTCCGTCTTCAAACACTTGTACAAGTGCATCTGCAGAAATGAACACTGAAGGTACACCAGTCAAGTCAGGAGTTTCTGCTGCAGTGATGTCAGTGCTACAGAAGATGAGATATGGTGATAAAGATGATGCAGGAACACTCCGAAGACCACGCAGGAAGGTTAATGTTGAGCCAGGAAAAAGCGTAGCGTCCACTGACATTAGCAATACCGGTAATGGTGCAGTGCCATCAACGTCAGCCAAGAGCCAGGTTGCAATCCGCAAGAAAGTTAGGTATGAAGACGATGTTGAACAGACAAGCAGTGACTCTGGCAGTGATATGAACAGCAGCAGTGCTTCCAGTGACAATGAAGACACAGATACCGGTAACAGTACCGGTGCTGGCAATACAAGCAGTAAGCAACAGGAAGAGGCAGACAGCAGTGGCGAGGAACAGAGCAACAGTGAACAACGACAGACAGAAGAGTCAGCTCCAGAGCAGCAGATCAACAAAGGAGCTTGGATCGTAGCAGAGTACCGTCTTAAGAAGTCGATCCGCTGGTATGCAGGACAGGTCACAGACAAATCAGATGATGGGCTTCATGTCAAATTCCTGCGGTGTGAAACCAGTGCTGGTACAGCCCTCAAAAGAACATTTCATTGGCCTTCCATCGAGGACAGTGACGTCATTGAGCAAGAGTGTGTCAAACAGATTCTTAGTGAACCAACAACCGACAGACGTGGTCATGTTAATTTTAGTGACAATTTTATATTTCAGTGCAGTTAGAGCTACGTTAACTGTCGTTGGCAGTACCATACCGGTACCGCCAGTTTTTGGTTTTTGTATTGTCAGGTCATCTAAGCCTTTTGCTGAACTGCTTTTTATTTGTATGTAACCTTAAGAGGTTAATTTCATGACTTCTGGTGCTATGAGCTATGTGAGATAGCTGTTTGTGTTTTGAAGTGTGATGCTTGCCACGTTTTTGTAGATTGTCAGTTTGTTGTACCAAATGACACATCATTGTCTAGTTCTGCCATGTGTCTGCATGTTTTTATTTTACGTATAGTTGATGATTATTTTTTTAAACACTACAGATGTCCCAAGTAGCCCCTGTAGAGGTGTATCATGAGATTCTAATGCATTGCCAGTCATTGTCCCAAGTAGCCCCACCACGGGGCTACTTGGGACAGCCATTAAATTTTAAAAAATACCCCCTCCCCACAAGGAAGAAATTGTAACTTTTGACCTATGTATAGCTTGAAGACATATCGATAATATTACTATAAGTGTTTATTTATTTATTCCCGCATGCCAGTTGTGCAGATAAAATAAACCAAAAAGTGTCCCAAGTAGCCCCGGTTGACGGTATAACTCGCGATGAGGCTCTATGTAGGCACAGACTTCATCCTCCACGAGCAGAGACTGGCATTATATTTTAAACCCTATCAGAATGTGCGGTCTATATTACAAATCTAAATTTTAAAAGAGCACTAAACATTTATATCGGTGGGAGGTTTAGGGAAATTGTTATTCTGAGAAACTGGAACGGTGCAGAGCCGCTCGTTGGCGTATGATACGTTCTGCGGAACAGTCACGTCCAGGGCACTGCTGGTACGGGACCTGTTTTCTTTTATGTGTGCTTCGTGCATTATGTTTCAGTATATAAATTTCTTCACTATTTCATTAGTACTAATAGTACATTGTCATTACAGATGCATCGACGACTACTCAAGGAAAATTATATGGCTGAAAGCTGCATCCAGTAACCACCGGCCTGGAATTATTGCAAAATACTTTGTAGACACTGCTGAACAGATTGGCGGAGTGAGTGAGTGTGAGTGAGTGAGTGAGTGAGTGAGTAGTTTCTTAACGGCACATCAGCACATAAAAGGCTATTTCGTGCCATCAAGGTTATTATGGAATTAAAAACGAATATAAG
>Ga0209783_1000239_pt1 | contig 11785 bp, 6 predicted proteins | sample WorMetfiPIANOSA1_FD_187395 | JGI IMG/M metagenome (GOLD analysis project Ga0209783, IMG submission 187395) | Marine gutless worms symbiont microbial communities from Max Planck institute for Marine Microbiology, Germany - Olavius filocauda... | ecosystem: Host-associated > Annelida > Digestive... | reverse complement strand
CTGAGTCAACTCGGCTAGTGGAAACCGCGCGCCCGTCAACACGGCCCGTGTTGACGGGTAATGGAAACCGGTCACCCGTCAACTCGCGCCGTTAACTCGGGCCGTCAACACGGGTAGTGGAAACCGGGTTTAACGGGCCAAAAGTGTAATTTTAATACTTATGTATTATGTGCGTTTTTAGTTATCCTAGACGTCGGTTATCTAATAAACGAAGATAACTGGAATAAACCGGCGTTTTCGTTTGCCGCACAAAGCATAAGACTGAGGAAAAAAATGTACGGTTCTATACTGCGAACTATGAGCGACGGCGGATGGCTTGCGACCGCGGTTCTGCGAATGATGGACTATTTCGGGGTAAGCGTTTCGGTGAACTCACGCCGGCAAATCGATCGCCCGAAATATGTTTTTGCAACATTAACACCAGTGGCGTAGCTAGGGTAAATGTCACACGGTGCGGCCCGCTCAAGTGTCACCCCACACAACCCCATTCTACCTCCCCTCCCTCCCCTATCCCTTCTGTCCCTCCCCTTTCCTTTTCTCCCTTTCTCCTCCCATCACCTTCGTCCCCTCCCCCTTCTCCCCCTCCCATAGAAGTAGGCCCCATATTGCGTCTAACGGTCTGGGGAGCGCTTAAGCTCCCCCAGCGCCGCCAAACGCTTTCTGGTGCATTTTCAGCTTTTTAACGGGCCAGGCCTCTTGTGACGATTTTATGACTGAAAACAACAACGAAAAACTGGATTCTAAGGTTTCGTAGCTACTAGCCCCAGCTGAAAAAATTGCTAGACGCGGATGATCGCGATACTTCCGCGACTACGTAATAACACGGTTTTTGTCGTTTAAATGACAAGCACGATGTGAAGCGACAAAAGTAGATAGGTAATACATTCAATTTCAGGTTTCTGACTGGCATGTAAGGCGATCCTCAAGACCTCGAGATCCCCATAGGCCTATTTCCTGTACCGTACTGCTAGTTGTCTATCTTTCCTTCCCGACTTATAAAACACCTAATAATTTCCCTTATACTATAGAGACCGGTACAAGGTCCCCTTAAATACACATCCGCATTTTATTTAAAGGTAAGTTTTCGGTGAATTATAATTTTTGCTGTGACACGTTTTTACACGCGTCAGCTATGCTGAATCACGTCTTAGCTATAGGCTGGACGTCCGTCTGTCCGTCCGTCTGTCTGCACTCTGTCTGTCACACGCTGGTATTGTATCAAAACGGCTGAACATATTGTCATGCTTTCTTCACCACACCATAGTCCATTCATTCTAGTTTTGTGTATATCAAGATCTTCACGAAATTCCTGCGAGTGCGGGGTCGCTAAACAGAGGTGGGGTATGATAATGTCGCAATTTTCGACCAATAACTTGCTATATCTCAGAAACGGTTGAAGATAGATGGGTATATGCTGCGAAGCATTTGACCAGCATTGAATCCTCTTTCGATCCATGTAACATTTACTGCGATTGTCCCAGGGGCGTACCCAGGGGAGGCCAACATGTGCAAAAATGTGCTAAAATGGCGAATTTTTAAATTTGCGGGTTGACTTACTGGGAAACGGTTGAAGATAGATGGGTAAATGCTCCGATGCTTTTGACAAGCATTGAATCCTCTTTCGATCCATGTAACATTTACCGCGATAGTCCCAGCGGCGTACCCAGAGGAGGCCAAAATGTGCCTTAGACTCTCTTGACGTAGCCAAATGCCTGCACCCGCAAATCGGCTGATGGCAACGACATACCGGCGTGACTATCGTGAGATAGCCAAATGATGTGCCTTAGGCAGATTGCAGAAACTGACGCACGTTCCGTTGGCGATAGCCATCCTTCTTGTTCTTTAATCACACTCACTAACTGTGCGAGAGTGTTGTAAGGACGACAAATGCCTATGGAAAAAACCTATTTGACCCCTCGCCAGGCTAAAACGCCTTATTCGATCGTCCCAAAAATTTGCATCGGTGATTACGTCCCGGATATCTCCCAGTGTAAAATTTTGTCCAGATCGGACCAGGGTTTTATCCACAAATGGGTGAACTATCATCCTCAGGCACGAAAATGTGTTCGTTTTTTTGTTTTTATCACCTTTCGCCTACAGTCCATGCCCCCAATACGTCAAAAGACGCGGTCCCATGCAAGGATCTGTCTGCATTTTTGGGGTTTTGGAAATAAAAATAATATTTAGACCCCCATTTTCGCGAAAACCCGTTATTTTTGGGACCGGTTTTGGCGGGACAGAAATTTTTTGGCCGAAAATCGCTTAACGATAGGGATGCTAACGTATAAATAAATTGCCTTTAGGCCTAATCGTCATCGCAGCTCCATAAAAAGTTATATAGTGAATAGGCAAAGGGGGTCGGGGATTACAAATATGTGTTTATTTCGGACCCCTTACTTACTGTTCACGTGATTCAGCGCATGCGCAGTGCCAAAAACCGTTTAATAATGGGGATACTCAAGTATAAACTGCCCTTAACCCTCATTGTAGCCCGATAATAGTTGCATAGTGACTATACAAAGTGGAGTCAGCGATTCCAAATATGTGGTTTCCAGAGACCCTCTACTTATAGATCGCGTGATACGGCGCATGCGCAGTGCAAATTTTACTATCAAAATGGCATGTGCACTAGATTACTTAGGCCTATGCCATTTGCTGGTCATAGGCCTATACGATCAACCTATAGAGCCTATAGAGGCACGAAATTTGGTGGGTAGGATGTAAAGATGGAATTCTACAAAAAACATTTTTGTTCAAAAGGGGGCGTCTTCAGGGCCATGTGACATACTCTTTAAATTTTGGGACCCCTAGGCTCCGTAACTTTTGAATGGCTAAAGCTATAGACACCTCGTTTTTTCTCTTTATTAGATAAGCCACGGCGAGTACTATACAACAGAATATGAATGACCCCAAAGGGGGCGTGACCGTAGTCACGTGACCTGTTTTTTTATAATTTGGGGACTCCCTTCATAATTTTTGAACGGTTGAAAGTAGATATATCATTTTTATATGATAGATCGGTCCTAGCAAGTACTCTAGGCTATACAACGGACGATGAATTACCCCAAAGGCGATTGTCAGGATCATGTGACCTACATTTTTATATTTTATCCCACCTAATCTCGGGAACATGTGAAGATACACACTTCGAATTTTTCACATAGGTTGGTTACTACAAAAAGGATAATGAACAAATATCGTAAAAGTTGATATTATAGGCCTACTTAATTAGCTTATGACAATTATAAAGTGTAATATAACAATACAGCAAATATAAATGGAAAAACTTATAAGTTTAAAACGATATGTAAGGACGACCCTGTTTAACCCACACAACTGAAATAGCAAAAATAAAAGGTGGTAGCCTATTACTCAGCATCACATTGACATTTAGGCGATGTGAAGCTGGGTAATACCACCTTTTTGATTTTTGCTGTTTTAGTTGTGTGAGTTAACCGGGGTCGTCCCATACACACCGTTTTAAACTGATAAGTTTTTTTTCATTTTTTTGAAGGTAATAGGGCCTAAATAATGCGTATTGTTACTGAACAAGTTAACTAAACTTAACGTTACTATTTACTCACGCCGACGACAGTCGCGTGAGTAAGGCATTTAGCGGCATCTGTGTGTAATTCTGTGATCCTGTCTGTCTGTCCGCACGTAAAACCATAACGGTTAAAACTTGGCACATATCGTACAAGTGATTTGCGTAATCGTGGTCATCTTTTCCAGTTGCCTGAATATACTACTGACTTGCATAAGAAATCTTTTATCATTCGGACACTATATAAATATGTTTAATAGCTCGTCCTGCGATGTTTTTGTTTGTGTGTGTTTTTTTAGATGTTATTTTTTAGTTTTTTAGGCTTACTATTATTGTATCTCATGTTTTTATTACTGTATCTCTGTGTGATGTGCGTTTGTCGCATCTCAATAAAGATTACTTACTTACTTACTTAATAGTCCATCACAATACCTCACCCACCAATTGGGGTGTGTGTGACTAAGGGAGGAGAGAGAGGAATTGAGAGACCTTGTGCCAGTTATTTATAGACTGCATGGCATGAGTCACTGTTTCTCTTTGAGTGTCCTAATCCCAGTGTGCAAGCCGACGTACTGCCCACCACTCAGCACACCTCGCGCTGTTGCCTAGGCCAATTAAAGTTTAGCAGCGCGTGTGGACAGGATGTCACAGGCAGCACGCCAGCACACAGCTGTGCACCCAATCTGTTATCAGAATAATTCGCCAGTCGACTAATTAATGAGCGTCTCTGAACTCACTATTAGCCAGCGGTCACAGATTATATAGTACACCGCTGAACCCTCTTGCCTGCCTGAGAAGTTACTCTCAAAGCATGCACGCTAAGCAGCGTGAGACAATTTTTCCGGCGTGACTGGGAGTTGAACCCCAGCCCTTCCTTTGGTCATACGCCGCGTGCACTGGCGAGCGTATTAGTCCAAAGAGCCACCAGGGCTGGGTTACCCACCAATTGATATTAGGTCAAAAGATCAAAGGTCAAGGTCACAGTGTCAGAGGTGTCCCAAAGTGCAAAAAACATATTAAAAGCGATAGAACCAAAACGGCTGAAACTACAGTCACCATACTTGTCACATAGATAGTCCATCATGAGTCTTCACTGCCCATTTAGTATTAGATCAGTAGGTTAAAGGTCAAAGTCACAAAGCAAAGTGCAAAAACATATTGAAGGCGATTGAGTGACCGGCGTGAGTTATGCACTCTATCGAGTGCCAAAGCTCTAGTTTAAACAGTCTTGTAATAATGTCAGTTCTGACACAGTATTACCAGCAATAGCTTGACACAATCACTGTTTTCTAATTTAATTTTGCGTGCGTCAGTCATACTGCGCACGTTATTGATATAGGCTGACGTCTATCTGCCTGTCTGTCTGTCCGTCTGTCATACGCTGGTATTGTGTTGAAACGGCTTAACTTATCGTCAAACTGTCTTCACTGCCTGGTAGCCCCATGATTCTAGTTTTTCTGAGGACCAAACTTTAAACGGGATTCCAATGGGAACACCCCAACGGGGGCATTAAATGCAAGGGGGTAGGAAAAAGTTGCAATTTCCAACCAATATCTCGCTGTATAGCTCGTAAACGGTTGAAGATAGATGGGTATATGCTGCGACGCGTTTGACAAGCATTGAATCCTCTTTTCATCGTGACATTTACCGCGATTGTCCCAGGGGCGTACCCAGGGGAGGCCAAAATGTGCCTTAGGCTGATTGCAGAAACTGACGCACGTTCCGTTGGCGATAGCCATCCTTGTTGTTTTTACAAAGTATTTGCACTAATGGCGATACCGTGCTTAGCAGACAGACAGTTCATATAGGGCTATCTAAACTATTATCAACGTTTCTTGCGATTTTTAGCTTAAAAGTCTAAAGGACGGTGTGAGCCGACAAAAGTAGTAGATTCTATAGATAATATATTCAGATCTGCGACGATCTTCATCGTATCTGACTCAGATACGACAAAGTTCGTCGCAGAATGAATGCAGGGATTAAAGCACGAGACTTAGCATTTAAGACGTTCCTTAAGTCGTGGCTAAACAATTTATTAGGGCGCCATAACTGTGGGGCCACCATCTGGAAACAGGTTGAGAATGCCGGTGAGGGAGTGAAGTGTTTGTACGGTAGCGCTTTGCGTATACGATGCTTGTAGTGGACTATTGCTTATCTGCTGAGCGTGGCCATGTCGACTGACGATGACTCTTGTAAGTCGCTGATCAAGGCCGTCAAAATCGTCTTCGATGATTGCGGCGTACAGTACCACCAGCCAATCAACGAACATTACGTCTCCGTGGAGGACTACAATAACCACGCCGATGAAGTCTGGAACGATATACAAGGCAAGGCGAGAAGTAAGTTTCTCGTTTGGACTGTGATATAAGATTGCGATGCGGCAGGGGCGTCAACGGCGGGGGGATGGGGGATGCATCCCAACATTTTGGCAGGGGGGATGCAATGCCTCTCATCCCCCTTGCTGCGACGAACTTGTGTCAATCATCACAATGTCACATTCAACTGAGTGTGGACTGTCATTCTTCCTGTATGAATGGTGACATCTGGCGGTGACATATAGCACTTCACACCACTGCCTTGAGGATCGACTGCTGAAACTAGCAAATACAATTTGTTATTTAAATGGACCCAGAGCTTTAATAGTGCCAATCGAAAAGTCGTTGGCGGCTCAATTCCACAGTTGATTGATACGATACCTCTTTTATTATTATGATCGCAAGAAGCGTTCTTTTCAGTCTAAAATGCACCAGAAACCGTCTGGCGAATGGGCTCAGCCCGGACCCGCTGGGGAGCTTAAGCGCTCCCCCAGACCACCTAGCCGCATTAGGGGGTTGGGCCCCCAGGAAGGGAGGAGAAGGGAGGGAATGGGAAGGGAGGGGAGGGGAAGGGAGAGAATGAAGGGGAAATGGGGAGGGGAGGGGAAGGAAAGGAAGGAAGAGTTCATCCCCCAATGATCACTAGCCGTTGACGCCACTGCGATGCGGTAACCTGTGGAACAAGTAGCCTACGCTATAAATGTATGATATAGCCTACTCTATACTGTCAAATACAGTTTTAGCACATATCAGATGAAATAGCCTTGTACGGTGTAGTGACTGACGAACGTACTATTTGAATGAAATGTTCTGTCAGCTCCAGTGATCTTTGGGACTTTTGACACAAAAACAGAATCAATGAATGTGGTTGTCACTTGACCGTTGGGCCAGTTTGAGCCCATAGCTCTTTCAATCCCTTGGCAACTTGTGCGTATAGGATAACCCAGCCGGATGCTCCAGAGTACAGGGGCTTTATACATCTGAGATAAGTAAAAACTGTTTAGGCCTCCTATATGCATCACGTTTAGGCCTAATCATTTTCAGAAGCAGTATCTAATTGGCTACATTTTCTTTCTGTCGTTTCTTTTTTATTAAGTAATTTTTGTTTTTAATTTTTTTTTGCTACGAGGAACAATCAACTATACATCTTGGGACTGATCTGATCTGATCTGGATCCAGGATCAATTTTTCCACTCATCCAGCATTGAGAGATAGGCGCTTTTAGACATTAAATATGATTAACTTAAAATGTTATAGATGAATGTAACGGGGTATCATGTATATGTTAGGCAGTGGGATCCCCTGTCTAACTTCAGAACGGGTAAAGTATGGTACTTCAAATTTTGTATGCAGACTGACCATGCAATTGGCAAGTAACATCGATAGGATGATAAATTACGTACCCCAAATTGGGTCGTGGTCAGGATCATGTGACCATCATTTATTTATATTTCGGGAGCCGTTGCCTAATTTGGATTCGGTGAAACGAAGCACTTCAAATTTCCTACACAGATTGGATAAGCCACCACAAAAAGGGCATGTTCAGAATTTTTAATACCATGGTCTACCGGCCCAAAGGGGGCGAGAACCGCGTGTCGCGTGATACAAGTGTTTCAGTTTTTCCACGATCATGTTTTAAATTTTTAATTTTGGGGCTTCAGTGGAAGTATACGCTCTAACGAGTGCCCAGTTAGTTAACTTTTGAAATGACTTCCGGTATAGGCTACGTCGGTAATCTGTGTCATCGCATATCGATTGCAGTAGTGGTACTGTGTGGTCCCGATGGATTTATCTACGATTTCATGAAGAACGCGTCGTCACCTGAGCGGGATATGATTGACGGAGCGAACGGCGAATACATGTACCTGTCAATTCAAACCGTATATTCCAATGTGTTGCATCCGTGGTATATACGAGACGGCGATGAACCGTCTGCTGCTACGCTGAAAGCCTATCGAAATCTGTTACAGGTGAATGAAAAAGTCGCGTCAATAATTGCGATATTGTAACGTAGGCCTACGTTTTATGATGATCATTTCCAATTCACGTTCATGTGACTTGAGTTGACTTGAGTCATGATGACAGCACCATAAACATTGTCCCATGTATTATTATTACTATTATTATTATTATTATTATTATTATTATTGGTTGGCGGTGTAGCTCAGTGTACGTCGGTCTCTGACCGGCGAACTTTCCCTGGACTGCTCCAGAGTCCAGACCTGCAGCTGATGGGTAACCATTTATATGGGTAAATCGTTCGCTGTAGGTCATCTAACTAGGCCAACTCAGCCTTTCATCCTCTCGGGGTCGATAAATGAGTAGTAAGCTGCTATCACTACTGGTGGCGCCCTCTGGTGAATGCCTACGGGTAAAGGCAGGTGTGGTATCACTGTGTTTACAGTGTAAAAGCTGGGTGATCTACATCACCCAGCTTCAGCGGTGAGTTCCTTACTATGGGGCGCTATCTTTTTCATGTGAGGTGCTCAGTATTTAAATTGTCGGTGATTGGGGTTGAGCATTTTTGTTCTCGGTCCTACATACTTTTCATCGTATACACCACCCACTTTCGTTAACTTCCACAGAAAATCTTCCAGATGGGAAAGCATCTTCCCCTTCCGCCTTGCCCCTTTCCCTGCGTTTCCCTTTCTTCCCATCCTTCCCCTCCCCAGTTACGGGTCTGGGGAGCCCGGTCTCTGATGCATTTTCAGCTGAAAACAATGCATCTGGTGACCGGTGTCGTATTGCTAACAAGAGACAGCTGATTATTTATTTGACAAAAAGTACTGTACTTTGTATAGCAATATATTTCTATTTTTCAAAATGGCAAAATACCGATTCCTACATTTAGAAACACATATGCAAGGATTCTTGGCACAATCGTACAGTAACTTCATTCAGCGAATTCTCTACGCCTATTTAGATTCGTATTGACATTATAATAGTTAACTTCAGTTTGTGTACTGCGTTACATCCCTCGCCTAATTTGTATTTTATTTCATTTGTATGTATTGTTTAATCTACTTTTATGTATATTAGGCCTACTTCGTCTTTGTATTTTGCTGCGTTTTGACTTTTGCCAGCATCTAATAAATCACGTGATGATGATGATGATGATGATGATGATATCATACGTTTGGTCTAACTGTAATCCTTGTCTGCAACAAACGGCGGGAGCGTCAAATTTTATGGACTGTGTATCTAAAATTAGTCAGCAACAGGGGCATCTATCGCTTCATGGAGCAAATTCCCCCTTCCTCTAGCTCTAACATGTCCCTTTTCTCTCTTTCTCTCTCCTTCCTCCATTCCTCCTTTCCCCTTTTCCTCCCCCTTTCCCCTCCCATTTACCCTTTCCCTTCTTTTCTCCTTTCCTTCCCTTTTCACCAAATCCAACTAAAAGGTCTGGGGAGCTCTGTAACTGTGACCTATCCCGATATTTTACCCAGTGGCCAAGTTCTATCTGTGTGTGTGTTGTCTTCTGGCTTATTGTAATGTTGGCGCACGCCTGTCTGTTGTCCGTCTGCAGATCATGGTGAAATTCCCAGCGGACACGACGAAAATCAACGAAGTTCTGAGTAAAGTTCGCAATCAGCCAGCGTCCTACGACCCCGGCACAGACCTTGAAGTATGAGAGATACAGCAAACTGTTTATCCATAGCCAGAGGCCCGAGAAGTATTTTTAACTTGGGTCGAATCAGCATCATAGACATCGGTCTGCTCTGAATATTGGGGGTTAAGATTACAGAGGAGCGCCTAGAGATGGGAGCGAGTCAAGGGCGGAACTCCGTTAGGGGGTCTGTGTATACTCTGGGGACTTCGTCTCCCAGAAGTCGAAAAGAGTATTAGAAGTGTGCAGTAAATTTCTAGTGGTTTTTGGCATACATAGTGTGAAACCAATAACTTGCTATATCTCAGAAACGGATGAAGATAGATGGGTATATGCAGCGAGGCGTTTTACAAGCATTGAATCCTCTTTACAACCGTGTGACATTTATCGCGATTGTCCCAGAGGCGTACCCAGGGAGGCCAAAATGTGCTAAAATTGCGAACTTTTGAACTTACGAGTTGAATTACTGGGAAACGGTTGATGATAGATGGGTACATGCTGCTATGCATTTGACAAGCATTGCGTCCTCTTTCCATCCATGTAACATACCGCGATTGTCCCAGAGGCGTACCCAGGGGAGGCCAAAATGTGCCTTAGACTCTCTTGACTTAGCCAAATGCTTCCACCCGCAAAACGGGTGAGGCAACGACATACCGGCGTGACTCTTGTGAGGTAGCCAAATTTTGCCTTAGGCTGACTGCAGAATCTGACGCACGTTCCGTTCAAGTCCGTTGGCGATAGTCAACAGTCCTTGTGAGTGAATACACCTCTGTTTAACGGCCCCACATGGGCCAGGGGGTGACCCCATCGGAATTTGGCGAAGATCTTGATGCACACAAAACTAGAATGAATGGGCTATCGTGTGGTGAAGACAGCATGACAATACGTTCAGCCGTTTTGATACAATACCAGCGTGTGACAGACGGACATACAGAATTGATATAGCTAAGACGTGCTGCAGCATAGCTGCTGACGCACGTAAAAACAAGAGTGCGCGCCGCTGCAACAAAGGCCGGCAGCCTATGAAGCCAGAGCGTGCCACGCCCACCCGGAGACGAGTTTGCTGTATGTCTCTTAACGAAATTCATAAATTTGTAAGGGATAAAGTTAGAAATTTAAAATTTGGTACACGGTTAGACCTTGGCTAGTCTCTTCTGATGGATGACAAAAATCCCTAAAGGGGGCGTGGTGGAGGTCCATGGGCCGAATTTTCGAATTTTGGGAACCCTCCATGATTTTTAAATGGGTAAAGCTGGAAACTTCTAATTTGGTGCACAGATAGACCTTAGCATGTCCCATGTCATGGATGCCAAAATACCCCCAAAAGGGCGTGGTGGGGTCTACGGGCCGAATTTTTTTTAAATTTTTGGTGCCCCGCCATAAATGTGAAGATAGTGAAGTTAGAAACTTCAAATGTAGCACACTGATAGATCTTAGCATGTCCTAGCTCACGGATGACAAAATATCCCCCAAAGTGGGGTCATGGAAGTGTGGGGGCAACATTTTGAATTTTGGGAACCCATGCATAAAATTTAAACGGATAAAGCTAGAGACTTCAAATTTGGTATACGGATAGATCTTGGCATGTCCCAGCTCACAAATAACAAAATACCCCAAAAATCGGGTCATGGGGCCTGGGGTCGAAATATTGAATTTTAGGACCCCTCCCTAAATTTGGAATGGGTAAAGCTACAGACTTCAAATTTAGTATACGGATCGATCTCGGTATGTCCCAGCTCACGGATAACAAAAATACCCCCAAACTGGGGTCATTGGGTTCTGGGGGCCAAAACTTTGAATTTTTGGGACCCTACCTAAATTTAGAAATTTAGAGACTTCAACTTTGGTACATGGATAGAACTTGGCATGTCCCAGCTCATGAATGACAAAATACCCCCAAAATTGGGTTATGGGGGCCTGGGCAAAAATTTTGAATTTTGGGACCCTCCATAAATTTGGAACGGGTAAGGCTAGAGATTTCAAATTTGGTATACGGATAGAATATGGCATGTCCCATCTCATGGATGACAAAATACCCCTAAATTGGGGTCATGGGGTGTTGGGCCGAAATTTTGAATTTTGGGACCCCTCCCTAAATTTGGAACGGGTAAAGCTAGACATTTTAAATTTGGTATACGGATAGATCTTGATATTTCCATCTTATAAATGACGAAATACCCCAGAAAAGGTGTGGCGGGGATCTTAAATTTTGGGACCTCATCCCTAATTTTGTAAAGGGTAAAGCTAAAAACATCAAATTTTGTACACAGAGACAGACCCCACCACACCCCCTGTGGGGTGATTTGTCATTCGTAAGAT
>Ga0209783_1000237_pt1 | contig 11802 bp, 6 predicted proteins | sample WorMetfiPIANOSA1_FD_187395 | JGI IMG/M metagenome (GOLD analysis project Ga0209783, IMG submission 187395) | Marine gutless worms symbiont microbial communities from Max Planck institute for Marine Microbiology, Germany - Olavius filocauda... | ecosystem: Host-associated > Annelida > Digestive... | reverse complement strand
AAAAAACGCTGCAAACCGCATCTAAATCGGCCTACAAACACCGACGCAATCTCTTGTTGAAATACTGCAACTAAGTCAGCGGCACTGTTAATCTGCTGAGCGTGATTTACATACAAACTCTTTTTTTTTGGATTCGATCAGTAGTGTAGCCGCTAGGGGTCATCAAAAATTTGGCTGAAAATGCCCCCATTGAGGTAAATTGTTTATAGTTTTTCATTTATCGAGATAAATCAGCCAAATTTGGCAGATGTATGTAGACTGACGATGCGCATAAACTCTGTAAATTATGTAAGAATCGTGCAGGGGCAATTATGTTGGTAAAATTGGGCAATTATATTAGTAAAATTCCAATTTTTTAAAGTTTTTGGGCCGTAAACCCACACCCTGTAGGTCTGCTCCTTCCTGCCAAATTTCACCTTGATTGGTGCAATGTGTCGCCCTTGCGGGGCGAAAAACCCCAAAATCGGCCCGTGAATAAAAACAATACCGGCAGAGCTGCCCTTCAAGCAGATCCTTCTGGTAATGAAATTAGAAGGACATTCATTAGATTGCATACCTTACAAAACCCAAAAATTAAAAAAAAATCTATCCAGAGTCTATGATCAAATAGATCTGGGATGTCAAAATGCCTTATACCACAATTTTCAAAAATGAAAAAAGATCCTGGATCTAGATCAGCCTAGAATGTGATTAACTGTTGCTTGTCCCAATGCCTACAGACCAAAAAATTTTGTAAACATTCATCCACAACTTTTTGAGTAATCATGTTTAATGTCTAAAAACTCTTTCAATGTTGGAAAACTGGAAAAACTGATCCTGGATGCCGATCCAGATCCGTCCCAAAATCTCAACAATTCGTGTCTGAGTCTCTATCAAGTTTCACAAAAATCAGTTCCCAACATTCCGAGTAATCGTGTTAACAGACAAAACAAACCAACAACAGTGAAAACATTACCTCTTTGATCGGAGGTAATTACAATAGATATGAATCAAACTTAGCAATCCAGTCTAGAGAGTGCTATCATATTAGCTGATCGACTGAATTCTTATTACTACTATGTCTAGAAGATGCAATGATTTGAAACAAAAGAATTCACATTGATAAAAGGTCGATCAATTCACTAAATTTCACATCAATTCTCACACTGAACTACAGCGCATCGTTGCTCTTTGACCAGTACGAAATTACACTGCTTGGTGACAGAAGCACATGTGCGTGTGTGTGTGTGAACAACTTGCCAGAGTCATTACATGAAAGTGCGATTGCCAGCAGATGAACCCGCGACCTCTGGATCGCGAGTCTGATTCCCTAACTATTACACATTACGTTATAAATACAAATAAACAACACACAGCAACATCCACACAAACAATTTCACACGGTGAAATATATTAGTCATTTGCCACAGTCAATGAGTACAGACACATAAATTAACGTCGCTGATGATCGGTTTATGTCGCTAATGATAAAACACGAATGAGACTCGTCCTCTGATATGTGACACTGTTGGCGCTTTGTCTGCTGCTGACCACAAAGCTTTTGCTGACACTTGTCGACGGTTGTGACGACACTGTCACAGAATGATGACTGTCAGTGTCGCCTTGCGGCTTGCTGAGTAGACGATCGACAGCATTCAGCTGCTGCAACTCCTGACATCACAGAACACTTTCTGCCATCAGTAACCATCAGTAACCATCACTCGACCACCCTCATCCTCCTCTCTTAAAATCACAGATTGCTCTTTCCGATATGCATCACCCTGTCTTTGAATAAACTTCCTGCTTCATTCCGTCAGCCACATCCTGACCATTCTCCTTCCTACTCTCCTCATTCCACTAATCTAGGCCTACCTGCTCCATCACTACCACTGTCACCATCCATCACTCCCACTCTCTTCCACTCAAGGCACATCTTTTCCAGAAGTCCTTCCCACCACAGATCCTCTCCCACCCACTGGACTGCCCACTGGACATTGACCGGACTGCCTTCACGGATTCTGTACTATTCAACAGTTTTTCGTTTTTCCATTATCTCTTTTTGTTTTCGCGTGTGTAAGAATAAACTGACTGTATAGTCAGTTTTTGATCACACGTTAACAAAACCGAGTTTGATTGATTTGCTTGATTACGACGGATATAATACAATACACCATCAGTAACGACAAAGCATGTACGATTACCATTCAGCAACATCAACAGCAATCTCGTTATTCCAGGACCGCCCTGATGAACCCGGAAGTTTGATGTTTGTCTGTTAACAAGACTACTCAAAAATTGGTGGACTGAATTTCATAAAAATTTACGGAAGAAAGCAATCCGTAACTCAATAACTAGTTTAAGGCGACTTCATCAATACAGCTTCAACAAGTGATGCTGCTGTCAGCTTACGTACAACCCAGATCACTAATGCTGTGACTGTTCACAAAAAAATAAAGGTAAGGTAACGTAAATTGCATGCTCTACTGGAGAGTGTAGGCTGGGTAAAATCTCCCTACTCTAGGACCGTAAGTGGCTATACCACTGAGTTTGTGATGCCAGACCTAGTTACCTTCCCACTTCCCAGCCACAGAGCATGAGTCGGAGGCACATGTGTGTGAACAACTCGCCCAGGGTCGTTACATGAAAGTGACTACAATAAAAGTACAAAGTAAATGGCAGCAAGAACTCACGTGCTTGAGTACTGGCTGAGCTGCCATTGTTCTCAGAGCCCTCAACGCACCTTCTTGCACAACAGACTGAGTATCGTCACATGCAACATCCAGCAGACTACAACACAATCGCATCAATCAAATGTAAAATATCCCACATGCGAGCAAAAAAACCTACGTGAAGTCAGTTTAGTCTGTTGCACGATTTAGAAACTAAAAGGATGATAAAAAAGAAATAAAATTGAAAAACCACTGAGCAGTCCAGAATCCACAATCAAACTTTCTACATTTCCACATGAGAAATCAGTTTTTTTGTGTGATAATATTGTCATAAAATTGGTAATATACCGTAAATGGTATAAAAATGGACACGTGGAATGGAAGACAACAAATTTCCGTAACAAGCACTAACATAAATTCCCGGTAATAGAAAGTACGGAAGACAAAGGAAACTGAGGAGCAGTACAGCAATATGGACGAGTTGACAGTCAGAGGTAACATGAAATAAGTTAAGAAAAGTTACAGAGGTTTGTGCAGTGTGGAACAACTGTGTTGGCCAATGTGCAGAAATATGTGAATGGACTAATAAGTCTTAGCTGCTGCTGTTTAACAAACAGCAGGGACCTACATAATTCATAGGAGAAAACATGATATTTCACAAATGGTTTTTGAAAATACATTGTATGTCCAAATTCATGGAACATTCATCATTCATAAACAGAGTTTGAGAAATTCATGGAAATTTCACAGACCCTATTTTAGTGTTATATGGATGAAAAAAAATAATTTGTTAGCAATAAAATGCTTTCTAATTCTAATATGCAGCATTTTACAGCATATTTGTCAACAGTTATCAGTTTATGAACAATATCTCAATGACCTACATGGTCACGCATTCACAGCTTGAACTATGGCATGCAGTGAATGACGAAATCTGCATTGAAATGTACGATAAAATTTGAAAATCATCACTCGCACAATATTAACACAAGGACTATGCCGTTCTGCAGCCAGTGTCGAAATAAACACTTTAAATATACCTCGGTATAGCTTTCAACTGGATCAAATCTTTGCACAGCTCCGTAGAACCGATTGTGAAATTTCCAACAGCAACTAGAAACATAAACAGATGAGGTTCTAGTTAATTCAAAAACCGAATATTATCCCAAGATGACAACTTCTACACTTCACTGCAAGATGATCCAAAGAAGGACAACGAAAGATACAATATTAATGTGCTAGATACAAAAGTATGCCTTATAACACCTAGGCTTGTCCACAAATCAATATCTGTAAAATTTTCAACCAAGCAAGTTTTTTAATCAACTAACTTTATGTTTGATAAAAAACTCATCTATCACTGTGAAATAAATCAAAACAGATGACAGACTATTTAGAAAGTAAAATATACTTTAATTTTAATTTAATTGATCTAAATGTTTAAGAAAATATTTCATAGACAGACAGAACCTGCAGCATTTGCGCGGATCTTTGCAAGTGGATCATTCAGCAGTCGAAGAAGCAACGGTATTGATGGCCGCATCTGTACGTATAACTCCGGGCCGTGATACGCAGCATTGCCAACTGCATAGCTAGCACACTGCCAACAGCAAACACCCAATAAATTCACAAACATATAAAGAAACTTGCACATAAACCACAAACGGGTTCGTTCTTCGATAATACACCGTGAACCATAAAAACGTGCCACTTTGTTTTTGATTATAACTCTGGATTTTCTTGGTCGATTTTTAAACTTTTTGTACCAGCTGAAACGGGAAGGAATACTCTACAAAAAGTTAGTAAAATTTACCACTTCACCCTAACTGTGTCTGCACACTACCTAGTAAAACTAAAACCACGTATAAACAGCACATTTTGAAGTCAGTCATCACAGTGCGTTCGATCGAACCAGTTATTCACAACTTTGGAAGAAAGTCGTCCAATGTTTGTATTTGCCATTTTTTGGTAGGAACTTCTTTCAAGCCATCAAATAACTAAACTGTACAGTATTTCTTCCTGTTTCTACGGGTAGAAAAATTATAAAAATCGAGCAAGTAACGCCGGAGTTATAATCGAAAACAGAGTGACACTTTTTTATGGTTCACAGTGTATTTTTCACAACAAAAGGTAAAGGTAGTCCTGTACTAAATACAGGCATTAGGGCCAGAGCTGATCCCGGTCTCTAAGCAGTCAGCCTGCACGAGACAGTCACAAACCCAGTGATACGATACGCTGCCACTGCTTTCTGTCAGGCCCACAGTTATCATACCAACACAGCTTCACTGCCCTCTGGCCAGTACAAGATTACAGTGCGGGGTGACAAAGGCACATGTGTGTGAACAACTTGCCCAAAGTCGACCTCTTGATCTGATTCCAACAACCTAACTGTTACACCATCAAGAAACATATGTACACATGCATTTAAAATATCCCACAACAACTGAACGAAAGTACCGTACATGTGATGGCAGAAGAACAACAGAAAAAAGAATCTACCTGCCACACACATAAAACATGGATTTGCAGTATTTTCTTCTACACAGAATACCTCGAATTGGTACTGTGTTGTAACAAATACCTACTATCAACCCGTAACTAATAAGTCACAGTAATTTCTCCAGAATAAAATGCCTGTTCACAGAAACTGAAAAGCTACCTTTCGTACATCAGGATCGTCGTCATTGAGACAATGTATAATAATGGACAAGAGCTGACGTCTACAAGGACACATACATCGTCACCAATGGATGTCAACAGCTGACAACGTCAAAATGTGCCAATATCTAAACTAACTCACACATCTCAATTTTACGGCTAAATTCTAAAATGTGAAATTCGTCGTTTTAATTATTAAAACTGTTAATTAAGTTTCTGTGGCTGCTTGGCTTAGTGGTAACGCGTTGGTCTTGATCAACATAAGTTGCTCTACGCTAGGGCCGGTTAGTACTGGGATGGGTGACCGTTCGCGGGTATACCATCTTGGTATTTAACCAAAGCCAACCAGGCCTACTCAGCCTGGCCATCCCTCTGTGAGTAGGCACAATGAGTACTGGTGGTGTTCTAGGTCACCGCTAGGGAAGAAACGGCAAGTTCTGCGTAACAGTGTCCCTGTACCAGGACTGCTGGTATACTGGCATAGTTGGTTAAAGGCGTTGGTTGCTATGGGGCCAGGCCATTTGGCTAACATGTGTCGTATTGTAGCTTAATTGGGTTACCCTCGCCGGCTTAAAGGCCTAAGATTGGAGATGAGCTCCCGCGCAATGGACCTGGTCCAGGCGCACATTCTTACATTCTTCTACTAAACTTTAGTTAGCACTTGACTCACACATAACAATCTTGTGTGGTAATAATCCAGTTACACAATATTTACACTACATCCTGAATAACGCAGCCAAGTAGCTTGATCATGTTGTGCTCACCTTTCAACCAACACCGAGTGGAAGTCGACGGACTGTTTCAACATGTTTCCCAACAGGCTACATGCACGAGACCTCACAGTAGCATCACTGTGTGTCAGAACGGACTCTAACAACTGATAATCTTCTGCAATTCACGCAAACACCACTTAACAACTAGCAGGTCACAGTCGTTTAGTTCCAGGATCGAATCCCACCATGTGTTCTGAGCAAAAATCACTGTGACATAGAGTCTTGGGCAGGGGCTGAACATCTTTACTGAAGTGACTAGGTCGACTCAGCCCACTCCCTTCCATGAGATGGTAAAATGAATATCAGCTTTTTGGCTGAGTAATGCTAAATGGCGACGGTGAGAATGGACGATGGCAGTCTACAGGTGGACTCACAGTCTAAGTCGGATGGCTTGGTCTGAGAATCAACAGCCACTAAGCACTATTGTGCATTCATCAAATAAACCGGAAGAACTCTCTCAATGACACTGTGACAATGACTGCGTCACACATATTGTCTTGAGTTATTAGTTTTAGTATATTAATCATTTACATTAATAATGATCCATAAACAACTGTTCGTACAAGTATTGCTAGATTTACACTAACAGTCGACAGTTACATGCTAAACATGCCAATGCTCTGATACTCACTCTGAGGTCCTTCAAAGATTCGACTCAGCAGTGGAATGTGCTCTTCTGAACTTCGTGCCAGGTGACTGCAGACTGTGAGAATCTCACGAGCAACTGACACGTCAATACCTCGGCTGCACGCCATGCATGACGCCAGGAACTGCACCGCCTGGACAACATACATAGCACCATAAAGACTAAACTCCACTTCAACACACAAGTGTGAGCTGCCTGGACAACATACATCACAACTATCACAATAAAGACTGAACTCCACTTCAATAAAAGAGTGCAAGCTGCCTTGACAACAAGCAAAATGAGTTGAGTTGAGTTAGTAGAGTTTAACGTCCCACTCGACACCAAGCAAAATGAAGACTGAACTCCACTTCAATACGTGAATGTAAGCTGCCTGGACAACACTGATTACAACTGGCAAATACAGAACTCCATTGCACAAGATTTGATACAAATATGTTGAATTCAAACTCCACTGCTGCAGACACAATGTACAGATGCTGTGAATGTGCCTTTGTTACCTGTTCAAAGGTGGGTTTCTAATGATTCAGTAATCAGTACACAAACTAGATAATATAATAATAATAATAATAAGCTCTTCCAGATTTTTCGTTTTAATTTCTTCACTTTTTAACCCTCTGGATCTTTACTACCGATAATAATAATAATAATAATAATATTAATAAAACAATAATACATTTGTAAAGTGCCTTATGGTCCAGAGATACATAAGCACTGGTGGCGGCACAGGTGGACCAGTAAAGGATAAAGATATGGGTTTTTAAATATCGCTAAAAAGTAGGAAGGCTTTAGCGTAATCAAATATCAGCAGATAGAGTTAAATGTTAAGTAAGTAAGTAGGTAAGTAAGTAAGTAAGTAAATGTACATTTGTATAGCGCAAATACGTAAAACACCTCTAACGCACTGTCAACTAAACGCTAACAACAGGCAAACAGGTGGGTTTTCAGAGTTCGTCAAAACTGCTCTGGTCCAACAGTTGGATTGCGCAGACTGTTAGGCAGTGAATTAACTTTCATATTTTGCAAGAACTGCTTATCAGTAGGTGTAGTGTGTCAGAACAAGTTGTTGCTAATGTAATTACACAGACAGCATTACACTTGTTAATTTTAACCTTTGTAACATGGGTATGATTGGTATCAGAAAATATTAAAAGCAACTTAGTTGCTTATAAATCAATTCCAAGTCTATTACTAATCAGCATAACATCAATAATCAAACGCAATTACCATGCAGACATAAAACGAAAGGAAAGAAAGTGTAAAAACAAAGGTACTCACATTGCGTCGGTTAACTGCGTTGATAAACTGGTCAATAAATGCTGCACCAGACAACACTAATCGCCCAACAAGTCCAATCGGCAAATCAAAATGTTCTGGCTTCAGGCAAGTTATACACGCCGACAGCAACTTCTCCAACAAGCCGAGCTGACTGTAACAACTGCAACAGCAAAGTGCCATCCACACATCAGTCAAACGGTTAGTCGGCAATCCATTTTTGTAGTAAATTGCATGTATTGGTTAGAATTGATAAAATTTGATGTTTCTAATACTAGTAGTAGTAGTAGAGTAGGGTTCATATCGGGGACGATTTTTACGGGTCAAATGACCCAACCAACAGTGTCAAGCACTGAAGGACAACATTTGGTCAGTCCACCAGGTAAAGGGGCAATCTCACCAGACCAAGCCCTAATACTACCATAGTTATTATGTACATGTAGAAGTATAAAATGATGCACTGTTGCGTGACGTCATGCGGTCGTGGAAAATGATCCTTGGAGGTCATGGAAAAGTTTAAAGGAAAAAGTGTGTGAACCATGTGGACTCTATCGAGTGCCCAGCCTCTAGCCTGCCTTCAGTCACATACTGCACACAGCCAGAGAGGCACTGAGTACACCCCACTCGACACATATTGGTCATTTTGAAGATGAGTCCTTCCATGCAATTGATTGTGGTGGTACTAACAATCAAACAATAACGAAAAATTACGAAATAATACAGAAAACAAACCCCATGACAGAAAGGCCATGATGTTTGTTTCTGGAACACTATGTAATTAAAACCAATGAAAAGACATAACTGAACTGATGTCACAAATGTCAAACGTCAACAAGCATATGTAATGTGTCCTCTACACTAATAGCTGCCATGCAAGGGATATACTGAGAGGGTGCCCTCGCACCTGGGCATCCTTGGTATGAGGACAGATTTTCAGGCCTTTTAACCACTGCTAGATAACATAAAAATACCTAGCATTCGTTCCACCTTTTATGGATCCTAGATGTGACCGTGCTGCCATGCTATGAACCTGCCACGCCACAGCATTAGCAGAACTAGTCAAGTGACTGTAGCAGTAAAAGCCTAGATGACACTATGGTCACCGACGTAACACAAACAAACACAGAGACAAAAAGCATGGTATCTAGTTGTTCCATGTGCTCGACTGCGATTCGGTGAATGTGCCTTCAGTGTTGTGGCGCATCGTCTGTGGAACAGTCTGCCTGTTGACACTAGAAACGCTGCCACGCTATACACATTCAAGAAGAAGCTGAAGACTTTTGTTTTATAAACATTTATTAGAATAGGCATTTAGGCTATTGATATTTTATCCATTGTTTTTACTTGTTCGTAGCTGGTCGGCTTTTAGCTGTAAGCTTCACTGTCTGTTTATTATTATTATTATTACCGTACTATTATTATCTAGATGTAGAAATACCTCTGAATGTTGATCATCAGCACGTCGCTGGTGTCAACAGCAAACGGCATGCAGTACAACTGAGTAACGTAGATAATAACACTTGTGATCTCACTGACGTCTAATTTGCTGCAAAATCACAAAATATAACACATAAATATGCTATTGTACACGACCCTCTCACATGACCAACTACCATGTCAACCCATCAGCTATAAGGCATGAGCCCCATCAACACATGACCAACTACCATGTCAACCCATCAGCTATAAGGCATGAGCCCCATCAACACATGACCAACTACCATGTCAACCCATCAGCTATAAGGCATGAGCCCCATCAACACATGACCAACTACCATGTCAACCCATCAGCTATAAGGCATGAGCCCCATCAACACATGACCAACTACCATGTCAACCCATCAGCTATAAGGCATGAGCCCCATCAACACATGACCAACTACCATGTCAACCCATCAGCTATAAGGCATGAGCCCCATCAACACATGACCAACTACCATGTCAACCCATCAGCTATAAGGCATGAGCCCCATCAACCAGGCTCATCACTACAACAGTAACGACAAGAACAAGCCTCTCATTGCAAGGCAGGCCAGAGTGACTTGAGAGCTGGGTGGGGATGCATGCTTAGACTGACTAGGTTGCCGTGTTCCAAGCTAGTATGGTTTAACGTCCTCCTGTGGTTAGACCAACGGTTCAGGATGGTCAGACGACCCATGGGGCTAAGTGGGTGTGTGGAGAAAAAAGCAGTACTGTACTGGTCCCCACAAAATACTCCATCAATGCAGCTTTCCTCACCACCTACTCAACATGTCTAACTAATGAAAAAACAATGTTTTACGGCCCTTTGATCCAGAATAACCCAGGTGAGCCGGTGCTCTCACAAAGGAGAGACTTACTGGAACAGCCATTGGATTTTTATGAGCCGGATGTCCTTCCTGCCACTCAACCTGTAGTGTCAAAGCACTACAGGAAAACTCAGTGGTTTAGACCTCTTCTGTTTTATAGACATGGTATCAGCACCCCATGTCTAACCAACAGTGTCAAAGCACTGAAGGAAGTGTCTAATTACATAAAGCCAAGTAGTAATTATAAAAATCATTAACCAAGAAAGAAGCAAGATAATGCAGCTCAGTTACAGTTTTTCTGGACTGGACTGAAGACATTTGAGTTGTAACGCAAACATCTGAATGTGAACCAAGTGGTCAAAGATCACAAGAAAAGTCAAGAAAGCACTGGATGGACTGTGTTCACGAGGACCCGCTTTGCACAAGGGAAACCCAGCAAAATAGAGACTTTCAGGACCATTCAATGAAATGACAAAACTGAATCGATGTCACAAGGTACTAATAGCTGTCATGCAGGGATGTATGATACGTATGGTATTTGTTACTGAGAGCTAAATAGTATTTGCTGCCGACTTTTAAGCCACAAGCCATCCATCCATCAATACGACATATATGCGAGACTGTAAAGTAAGTAAGTAAATAGATTTGTAAAGCGCCATAGTCGAGATCGAATCAGAGGCACTGAGAAATGTCGGCGGACTGTTATTACCTGGTCTGCAGCAGGTGGAGAAACGCAGGTGAGATCAGGTGTGCTAAGGTGAGCATCATCAAATCATCAGACTTGGCAAACAGTTGCAGCAACTGCGCCGACTCCTGTAGCAGCAACAAGCAGACAGAGCTTCTCTATATCACTCGTTATCACTGATAACTGCATCACATCATTCAGTTTATCTAACAAATGTCAGGTGACTTTATCACTGGGGTCCTCAGCACAGCCTCAGTCTAGATCACTAATGCTGCGACTAATTCAGGTGTTTACAAAAAATTAAATTATTTTAATGTCTAAAAGGTGAAACATATACCTTTTTTCTTACTTTTTCATTGAAAAATAATTTCATAGTAAATTTCATCTAAACATAATGCGCACATAAGTTACTGGTGCCACATAGTGAATCAAACTGAGATATCATATCTTCAGTTTTGATTTACTGAATATTTCAGCAAATGACAAATACACTGCGTCCGGGCAAAAAGTAAACGACTAGACAATGTGCGATAGAAATGTCAAATCTGAATGCATCTTAACAAAATTATGTGCACTTAACCCTTTGAACCCGTAAGGCCGATATATCGGCTTTGCCGTCATTGACTACTCCCCGTAAGGCCGATATATCGGCTTTGCCGTCCTTGACTTATCCCCGTAAGGCCGATATATCGGCTGGTTTACTTACTTTACGTATTCTTCCTAATTCACCATATTTGTCTGCATTTACACAACCGGAAGTGTATTTCGTCAAAAAATAAACAAATTTAGTAGAGACATTGTGAAGTGTAGAAGTGTTTTTTTCTGGTTT
>Ga0209783_1000236_pt1 | contig 11966 bp, 10 predicted proteins | sample WorMetfiPIANOSA1_FD_187395 | JGI IMG/M metagenome (GOLD analysis project Ga0209783, IMG submission 187395) | Marine gutless worms symbiont microbial communities from Max Planck institute for Marine Microbiology, Germany - Olavius filocauda... | ecosystem: Host-associated > Annelida > Digestive... | reverse complement strand
CAAGCCGTCCAGCCAGTCGTCCTGGATCTGCCGGTGGTCTCCACGACGTGGTTCCAGTGCCTCAAGTCAGTCCAGTTACAGGAAGCAGCAGTGTCGGAGATGTGCAGATGGAAACAGTTGGTGATGAGACGACAAGCCGTCCAGCCAGTCGTCCTGGATCTGCCGGTGGTCTCCACGACGTGGTTCCAGTGCCTCAAGTCAGTCCAGTTACAGGAAGCAGCAGTGTCGGAGATGTGCAGATGGAAACAGTTGGTGATGACACCACAAGACGTCCAGCCGGTCGTCCTGGATCTGCCGGTGGTCTCCACGACGTGGTTCCATTGCCTCAAGTCTGTCCAGTTACAGGCAGCAGCAGTGTCGGAGATGTGCAGATGGAAACAGTTGGTGATGAGACGACAAGCCGTCCAGCCAGTCGTCCTGGATCTGCCGGTGGTCTCCACAACGTGGTTCCAGTGCCTCAAGTCAGTCCAGTTACAGGCAGCAGCAGTGTCGGAGATGTGCAGATGGAAACAGTTGGTGATGACACCACAAGACGTCCAGCCGGTCGTCCTGGATCTGCCGGTGGTCTCCACGACGTGGTTCCATTGCCTCAAGTCTGTCCAGTTACAGGCAGCAGCAGTGTCGGAGATGTGCAGAGGGAAACAGTTGCTGGTGAGATGACAGGCCGTCCAGCCAGTAGTCAGTGGTCTGATAGTGATTTCCATGACGTAGTTCTGGCACCTCAGCTGAGTATGGGATTAGGGTTTAGTGTTCTAGTTAACCCAGCACCTCGACTCGGTCCAGTTTCACGCAGCATGAGTAGCAGCATCGGAGATACACAGCGGAAGACAGTCACTGACCAGACAACAGGCGATCTGCCCTGTCGGGAGATTGCGAAGTATGTGCACAATAAACAGTCGTTTCTTGTTCCATACAGTTCCTCAGATGGTGAGGGTGACCAGTCTGGTGATGCTTCATACAGACCCTGCAAGCAACCTGCCTGTGATTCGTCCGCTGATACCAGCGTTAATTTGCTATTTAGTTGTAGTTCTGATGAGGACAGCGTTGTTGATTATGAATCATATGTTCCAGACAGTCATGACTCCTCATCTGAGTGTGATCCAGTGGAGCATCAGTTGTGTGCGCAGTTGAATGCAGGCGGCTCTGAATGCCCCGATGAAATTGTTGCTGAAGGCCATCACGAAGATAATGCTGTTAAGGATGAAACAGTCCGTGTGGCAGTTACACACAACAGCCGCTCACGTCGTAGGTGGGACCGGAAAAATGTCTGCAAATTTTGCCGGAAACCACAATCCAAGTTATCTCGACATTTATTGAGAAAGCATGCAGATGAGTTCGAAGTTGCTGAAGTAGCTGCTATGCCGCTGAAGTCGAACAGGAGAAAGGTTTTTCTTCAAAAACTTCTGAACGAAGGAAACTATGTCCACAATATTGAAGTGCTGAGTTCTCATTCAGGAGAAATTATTCCACGCAAACGACCAGCGTCAACTTCTATGGGACCAGAAACATTTATCCCATGTGAATACTGCAAGTCTATGTTTGTCAAGAAGTGTCTTTGGAAGCACAGAAAGACCTGTCCTTTCAAGCTGGAGTCGCTAGCAGATTCTGCTGATGGTCACGTCCAAGGTAGAGGCTGTTTATTGCTGCCAATATCACCGGATGCCAGTGATGAACTCAAGAGAGACATCTTAAGTGCTATGCAGCAAGATGAGGTGTCTGCAGCCCTCAGACGTGACAATTTGATAATGAAATTCGGTAGCAGGTTGCACTTCAAGCACTCCCATTTGCCACATCGCTGGCAATATGTACGTGACCGTGTGCGACAAATGGGTCGCCTTCTTGTGGAAATGCGCAAAACGACGACCATCAAATGTTTAACGGACTGTTTGATTCCAGAACAGTTCGGTAACGTTGTGAAGGCAGTTCGGTCAGTTTGTGGATTTAATCCGGAAACACACTTATACAGAACACCGTCGCTAGCACTCAAGATTGGACACTCTTTGAAAGAATGTTGTCGAATTGAGATAAATTCATGCGCGGTGCTTGGCTCTTCGGCAGATGAAATGAAAGGCAGGTTTGAGCAGTTTCTGCATCTGTGTGATGGTGAGTGGAGCCACGAAGTTAGTTCCCATGCTTTGAGGTCATTAAGTCAACGCAGGTTCAACAAGCCAACAATTCTGCCACTCGCTGAAGATGTTAGAACTCTTCATGATTACCTGACTACAAAAGGTGACACATGCCTGAAAAGTTTGTCTCTTGAGCCTACAGTTGCTGCATGGAGTGAACTTGGCCAAATTACACTGGCTCAGGTGGTTGCGTTCAATCGTCGGCGAGGTGGTGAGGCCCAGCGTCTGTTGGTCTCTGCATATTCCAGTGATGCAGTGCAAAATGTGAGTGAAGACGTCAGTTCTTGCCTGTCACGCGTTGAATTAGCCCTCTGTGATCGATTCCGTATCATCCACGTGGAAGGCAAACGAGGTAGAAAGGTTCCTGTGTTGCTGACAACAACAATGCAAAGTCAAATTTCCAGTTTACTGGAGATGAGGTCAGTCATGGGTGTGCCAGAAGCCAACAAATTCGTGTTTGCACGCCGAGGTTCGTTGGAGCCAATTCGCAGCAGTGATTGTCTAAGGAAGTTCTCTCGGGAATGTGGAGCCCGAAATCCAGCCAGTTTGACGAGCACACGACTTCGAAAGCATGTGGCAACCATGTCACAAATGCTTTGTCTCCGCGAACACGAGCTTGACTTGCTTGCCGCATACATGGGGCATGACATAAAAGTGCATCGAGAATTTTATCGTCTTCCTGAAGAAACACTACAGGTGGCCAAAGTCAGCAAATTGTTATTGGCCATGGAGCGTGGAGAGCTGGCCAGCCTACAGGATCGCAACTTTGACGACGTCAACGTTGATGTACCAGGTGTGTTTTTACTAGTGCTATAATTGGAACATTACTGCTATTGTTACCGTGTCATTTTGTAGACCACCTTAGAGAACGTGGTAGACCCTCAGCCGAAAAAGTTTAGTTCGTGATTCTGGCTAATCAAAATTTATGGTTAATATTCGTCGAAAGTGAGAACAATTTAGCATGGCAGCTAAAGTCGGTGGCTGAGGGGTCTAGAACGTGGTTACTGCCTTAGTCACTTAGTCTACCCGTTTAAAACAGAAAGATGTTTTGTGGGACGTTCATTGTGCAAATTTATTTTAGTTCTATTGGCGTATGTTCATTGGGCTTCATATCTATGCTCCACGTCTGTTGTATGTCTTGTTTCACTCCATTTTATGTTTCTGTGCTCTTGTTTTTTTCATATGTGCATTTGTCACATTAGCCAAGAGATCGTCTGTGAAGACTGTCCCTGAATGACCTATAATGTGTTGAGTGGGACGTTAAACCCTACCATCATCATCATGTCACATTTTGTGTAGCCTAGGCTATATATTGTGCTTTTGTACCTGCTATAGTTGTATGTTGTAGTATTGTAACACATTGTTACATCTGGTGGGAACGAAACCTGATCTGTGCAACCAGCAATTCTCTCTTCAGTACTTTGACCATGATCCTGCTATCTGGGTCGTCTGACCAGTAAAATGCTAGTAGCAGTTGAGAGATCGGCTGTGAAGAACGTCCTCGACATGACCTATAATGTGTCGAGTGGGACGTTAAACTCTACTCACTCACTGACTTTGTCAGATTTATTTAACATTACTTACATAATAACTTATTTTTTGTGTGCAGTTGCAGTATATGGCGATAAACTATTGACAGATTGTTGCATGTCGATGTAATGTAGTGGACAGCGAATCCGATGGCGCCAGTGACGAAAAAGATCGAGATGACGGGAGCAATGCTGATGGAGATGGATACAATAATGCAGGTGGTGAAAGGCAGATATGGTTCTTTTTGTTTGCAGACATGCGTGAGGGTGGCAGATAAAACTGTGATTTATTGACAATGCGTGCCGTACCTGAGTAGGCCTACTCTGTAAATAGGGTTATCAGAGATTTCCCAGACAATCACTTTCCCGGAAAGACGATTCACGGACAGTCACTTTCCTGGACAGATGATTCCCGGACAAGACATTTTGAGCGCATACCTGTAAATAGTCCTAGGAAAACAAGCACTGTGTGCCTTTACCTTTTAAAATTACTTAACTGCTGAACAGAACTACTATGAAATTACTGGGAATTATCTGCTACATTGCGGTATCATTTTTCAGTACTGTTATACTGTGTAACTGTAAATGTTGCCATGACGTTTCGTTTCATATTGGCATTTCTGCGTTGTTCAGAGGTTGTCAGTGATGTTGAGCCGGCTGGTGATATTGCGGCAAGCCCACCACACACAGTGACAACAGATCGTGTCCGCGCGGACAGCACGGCTGACAACAGCGTTACTGGTGAGCCAGTGGACTTCAGTTTCTCTTAGTAGTTTTGATTGACTATCTGCAAAATTGACCTTCAATCAAACCGTTCTTGAATCATCTTTGATGGAATGTTGTCATGTAAACTGCACTTAGCCAACATCAGGAAAACTACTGACTTTAGACAAAAAAATAAAAGCTAATGTGAAAAATTGTAAGCAACATGGAATAAGTTTTTTTTTGTTATTGTGTCAGGCAGTAACCATCAACAGTCATAACTTGCTTTTATAAAATGTGATCCGGCAGTTTAGTGCCATGTTCTTCACTGTTGTGGTGTGCAGTGTGTCGATGTATCGGGCTGCTGCAATTGTTACAGTGATGTGAGCATTGTTTGTGTGGTTTGCCCCGACGTCTACGTTGTCGCAGTGCTAATGCGACTTACTGTAACTGATTACTTTATTGTGTGATTTCTAAGTGCATTTACTAGGACGAAGTATGACTTCACTGTCTGTGTGGATTGTGACAGTGTCTCGGCCAAAACGCTACAAGGGACCACCCTGTGAGGCGATGCTGTTAGCGAGGAAGCGCCGACGTCAACCTTCTGATGACGACAGCCGCGATGAAGACTGGACAACAGGTAGCGTACACATTTGTGAACAGTCTTTTACCTGACGAGACAACTGTTGTATTTTTGGTGCTGCTGAACCATATTTTGGTAAGCAAGTATTAAGTCTTATTTTACAGTGTGTATGATTTGTTGACGCAAGTATGATTTGTGCAAAAACGAAGCAATTTTGAGCTATGAGAATTGAACACTAATGGGAAACCCTCTTCTGGGAATTCAATAGTGCTATTTTCGATTTCCTACGTTGCACCCAAACAGGGGTTATGGACCACTACTTTTCTGACCCCTCTTGTGCATCCCAATTAAGCACATTAGCAAACATTGGCTTTAGTCGAAAGGCGCACAAAATTGTGCATGCGTTCCTCCACATCTCCGACATGTCTGCCGCCAGCCACCAGACGTCGCATTATCATTGAGCACGTGTATGGAGCTGAAATTTAGGTCTACCCTTTAAAACATTTAAAGATTACTTACGCTAAAAATTTTAAAAAGATAATGTCTGTGTTAATGTTATTTGTACATTTAATGTTATTTTTACAACACCAGTTTGTGTTAATGTCGTACAGATTCGTCTGCAGCCAAATCGGTGGAGCGAACGATGCGGAAGGCGACGTCTACTGCCAGATCAGCTTCCAGTCACAGCTGCAGTCTGCGCAACAAGTCGTCAGGTGAAGTTGTCTACACTTTAGAAGCTGTTTGCATTGACGTTAATTGCTAGTTAAGTAATTGCTAATTAGGTGTTGTGTAATTTTATTTATATTTTGTCTAATATTAATTTATAATTTCGTGTTAATATAGAACATTTAGTTCATTATTCATTATCCTTATAGAGAATCAACACGCGAAGTCATCATGCGAAATTTGTAACTGCTGTTATGCGATGTCGTCTTTGAACGGATGTGTGGAATAAAATGCTGTAGATGGCCTAACTCCTGGCATGTATGTTTGCATTAACCCTTTAACTGCAACTGAGTAATATATCCTATGCCCATACCCAGATTGGTCTATGAACAATGTTATACACCATATGTGAAATATTCCAAGCGCCAGGTAACAATACAGTCCAGGCCTATACTGCTGGATATCTCGGCTGCTGGTGTACGGAATATTTCTGCTATGCCGGAAATATCAGGCATTTGGCTGTTAAGGGGTTAATAAAGACTGGAAAAAAATTGTGGGAAATTTTACACATTGGTTGCTTCAGTTGAGCAGCTATGGATTGGACGCTGTCTATACATGTAGTTGTGTGCATACTCATTGTATTGATTTGTGTTGTTTTAGCTCGTCCTTGGACTACGGAGGAGAAGTTGGCGGTCACGAGGCGTCTGGGTCATCTTGTGCACCTTCGGCGTCCCCCAAGGAAGCACGAATGTGAAATGGCTCGCATGAACGAAGCAGCACTAGCTAACCGCGATTGGCTTGCAATCAAACATCATATAGCCTCCAAAGTCCGATACACGCGTCTACGTGACCGTACTGACTGAACTGGATGACCAACTTTTTCCTTCAGTGCTGGGCAAATCCAAATCACGATTTGATTTAAATCATGATTTTAACACTTTGGGGGATTCGATTTGACTTCTGAAGATTCGATTTTAACTCGCGGGATTTGGGATTTGACGATTTGATTTGCAAATTTTCACGATTTGATTTGAAATTGAAAAATTTGAGCTCCAAATACCGGGATAACAAATGGACGTTTACTTAGTATTACATGTAGGTGTTATTACTCGAGCCAGATGTAGCCACTTGTCTGTGATCACAGTAGAGTCAGTGCTCCTATGCACAGAGCTGCTAAAACTGAGAAGACTGGATATGGGGAAAGAAATATAATTGAGTTGTTGTCATTCTGATGAAAAACAATTTCCTGTTCATATTTTTCAAGATTTGGCAAAGATTTGGGATTTGGAGATTTGATTTGGGTGCTGGGGATTTGGGATTGGGATTTTGTATGTTGGATTTGAGATTTTAAAGCAAAAGATTTGAGATTTGCACTTTGGATTTGATTTGGGATTTCCCACCGCTGGTGCTTTGACACTGTTGCTTGGGTCATCCGACATGTAAAAACTGCTAGTAGCAGCCAAGAGATCAGCTGTGAAGACCGTCCCCAAATGACGTATATTGTGTTGAGTGGGTTAAACCTTTTCGTATCGAATAAAAATTCTGTGCCATCTGCTGGAAATCCAATTTTTTTGAAAAATTGCTGAAAAGTGTAATTTGGGATTTGGTGCACATTTGAAGTAATAAACAAAAAACAGAGTCATATATACATGATGTTATCAGTTATTTATGACAAAAGATGCCTCCGATTCGCCCACGATTTATGGCACATTATAAATATTTGTATTGCTGCAAATGTTCACTGCTGCTCAGTATCCTGGGAGAGCTTGTAGTTCACCAGTGTATGGTAGCGTTTTAAACACAGTACGGGGTGGAGTCCTGATGTCGACTACAAGTTTTGCAATAAAAAGTTGTAGTTTTGTGACCGCCAGCAAGTTTACGACAGCTGCAAGCCGCACTGTCCTTGTTCTTTCTGTCATTTTGACCAACAAAATGTTGCCTTCGGCCCATCCGTTCAGAGGTGTCGTGAGTGGATAGCCGGCCTCTGCGTTTCGACGGATTGTGCACATCACCCACCAGCTGCCGCATCAGCTGTTTTCGGTACTTCAGATGACTGATCTCCTCAGTTCCCAGTTGCTTTCTTTCCTCGTTGAACAGAATGTAACTGTTCACTATGGACACCTTGACTGTCCAAAAGAACAACTTTTGCCACCATTTTACGGATTTCCTGGCAAACTGGTAGGAAGTGCACAAGTGATCCGCTCTGTCGACTGCCCCCATGTTTGCCGTATAATCAATTGTCACTGTTGGCTTAGGCACGTCAGTAGTCTCACCTCTACGTGATTTCCTCTGCACTGTCTGGATATCAGTGTTGCGGTATGTCGACAGCATCACTATCTGGCGTGTGTTTGCCAGCGGAGTACGAGAATGTTGTCGGTCGCGTACGACGCAGTAGAAAGAGATCTTCTTAAATTATTGCTGCATTCCTTGTCGGTTACGCTGTATGGTACCGGTCTGGTGTACGTCACGTTGAAGCAGTTCCAAAGCCAGGGTGGGGCTGGTATAGAATTGATCAGTATACAGATGGTAACCAGATGCTGTCCACCTGCCAAGAAGTTGATCAACCAAGTGTAGAACAATTCGTGTAGTAAATGGAAACTGTGGCCCTGACAGTTGCTCTGTTGTTTCACGGCCGTCGCCCGTAGTAAGGTTGACACAGAAATTTACCCAGTTCCACTGTCCGCTAGCGTGTACACACGAAGTCCTCACTTTGTGGGCTTTTGCGGATTGTACACTTTGATTCCTACGCGGCCTTTGAGGGCAAAATGGTTGTTTCATAGCAAACTGGATTTGCAGAAATCTCCAGCTTGGAAACACGTCAACAAAGAATGGCATATTGTCTGTCTACTCGGTAGAAAAATAGTCAGACACATTCGGCTTGTCGTTCAGTGCCATGCTTATCACGACTCCCAAGTATGCATGCAGTTGATAGAGTCTAATCTTTCCACTTGTGTGAGATAGACCGATGTTTACATTATGTCCACAGTTTAATGCTGTACGTTTGTTTCAGCAAACTTTGTGTATGACTGAGTGTTTGAGTGAAAGATGAGCATTGATTTTGAACATTCAAGTTTAGATAAGTAGTGTAGTAGTACATTAACGTGAGGTGGAATTTTTTGTTATGAGTTCAACAAAAATGTTTACAAATGTCTGGCGCTGAATGCAGATGTTGACTTAATGTTTGTATGTTTGTTAATTTGTTTTTGATTAGTTACTTCTGTGAACTATGTTCATGTATGCACACTATCCACTTATCAGTTGTGTTTTCAAGGACGTGTATTGCACCCTTTAAGAGAGAACTGTCATCAAAAGGCTACTGCTTGCTGTGATGTATCGGTTTAACACTATGCATATTAACGTGAGGTGGAATTTTTTGTTATGAGATCAACAAAAAATGTTTTAAAATGTCTGGCGCTGAATGCAGATGTTGACTTGATGTTTGTTAATTTGTTTTTGATTAGTTACTTCTGTGAACTATGTTCATGTATGCACACTATCCACTTATCAGTTGTGTTTTCAAGGACGTGTATTGCACCCTTTAAGAGAGAACTGTCATCAAAAGGCTACTGCTTGCTGTGATGTATCGGTTTAACACTGCATATTAACGTGAGGTGGAATTTTTGTTATGAGATCAACAAAAAGTGTTTTAAAATGTCTGGCGCTGAATGCAGATGTTGACTTGATGTTTGTTAATTTGTTTTTGATTAGTTACTTCTGTGAACTATGTTCATGCATGCACACTGTATCCACTTATCAGTTGTGTTTTCAAGGACGTGTATTGCACCCTTTATGAGAGAACTGTCATCAAAAGGCTACTGCTTGCTGTTATGGCATTGGTCACTTTCATTATTTCAAAAATACACAGTGCTGACACAATTTGATAGTTAATTTGCACTTTACATTTACATATTGTATTGCAACTTGGCTCTGAAACGGTCCTCACCTTCAGAGGCGGCGATTTGTCACAAAACTTGGGGGTCCTGGGGGCGAGTGCCGAAGGTGCGATGATCGAGGTGCCGAAGGCACGTTGGGGGGCGGGGGTTGGGTCTAATGATGTGATGTTGCCCCTCCCAGAAAATGTTTTGAAAATTTTGAGTCGAAATAGTGTATTCCGAAGCAACTTTTACAAAATAAAATGCAAAAACTGTTACTTTATTATTTAATAATGGCATTGCAGGCCATAGGCTCATGTATTTTAGCATCATACCAGTAAAAAGTGGGGGGCTCCAAGTACAGGTGGACCCCCCACTGCCAAAAAGTGGGGGTCAGGACACCCCAGGATCGCCGCCGCTGCTCACCTTTAACATGTACACACTCGCACAGTTGCTGATATGCCGTATTTCCTTGAATACAGGCCGCGCTTTGAATACAGGCCAGGCCTTGTATAGAAACTGGGGTCTGAGTTCACTGTTCAAAAGAAGCCAGGCCTTGAATACAGTCCGGGTATCATGGTGAACAAACAGACCATTTTAACATGTTTTGTATTATCTGTTGGACATGACGCCATCTACGGCGTAGTCTTCTTGCAGAAAGGGCCAAAAATTATTATACAAAAGTTAACATTGAAGCTGATAAATTTGTCAAACGATAGTGAAGCAATGTGGATGTTGTAATACAAGCCGAGACCTTATTACAAGCCGGGCCTAAAGTACAGGCCGCGAGTCCGCGTTGATCGTACTTATAGAAGTCATGGGGGGCTTTTATTCAAGGAAATACAGTAATGCTCCATTCACTTTGCACGGACCTCGCTTGTACAGGCACACACGTTCCGGTCCTCGAGCTGACGTGTGTGTGTGTACACACACTAAGGTCCTCTGTTGCTCAGGTCCTCTGTTGCAGGTGGTCCTCGCATTGATGTGTGTGTACAAGTGTCCTCTGTCTTGCCATGAAGTAAGACACATTGATGGTCCTCACTTGTGTATGAAATCCCGTACACTCACCGGTCCTCGGAAAACGGTCCTCACTTTTGTCTTAAATCCAACGGTCCCCACTTGTATTGCCATACACGTATGTGTGTGTGTGTGTGTGTGTGTGTGTGTGTGTGTGTGTGTGTGTGTGTGTGTGTGTGTGTGTGTGTGTGTGTGTAAGTTTCGTGTCAACTGGCTGCATCATGAATATGACCGATGAACTGGTGATGCGGATATCGAAATGCGACGTCGCAGATTTAAAAACTTCTGATTTGTGTTTGTTTTGGCATGATTCGTGTAGATACAAAGTTTGAGAAGGGGTTAGGTATGTAAAAAGTGCCTCCGTGTGTATGGGGTGAGTGTGACTTTCATGTCAACTGGCTACATATTGTATCACGAATACGACCTACATACTGGCGACTGAATGATGATTTTGATATCAACCAGCGACGTCGCCGTTTAACACGAAACATAGTATAATATAGTGTCTGTCTGTCCGCACGTAAAACTAAAACACCTGAAACTATAATCGCTAAACTTGGCACAGGGATAGTCGATCAATATACCTCGCCCATCAATGAATATTAGATAAAAGGTCAAAGGTCAAGGTTAGGTTTAGGGTGTGATCAAGTGGCTGGTGTGTGTAAGTGTCGAGTGTTCCTCCAGTTCTGTATCCAAAATTAGCAACATCGAAGTTCAGATTTTAATTACTGTTTTATTTACAAAGAATCATGGGCGCCGACTTGTAGCCTATTAGATTAGAATAAGCGCGACTATACGGTAATACGTAGGCCTATCAGTTTGCTACAGAGAAGGGTCTCGTAAAACAAGACAGGACAGAATGATGCGACAGACGGGACAGTGAAAACCACCAATCCGACGACTGAGCATTAATCTGCAGAAAAAAAGAAAACACATAATTCAATATAGGCCTACGAATAATAATGTTTCCTGTACAACCGTGTACTACACCAAAACGTGAAATACAGTTAATGAAATACATTATTATGACCAAAATAAATAGTAGTAAAGTATCACAGTGTGTCGATAATTTATAGCCTATTGTGATAGTATCTTAACTGGCAGATAGCAGGACAAGCCGATGGGTGATTTTCACTGTCCCGTCGTGTTTTAGGGAGACCGATTGAGAAAGGATTCCAAAAAGTCGGTATTTGAAAAATGTTACAGAAAGATCAGAATGGGGTCTGCATAAGGGGCTGAAAGACAATAAGACATTACAGGGTAGGATAATGACGAACAAAAATGCAAGGACTGCACAATAACGGACAAATAGTTAGCAGACACATTGGTTAAAATGTTTTGTATTGTCACTGCTAACCGACTGCCCCAGGGCCAGGGGACATGCTTTCCAGTTGCATTATGTAATTTTAACCTAGGCTACATAAGAAATCTTTTGTCATTAGTTGTCTTTTAAGTTCTTAACATAGTGTTT
>Ga0209783_1000234_pt1 | contig 12150 bp, 3 predicted proteins | sample WorMetfiPIANOSA1_FD_187395 | JGI IMG/M metagenome (GOLD analysis project Ga0209783, IMG submission 187395) | Marine gutless worms symbiont microbial communities from Max Planck institute for Marine Microbiology, Germany - Olavius filocauda... | ecosystem: Host-associated > Annelida > Digestive... | reverse complement strand
CAACCCTGGTGATTGGTCATCACATGGCCACGTGCTGTTCATTAGAACTCGCACTGACACACGTTCGTTGACCCTTGGCCTTGACCTTGACCGATCTCTGATGTAAGAGACATGTTGTAAATCAGATAATTTGAGAGGAAAGCGAGCATGTTAAGTGTGGCGACGCTCAAAGCACTTACTTACTTACTGTTGAATGTTTTGTGTGTTTAGGTGAAGTTTCTGTACGACGAGCGTGAGAACAACGATGCACGAAGCTGTTTACTCGACGACGGGATGAAGGAGTGCCAGGGACCCGCACTCTGGGTCTACAATAACGCAGTCTTCACTGACGCAGACTTCGAGAACATCACCAAACTCGGCGGTGCGACTAAGGTATCACGGACTGATCAGATCGGCCGGTTTGGCCTCGGCTTCAACGCCGTGTACAACTTGACCGAGGTCCCGTGCTTCCTTAGTCGCCACAGCATCGTAATATTCGACCCGCACGCCACGCATCTCGGCCGATGTGTTCGCGACCGTACTCGGCCCGGAGTTCGAATTGACCTCCGTCGGCACAGGAGAAGTCTGCGGCGCTTCGGCAACCAGTTCCGGCCGTGGGATGGCGTGTTCGGCTGCGATCTGCTAAAGTCAAATACAAAAGTCGCAGAAGTTGCCAATTCATACGACGGTACCTTGTTCCGGCTGCCACTGCGCACTGCTACGCAGGCGGCACGGAGTGAGATTTGCAATCGTCCGTATACTGACCACGACATACGAGACCTTCTTCGCATGCTGTCTGAGGCAGCGCAAGCCATCTTGATGTTCGCACAAAACGTGGTTCGCATCAGCATTTATCATCTGGCAAAGCGTGCCACCGTTGCTCGAGAACCAGTCCTTCTGTTCTCAGCCGAGAGAAAACTGGTTCACGTTCTTCGGGAGCTTTCACCGTCCATCAGTTTGCCATCGTCAGCTGACGGTGATGATTTCCAGACCAGAGACCTCGTGGTAAACTCCTCAGGATTGAAGTCATCAACAGAAGTACTTGCCAGTCTAAGGGCTGGAACTGATGTGGGAGAGGTGGAAACCCCGGATGCTTCCTTGGTCTGCACAATTAGCTTTGCAGTGACGTCGAAGGGCGCCATTGTCCTTGATCGATCTGCAGCCAGCGTCAGCCAAACGTGGCTCATCTGTACGGTGATGGGCACCGAGGAGTCGCTGAGGATGGCGTTGCAGGAGGATGTTCATCTGCTACCAACGGCCGCAGTAGCTGTACGCCTTGATGCAGACGATGATGGTTCATACACTCCAGTTGCTTTGGTCGATCCAGTCACTACCACTCCATCTGGATCGCTGTTCTCATTCATGCCACTTCCGATTCGTCTTGGACTTCCAGTGCACGTCAACGGCTGCTTTGCGATTACTTCCAATCGCAAGCATCTGTGTCAGCCTAACGAAGACGATCGGTTCGACTCGCGGCCTGCGTGGAACCATTGTCTGTTCCGCGATGCCGTCTGCAAAGCTTACATCCGCGCACTTGCCGACATCACGCAGCTGTGTTCTAACTCTGCGGCAGTCGAGTTTCACGCTCTGTGGCCGAATCCACAGTTCAGTGAAACGGAAATCCATCCACTTCTGTCTGCATTCTACTCCGACGTTTCCAGTCCGAGCAGCCAGTTACATCCGTCAGCTCTGTTCTCCGACGGCAACGCTTGGGCTGCAATCAAGGACACCCTGTTTCTCGAGACCATCTATGCTACGTCGCCCGCTGGGCCGCTAGCTCTTGCAGTGTTTCGTGAATGCGTTTCAGACTCTGGGAAGATCGTATGTACTCTTCCGACATGGTTGACTGAAGCTTTTGTTTCCAACGGTGTGGCTGGCAATGTAACTCCTAACGTCTTTGACGTGACGCGGTTCTTCAGCGAAGTTTTCATGCCTAGTATTTCAGAACTTGTTGCCGAAAAGAGGGACCAGTTATTACTCGATGCCATTCAGAGGAACGAGTCAAGTCTTCATCCTGTCCTTCAGACGAATGCATCAATACCGTGTTCTCCAGATGGATCGGTTGTTAAGTGCCCAAGTGATCTTGTGGATCCGATGTCGCTTTTGGCTCAGATGTATTGTCCAGAAGATTCGCGATTTCCGTCAGAAGTATTCTGCAATCCTGCTCTGCTCCAGCTGCTGCGAGATCTTGGTATGAAACACGAGCTGGGTGGTGTTACCTGGGAAGAAATTGTCGAGCGCACACAAGAGGTCGGTTCAATGTCTGATGACGTTTTTGATCGGCAAATGGTCGCTGGACTGTTGAATGTGATTGCACAGAAACTAACCGTTGATCAAAATTCTACATCCGACTCAACAAACTTTTCACCTATTCAGAAGGCAGTTACTCGTATACCGTTCTTGCCTGTAATGCCAAAACCAGATCTGTTCCCACTGCCATGGTATATGGCCGAAAATTCCCGGATGTGCCCTGCTGAGTTATATGCTTCTCGGTGCAGTGATCTGGTCTGCTGTGTAAGACCTGTGGCTGACGCTGACGTCTTCCCAAAGTCACTTCCAGACTGCGCGCACCTTGAGTCATTCCTTCAGATCACAGCGACTTCGAAGCCTCCATCAGTTGATGATGTTCTCGAACAGCTTCACGCTGTTGTCAGCCATGTCGTGGAGTTTGGAATTCCTTCAGCTGCAGAACAGTTCGACGACTTCCAACGAGTGATGACTCACGTAACTGATGATCTACAGAGACATTGCAGTGACGTCGAGTTGCGAAAACGCATCGGCAGCAGTCTGCGAGACACCCCTTTTGTCCTTATTTCCGGACAGCTGCTACTTCCGAAACAGGTGGCGTTCAGTTTCATGCACAACTGTTTACCGTACTTGTGCGGAGTTAGTGAATCTCAGCGGCAGAGGATTGGCGACTTGCTGACAGCGGCGGGAGTACGCAACCACTTCGACACGACAGCGTACGTCTCAGCTCTCCACGCGATGAGGGAGATGCATGGTTCTACACCACTTGACAAGGACTCACTCCAGCTTGCTTTGCAGCTGGCCAGTTTACTTAACGATGCGATGACTGAGCAGGAAGTCACAATGGCCGAGATAGTGAGTGCCAATGAAACCATATACATTCCAGATTCTGCAGGAGTTCTGCGATCTGCTGCCGAACTGTGCTACAACGAGCCGGACTGCGGCTGGCTGCCGGTAGCCTCAGTCGATGGAGGCCTAGCTGGAAACGATGACGAGGAACTGCTGGAAAGTGGATTCTCGCATCCGCTGATTCCGTACGCCATGTCACGCCAGCTCGGCGTGAGTACTCGCAGACATGACATGCTGCGGAAGCACTCGCGTGGTCTTCGGTTTGGACAGCGCGAGCAACTGACCACTCGTCTGCGTCGCATCTTGGCTGCGTACCCGTGTCACCGAGAACTGATGAATGAAATGCTACAGAACGCCGACGACGCCAACGCTTCCACGGTTCACTTCATCAAAGATCCTAGACACCATGGCGTTGAGAGACTCTTCGACCCGGCATGGAAGTCCATGCAGGGACCAGCTTTGTGTATATATAACGACCGGGCGTTCACTGAAGCTGATCTTGACGCCATTCAGAAGCTCGGTGAAGGTAGGAAAGGCACTGATCCGAACGCCACCGGACAGTACGGAGTGGGATTCAACTGTGTCTATCATCTGACTGATGTACCGTCATTCCTTACCGGCGGTCCTGATCACGGAGGAAGTCTGTGTATATTTGATCCACACGCACGGTATGTTCCAGGGGCAACGTGTCACGAGCCTGGGCGCAGGTTTGCCGAGGTACCTCGACTACGCAAGATCTTCACCGACGTCTTTTCATGCTACCTCGAAGACGCTGGTTTCGACCTTACCAATGGGACGATGTTTCGACTGCCGCTGCGCGACGAGGCCATGGCCGAACACTCCGATCTCTCAGATCAGCCGGTGACTTTGGACACCGTCGACGAACTGTTTAAGAAACTTCGTCCAGAGATATTCGACAGCCTCTTGTTTCTCAACTCCGTCCAGTCAGTTCACCTCTCGGAGGTGGACAGTTCCAGTGGTCGCCTAGTCAACACGTACACAGTGCAGGTGCAGATGTCTGAGCAAGATGCTAAAGCCAAAGACGAATTTGTGCAGAATGCGAAGACGGTTGCCAAGGCGATTGCCGCCGGACTGCTGCAGCTCTGTGACATTTACGAGCGGAGCGTGACGTACGCCGTAACGTTGTCTGACAATCAAGGCTGCTGGGAAAAGTGGTTGGTTTCGCAGAAGTTTGGGTTCGGCGGCGATACCGACATCCCGTCAGTAGTTGACGAGGCGTTTCGTCGTGGAGACTTGATGCTGATGCCACGTGGAGCTGTTGCTGCACTCGTAGACGCGTCAGATCCACGAACGATCCAACAGCGCCGTCGCCGAATCTCCTGCTTTCTGCCGCTGCCCATCGCGTGCGATCTGCCGGTCAGTATAAACGGCCATTTCGCTCTCGATCACGAGTCTCGACGCAATCTCTGGCAGGACGAAGTCGGCGGCGCCAAATCAGTCTGGAACTCATTAATCTTCAGTCACGTTGTTGCTCCATCATACATTGCTGTTCTGAAGGCCGTCTCTCACACCATGGGTGATGAGATGTGGTCTGGCGACGAAGCCACGAGGCGGTATCATTGCCTACTTCCTAATCTCTCGGCCAGTGTTGGTGGCTACTGGTTAGCTCTTATGCAGGCAGTGTATCGCGGTATTGCGCGTTCATCGCTACCACTTCTGCCCGTCGTTAGAGCTTCGGTCAGTGAACATTTTCTCCAGACTGGCAAAGACGCAAACGAAGACGTCCGGACAGTTGAGTGGTATGAAGTTCACAGTCATCAAACCAATGCTGTTTACTTTGATAATCTCCAGCAGACGTTTCCAGAGCCAGAATCTCTTCCCGCAAAGTCGAAGTTATCTGGATCTCGTCCTGGAGCAGGTCGAGTGGTCCAACAGCTTCCCACAAGTGCGGAAAAGCTCCGACGTGTCCTTCTAGCTGTTGGATTTCCTCTAGTGTCTCTCCCGAGCTTCGTCTGCGACAGTTTCCACTCCGCTGGTGTCGAAGTCAGCTACGTCAGTCCAACGGCAGTTATCGACTTCTTTGCCTCGAGTCAGTGTCACGTCGCCGACTCACTGCCCGTAAACATATCCGAATCGAAGCTGGTCAACGACGCCACTCTCAAGCTGGTTCTCAGTTTCTGTCTTCAGGACATCGACTATGCATTACAGCGTCTCGACGGCTTGCCGCTGCTGCTCTGCCGTGATAATCTTCTGCGTTCGTTCTCGGTCATCGACCCCGTCTATCGTACCGTTCACTTCGACCTGCTGCCCGATCTCAGACACAAGTTTCTCCACCAACTGATACACGAGTCGCATTTTGGTGACAACGTGTGGGACAACTGCCCCGTGTTTTCTTCTTTCACCGTCGAGTCATTCGCCGAACTGCTGCCTGCAGTTTTGCCTATCAGTACGTACGGACCGCCCAACGAGCGCGCATTGCGATCCACCGCAGAGAACGGACCACCAACTGGCACGTGGCTGTCAAAGCTGTGGACCTTCCTGCGACTGGAGTACGAGCAGAAATGCAGAGAACTTGGCGCTGACCGGATAACCGCAAAGGAAATAGTGCAGCCGCTGGACGACTGGTGTTTACTGCCGGTGAAGGTCAGTTTGACAAACAACAATATGACATCTGGTGCGAGCAGTGACTGGGACAGGTTTCTAGTGCCTGTCGGTTGTGCCACGGTTGTGCTGGACTACAGTCAAGTGGGTATAATGAGTCAGCCAATCCGACGATGTCTGACGAAGCTCGGCGTACCGGAACTGGACACCGATATCCTCGACGTATCGTCCGGTCGACATCATCCGAACGTCAACTCGTCGTTTTCGCGGCTACTGGTTTCCACGCTCGATGATCCGCGAGCGATAATCAGAGCTCTTAACCACGTGTGTACCTCGCAGGCGTCGCTTCTGAATCGTGAAGAGTGCTTTATTCTGTTAAGGTACTTCGCCGAACTCGTTGACATCTGGCAAGATGATGCGGATCTACGCACGATGCTTCTTTCCGTTTGCATTCACGTCACGGTGTCTGGCGCTGTCGTCTCACTGTCAGATGCTGATCAGGTGTACACGCTAAATGAGAGTGTGGCGTCGCAATGTGATCTTGACGCATGGCGACTTCGTTTTGGAACCATCTTCCTCCTCCACAATCCAGCTGTTGGGTGTGTCTACGAAGTCCTTGGCTGCAGGTCGATATCCATTTTACAGCTGTATCTGGACTTCATCTTTGTCAAGTTTCACTCGTTCGAGCCACCAACCCGGCAGAAGTACCTCGAGTTTCTTCGGGACGTATACTTGCCGCGAGCCTCGGGTAGTGATCGTGCCACCGTGCTTGCAGCATTGAGAGAGCTGGACTTTGTCGCTCGACCGGACGGCAGCTATTGTTTCCCCGAGATGTTGTGCGATCCGTATCACGCTGTGTTCAAACAGATGTTGGCCAAGGATGACGTGGCCTTTCCCGCTCCGCCGTTCAACGAGTACAAGTGGCTGGAGCTTCTGCGTCTTGTAGGCCTCCAGACCGACGTGTCCGCCGAGTCTTTCGTTCAGTTTGCCAGATCAATTGCGAATGAGGTGGCGACCTGTGGTCCCAGTGAGACAACGTTTGAGAAGTCGCGAACGTTGGTCGTATATCTGCTACGGATGAAGGACCTCATCTCTAGGTCGGTGCTGGATTCGATCGCCGACATCAGATTCATACCGGCGGCACGCGGCAGTTCTATCCTACAGAAAATACACCCGCCGTTTCACGAGCAGAAATCTGACGGCGACGGCGGTGTTGTGCCGGAGTATATTACATTCCGTGAAGGGATGCTGGAGCGATTTGAATCGCTGGTGTGGACAAGCGCACACCTGTTGCCGGAGTGGGCAAACCCTTACCGGTTTTGCGAGTCTGATATGGGCACCACGTATGATGGAATGACGGCCGCTGAATACTGGCGGGCAGTGGCTTCCATGTTGAACATCGTGGAAAAGCCTCCGGTAAGGGTTGTCATTGAGCACGTGTTGAACCTGTGCAGTCAGGGACAGAAAAGTTCGTCGGAAAGTCATTCGGATGACGTGAAGACGTTTATGCGCGCCGACGTGATGAAGAAAATCTACCGGTATTTGCAGAGTGAAACGGCTGACGCTGACGACAGAACACGACAGCTGCTTGTCGATAAACTTTCAGGTACTGCCTGCGTCGTCTACGATCTGGGTCGATCTTACCTCAAACCTTCACAGATCGTTCTCAACCTTTTCGACGACGACCAGCTAGTGCCATACCTTTACCGGCTTCCGTCAGAACTTGGAGAATTCCGCGAGTTATTCGTTCGTCTCGGTGCCGCCCATCAGGTCACTCCAATTCAGTACGCCACCGTGCTAAAGAACATACACCAGCATACGTTGGATGCACGACTACATCCGAACGAGATGCGGTTAGCATTCAGAGCCATTCGAGGACTTTTCAAATCTCTGGCGCGATCCAAAGAGTTGGTCGACACCTTGCTGTCTGTGGGTGAACTGTACTTGCCAACTGATAAGGGAAAACTCTGCCGTTCCGCTGATGTGGTGTTTGTGGACCGTGTCTCGTGGTTGGATCGCATTTCTGGCATCGACCGACACATGCTGGTGAACCTCTGCGAGTGCGGTCTGGTTCCAGCCGACGACAGTCACTCGGATACGCTGGGACTGTTGCCGAAAGATCTGTGTCCGAGGTCGCTGACGACGGTCGTCAGAGAGACTCTGTGTGAGCGATATGCCAGGTCCCAGACGGTCAGCTCACTGGCCGAGAAACTTCGCAGTCAGATGGGCTCCAGATCTTTTATCGCCGGTCTGATCCGACTCATTCACCACGAGCATCGGCGGTCCGGTCACAAGGTGAAGTCGTCAGTGTTGGATGAAATCCGACGTCGACTGGACTGCCTCGAGGTATACACCGTGGATCGCGTGGTTACGTACCTCGTGGACAACGACAGTGGACAACCTCTGAGTAACAGCGAGGCAGAGACGACATGCTTTGTGGAACAGCGCCTGACTTCGACCGACGACGCTTCTGAAACAGCGTACACCATCTACATCTCCAAACTGGTCAGCGCTGACAGCGAAGAACTTCAAGCGCTTATGGCTGATGCTGTGAATGAAATCTCCGGCAAGTTGCTAAAGAACTCGGTTCACTACGTTCGCCCGATGTTGTCATGTGCGCCGCACGCTATCTCGAGGACGCTGGACCGTCTGCGCGTGCGGCCCGATCACGGACTAGTCACAGACGACGACTGGAGAAGAACGGCGCTGCCAAGTCCCGGATCTTTTGTCCCCGTCGAGGACCATCATCTCCTCCGTGAGGATTTTGAAGAATTTGAAGACGGAGAATATGTCGGATACGAACTCGACGACGAAACTCAGAATTCCTTGTTTGGCGATGTGACGATCATCTACGCCATCGTCATCAAGAAGACGTCCTCTGACGGTCAAAGTGTGGACAGCGTCGACGACAAAAAGACAGACCAGGATCGGCTGTTGATAATTAATGGACATGAGAATGGAAAACTGTTAAGGAGTAAGAATTGTAATGGATATGATGATGTCCAAGGTCTCAACAGTGGAGCCAGCGTCCTGAGTGATAGCTATCTCATCAATATTGGTGATGACAGGCCTCCAATTGTTGCTCCATCCACCAGTCTTTACAGATTCCACCGCGTTGAGGTTTTCGCCGCGTTTACTGGCTCTCCAGGGCCAAAGATTTCACCGGCAGGTGCGTCTAAGTTGTCGCCTAAAATTCCCGCTGACGTCTACGCCGACCAGACCGTCTTCGAACCTGTTACACCGAAACCAATGCAACTGTCCGTCTACCACCAACGTGCTCAGACAAACCAGTACCGGCAGACATCGAACTCGCCACCGAGACGCGGCGACGCACATAGCAGTTCTCACGAACCGGATCGGTTTGAATTTGATGGAAACGCCGATGAAGGTGCAAACGAAACGGATTCAGTGATGAGTGAAGAATCAGTGAAGCGTGACGTGACCGAGTCATTGAACGCCGCATGGCAGCTACCCGACACCCAGCGACGTAAAGTCGTTCGACGTTTGCTGCTTCGCTGGCATCCGGACAAGAACATCCACAACCAGGACTTCGCCACTGCCGTAACGCAGCACATCCAAACCGAGCTGGATCGCCTCGAGGGTAAGAACGGTTTCGACGACGACCTGCCTAGAGGCTTCTCTGCACATCCTCGCAATCCGTTCGCTGGGAGTGAATCGTTCCAACGCAACTTTGCCAGCGCTTATAAGTTCTACTACGAGCAGATGAACAGTCGAGCTCGAGAGCATCAAACACAGCGCGAACGATACCAGGAGAACTTTAATCGTGAGTACGGCAACGCATCGGCGTCGTTTCATCAGACTGGATCGAACGTGCCGCCACCAAGCTTCGCCAGCTGCAATCCTCAGCCAGCTCAGGCACGGAGATTTCTGCGTCAGGCTCAGGAGGATTTGAGGTCAGCTAGTCATGACCTTGATGCTACGGAGCCTTCGTATGAATGGGTCACCTTCAAAGTTTACCAGGTTTGTCGGCCTGCATACTTCTTTCTGTCTGTGTGTAGTGTGTTACATGCTTTTTGTAGTTGATCTTTATTTTACTGCTGCGATTTCATTTTACGTATTTATGGCACATTTTTGTTTATCAAACAGAGTAGTGTCAATAGCATTCCTCTGCCAACTCGAAACATTTTTGTTTCCAAATTAGGCCTTGTATATTCAGCACATTAGAGTTAATGTTATCTTAATGTTCACTCTGCTCCAATTACCCTTCATGGAATCTACTTTCACTCAACTCCTCTTCCTTCACCGCCGTCCCTTATCCTCTCTTAGAGGGACATGGTGGGGTGTTGTTAAAGAGGATGAAGGAGAGTCAAGGATGAAACTGGCTAACTCAAGTTCGCATGTTAAACCGGTCTGTGTGTGTGTGTGTGTGTGTGTGTGTGTGGTGGTTTATGATGTAGTCTGCGAAGAAAGCGTTGAAAGCGGCGCAGCTGTGCATTGACGCTGTTCCTTCGTTTAGTCACGACATCGTGATACTGTCGTCGACCATTGATAACGTCGAGCTACAGCGGCTGGCACGCCAGCTTCAGCAGCTGGTCAACGACAACAGCTGTCGTAAGCTGTACGATCCGGACCCGATCGACTACCGAGTGATTCCACACGACGAGCATGACAGACAGACGGCGGTTGATGCTATGAGCTGCGCGGCCGAGATACTACAGACTGTTAACGAGCTGATTGATAGATTTGCGTTGTGACGTTAGTACAGACACGAGTGACCATGGCAATTACGGTGAATGTAGTACCGTACTCGTTATGAGCGTTGAGGCCGGACGAGCTGATCCCGGTCTCTATACAGTCAGACCGCAAGTGACTCAGTCATAATAAACCCAGAAGTAGGCTGTCATTACTTTACGTCAGGCCCGCGGTTACCTTCCCAGCCACAGAGCATCATAGGCCTTTGGCCAGTATCAAATTATACTGCTTGGTAACAGAGGCACATACAAACAACTTGACAAGGGTCGTTACACGAAACGACCGCGGAGTCGAACCCACGACCTGTTAATTGCGAGTCCGAAGCCCTAACCACTGCGCTATTGACACATAAGGCACATGCCACTGCTAGCTGTAAATACCACAATCCGGCTACCGTCAATTAGCTACTATTAGCCTACTAACATCGAACCGTGGTGACCGGAGCTACTTCACCGACACAAAACAAAAGTGTTGATAAAGACTATCACCGTTCGTGAAATCGCGGGATCTGTACTTCTGCCTGCTCGTGCGTGCGCGGTTAACACTCCGGTTGCTTCCGTCACGTTGTTTCGTTTTCGTTTCGTACTTTTGTTACAATAGACTGACTACGTCTGCGCCCGCGTCACGTGATCAATGCTGAGACAGTGTTCAACGACTTGTCACGTTTTACACTTTCAAGGTCGTTCAAGGACGTCCGTTGACATTGACCTACTTCTGTGCAGTCTTATTCACGTGCGTGGTGGTGTGATAATTAGGGCTGTACCGATTACCGAACACTCTATTCGGTCAGAATTGTTGGCCGATTCGGCCGAATACTACTAAAATACACTATTCGGTGCAGCCCTAGTGATAACGGTTGTGATAAGGTGATTATCTTTTGCTCAATGTGTTCCATTATATGCCTGTTTTATCACCGTTGTTATATCCGTGTACATATCGTCAACAAAGTCTTTAGTTTTTAGTGTTGATAAATCATTGATTTCAGTTTCACTTAAACGTTTTACTGTATGTCCAGGTATGTTTTGAGCCGTTAATTGTTGGGAATTTGAGTTCAAGACTAATCTTTCCTGAGAAAGGCATTTAATTGTTATGATTATACTAAACGTACTTTGTTTTGGCGCTATAATTTATCTTATTTATGTAATCGAAACAAAAACGTGCACTCAGATGTTATTGAAAACTGTCCGAGGCTGATCGGACTAATTGACGTAATGTAGGCTTATTATTTCCGCGAAAATTTTGCAGCCATGAAAGTTTTAGACTTTTTAACGATTCGTGAAATATGTGCAGCAATGATGCACAGAGATAAATGGATGTAGAGAGTAGTTACAGTAGCAGTAGCAGTAGGAGGGCAGCGGTATCACTGCGTTCAGTTCAGCCGTTCATCAGTTATACAGTAGTATATTGATGTGATGCGTTACGTTATGTTCACAGCATCTCAGGTTTCAACTTCATGGTGCATTTTATTTACGGAAGTGTCTTTTTTGACTCTGTGACGTGATGTTGTGTAACATCCTTTCCTTTTTTTGTGTAACATCTTTGTCCGCAGGCGACTAACTTGTGGCTTTTGGTTGTTTTTTGTTGTTGTTTTGTTGTTGACAATGTTACGTTGCGCCGTCTTTATAACGAACCTACATTCGTTGTTGTAACTAAGTGCAATCTATGTTGGAATCCGGCCGAGCTAGGAATTAGTGGATCTGTTGTTTGTGTGCGTAGACATGCTATAAATGTTGTTATAATGATGATGATGATGATGATGCTGCTGCTGCTGCTGCTGCTGGCATAGTGGTTGTCAGTTAT
>Ga0209783_1000233_pt1 | contig 12281 bp, 10 predicted proteins | sample WorMetfiPIANOSA1_FD_187395 | JGI IMG/M metagenome (GOLD analysis project Ga0209783, IMG submission 187395) | Marine gutless worms symbiont microbial communities from Max Planck institute for Marine Microbiology, Germany - Olavius filocauda... | ecosystem: Host-associated > Annelida > Digestive... | reverse complement strand
GCATGATCGACTTGGTCAGAGTCGTTCCTTTTCTAGGGCGCGGCTTTTGTTCCCTTCTCCCCAGAGGGGAGAAGGTGGCCCGAAGGGCCGCATGAGGGGGTTACGATGTCGGCCGGCACCGGAACCCCCTCGCCCGGCCCGCGGCTCACGCCGCGGTCCACCCTCTCCCCGCCGGGGAGAGGGGAACCACCACCGCAACACCGCGCCGTTTGCGCGCGGCGACGCGCCGTCACGAACTTTCATTCTGAGCCTTGTCGAAGGACATCTGGCTGCAACCGTTTCGGCGCTTCGACCTAAACTGACCCCGCTCTAGGAGGATGCCGCGATGGCGGAACCGGGCCCGCGCAACCTGATCACCGACGTCAAGGGGGTCTCGGTCGGCAATGCCGAGGACCGCGTCGCGCTGACCGGCACCACCGTCGTCCTGCCGTCCGCACCGGCGACGGCCGCGGTCGACGTGCGCGGCGGCGGCCCCGGCACGCGCGAAACCGATCTCTTGGGACCGGCGGCGACCGTCGAGCAGGTCAACGCTATTACGCTCAGCGGCGGATCCGCCTTCGGGCTGGACGCGGCCAGCGGCGTCACCGCGTGGCTTGCCGCGCACCGGCGCGGCTTCGAGGTCAAGGGCGCGATCGTTCCGATCGTCCCGGCCGCCATTCTGTTCGACCTTGCCAATGGCGGCGACAAGAACTGGGGCGTCACGCCGCCCTATCGCGACCTGGGATTCGCCGCCGCCGAGGCCGCCGGGCCGATCTTCGCGCTGGGCAATGCCGGCGCCGGCCTGGGCGCCACCGCGGGTTCGCTGAAGGGCGGCCTGGGCAGCGCCTCGCTGGTGCTGGAGGACGGCACTACGGTCGGCGCGCTGGCCGCCGTCAACGCAATGGGATCGGTTACCTTTCCCGGCAGCGACGTCTTTTACGCCTGGCCGTTCGAACGTGACGGCGAGTATGGCGCCCGCAGGCCGGCCGGCGACATCCGGGCGCACGATCTGGACGTTCCTGCGCCGAACGAGGCCGGCGCCAATACGACCCTGGCCTGCATCGCCACCGACGCCGCGCTGTCGCGTGCGCAATGCCAGCGGGTCGCGGTGATGGCGCAGGACGGTCTGGCCCGCGCCATCCGGCCCGTGCACTCGCCGCTGGACGGAGACACGGTCTTTGTCCTGGCAACCGGCGAGGGGACGCTTGCCGACCCGCTGATCGATCTCGCGCGGATCGGCACGGCGGCCGCGGACTGTCTGGCGCGCGCCTGCGCACGCGGGGTCTTCGAAGCCGAGACGATCGGCGCGTTGACCGGCTACCGGGACCGCTACCTGGGCTGACGCCTGCGGGTTTGCCCGGCCCCCGGCCGCCTGCTAACGTTGGCTCGATGGGCGGAAAGCAGAAGAACAAGGGGAGGACAGCGACATGAGGAAGACCCTGGCCGCGCTTGCGATGTCGGCGTTGCTGGCGGGTGCCGCCGGCGCCCAGGCCGCAAAGGACTCGGTGCGGATCGGCATGGGGCTGGAACCGCCCGGACTGGATCCGACCGCAGAGGCCGCAGCCGCGGTGGACGAAGTGGTCTATGCCAACGTCTTCGAAAGCCTGACCCGGATCGACGAGACCGGCGCCGTCCAGCCGGCGCTGGCTGAGTCCTGGTCCGTCTTTGAAGACGGTATGACCTATACCTTCAAGCTTCGCCGGAACGTCACGTTCCACGACGGCTCGCAGATGGACGCCGCCGACGTCAAATTCAGCCTGTTGCGGATCGGCGCGGAGGACTCGACCAACGCGCAGAAGGCGCTTTATGCCGGGATCGAAAGCGTCGAAACCCCCAACCCGCACGAAGTGGTCGTGAAGATCAAGAACCCGGACGGCAAGTTCCTGTGGAAACTGGGCTGGGGCGATGCGGTGATCGTCTCGCCGGACACGGCGGACGGCAACAAGACCAATCCGGTCGGCACCGGCCCGTACCAGTTCAAGCGCTGGGTTCAGGGCGACCGGGTCGAACTGGCGGCCTACGACGGTTATTGGGGCGAAAAACCGAAGATCTCCACGGTCACCTTCAAGTTCATCCCGGACGCGGCGGCCCAGGTGGCCGCGATGCTGGCCGGCGACCTCGACGCCTTTCCCAACATCGGCGCGCCGGAAGTATTGGAACAGTTCAAGGCCGACCCGCGCTTCCAGGTCGTCGTCGGCAATACCGAAGGCGAGACGATCCTGGTGATGAACGGGCGGCGCGATCTGTTCAAGGATTTGCGCGTCCGCCAGGCAATCAGCCATGCGATCGAGCGCCGGGCGATCATCGACGGCGCGATGTTCGGATATGGCCAGCCGATCGGCACCCACTTTGCGCCGCATCATCCCTACTACGTGGGCGATCCGAATCGCTATGCCTTGGATCCCGCGCAGGCGAAGGCGCTGTTGGCCGAAGCCGGCCATGGCGACGGCCTGAAGCTTGTCATGAAGCTGCCGCCGCCGTCCTACGCGCGCCGCGGCGGCGAGATCATCGCCGCGCAACTGCAAGGGATCGGGATCGAGGTCGAGCAGGTGCCGGTCGAATGGGCGCAGTGGCTGAAGGAGGTCTTTCGCGGCGAACACGACTTCGACCTGACCATCGTGTCGCACACAGAACCGCTGGATATCGGCATCTATGCCCGTGACGAATACTACTTCGGCTACCAGTCGGACATCTTCAAGAAGGTGATCGCCGAGCTGGAGGTCACCGCCGACCCTGCGAAGCAGAAGGCGCTTTACGCCCAGGCGCAGGAGATCATCGCCGACGACGCGGTGAACGTTTACCTGTTCCAGCTTGCCAAGACCGGCGTCGTCGCCAAGGGCCTGAAAGGCATGTGGGCGAACTCGCCGGTCCAGGCGAACGATGTGACCGGCGCCTATTGGGAGTGAGCGGACGACATAGCGCCGCGCACACGGTGACATGCTGACGCATGTCGTCCGGCGGCTGGCGTCGCTGCTGCTGACGCTGACCGCCTGCTCGATGGTCGTCTTCCTGGTGCTGGAAGTCCTGCCGGGCGACGTCGCGGAAGTGATGCTGGGCACCGAGGCGCGGGAAGACACGCTGGCCGCGCTGCGCCGGCAACTGGGCCTGGACCGCCCGCCGCTGGAACGGTACTTCGCCTGGGTCGGCGGCGCGCTGGCCGGCGATCTCGGCATGAGCTACGCCTACGGCGTCCCGGTGGCCGACCTGCTGGGCCAGCGCCTGGCGGTGACCGTGCCCCTGGCCGTGATTGCCTTTGTCCTGTCGACGCTGATCGCAATCCCGCTGGGCATGTTCGCGGCCGTCCGGCACAACACGGCGGGCGACTATGCCGTGATGGGCTTCAGCCAGGTCGGCATGGCGGTGCCCAATTTCTGGTTCGCGATTCTCCTGATCCTGTTCTTCGCCGTTCAGCTCGGCTGGTTCTCGGCCGGCGGCTTCGCGGGCTGGGACGCGGGGATCGGCGCGGCATTGAAGTCGCTGTTGCTGCCGGCCCTGGCGCTTGCCGTGACCGAGGCCGCGATCCTTGCGCGGGTGACCCGCTCGGCAGTGCTGGAGACCCTGCGGGAGGACTATGTCCGCACCGCGCGCGCCAAGGGCCTGAGCCAGCGGGCGGTCCTGTGGGGCCACGTCTTTCGGAACGCCTTGATCCCAGTGACCACCATCATGGGGCTGCAGTTCGCCTTCCTGATCGCCGGCGCGGTGATCGTGGAGAACGTCTTCTACCTGCCGGGTCTCGGCCGCCTGGTCTTCCAGGCGATCTCGAACCGGGACGTGATCGTGGTCAAGGACATCGTCCTGTTCCTCGCCGCGCTGGTGGTGATCGTCAATTTCGTCGTCGACCTGGTCTATATGGCCATCGACCCGCGGCCGAAACGAGCGGTCTAAGGAACCATGCGACGGCGGCCCGCTCATCTGCTTCGTCACCGCAACCTGGCCATCGGCGCGATCCTGACCGGCGGACTGGTGCTTGCCGCCGCCCTGTCGCCGTTCTGGACGCCCTACGACGCCACGGCAATCGACGTCGCCAACAAGCTGCAAGGCGTCAGCGCCGCGCACTGGTTCGGCACGGACCGGTTCGGGCGGGACATCCTGTCGATGATCATGGTCGGCGCCCGAAACTCCATCGCGGTCGGTGTCGTCGCGGTCGGCATCGGCCTGGCGGCGGGGCTGCCGCTGGGGTTGTGGGCGGCGATGCGGCGGGGCGCGGTCGAGGAGGCGTTGATGCGCGTCACCGATCTGACCTTCGCGTTTCCCGCCGTCCTGACCGCGATCATGATCACCGCGCTGATCGGGCCCGGCGCCATCAACGCGATCACCGCGATCGGGATCTTCAACATTGCCGTGTTTTCGCGGGTCTCGCGCGGCGCGGCGCTGCAGGTCCTGGGGCGCCCCTTCATTCTGTCGGCGGCCGCGATCGGCCGGACGCCGACGGACATCGCAGTGCGGCATGTCCTGCCCAACATGGGCGCGGTGCTGATCGTCCAGGCGACGATCCAGTTTGCGGTCGCCATCCTTGCCGAGGCCGGGCTGTCCTATCTGGGATTGGGTGTCCAGCCGCCGGCGCCAAGCTGGGGCAAGATGCTGAACGATGCACAGACACTGATCTTCCTGCATCCGTTCCAGGCGGTGTATCCGGGCCTTGCGATTGCGCTGTCGGTGCTGGGGCTCAATCTGCTGGGCGACGGCTTGCGCGACGTCCTGGATCCGCGCCTGCGCCTTTGGCGCGCCGTCTGACCGCGTTCAGGCCGCGGCCGGCCCGTCCGGCTCGGGGTCGGGCGCGCGGTCCTGCGCAGAAAAACCCACCATGATGGCCTGGACCTGGTTATCCGTCTCGCCCAGCGGCAGCGCCAGCCGATCGCCGTTGACGTCGACGAGATCGTCCTCGAAATTCAACGGCGATCGGCTGTCGACGACCGTGTCGTAGCGGGAGAGGATCGTGTCCATCACCGGTCCCAGGTCGCGCAGATCGTCGAGATACCGTCCAGTAAGGTCGCGGTCCATCACTTCGACCAGCCGGGTACCGACCAGCCGGTAGCGGAAGCGGCGCGGCGCCTGTTCCACGTCCAGCAGCATGATCCAGGGCAGCAGCCGCGGATCGATCCCCAGGGGGTCCATGTCCTGGCGCGACGGCATGCGTCGGCCGGCACGCTGCGTGTCCCAATAGGCGTAAAGCTGCCGGAGCAGGGGCGAGCGCGGGTTGATCGAGGGACCGGTCGCGGGATTTGCGGTGGAGGGCATGGAGGCGCGGATGTAACGCTTCGTTATTATTCGTTTGCCGGATTACTTTACCGAATTGAGACGATGCCGCAAGTTCTATTGGACTTGTGCTCTGCGGCAACTATACAACTCTAAATAATGCGGTCGGCGCTAGCGGTCTTTAATTGGTTTTGCGTATGCCAGTTCGACGTCCCATGGGAAAAGGATCCAAGTATCCTGGCTGACTTCCGTGACAAAGGTGTCCACCATCGGCTTGCCGGCCGGTTTGGCGTAGATGGTTGCGAAATGCGCCTTCGGCAGCATGTCGCGTACGATCTTCGCGGTGGTTCCGGTATCGACCAGGTCGTCGACGATCAGCATGCCCTCGCCGTCGCCGTCGACCGATTTTAGGATATTCGGTCGGCCCTGGTCCTTGTGTTCGTAGGTCGCGATGCAGATCGTATCGACCAGGCGCAGGTTCAGCTCACGCGCGACGATCGCCGCCGGCACCAGGCCGCCGCGGGTGATCGCGACCACGCCATCGTATGGCCCGCCCTGCACTAGGCGCCAGGCAAGCACGCGGGCGTTGCGATGGAGTTCTTCCCAGGAAACCGGAAAGTCTTTCGAGATCGGTGGTGTCACGGCAATCGGCTCCGGCGGATGACAGGCGGGTTGTTCTTAGCCGAAGCCCGTCCCACCGACAACCGTCCCCGTACCGCCGTTACGGCGCGCGTCCGTCCAACTGGAACAGGACGCAACCGGCGATACGCCAGGTGCCGTCCGGCTGCAGTTCCATCGTATAGACGGCCATCACCGGCAAACCGTCCGGGCCGACGACCTGAACCTTCTGCAGCGGTCGGCCGCTGCTTTCGACCAGATCCAGGAACTGGACGTTCCGCGGCCGGTAAACCGGCAGGTAGCCGCGCTGGACCATGGTCATAAAACGCTCGGGCGTCTGGAACATGGCGCGGATCGACGGCGCCGCATAGGAGAAGGCCTCGGTGCCGTCGCCGCGGAGGAAAGCGTCCATCTGCGCACCGATCACGCGCACGATCTCGGCGCGGTCGGTCTCGGACGTCTCGGCGGCCGCGGGCGGCGCTGCGAACAAAACCAACAACAACGGGACGAAAAGCTGGCGGTACATGGACGCTTTCCCTTCGACCGGCAACGTGTCTTGCCCATCGCTTCAGTTTGGACTACCTGTCTTTCTACGCCAATTCCTAACGTCAGGATCACCGCACAGTGTTAGAAACAGCGCGCGCAACCCGCGGCATGGCCACGGCCCCGCATCACCTCGCCAGTCAAAGCGGCCTTGCGGTCCTGCGCGAAGGCGGCAATGCCATCGAGGCGATGCTGGCCATGGCGGCGACCATCGCCGTGGTCTACCCGCAGGCGAACGCGATTGGCGGCGACGGGTTCTGGCTGATCGCGCCGCCGGTGGGGGCACCCATCGCCATCGAGGGTGCCGGGAGGGCGGCGCCCGACATTGCCCATTACCAGGCACTGGGCCTGGACACGATCCCGTTTCGCGGTCCCGAGGCGGCCAACACCGTGCCGGGCGCCGTTGCCGGCTGGGCACTCGCCTACGAGACGGCGCGAGGCCAGGGCGGCACCATGGCGTGGGAGCGCCTGCTGGCCGATGCCATCTTCTATGCGCTGAACGGCATGCCGGTGACCGAGGCACAGCACCGCGAGACCGTCGGCCATCTGGACGAACTCAAAGAGGTGCCGGGGTTCGCGGAGGCCTTTCTGGATGCGGCCGGCGCGCCGCCGCTGCCGGGCAGCATTCTGAAACAGCCGGCGCTGGCCGAGACCCTGGCGGCGATCGCGTCGTCCGGTCCCGACGACTTCTACCGCGGCACGCTAGCCCGCCGGATCGCGGCGGATCTGGAAAGCGTCGGGTGCCCGGTCACCCAGGCGGATCTGGCGCAGCAACGCGCCTACCGGGTGGATCCGCTGTCGCTGGAGATTTCAGCCGGAACCGTCTTCAACATGCCGCCGCCGACCCAGGGCCTGGCGTCGCTGCTGATCCTGGGGCTGTTCGACCGGCTGGACTGGCGCGCCATGACGCCCGGGTCGTTCGAGCATGTCCATGCGCTGGTCGAGGCGACCAAGGCCACCTTCCTGGTCCGCGACCGCGAAGTCGGCGACCCCGACACCATGCAAAACAGTCCCGACGCCTATTTGAACGCGGGCTGGCTCGACGAGGCCGCGGCGGCGATCGACCCGAACGCGGCGCGGCCATGGTCGCGCACCGGCGAACCCGGCGACACGGTCTGGATGGGGGCGATCGATTCCAACGGGCTTGCGGTCAGTTACATCCAATCGATCTATTGGGAATTCGGCTCCGGCGTCGTCCTGCCGGAAACCGGTGTCCTGTGGCAGAACCGCGGCGCCAGCTTTTCGCTGGACCCGGCTTCCGTGCGGGCGCTGGCGCCCGGCCGCCGGCCGTTCCATACGCTGAACCCGGCGCTGGCGCGGCTCAACGACGGTTCGACGTTGGTCTACGGCTGCATGGGCGGCGACGGTCAGCCGCAGTTCCAGGCCGCCTTATTCACCCGCGCGGCGATGTTCGGCGCGCCGCTGCAGGCGGCAGTCACCGCGCCGCGCTGGTTATTGGGGCGCGGCTGGGGCGAGGACTCGACCTCGCTGAAACTGGAAGGCCGGTTCCCGCCGGATGTGGTCCAGCGCCTGGCCGCCGTCGGCCATGAGATCGAGATCACCGCCGACATTACCGACCTGATGGGGCATGCGGGCGCGATCCGCCGCGCGCCCGACGGCACCCTGTCCGGCGCCGCCGACCCCCGCAGCGACGGCGCGGCAGCCGGATACTGAATCAAAAAGCCCCTCTCCCTGGAGGGAGAGGGGTCGGGGTGAAGGTGTTACGACGCCCTACCTGACGTAGAGGTGGACCTCGTTGGAAACCGCCTCCTGGCTGGAGGAGGACAGCAGGCTGACCCGGCTGGACGGCACGCCCATTGCTGCCAGGGTGCGCAGCACCTGTTCGGCGTTGCGGCGCGCCTGGGACGAGTTCAGCGCAATCTGACTGGGTGTTCCCTTCGCCGGATTGATGGCGACCAGGTTGAACACTGCGTCCGGTTTGCGCGCCAGCGCCTGGCTGACGGCATTGTACAGCGCCTGCTGGTACTCCACGTTGGGACGGTCGAAACGGATGATCACCAGCGGCCGCTCGCCGGGGGCCGGGCCCTGGGCTTCCGCTTCGGCGCGCGCGATCACGTTCGACTGGGTGAAGGCGCGTGTCGCCAGCGAGGTTCCGTAGAGCTCGCCGTTCTTGATCGCCAGCGACAGGGTCGTCAGGTTCTGGCGCTCGTTGTTCACATAGCTGGTCTGGCGGTTGATGTCCTGCGCCAGGTCGTTCATCAGCCGATCGATCTGGACGATATTCTGATAGACCTCGTCCTCCAGGATCTGCAGGCGCCGGCGGTCTTCCTCCACTGCGCCGCTGAGCCCGAAGGTGGCCTGTACCGAGTTCAGCAGGAACTGGCCGAACGCCGCCTGGTCGGCCGCATCGTTCGAGATCTTGGTCATTGCCGGCAGGGTGCCCGCGACCTGCTCCAGCACCGCCTGCGCTTCGTTCCACTGGGCGGTCAGGATCGGGTTGCCGGGCGTCGAGCCCTGCTGCAGCCGCGAGGCAACCGATGCCACCAGGGTGCGATACTTCTGCGTGTCCGCCGACGACCGCTGGCCAAGCTGGTTGATCCGGGTCTGAAGCGACTGAACGCCCGTGCGCAGCTTCGCCAGGTCGCCCTGCATTTCGGTGACCTTCTTGCCGACGAAGGTGTCATTCGAGGCAGGCGGCGGCGTGGTCGCCGCAGGTGCGGTGGCGGACACGGCCGGCGGCGCTGCAGGCGCTTGCTGCGGCGCGGCCTGGGCGGTTTGGGGTGCTTCGCCCGACGGCGCGGGCGCGGGCTGCGCGGCGGGCGCGGCTGGCGCCGAGGGCTCGGCGGCCTGGGCGGAGGCGGTTCCACCGCCCTGCGGATCGGGCGCATCGGTGGTAGGCCACAGCGCGTCGCCACATCCCCCCAACGCAAAAGCGCTGACTCCCAAAAGGATGGCGACCTTCCGTGAAAGACCCATTCGGCTTTTTGTTCCTATTCCTGACATTGACCGTCCGGTGCGAATGCGGATGCGAGGGCGGCGGTCATGGGCAAGCCTCAAACAAAGCGGCGGGAAGGGAACGCAAAGCGCCAGTCCAAGTCCGTGCCGAAACGAAAACCATCCACACAACCGAAACCGTGTCGAAGTATTGTGCAGGCTCGAACTCTTACCGACATTTGCTGCACACGCGATTGATCCGACCCACCCCTTATGGAATCACGGCGATACTAATCCACGCGACTCCCAGGGACAACCCGTATTCCGGGCGGAATAATTGAAGAAAAATGGTAAATACCAGGTAAATGATTCGCCCTTGCACTTGAACGCGCCTTGCCCTAGAACCCGACCGCGTCGCGCGCCCGTAGCTCAACTGGATAGAGCGTCTGACTACGGATCAGGAGGTTGGGGGTTCGAATCCTCCCGGGCGCGCCATTCCTTCCATTTCAGTCTTCAGGACGCCGGAACCCGCACAGGCAGTGCGTTTGGCGCGGTTCTAAGTCGCACATTTCCAGCAATGACAAAACCCGATTCGGGGCGCTGGCATGTTGTGTTCCAAGCACGCCGAACACCGTAGTTTCTGAGGGGTTTCGGGGATTGCGAGCGCGGTTCTAACTGCCGCTCAGACGCACCTCGTCAATAGGCACCGCACATTGAGTCTCGTGCCAGCACCCGATTATCTGGTCCACAGTTTGTCCGACGATGCCCTCTTCGCGCGCTGCGCAAGATGGTGTTGTACTACAACACCATCTTGGCAAGGGGGCGCTGCCCCCCCCGTTGCACCCCCAACTCATTGGCGCTTCCCCGGCATCGAACCGGATCAGCGCCAGCGCAACGGCTGACCGTTGCATCACCACATGAAGGAGCCTCCGTGCTCCCCCAAGTCCCCCATGGCGCCTTCATCGAGACCGGGGAGATTTCGGCTCTCCCCTGGACCCCATCAACCAAAAGGTCACGTCAAACCCTTGGAACCCTCGACTAACCCTGTGCGGATCGGATTTGCGCTAGCTTCCGTACTACATTTGATGGTGAGAGTTCTTTGGGACCGTACGATCGATCATGGCAGCAGCTATTGCGAGATTGATGTTTCCAATTAGCTCACCCTTTGTCTGCCTTTTCTGTGGATAACTGCACTAAATCTATGTGATGGAATCCACGTTACGCCTATCATCTTTTTGCTGGTGAGAGATTAGGGGAAGTTGGTCGCATTGCAAATGTTCCGTCTTTGTTCTACAGTGGGGGGTCGATGATGAGGCGTGAAATCGTGTGGCAAAATGAATCCGTATTGAAGTTCGCAGAAGACGCCGACCCGATCAAAAAAGATGGAAGATCTGGCACAAGAGATTGTGCTCGATGCTGTCGATCAGGGTTGGCACGGACCACCTTTTGATCCACTGGAACTCGCAAATCTAAGAGGCCTCAAAATCCGCCCAAACGCATCCATTTCGGATGCGCGCGTATTTCCCGACGATGGCGGTTACGTTATCGAGTACAACCCGAATAAATCGGCAGGCCGTGTAAATTTCTCAATAGCACACGAAATAGCACATACGCTCTTTGAAGATTGGGCGGAAAAAACGCGCAATCGCACCAGGCATAGCGAAGACGAGAAGAACTGGCAGCTTGAAATGCTCTGCAGCATCGGAGCTGCCGAGATTTTGATGCCGGTTGGCTCTGTTTCCCATCGGTTCGAAGCCCCAGAACCGATAGAGAGCATAATGAGGCTTCGTCAGGAGTTCCAGGTTTCGGCAGAGGCAATGCTCATACGCATGGCTAAAATGGCGAAATTCCCCATGGTCAGTTTTGCTGCATCGAAGATCAGAACGCCATCGGGCACCAAGTACAGGATTGACTACTCGATAGCGTCCTCTTCTTGGAGCCATGGAAAACTTGAAAGACTGGAATTAGATCATTCTCCCTGTTTCGATGAATGCACTGCCATCGGAACCACTGCGCGCTCAGTGGAAAAATGGGTAAGTGACATCCCGGAATTGACTATCGAAGCCGTCGGCCTTCCCCCTTATCCAGGAAGTCAAGAAATCAGAATTGCCGGTTTTGCGTATCCGCGCGAAGGAGACAGCGCTCTTGTTTCAAAAATCGAGTATCGACAAGGCGACGCGACCAAGTTCCGTTTGCCGTCGAATACCGCGATTGTCCATGTGGTTAACGATAAAGCTCGGAGCTGGGGTGGCTTCGGGTTCGCATCGGCCCTTCGGAGTGAGTTTCCGGCTGCCAGTTCCGAATACCAGGGTTGGGTCGCTAACAATAAGAGTGAATTCAAGCTTGGTTCATTCCACGCGTATGATGTTAGCGATCTCATTAGCGAAAACCGTCTTATTATAAGCATGGTCGCCCAATCTGGGTACGGTGAGTCGAGCAAACCACGAATTCGCTATTCCGCTCTGCACAATTCCCTCGATAACTTGGCTGCATACTTGGCGGACAGGGAAATATCCGATGTTCAAATGCCTCGTATTGGAGCCGGTCAAGCGGGTGGTGATTGGAGAATTATTGAGGGAATCATTTTTGAATCACTAGTTTTGAAAGATATTAACGTAAAGGTATATGATCTGCCTCCAGGCTGATTTCCTTCGAGATAAGTATGACGTTGAAACTAATAGTAATTAGTGGCGGCATAGTCGTCCGTTAAGAAGCCGGTCTGAGCGTTGATTGAGGTGCGATCGCGGCGATCAGGGTCGCGACGAACTTGGCCAACAAATCCCTCAGCCACTTGAGGATCAGGCGGAAGTTGTAGCCGGCCGCGGTGAGGGCCGCGTTGGCGCGGTCGCCGTCTCTGCCCTTGAGGAAGTTGCGGCCGAGATGGCCGTCGGTCTTGAGATGCCCGATGACGGCCTCGATGGCCGAACGGCGTCTGAGTTCGCGCTTGATGGTGCCGAAGACGCCGCGCTTCTGGCCCGAGCGGAAGACGCGCAGCGGTTTCGGCGCGTTGTGGCCGCGGTATCCCTTGTCCACGTAGACCCGCTCGATCT
>Ga0209783_1000232_pt1 | contig 12390 bp, 12 predicted proteins | sample WorMetfiPIANOSA1_FD_187395 | JGI IMG/M metagenome (GOLD analysis project Ga0209783, IMG submission 187395) | Marine gutless worms symbiont microbial communities from Max Planck institute for Marine Microbiology, Germany - Olavius filocauda... | ecosystem: Host-associated > Annelida > Digestive... | reverse complement strand
ATCAGCTATTATGCCCGAGTCACGCCATATGGTGTGCACATCTGTTGCTTTTATGGCTGTTTTTATGAGTAGATCGCGTGTGTGTGTAAGCGGTCGTAATTAGTGTGTGAGGCGTCACATCCTTTTTTATAGTGATGCGATAACGTTAATAAGTAAGTAAGTAAGTAGGTAAATATAAGTAAGTAAATAATTAACTAAACAAGTAAGTAAATAAAAATAAGTAAAAAGTCCATAAAAATTGAGGCAATGTCCCCAGCTTTTGTTCCCACCATTCATTCGAATAAGTAACGCAGCCTTACATCCACATGCATTCAAACACGTGACAACCACACCTCTAATTATTACACTTTTTACACTACAATATGTATATTTTCCAATACAGTCGCAGTCAGATTTTTTCTTACTTATGTTGGATTGCGAACCACATTCATAGTACCTTCTGGATCATCTGGATTCAGCACTAGTTTTGTATAATATTCAAACCTATCAAATGTATCTTCAAGCATGCGTAAACTTTTTGTAAGTTCTGATATCGAATGTTGTGAAGTTTCTGCCAGCACGCGACGCCCATCTTGAAAAGCGGTTAAAAAGTCAATTACATGAGATATGTATCTGTAGTGAATCTGGAATTCCTCATGCGTAGTCTCCATTTATAATGAATAAAAATCACAATAATTACTCAGTTTTAAAATATAATTCTCCAATGATTTCCTTATATTCATCTTCTGTAAAATTTCCGTTACAAGACACAACGTAATCAATTTTATACTTAATTTTCTCCAACTGCTCAATAGTTTTGTTTAATTCTTCTTTTTTACGCTTCAAGTTAAATTTAGTTGAAAGTGCAGTAGTTAGCCCAGCAGTCGTTGATAATACAGGGATAACAAACGGAGGTATTGTAAATCCAGCCAATGCTGCACACACTGTGCTGCTACTTATTGAAACAATAATTAAGCTCACAAACAATGCTTTAATTATTTTTCGCTGCTTTTTCAACTTCTTGATCGTGATTTCAAATTCATTTAACTGTCTATCGAGAAAGATTTTGGCTTTTTTGTGATACTCATCTGTCATTTAGTTGTCAAGTTTTCAGCGGGTATCCATTCGTTAAACTTATCTGGCCATCCTTTATATTTGACCAGCAGAAACTTCTTACCTTTAATGGTTTTTCTACCTAAAACCTTTTCGATTTTATACGTAGTGTCATCGCTTTCGTCGTATGGACTTAGTTCATCCTCATAAAATATCCCAGTTAATTCTTCTCCTTTCAAATCCTCCAACTTGTAAACTATAGGTCTTCCAATCTTTACTTCTTTAATTTTAAAGAATTCCTCAGTGTAATTAGGTAAATAACCTTTATCAAATACTCTTTTGTATTTCGTTATTCTTACTGTTTGATCAACTTTGTACATCGGCTTTCCATACTTAGCGATCAAATATGCTCCGTAAATATTATGCCAAACTGCAAATGAATTCTCTGGCTTACTAGCCTCAACTGGAGTCATTTTGATTGTTCTGTGAAATGAATTGTTATAATCATCCACTAATTTCTCATATATATCTATCCATTTTCTAGTCTCGTGTGTTGTAAAGTATTTCCACATTCTAGTCTTTAATATCCTGTTAAACCGTTCAACAATTGATGCTTTTTTATCTGAATCTGTACTGAAGTATTCAATACCTCTTTCTTTCAGTAGACGTTTAACTTTGTCGTTATAGAACTCATGGCCTAAATCAAATTGTATGTAGGATGGACTTCGTTCGTTATCAAATATTTTCTCAAACGCAGCAGCCGTTTCTACCCCGGTTTTTGTCTTTAATTTTTCACACCAAGCATATTTCGAGTAACAATCAATTACGCACAGTAAATAGTTGTAACCCTCATTAAACTCTGAAAACTCTCTCATTTCTACTAGATCAGCTTGCCATTGGTCATCTATACCAGGCACTATAGTTTTTCTGTATTCATTCGGCTTTTTATACGGTTTATGTAGCGTATATGTGTATTGTTCTTGTAACCATTTCTTTAGTTCGTCCTTCGTAATCTCCTTGTCTTTTTTGTCTTCCTTTACTTTTCTCCATAGAGCAGCGAGACCAGTATACGACACAGGACTATCTAAGTCATAATATAGTCTACGTAAATATTGTTCCATTTACTATTTTAAAAATTCTAAGTCATAAATTATCGAGTGGCGCGGAGTCATCTTAATAATATTGTTATCAGCGTCAGTCGTATACATCCTGATAGTGCTAGAACGAGGTATAATTAATTTTGGACCTGTATTGCTCATTTCAAAAACTACTTGTCTGTTACTCTTAGCTCTGCTATGGAGAATTGCGATGATATCTGACTTTTCTCCATTTATTAGATTATCGTCTTTATTCAACACAGAACAGTGAATATAGTGACATTTATGAAGTTGACCACGTTCAACCACAAAAATGTTATATTGTACATAAATTTTTTTAAGCCAGACTTTAGTATAGTCTTGATGAAGTTCGTTTTTTAGATAAACTGTGACATCTTCTGGTGTTGTACTCTTTAATTTTTTACTATCTATGGTAAGATATAGTCGATCATTACTCATTTATTTACTATGAATTTTAATTATGTAAAATATCATCAGGGATCAATTTCTGTTTTACCAACCAATCCTTAGTAAACATAGACAACGTCACAACAACGGATAATTTTATAAATTCAGTAAAATCTGGTCTTGCGGGATCGCCAACATCGAGTCTAATCAACTTTTTACCTAACATGGAATAACCTATAGCCAAGCTAGTAATAACAGCACTGTGATAAGCGGTATTAGCAATATCTTTTACAGGATATGGAGACGCCATTTAGAAGTCAGAAAATCGCAGCTTTTTTATGTCATGTTGAGACTCGGTAATCTGTTGCTGTTGAGTTGTGAAATTTCTTTTACGGTAATAATACAGAGCTCCAATACCAGTTAGAATAGTAGCAGCAACGAGAAAATATTCGAATCTAATGGAGGGTCTACTCATCGGGGGTTCTATTGCTGTAGTTTCTAGTAATTGTTTTTCTTGTAGTTGTTTCTTCAGTTTTAGTTCTTTAGACATTTTACCTAGTTTACGACCCCACTCCTGTCTACCTGGGTTTTTTGGTTTCTCACTTGTAACTTTACTTACATCCTCAGTGCTCATTTAATTACTATAAAATCACAATTTTATTAAAGTTCTTTAACAAGTTCTTCGCAATGTTCTTCGCAAAGTTCATTGTAATGTTCATTGTCAAGTTCTTTAGTGTCTTTTTTGAAATTGGGCTTTATATGTTTTAATGTTGTTATACCAAGAGAAACTATAGCCATAACTTTACTGCACGAAGCTGCAATACCAGCGGTTACACTTTTCAATTCAGTGGTTAAAATATAATCATTATTCAAATCTTCCTGTAGCTTCTCCACATCATCTATCGGTAAAATTTTGTTGACTCCGTATGAATACATACTGCAAAGAGTTCCTATTATGTGATTATTAATTCTTTCGGTATAATTTAATTCATATATTTTAAAATAAGCATCGATTTCTTCATCACTCATTGAATCTAAGTCTTTGGTCGTCACAGTTTTACCGAGAAGTTCTTTAGATCTACCAGTAGAAACTACTGTGTAAAGTACCTCATAATTTTTATTCAACATTCTAGAGAGCTCCATTTAGATGCTACAAAATAACCTCGAAACTATAAGGATGAAATAGTTGCATAATTAATTTCGAATTTTTGCCGTTTTTAAGTGTTTTAATTATTTCACTTTTTTCATTTGCACTAATACCAGCATCATTCTCCTCGAATGCAGATTCTCTCGATTTTCTGTCTTTGTCATAGAACAATACCAACATTCTAATGTTTTCTCTGAAATCTTTTACAATAGCATTGTACTTTTGTGTAATAACCCAACAACTTAAGTTCAAATGTCGTCCGTGGAATGCTAACTTCGTCAATGCTGTCGCTTTCAGTTTAGTATCGTGTAAATTAGCACAGTCATCGATTATAATAAGTGTTTGTTCAGTATTGTCACAAAATATATTAATTATCCTACTTAACACTTTATTCAAATCATCATTTACAGCGATTGGAATTACGTCATTATCTTCACGTATAGATTTTCTATCGTAAGTCTTATTATACACAAATGTGGGACATAGGATTAAAACATAATCAAATTTACCTCTGAATTCGTTCTGCAACAAATCTAAAACGAAATGAGTTTTTCCACAGCCTGTTATTCCACTTATTAACATGTTAAATGGAGGTGCAAGAAAAAGATCAGTCATTTAATAAAAATAAATTTAAACTGGATACGAGTGTACGTTACCCTCTTCCTGTAAAATGGGACAAAAAAGTAAACGTTGATGATTTAACATCGCTCAGAATATATATCAATGAACAAGATTCTTTTGTTGCAAAAAACTTAAACGTTTTCACAAATTACGTGCAGACATTTTACATTAACCCTCTAGAAGCGATAATGACAGAACATAATAGATGCAACATAGCTTACTATCAGAATCAGATAAATTTCGCTGTATGGTGTGCTAGTGCAGGTTGTGGGGTATCTGTAGAACATATAAATACAGACTATAATTTACTGTCATCCGTATTCAAATTTCATATCTATTATCAAGTTCGAAAGATTTTACAAGAAATGTCTTGTCCGATTCCTGGAGAGTCTTTGTTTAACCCCAGTGACAATCATATTAACATGGTAGCATATAAGAAAATCTGTAACCAGTTTAACGTAGATGTTAATTCCGACTTTAGATTTATGAACGGAAGAACCGGATATCATACTACAACTCGTATTAATGGACATCAGACATGGATTCAAGATGGTGCAGTAGAAGGTTGGAAACAATTTATATTGGAAAAATCCAAAGGATTTACACGAGCCGGAGCTGTTAGAATTGATGACAGTATAAGAACGTATGTCTATTGCGTTCTTGGTTCACAGGCACAAACACGGTCTAACATAATGAAATCATTCGAATGCCAACAGAACTTTGTTAACTTGTTAGAATCAAGTGTGAAAAGCTTATTTTCCATTCCAGAAAGCATACAAAAATATCAAGATGCAATATCTAGAACAGGCGTTAGAATAAACTACGCTATCGGTATCGGCCTGTATATGATTTCATCAGACCTGAACTTACAGGTGGGAGTTATACAAAAGTACAACAATAATTTAGTCATTGCCAATGATAGCACTAAAATCGGTGATAATGAAGACATAAATCTACCAAAACCAACACCAAATCTTACTCCAGTTGTAAAGCTGGACGACACGACAAAAACTGAAGTGACACCTATTCCAGAACGAAGTAACTATACTCCAGAAATAGGAGCAGGTGTTAGCATTTTAGTTTTTAGTTTGTTTTTACTATTTTCCTCCAGATAGTATTTCCATATAAAATTTCTACAATGACAACAAGTAATGTTATCAAAAGTATTATCATATGTTTGGAAAAGAATAAAACAATTTCACCAGCCTTTTTTAAAAGAAAGCTAATCAGTCCACCAAGTGCTCCAGGTAATGAAAGTAAAGCCTTCTTGGCCAAGTCTAGAAACCAGTTCGCTATTTTAACCAAGCCTTGTTTGATTCTATCAGTGAAAGTATTTTTATCGGGTTTTCCTGGAGGTGTTGGATAGGTTTTTGTCGGTAATAGAGCTACGACAATCGTTGATATAGTCATACCGATGGCTGTAAGTAATGCTCCTATTGTAATACCGTCACGCCTGAATAGTTCTCTTAATCTTTCTGTGAGAGGTCGAGTTTCATCATTTATTATTGTATTTATTCGTTTTAACTGATTTTCTGTTACTTCGTTATAACGCCTGCGTGCTTGGATTTCCATTTGATCGTATTCTTCTATTAGATGATTCAGCGTCTGTTTTGCACTTTCATCCGTGGTTTGTTGTAATTGTTGAATGGCCTTTTCTTTTTTCTCTTTCGCCCACTCCTCTGTTATTTTAAAGCTTTCAATCTTACTTTTGATCGATTCGGCCTGCTCTGGAGATACTGTTTGTCGTTCTCTGTCCATAGATGTGCTCGGTGCCTCGTCTCCGGTGTATCCGATCATTCTTAAAAATTCTCGCGTGTCAGCGTTTCTATCCAATGAATTAACGCTTAACAGCCGATTTCCTTTCCTTGTTGACACCCTTTTCTGCTTGTAATAAAAATATCCTTCATCGTTCTTAGTCAAACGATTATATACCTTTGGATCTATACCTTTTGTTAGATGTAAATCTTTACGCACTGAATCGACAAAATTTTCCATGTCAAGATCTGCTTGCTGTTGTTCTGTTGATCGCAGTTCAGATATAGGGACATCTGGGAGACCAATCGATGTATCTGCGACTCCAGGATCGAATACGTCGTCTGTTATGTCTTCGCGGCGTGTTTCCATTTCTATAGCTTCATCCATTTACATACTCTAAATTTCTTACGTCTAAATGGAGCGTGGGAGTTATGTCAGTCCTTACAGATCGAAGAAAATGAGTGTATATTTTAAAGGTGAAAGAACACGCCATGTAATAACACATAATCCTTCAACGGCAAAACCTGGAGAAATATTACATGTTGAAGTGCCCAGGTTAGAAAAAGAGTTAATCGTTCCAGGAACACTTGCTCTATCATTTGATATGGTGATTAGTCCAGATCAAGATGCTGATGGAAATGCCTTAAGCACATTTCTTGTTAATAATCTTGCTGCAAGTATTGTATCTCGCTATGTAGTTAAAATTGGTTCGGAAATCATTTTCGATTTAAATTACTCATATTTGTATAATGCATATAAAGATATGTGGTTAACTAATTCTACAAGAGAAAACGCTGTTTTCAGAGGAATTCAAAACTTACATCTTAGGAAAACAAGAACTGGTTTAACTACAGATGTGACACACGAATCAGAAGATCAAGTAATCAACGATATTTTCAAAAATAGATATAGTATTCCACTGGACTTTGAGGTAATATCACAACACATGCCTCTGTCATCGGGTCTGCATGTAGTGTTTGAATTGACTATTAATGCAAAGGAATATGTCTTAAACTATGAAACCAAAGATAGCACTAGCGCTGATTTTAATATGAGTAACCTTCGTTTAGAATACGAAACAATAGAAGATGAATCTTTACAACGCCAAGTTAATGACGCGCTAACGTCAGGAGTATCGTATCTTTTTGATCACATACATCATTATAAGCGAGAACTAGTTCAGAAAGACGATGATCGCATCTTTGTGGAGGTTGGTGGAATCGATCGAAAATCCATGAAAGGTATATTACTAATATTTGAAGATGATTTTGATAGTGGTAGGAGAAACTCAGATCGTTTTCCGAACCCAAGAATAGAAAATATAAATCTAACCATCGATTCGCTTCCGAATAAACTATACACGTGCGGCTACAAAGAAGAGAACCAGTGGGAAGAAATATGTCGACATTTTATGCAAGAAGACTTCAAACAGAGTCAAGATACGCATATTAATTTGAAATCGTACTATGGTAGCAATAAGTTTGCCGTGTGGACAGACTTGCGATCTACTGAAGACAATCTGTTACATGGTAGTGGAAAAGTTCAAAAGGCTGCAAACAAGATAATGTTAGAGATGAAAAAGAAGAAACAAGGTGAAGGAAGATATTACATGCACGTATTTATCGTTTCAGATGCGAGAATTGTATTGGAGAATAAAAAGTTACGCTTTGATTTATAAATTTACTGATTTATAGATTTAATGTTATTAAATGGCAAGTATTGCTGTTATTGTTGGAGTTGCTGTTGTTAATGCTATTGCTTTTACGACCGGTAATGCACTGTACGACAAGTTTGGAAGAACAGATGGATCTACAGAAAGACTAAGACATGATAAGGCCGTAGAAGATTTACAATGTGCTAACGCTGAATGGAACAGACAGCGACTTGAAACCCTCGACTTTATAAATAACCAGCTAAAACAAAAACGTGATGCTCGAAATACTTTTGATGATGTAGACACAGCTTTAGATTTTTACAATCAAACACATCCAGATGGTGAAATAATTTTACCTCCAAGGCCTGTTTTAGAAGACTTTTATAATCCGTCTGCAGAACAAAATTACTATGAAGCTGTCGTAGCTAGTGTTGTCGGTGGATTGGTAGGATACTTGGCATTTAGATTGTCTTAGAAACCATATGGCAATGTATCGATTTCATTGTCTCCTATTTTCCTAATCATTCTCTTATCAAATTTGAATGCCCACTGCTTAACCATATGCGTGGTTATTATCTCACAATTCTTTATATTGAAACGATTATAATTAATATCTGTATAACCAACCGTACCTTTTATCATTTGTATTCTTTGCTCGTTAGTCATTTTCTCTTCAGCGTCTGCATTTACTTTAAATCCTTTAATTTTTCCAGTGTGTTTACCATTATTTAGAATGTAACCATAATCTTTTGCTTGAGCACAACACCAAAAATCCATATAATTACCATCAAGTTCGTCCGTCCATTCGCCTAAACCGTCTCCTATGTATTGATCAACAACTTTCTTTGTCTGTTCATTTTCAATATATACAACACTGTCCGTGTCACAGTAACATACATCTTTGTCCAGTTTCTCTAACATATCGTATAATCTCAAGCGAGCCCATGATGATGTGAAGCAAGCTATGTAGATATTTGTATTGTAGTTTACTTTTAGAAATTCATCTTTTGTCTCGTAATCAGCGTAAACCATATTATCATTCAAAAAACTCAAAGATATCTGTTCTATTTTATCGTTTAAAATTACTCTGTAGAAGTCTCTTTCATTATCTATATATTCAGAATGTTTAACTTTAGGATTCTGTCCAAATTTACCCCACAACGAGTTTAGACATATTTTTGCAATAAACCTCAATCCTGGGTTTACTTTCAAATCACACAATTCAATGTTAAACTTTCTAGCCTTCTGTCTGTACTCCTCTTCACTGCATGCAAATTTACTCGATTCTAATTTTATTTTAAGGAACTTTCTGATATACCCCTTCCACAGATCTGTACTACTCTGTTCGAAATGCCAAACTTCATAGATTCGGTCTATTTTGTATCCTTTTTCCAGAGCCTTTTCCATTTCTGTTGTTGTCCAAAGACCAGTTATAGCCCTTTCTGAATGAGAATTGTGTGTACAGTCTGAATTTCTATTTTGGTAACACTGTTGACAGTTTTGCTTCATTGTCTTTCTAGTGATTTTACACCGTTGACAGGCCTTTGTTGTGCATTGCGAGTCACATTTTATTTTACCGTTATTTGTATTAAAATGAGTACATTTAGCATTTATTCGAGCCATACAAGTTTTGCATAATCCAAACATCAACTTATGAGCTTCTTTAGTTTTCTGTTTGTAAGGTAACACAGGTAAATATAAACCTCTAGGAGGTAAGACCTTGCAGTATATAAATCCAAACCAATTCCTGTCATATTGTTCTGGTTTAAAAATCTTCGTTGGGTGACCTACAGGATATCTGTCGTAATACATGACAGTTGGATACAAACTTACAACATCGATATATTTTCCTACTGCATTTTTGTTCTTAAAATCGTATATAAGCTTTATCGGCTCGCATCTTCCTCCGAAAAAACCATCATTTCGAATTTTTACAGGTTCTACCAAATCATATTCATCTAAGTTTATGTTTTTCATTTCTTTATTTTTATCAAACTCGTGTTCCCAGATTGTGACAATGTTATACCCGTTTGTTCTTAGAACTTCCTCGATATTTGTAGTCCTCTTGTGTAAATATTTCATGTTGTGTTGATTGAATCTGTTGATCGTCAGTTCATCATAACACGTCGGGCATCCATGCCAGTAGCAACCATGAAATTGATATATAGTATTTGCCTCTTTACAGTAACCATCAATTTTCAGAGTTTTCCCATTTATTCGAATTTCTTGTTCACCACCATTACAAGCATGTCTAATGTTTATTTTTTGTTTCTGTGAAACGTATTTTAACCATTTTATAGACTTTATTGAGTAAGTATCTACTGGAGCTTCGTCGCAAACACCTATTGTATTTGTTGGTAAGAATTCGCTTTGATATATTGCTTGACAGACACTGGCTATAGTCATGTACTGAAATGGATCTATGCTGGCTATTTGTATGAACAGTTCTCGCAATTTCATACAACCTCTTCTGAGTATATCTACGTCACTCTTACAATATTTATACATTTCCTGTTTAAAATCAAAAGTCTTCTGTTTAATAGTATCGTACCATTCGTCAAATTTTTCTCTTTCACATTTCTTCATTTCATCATAACCATAATAATATTTATTTGGATATGGACCACTGTAATTCTGATTTTCATCTGTGTTGAATTTGTGTGGAAAGTAACCTTTCTGTAATTCTGTCAGTCCAAATGTCTTAGGGAAGTCTCTCAACGGTATCTGTGTGAACGAAATACTGTCGACAAATCTAATATTATAATCATGCTTAACCTCTAGTTGCATAATCTTTTGTCCATTGTGTATAATGTTGGGTTTCACACTGTGATTTATTAACCATTGTGCCACAAATTGAAAGTCGTAACCCTTTCCGTAATGTGCTATGAACGTATATCCTTTATGTTTCTTTGTAAATGCCCAAGTACAAAACTCGCTGATATTTGTAAATATGCTCTCGTTTCCGCTAAAATCATGAGCTATGCAATAGTTTACTATATGTTTGTTTGTCTCAGGATCAAGTTTAGTCTCAAAGTCAAAGAATATATACATTTTACGTTGTGGTTTTATATCTTTATTTAGCATATAGCACTTGTGATTTATATCGACGTAATTTTTACAGTTTCCACATTTTATTTCGTTGCATCTGTGTTTATCTATCGGTAAATCTCTAGTTTTGTAAAATTTGCAGCATTTGGAACACTTGTATGAATGTTCTATACATGTTTTGTTTGTTATATGATTATCAAGACACGATGCGCCATAGAAGCTCTTGTTGCAGTAGTTGCATGAGACCTGAGTTGCTTTAACATTACATTTAGTTTTGTTTTTGCATGCTTTACATTTTTCATCTCTTGCTTTGTTACGATCTTTGTTTGCACATGTAAATCCGGCAATATTTGAAATTACATCGTAATGATTTTCAGACATTAAAATATAAACTTTAACTTCTCTATTTTGACCCTTGTATATTTGCCTCGATTCTAAGTTATATATTTGTATTTCTATATTAAGTTCTTGTTCAAACAATTTAGCATCTTGAAAGTCATTACCGTATTCTTTGATCTCGATTTTACATAGTCTGTGTAAAGCTGTAGCTAAAGCTTCTTGTATTTTCCTACCCTTTACCAAATATGTCTTTTCATTTTCTGAGAGTATTCCTTCGTTTATTTGCGATTTAGTTTGTCTACGATAATTAATTTGTTTAAGTTCGTCCTCTGTGAGATTATTTCTAAAGATATCCTGTAATTTTGCTTTATTATGTGTCGCTAACCCTACAACAACAGCTCTCGCTAGACACATTGTGTCTGTATTTTTTATTCTAATAATACTTCGTTTACTGTCTACAGTGATTATTTCATTTACTCTGTTTCCAGTACCTGTAGGAATCTCAATAGTTAACAGTTTGAAGGTTATGTCTTCAGGTTTCATGTCATAATAATCTATAAATAAATTGACCCAGTCTGCAACTTTTAAAATCATTTCTTGTTTGCTTAATAACTTTGTTTGATTTACTCTATCGTTATTGCTATTCTCCAAACTAATTTGCAACTTTACATTATCTGGCAAATCTGACGTCATTCTGTTAACTAATTCTGATATAACATTATGTATTTGAAAAATATCGACATCGCCATAAATTTTCCATTCAGATCGGTGTGTATTAAATCTATCATATCTGTAATCACGTATCTTCTGTATTCTGTAGCTGTTTGCGTTATTTCTAAATAATTTTTTTATAAAGTAATTATTATTTAATTTATCCTTTTTTCTAGTTTCGCGTCTTTGACCTTTTTTAGCAGCGTGTTCAGCGATGTTTGACCAACTAAATTTGGGTTTAGTAGATGATACTTTTGGTTCTTTAAATAAATTTTTAATTGAATTTATATTATTTATTTTTCTAGGATCCACTTTCCTATCTAATACTAGTTCTACTTGTTGTCTAGTCAACTTACTTACATTGAAGTTGAACACTCGTTTAAAATTATCTAACTTTTTTCTTTCTTCATCTGTGATATCCATTCTGTTTATATTAGACATCTTATTATTTGTATTATCCTTTTTTCTAGTTTCGCGTCTTTGACCTTTTTTAGCAGCGTGTTCAGCGATGTTTGACCAACTAAATTTGGGTTTAGTAGATGATACTTTTGGTTCTTTAAATAAATTTTTAATTGAAT
>Ga0209783_1000231_pt1 | contig 12398 bp, 9 predicted proteins | sample WorMetfiPIANOSA1_FD_187395 | JGI IMG/M metagenome (GOLD analysis project Ga0209783, IMG submission 187395) | Marine gutless worms symbiont microbial communities from Max Planck institute for Marine Microbiology, Germany - Olavius filocauda... | ecosystem: Host-associated > Annelida > Digestive... | reverse complement strand
TATGCTTGAGTTGCTGATGCTGAAACGTCATATTCTGTTTGTACCTGATGGTGACTTTACTGCCTCAGACATTGATGAAGTTATTCGCAGTATGTGCAATGATTGGTGTTAGGACATTTGCTTTTTTAACTTTTTTTTAACTTTTTAATATTTGTATTGTTTTTATGTACCCTGTGTACGATTTCATGATAATAATAATAATAATTCATGCCACTATCACAGTGTCACATTCAACACATCCCTAGATAGCTAAAATTATCAATTTAATAATTCCATTAATAATCCCGTTTCCATAGTCTAGAGCCAGCAGCGAGCATATGAACACTGACTGCACTCAATGACGTTGGCGCTAGACTACACCTCTCCTGCACCATCTGCCGCTTGCCTCCGTAACCCACTTTTACATGGATTACTACTCATTTATCGACAGCGGAAGGATGAAAGGCTGAGTTGGCCTCGTTGGCTGACCCGTGTTGGACAGTTTACCCATACAAAATAAAAGGTAAAGGTAAAGCTATAGACATTTGTATACAAAGTTGCCACCTGTCCAGCGACTGATTAGGCGCAGGACACGGAAAGTTCGCCAGTCAAGGACCAGCGTTCTACCGCTGCGCTACGTCGCCAATATATTTCAGTGTCATTTATAGCAACAGTCAGCCAAGTACACAGCTATGAGCAATTGCAACAGTTCTTGATGACCGCCATTCTTGTTCATTTATTGCTGCTAGCAACTGGTGAGCCACTGCTGAGTGCTGACTGTTGTGTCCAGGTGTTGCAATGGCGTCCAGCTACTCTTCTCCAGACATTCCCATCTTGATAGTGAGCATCAGTGCCTTTGTGTGGTCAGACCGATAGCTCGGGGTGGTTAGGAGTCCTATGAGCCTATTGGTGTTCAGTGAAGCTGCATAGTGTCGTCTGAGAGAAAAAGTTATTATCACACGGGGCCTCACCAAAACTCCATTAATGTCACTCACATTGCCGGTACAATTTTAGTACAATCACCTTGCAAGGTGATGCGTGTAAAATTGTACGGGGAAATGTGAGTGACATTAATGGAGTTTTGGTGAGGCCCCGTGTGATACCTTTTGCACTCAGACGATACTATGCAGCTAATAACTACTACGGTAGCTTTAATTACATGATGCGTCTGTAGTAGCCTCTAGTACTAGGCCCCTGGCCCTACTAGTAGTAGGGCCAGGGGCTTAGTACTAGTAATTAAGGTGATTGTGCAGCACCTACAAAGCAGACTACTGGCCCCAGGGCAATAGTTGCACTAAGAGGGCCTCAACAATGGGGCCACTATAAGGCTCACTCCACACTAAACGAAAGGAAAGAAAAGGAAGGATTCACAACTATTTTAGATGTCTTGTCCAGGCCAGGAGTTGAACCCGTGTATACAAAACGCTAGTCCGACTCTCTACCAGAAGTGCTATCATCATCATCATCATCATTTCTGGCCCTCACCACTATGAGTACGTAGCGCCACTTGCAACCAGCAACCTTTAGAGCGGGCAATCGATTCTGAGCCTTATTGACTGCTTCAGTCAATGTGAGATTGTGGGACTCAAGGTGTTTTAGGACTGACTTCATCCAGTGCGACCGGGCGATCTCTCCCAATCTTCTGGCGGGAATGCAGTTACGATCGTCTTAGCATCAGCACTGATATCCAGTCATGCAATGTGTCCAAACAGAGAGAGACGCCGTGCTTGAATAGTCGAGGAAAAGCTTGTCTGCCGCACTTCAGCATTGGAAACAAATTTGTACGGTACCATTTGATGCCTAACAGTCTCTGTAGACACCACTGCGCTAAGGCATCAAGTCTGCGTCCATCTACATTGGTGATTGCTCAACATTCTGAACCATACAGCAAGATTGGCAGTACACACGTAAGGCAGCCATGCTGAAATATCTAGTCAGCATATTGGTGCAGCATTTCCCCAAAAAGTGATACGGGATTTTTATTTCTCAATATGCTGGGCATAGTTGGTTTGTTCAAATGTTCATAATGGTCTGTGGGTCAGGTGCCCGTTAAAAGCTATATGGCCAGGAAATATCGTTATAAGCCTATAAGGTGATTGTTTAATGATGAAACTTGTCTTTTGCTAGCATGATGTGGTTCTGTACTTGTCAGTACTTGTACTTGTGGTTGTAGGCCGTCGATGCACTCGGTCCAGTCTCAGTACTTTACACGCCGCTTAATGTCAACACTACGTTTCCGTATTTTCCACTCAAGGTATTTTTCCCCACTGCTTGCTTGCAGTTTCTTTACTCTTTGGTGTCTATTAGTCTGGGTTCCCGTGCTTCGTTGAAAGTTGTGGAAAGTACTGAATTTTTTGCCTAAATTCAAGGCCTTGAAAGTACTTGAAAACAGGGCAGGTGCTTGAAAATTCTTGAATTTGATGCCATAGGTACTTGAAAGTCGTGGAATTTTGCTTAGCTTATGAAAACGTACGATCTCTGTAGCAAAATGTGGCACTTTTTGATGAAGTGGTTGCAAGAGACAAGAGCTGAGTTCCAGTCATCTTTTAAGAGTGACGGAAACAGAGTTGACGTTTTGTTCCATGACACAATGGCCAATAATGAATCTTTCACCAAGTTGTGGAAAGTTGTTAAACGGGTTCTCGTATTGACCCGTGGACAGGCATCAGTCGAATGTGGCTTTTCTTAAAACAAAAACGATGCAGTAGAAAATTTTGGAAGACACCACTTTTGCGGCAAAGCGGATGATATGCGATCACATACATGTAGTTGGTTGTATGTTGAATGTTGACGTTCAAAACAAGCAGCTACAGTTGTCATGTGATTCAGCAAGACAGAAATATTTCAGCCACCTTGATGATCAGTAGAAGCTTAGAGTAGATGAAGGGAAACTGCAAGAGTGAAGCATTGACAGATGAACTAGATCAACTGAAGACCGACCGACATGTAATCACTGAGAACTGCAGGAGATGAGCATGCAGAGCTAGCTGTAAACGAGCATAGATGACATTTTACACTCACTAACAGGATAGTGTTATTGAGTGGATTTATTACTTTTGATGGACGTTGCATGACTTTGCTGGTTACCGGCCAGACTGCTATTAAGCCGTGTAATTTTTTAATAATGTTTTGGATGCTTTTTATAGCGGATGATTTGTAGTTGTGCACCCATTTTCAAATTTTTCTCTGTGTCGCTAGATGGCGCCACTACAGTTTATCAGATTTCAAACCGCAGATTTTCCAATTTTTGAGCACGTATTATTGTGATTTTCTGAACAACGTGTACAGGTATAGAAGTGTTTTCTCTTGTGTTAATGGCAATGAGTAACAGGTCCTGTCGGTATGGCAGTGCTTTTGATTTCTAGTTTTCTTTTTTCAGTGTTTTGTTGTCTGATTTGCACTTGTGTTTTGTGTAGTATTGTAGTATATTAGTTGTAGTAGTGCTGCCGGTTTTGGCGAAATAAAGATATTCATTAGTTGCAAGGTCTAATGCGGTGTTAAAATCAGCTAGAGAGAAAGATGCTGATTGAAAGAGGTTGACAACAGCCACATGTAAAACTGTTGGAGCTCAACAAATGCAATAAGCCTAGCTAAGAATGAAAAACTGACACATAAAATAGCAACTTGTGGAACTGCCAATGTATGAGTGATATCTGCTGTACATATCACGGCAACTATATGCTCGTTAACTGAATTAAGTCGGCAGAAATACAAGTTACTGGAATTAGTGGCAGCTTGAGCTTGTTGTCTTGTGACAACATGGTTTTGTGCAACTTTAATTGACTGGTCTGTTTCATTTGTCAACCTGTCTGCAGTTTCAGTCTATGCAGTCTAACAGTTAATACCAGTTATTTGTCTAGAATAATACATTAGCAATAATTATTGTGTTTTTGAGCAACTTAAGTAATTGTATTATAATCGTACTGTAATATTTAGGTAACTATTATTGTCACATGATATGAACTACCGTCATCAAGCTTTCTGTCAGTTTTGAGCACACGTTAAATATTTTCTGTTTGATTGATTGATTGATTGATTGATTGTGATGCACTGCGCACTGTAGGTCCCGCAGTACAGTGAAGTGTGTGGTTACAACAGAGTTGATGTGCTGACTGCTGCGTCAAGCTACGTCACGCAAGTCACACTGCAAGCTCTGCGTGACGACGCTCAAGTAATTACTGCATTCTGTACTTAATGTCGGCCAGTTTGATGTTGCATTTGTTCAGTTTTAATCATATCAGTTAAATAAGTTTTTGACTTGGTGCTGAGTTACTGAGTGTAGCGTAGTGACGTAGTGGTTACTGGTTAGGTCGTCGGACCTGCAGCCAATAGGTCTAGGTCGCAGATTTGAGTCCCGGCCGCTCCGCTTCACGTGCAACCCTGCTCAAGTTGTTCACACACTTGTGCTCCTGTTTACCAAGCAGTATAAATTGGTACCGGCACAAGCTGGGAGCTAAACAGGCAGTCCATGCAACACACTAGCCAGCCCCATGTCCGCGGACTTACAGCTTCGGCTGGTGTCTGGCTGAGGGCTGTGGAAACAGAGATCAGCGTCAGCGTGGGATCGTTCTCTATGAGTGCCTTCTAGTTGAATTTGATAGAAGTAAATTGATGTGTCTGTAATGTTGTTTATGGTTAAGGGTGTTGTCATATAGGCCTATTAAATTCTTCCGTATCCAGTTAACACATCTACTGCTTTAGTAATTTTTTGACTGTTTTGTACATTTGTCTGACGCGCAGGATGGCGACACAGTGCAGTGTGCAATGGCAGTGTCTACAGCAAAGCTTGCTACGGAGCCTGACACAGACACAGCTGATGATGAGGCTGCTGGTGCTGATGTTACTGCAGACATTGATGGAGTTTCTGACAGCTGGAAGATGGAGTCCCTGTGCCCTCCACCGGCTCTTTTCCAGCCAGTCAAATACCCTTCACTGCATATCTTTGTAAGTTATTACTAGCAAATTGTTACCCATGTCAACTAACTAATCCTAACTGTCTCCACACTAGCTACTGAAACTAAAATGACGTATAAACAGCACATTTTGAAGTCAATCATCACAGTGCGTTGATCAAACTGGTTGTTCGCAACTTTCGCAGAAACTCGTCCATTGTTCATATTTTCCAGTTTTTCGGCAGGAAATTTTTTTATCAGTCTTCTGGAAGAACTTTCACATTCCCCTAGGTTTTTAATAAAATTTTTAGGCTTATCTTCAAACTCAACGTATTTAGTTTTGAGGACTAATGTCGACTAAATGTATCACGTAAACTTTTCTTACGTGCGTTATGACCTGTTATGACGTCATCAAGCCATTAAATAAGTAAATTGTAGAGTATTTCTTCCTGTTTCTACTGGTACAAAAATTATAAAAATCGAGCAAGCAATCGGCAAAGTTATAATCGAAAACGAACTGGCACTTTTTTTATGGTTCACGATGTAGAGAGATCATTGTGCAGCAATTCTGTCAGTTTCATTGTTGATATAATATGTTGATATAGTAAACCGTGTGAATGGTAGCAGCCTGTCAGGTGCGGACAGTGAGTGATTGTGTGTATGTGTGTGTGTGTGTGTGTGTGTGTTGCTGATGGTGATGTAGAATTCTGCACCTGGTCTGCTGACGCTCGTTAATCCACTACCATACTCCGAGATTGACGCCGACTTTCACGTCTGTCCGTTGCCGCGGTTTACATCAGCCACTCACACGTCGACACAGAAACATTTTCTCGACCGACAGGTTTTGTGACCTCATCTCACGTTGAGTTTTGTGTTGTATCATTAACCACGCTGACTACGTCGGTCGGCGTCGGTCGGCGTTCGAGACCGTCTGTCTGTCTGCAGCATCACTCCAAAACGAATGATCCCAAAGTGTTCAAACTTGGTGTAGGGAATGATTTTGGGCTGTTCTAGAAGTCACATGGTTTTGGGATTGAAAGGTCAAAGGTCAAGGTCACAGGGTCAGTAACAATACACAATGACACTTCATTTCAAACTACAATCGCGTTTCATTCACATACGAGAACAATACGGCGTGCCGGGTTCGAACTCTATGACTACATTCTAGGTTTTGTTGTTTTCTCGTTTTCTGAGTTTTCCGTTAATTTGGGTTGGTTGTCATGCTGCTCGTTAGCTTTCTAGCAGTTGTACATTTTGTGTCTTATGTATTCTTTTGTATCGTGTTGTTTACTAATGGCTTCTGACTGAGAAATATGATTGTACAGCTAATTATTGCTGGTGAAGTTTGTTCACACTGAGTATATTTTAATGCAACTGATCGCACAACTTGTATCTACCTTACTCTTCATTTTTAATGATTACTCTGTGAATTCTTGCTTATTTTAATGGGAAAATGGTTTATAATTTTAATGATCTGTAACAGTTGTCTTTTGCTTTCTGATTTGTGTCCAGCTTCAGCCATTTATTATTCATTCATTTTTGTTTAATTTCACTACTATGACTACCGGTACTTGTTTTCTTTTGTTTAAGCAGCCAAATTTCATGATCAACACACGTTTGGCTGCGTTGCAAAAGATCTGTCTAGCAAACCTTGTTGGAATTGCCAAACCAACAGCGTCAGAAAACTATAACGGAACTTTCGTGTGACTCTTAACATGCCACATTTGAAAATGTTAACTTGTTCTATCTTCTTGTCTTCTTATGCCGCCGACCACCGTAGGTCGGTGAATTATGAAATGATGTGCGGTGTCTGTCTGTCTGTCTGTTTGTCTGTCGCGTGCCTTGGACTAACTCAAGAACGGAAAGGCCTGGAATCCCAAAATTGGCGGGATGGAAGCCCATCACACGGGTAACCAGCGAACTATTTAGAGGTCAAAAGGTAAAAGATCAATGTCACCAGGCCGATTAATGATGAGACCGAAAGTCTGTCATATCTTCTGAACAGAAAAGCCTACGAACTTCATACTTGGTACACAGATGGAACACGAAGACACGTATCACCGACAAGCGCCATGATCTCCAAGGTCAAAGGTAAAGTCGGAAGGTCACAAGGTCTGACAGGTGTTGGAACGAATCGTCTCAGAAACACAAAAATTGGTAGGAAGGTTGCCCACCCAATGGGCAATAACGCGCACCAGTTTCAAGGTCAAAAGGTCAAAGGCCCAGGTCACCAGGCTGACTAATTCTGTCACAGACAATGCACCATACTCAGGTCGGGCCATTACAATTTTTTTAAATTAGCTTGTTGCACCTACCAGAGGAATGGTTGGTAAGTTAAACGAAGACAAAGAAGACGTCAGATCATGACGTCTTCAACGAAGATTACAAGCAATTGTAGTCACCTGGAGAGGAACAAAGAGACTGCAGGGGTGGAAAAAATTCATCGCTCAGTGTCCACAGGGGACGATGTTTTTCTATTAATTTGTAGAACTGTATTTACCTTTTTTGTTTACTTTGGTGCTCTTTCATCCTTCGATCCAAAGTAGCAACTTCGTTTTCTTCGTCTTCGTCTTTCAGTGCTCTTATGTGTACGAGAGACTGCCCAGACGCCCTCTGATCACGCGGATGAGGTCAGTCCTAAATTTCCTTCGAGTCCCACAATCTCACATAGACTGAAGCAGTCAACGTGGCTCAGAATCGTCCACTCTGGAGTCTGGAGTCTGGAGGTTGATGGCTGCGAGTCTTAGTGATGCAGGCCCACATTAATGATAATGATGAGTGACGACTTATTATTTACCAGTTCGTTGAGGAAATTGGCAAGTAGAGTTGTACTATCGCAGGACACAATCAAAGGCTTGATGACGTGGAAAAAATTTCCATCTCCTGCGATTACTTCGACAACTAATGGAGCGACACTGTGCAATGTCTGGGTACCTCGACGGTCAGTGTTCAACACTTTCACTCTTTGTCTGTCTGTCTGTTTGTTTGTGTGCCTGTCTTTGTGTCTGTATGTCTGTATGTATGTGTGCTTCTCTCAGTGTGTGCTTTGTGTTGATGTTTGTCTATGTATGCAGTCGTCAGATAGCTGTTTTATACTGTTTGGTGATTTTGTTTGCGTAACGCACTACAGACTGCCGTGTGTGTGTTCTTATATTGCAGTGATATAAATCATTGCAACAATAATACACTCAGAAGATGAAGCAGATGAATTTCTGAAATTAATTTAAGTTCATTGTTTACATTTTGGACACAAGTGCTGTCACGCGGAGACGCATAAAATAGAACTTCCGGGATAGAACTTAAACAAAACAGGCTAGGGACAATCGAGTAGATTTCGGGACACATCCAGATACGGATCAGATCTGGATTAAGGATCAATTTTCCACTTTTCCAATTTTGAGAAATATGGCAGACATGATTACTCAAACTCACGGACGTCGATCCCTATGGGACAGGAGGGACACGTCACGTCCCTCCCAATATATAGACTGGGGGACACTATCACGAATGTCCCCCAATATTTGACGTTCAGTCTTCGGGAATGGTCGCTTTTAAACAGTGTGTAAGGTGCAGTCAACCGATGTTTTGTCACTTTGTCGCCACATTTTCTTTCACCTAAACGCAAATTTTACTTTAATCTTGACAAAGAGGCTTCAGCTTATGGGGGACCAGACCCCCTGCTGTGTCCCCCCAACCGTGGAGACAGATCGACGCCTATGCTCAAACAGCTGTCACACTGTGGGTGAATGTTCGTGAGATTTTTGTGAGGGGTAAGCCTTGGGACAAGGAACGATCGGTTGCAGTTTGGGACTTGTCCGGATTTGAGATCATAAATAATCTGGATCCAGGATCATATTTTTTAATTTTTCAAATTATGAGATAAGGCATTTTCCATTTTTTGTACATTTTCGGCGGAGGTATGCGCTTTAGTAAGTGCCCTTTCAGTTGAGAGGTGCAGTCACAGGTGTCTGAGTATTAAATCTGTCTCCAATTAATGTAGATAATAATTCATCAAACATAACCAAATTTATTTACCTAAAATTGACGTTTCGGCCTCAGTCCGAATCCGATAGAGGCTGAAACGTCAATTTTAGGTAAATAAATTCGGTTGTGTTTGATGAATTATTATCTACAATAGTTTTCCAACCTAATGAATCAGTTCCACCGAGTCTCGGTGGAACTGATTCATTGGGTTGGAAAACTATTGTAGATAATAATTCATCAAACACAACCGAATTTAGTTATCTAAAATTAACGTTCCGGATTGGATTGAGGCCGAAACGTCAATTTTAGGTAAATAAATTTGGTTGTGTTTGATGAATTAAGATTGCCATCGGTTGCTCAAAGTGTGGGCTTATTAGCACGACGTATTCAAGTTCAACGTGTTTTTAAATTGTTAGTGACTTGCTGGCGCTGAGTGTTATGTAGAAACTAGATCAAGCAAGCCGAGACAAAGTCTAGATGTATATATAGAGCAGTCACTGACCTCATGTTGGTTAATATGCTGAAATTGAATCGATATAAAATGTGTGGTCAGAGGTGGCGCGTTCAACAGAGAGCTACTTGCTGCTGATACAGCGCCTCTGTTGCTAGGCGGACCTGACAGCAGCGACGACACGTGTCAGTAAGTAAAGATGTCTTGGTGTCAACGTCATCTTGTCAGTTACGTTACGTTATTGCAAGATGTCACAAACTGTGAAACAAAATGAACTCAGTTCTGTGAAAACCATAGCAGATTAGCACAATGTAATAATAATAAATAATAATGTCTTACCGGTGGCTATAATAATAAATCGTGGTCAGATCGCTGTGATGACCTCGCCAGAGCAGTTGACAGGTCATGCACCATTAGCTCTCAAGATGCACTGATTTTACTGAGGTCGTCTTTCAGTGCGCCGAAAGTACTTCACTTACTACGTTGTTCACCGTCTGCGTCACATCCAGCCTTCCCGGTCTTTGACTCGATACTTAGGGCCGGTGTCCAACGTACCACCAACTCTGACCTGACCGATTTGCAGTGGCTTCAGGCAAGTCTTCCAGTCTAGGACGGCGGCCTGGGGTGAGACGTGTGTCTTCGCTCGCACTTCCTGCCTTTTTGGCTTCAGCGGCAAGCACACTCTCCCTCCAGAACGATCTCTTGTCACACTGTGACTGTCCTGACTATGCCTGTCTTCAGAACTGCTTATCGGTTTGGTCCTCTGCTTTCGGCACAATTCCAGCCCCTCTGCCACCAAAACAGCCATTCTGGGACCGCCCTGGCATTATGGCTGACAGAAACTTAGTGGAGTCCAGTCTAAGCTCACCATTGCTGCGTGCCTCGTTCCTCGCGTCTTTGGCTCCACACACTGGGACTGGTTGTTTGCGCTCCCCATCACTTCCTGTGGCCTAAGACTAGACGACGAAGCTGTGAGAGTCGCCGTTGGTCTACCGCTTGGTCTGCATTTATGTGTCCCACACCAATGCCGCTGTGGATCTGCGGTGGATGCACGAGGCCTCCACAGCTTCGTCTGTAAACGAGCTCCTTGCAAGACATCAGGACATCATGCCCTGAACGATCTGGTAGCCCATGCCTTTGCTTCTGCTGGCATTCCAGCCACTAAGGAGCCACATGGATTGACCAGGTCGGATGGGGAAAGGTCAGATGGGCTAACTCTGGTCCCTTGGCAAAGAGGGAAACCCTTGTCATGGGACGTCACGGTGATCTGTCCACTTGCCGACTCGTACGTTGAGCTAGCGGCCCAAGAAGCAGGTTCAGCAGCTGAACTGGCAGCTACTCGCAAGTTGGCGAGATATTCGGCCTTGGGGCCCAGTATCACTTCCAGCCCGTTGCAGTGGAGACATTGGGTCCTCTGAATGAATCGACATGCGAATATCTCAACAAGCTCGGCCGGAAAATTGGTGACAACACAGGCGACGATCGGTCGACTAGCTTTCTGTTTCAACGGATTTCTGTTTTGATTCAGCGTTTCAACGCGGTTTTGCTAAATGACAGTTTGATACATCCTCCCTATTCTTCTTCCCTTCTCGTCTTGGGACCTAAGGGCGCCTCATTCTCCTTCTGAATTGGTAGCCTACCCCACTTTTTAGCCCAAAGTTACGGGCAGTTTGTTGATATCCGCTAATAGCGATGATGATGATGATGATGATGATGGGTTGACAGGGTGGACAGCAATGATGACACTGATGCTGCAACAGTTCGTCTGACGTTCGACATGGTCAAAGCAGAGTTTGCTGCAGTTGAGGCAAACGCAAACGCCGTCGACGCTTCAAAAGAGTAAATTACTTTCTTCCGTGTTTATTGTTTAATGTTTACTTGTTACTAAAACTGCTGAACTGCTTTCATTAGCAAGGCCATAGCAAGACTTTTAGTTTGGAGTTCTTCCTTTCCCTTCCCCTCCTTTCCCCTCCCCTTCTTTCCCTACCCTTCCCTCCCCCTAATTCAGCTAGGCGATCTGGGAAGAACTGTGAGCTCCCGCAGCAGGGGGCCGCGAACGCATTTTGGGGATATTTTGAGGCCAGGAAACAATCGAAACATTTCTGGCGCAATGGTTTTGTTCCTTTAGTGGAGACAAAATTGATACACTGAGTGTACGGACATGCCAAATTTGTGCTAAAAATTCTTAAGTCACCATTTCGGTGGTTTGAGTTGTTCACTGTGTGCAAAACATGTAATTATTATTATTTGTCGTGTGAATCAGGGATGTTGCGATTTCTCCTACCAACAAGAAGACGACAGCAGCAAACGCTCAAACGACGTCAATGCCAGATACAAAGTATGTATTGTTAACAGTATCATTCCTAGCTACTTGTCCAGTATGTACAAGCTGCGGCATTTCATCTCGTTGGCCGGCGAATTCAGACGATATCTAGATGTTATCATCATGTTTTAGTTTAACTGCAGTAGATACATGAGTGACTGTTGTTTCGCGGTTTAAACTGGTAATTTTTATCTTCTTTTGACTGGCATACTTTATTTTATTCTAAAAAGTGAAAATACAACAACGGTTTTTACTTTTAAACCCGCATTGTTCGCTTGCCCTTTATTTCGCGACCTTGGCGACGTCGCGAAAATAACGGGTCGCGAATAGGCCTATTCGTAATATCATGCTATTTTGATGTATTACTTAGTCTAGCAAGCAAAAACGCCAAACTTAGGGCGCTAAAATAATGTAATAGATCGAACTGCCAAAATTAACTGTCAAAATTAAGGGTTTTACAGTTAAGCCCGGTTTCCACTACCTGAGTTGACGGCCCGAGTTAACGGCCCGAGTTGACGGGTGACCAGTTTCCATTAGCCGAGTTGACGGCCCGTCAACTCGGCCGTTAACTCGGGCCGTCAACTCGGGTAGTGGAAACCGGGCTTAACTGTTTATGCCCGTTTCATGTTTACCAAATGTTTAAAATCGTAATCTGTTTTTTTTTGTTTTGATCACCTTACTCATAAGTCGTAACCTACGGTTATCACCATCAGACTTTTATTGAATTCTCATGAGCGAGCGAGCGAGCGAGCGACGCAGCGCGTGTTGT
>Ga0209783_1000229_pt1 | contig 12509 bp, 12 predicted proteins | sample WorMetfiPIANOSA1_FD_187395 | JGI IMG/M metagenome (GOLD analysis project Ga0209783, IMG submission 187395) | Marine gutless worms symbiont microbial communities from Max Planck institute for Marine Microbiology, Germany - Olavius filocauda... | ecosystem: Host-associated > Annelida > Digestive... | reverse complement strand
AAATCAGATATGGAGCCGCGGGTAGCATAATGATGAATGGAACTAGTGTGTGTAAAATTACTATTAAATATAGACGGCAATTTGAAAGAAGTAAATTTGAACATAAACATGGCAGTTTGAAATTGGATATATCCGTTATCTTCAGTAAGTAATGCTTTTTAAATAAAGGAGTTGAATGAGCTAGAAAATCAGCTTTAGCAGTTACCTTGGTTAAACGAGGCAGATGTAACTAGAAGAATGTGTTGATGGCAGAGGCTAATCTGATGACCGCCACAAAGCCCACAACAGACGCGCAAGGCCATAAATATAAATCTTCTCATATTTGTGGTGAGTTTCTAACTTCTACGTCATTAAAAACACATGCGCTGATGCAGATGCAGATGAAGCAGCTGGAAAATCGCAGCCCGCTGAGTCATTTACGATGGTTTCTCGGGTGTACGGCTGGCAACCGTGATGCCGGTAGCTGCACATATTGTTATCGCTCGAAACTCACATTACACAGTATTGGCATCACGGCACTGAGCACTTGACGCCACTCGGTCTGGAGATGACCAATTGACCAGTCCTTGCTTAGTTGTCGATGGTAATCTCCATTTCTAACTGGACAGTCGGTGGACCTCGCTGCCGTCTATGCCAGCCCGTTGATGGCCTGTATTCCAAGAACGGCCTGTAATCAGGTTGCAGCGTGGTCACTGTTTATGTAAACCTCGTGCTGTCTGTCCATACGAATATCACCTTGATCCCATTCGCAGACTGCAACTGCAAATGCAATCCACCACTGTGTTGTTTCTGAACCTAGTTAGACGACGGATCGAGGAGCCATTAAACGTTCGAGGTAACTGTCCAAAGAGGTTGCTGATAACCGCAACTATGGACAGCGCATGACCTCACCACTGAAGCAGGTTGCTACGCTACGCTCAGACAGTTCCGCCTGTCGCACTCGTTTTAACGTGCGTCAGTCATACTGCGCACGTTATTGATATAGGCTGGACGTCTGTCTGTCCGTCCGTATGGCTGTCTGTCCGTCACACGCTGGTATTGTGTCGAAACGGCTTAACCTATCGTCAAACTGTCTTCACTCCTGGTATAGCCCCATGATTCTAGTTTTCTGAGAACCAAAATTTTCCCCTGAATTCCAATGGGATCACCCCAACGGAGTCGTTAAATGCAAGGGGGTAGGAAAAAGCTGCAATTTCCGACCAATATCTCGCTATAGCCCGTATAAAAGGTTGAAGATAGATGGGTACATGCTGCGATGCTTTGACAAGCATTGAATTCTCTTTTCATCCATGTGACATTTACCGCGATTGTCCCAGGGGCGTACCCAGGCGAGGCCAAAATGTGCCTTAGGCTGATTGCAGAAACTGACCACGTTCCGTTGGCGATAGCCACCCTTCTTGGAATCTTGTTGTCATTAACTTGACGTCGTTGTCGTTTTTCTTCGCTATAATAAACGTCGACTAATTTTTAGGAAAAACTATTTTTGAGAAAAAAAACTTGTAAATTTTACGTTTTAGTTTAGGCTCCTGATTATACCGGCGATTGTGGTGATCAGTTTAATAGACGCTTGACATTCGGCGATTGTGACCGATTTTTGTGTCTACGTTGGTATGGCTCAAGGGCGAATCGATTAGATTTTGGGACAGATGTTCCAGGTCTGGATACAGGATCAGTTTTTCCACTTTTCCAGCATTAAGAAATAGGCGTTTTAGACATTAAATAAGATTATCTAAAATTGTAGATGAATGTTCACGAATTTCTAGGACATGCAAGGAACTGTGTACAGGTTAAGCAGTGGTAGTGGCAGTGTAAGTGGATAAGCCTGTGTGGTCAGGTGTTTCAGTTTTTTCCATGATGAGGTTTTGGGGCTTCGACGGAGGGATGCGCTCTAATGAGTGCCCTTCTAGTACTGACAGTGTAGTTCACACTTTGCTTGTGATGCTAACAAACGCAGTGTTCTGCGTTATCTGCGTTTATTGCGCATAATACAGCAGTGGCTTCTTTTGCACTTTGGTGTAGGTTTTGCGTCAAAGTGGTGGTAAGCAACCTGAAGATGCCAGCTTTTAGACTTTTAGTCTTATTAAATATTTATTTGTGATGTCTGCAGTCGATGGTGGACAAAGGTATGTTTCTGGTTGTTGTAGGGTGCACCGGGGCCAATCGGAGCTACGGGGCCAACAGGCCCTGAGGGACGTCGGGGACCTGAAGGTCTTCAAGGGTCGAAAGGAGACAAAGGTGATGGTGGAACGGATGGGCCGAGGGGACCGAAAGGAGATCGGGTAAGTACTCTACTGTACTGCAGTACCATTCGTCGCAGATTATGCTGCTCTCTAGTGCTGTTGTAATTGGCTTTTGTACCTTCAGCCATCTGGAACAGTCTGCCAGCTGAACTAACCTCCAACTGTGCTTCCTTGGAACTACCATCTTTCAAACGTCATCTGAAGACCTTCTACTTCAACCAGTTCTACAACCAATAGCCTGCGACCACCCGTGCCTGCGATTCAACACCTATTGTTTTAACTGTATCTGTTGACACATGGCACGATAAAAGCTGTGTATTATTATTATTATTATTATTATTACCTAACCGTAAATCCTTGAATACAAGCCGGGCGTCAAATACAAGCATCCAACCATGTTCGTTCGCCGCTATATTGTCGCGATTACAGCAACCATCGCAGCCGAGCTTTCTCAGCGATGATACGCCCTGATACACTGCATGTTGGCCGTTTTCAGTTCCAGGCCTGTCTCTCAGTTCACGTTTTCCGTTTCAAAAGTAGGCTTAACTGCTGTGTCTACTTTCTAAACGTTTGTGTACAACTGTCTATTGAGCGAAACACAGGTTATCGGGCCTGCTATCAGTTTGCTGTAATTTGGATGTACTAATACAAGCCGGGCCTCGATTACAAGCTGGAATCAGACTACTAAAAGAAGCCGGGGGCTTTTATTCAAGGATTTACGGTACTTTAAAACATTACTTGTAGGCTTGTTTTTGACGTGTGCCAAAGTTTTAAGTAAATCCACGTAAAACTGTGCACTTCAAAAACAAAAAAGCAATCAAAATGAATTAAAAATACATCTATTGCAATCAAAAACAGCACCATCGTCGTATAGACACAATATAAATTGTCGTTGATATTGTACTGGCGCTCTGACATGAACTGAAAACTATATAGTCCTATTATTTACTATACAATGAAAACTGTGATGCTAGAATATTGTGCATATTTATTTTTATGTTGATTATTCAAAATATATGTTTTACCTCTAAAAATCAATGTTTAGCTTTTGCAGATGCCGTACTTGTAGTTGCCTATTACACTATTTTGTGTCATAATTTCGTGTTTTATTTCAATTTGTTAAGCTATTAGCTAGTCGCTAGTGGCTAGTGGCAGCGTTTGCCATGTGGCTGTAGGGGAAAATGGGAGTGCCCGGATTCGCTGGAGCCAACGGCGTACCGGTAAGTTTGCACTGCTTTAATGACTGCAGTATCGTGTAGCATAGACCACAGACCTAATCATTCGTACTCGTTTGCTAGTTAGCTTGTTAGTGTAGGCGGATGCATGCTCTGGGCATCTGCGCTTAATGATACCTGCTCCAAGAAGTGCACCGTACCCGCTGATGGTCGCTGATGAATGCCTCCACGATGGTGGCCCAGGTCCACTGGTCCTGTTTTTTATGATAAATGCAGACATGCCAAGGTTGGGAAAGAAAAATGCGTGAGAACAGTGAGCGTGAGGCCCGAGGGGCCGAGAGCGGGAGTGGGGTTCTTGGGAGGGGGCAGCAAGCGGCTGCAAGCCCCCTCCACACCAGCTGTAAGCTCCCCAGCGGGGTCTGAAGCCCCAGGCGAAATCGAATTTTGTGTATTTTAGTCTAAAAATCTGAAATCTGGTGTCAGCAATTTATAATAACTGATTTTCGTGAGAATCGATCACGATGGACCAATTTTCGTGCAGTTTACTACACTCAACACATTGGTTACCGCATTAAAGAATGAACAGAACACAGAATTCGTGCTTGACGTTAGGCATTTTTGTACAATTAATTTTATATTTGAAGAAAGCTGGCGTATAAAATTTTGCATAACAACACAGAAAAAAATGCGTGAGATAATATTTTAGCGGGCGGAAAGGCGTGAGTTAACTGAAAATGCGTGAGTGTCCCGCAAGATGCGTGAGACTTGGCATGTCTGTAAATGTCGCATTAGCACCAGACTGTTGGTAGCCAGTGACAATACGTATAAGCTGTCGTTTTTATATATCATCTGTTAGCAAGCCCTACTGTCTATAGTCCGCAAGCTAACGTGAAGGAATGCTTTTCGTCTAGCATCAAATGAAACGAGTCGTTTTGTCCATATTTTTGAATATACACTTACAAAAACTGAAGTTTGAAAACATGTGAATGACGTAACAGATTATGGCCCACAGTTTTATTTTGATAGTAATATAATACAGGGTGCGCCAAAAATCCCAGCCCACTTTGAAGCTCTACAACTCTCTTAATTTCTAGAGTACAAAAAAATAAAAATACGACAATAAAGATAACTTATTCAAGAATCAAGTGTCTATTAAATTTATTCACGGCTGCCAAATATTCTATGTGAAAATGTAAACAACGTGATTCCTGACCTGGATCATCTGAAACAAGTGCTAACGAGCTGTTATGATCGGACAGGAATTCATAGACAAAGCGATCGACCAGTGGCTGGCCAGAATTTCACTGGTTATTCGGACTAAAGGAGGACACATTGCACATCGTTTGGACTAAGACAGTGTTCTATTGTCTGTGGCAAACATTGTTTTAAGCGATCACGTGACGTATTGTACACTAATGCTATAATGACGTCATTGATACCTGTTTGTTTGCGTTTTTCTCGTCATATGTTTGAGCATTATCAATGAACTTATAGTTTTTGAATTCTCAAGTAAATTTGCTTCACGATGAAATTTTTACTTTCATTGCACTTTAAAAATTAAGAAAGCCATAGCACTTCAAAGCAGGCCGGGATTTTTTGGCGCACCCTGTATAATACAAGTATAGTACAATATAGTTCAATGTAATAAGTATTCTATTATTAATGCACAGTGTAACGTGTTCTTTTGTTTTGAAATTTGTTGCCATAAATTTATTTTTCTCATAGGCCTGTCCTTGTGATACGACTTGCTTAGGATATCACATCAGTGACTTGCCAGTTGCCAACGTATGTTGTAGTTTAAAAAAATAAAGTCACATGAAACACTGTTATAAAGTGTGATAATGCTCAATTGTTAATATAGCAGATACAGATGAATGCAGTGTGCTGGGAATAATTTGTTTCCACTCTTTGCAGGCAAGCAGTCTTTTCTAATGTGTTGTGTATGCTAGCACACTGAGAACAGTTTATGTCTTTGTTAACTGACACAAGCTACCGGATGATACATGAAGACAACTCTTGTGTTGTACGTTGGCTTTGGCGACAGAAGCTTTACAGCTGCAGGACCACGCTTTTTTAACAGTTTGCCTCCAGCTTTGCGGTGTTTTGACATTGTACTGGCTGAAATCAGACGACATTTGTTCCGACTGTTTGGCATTATGACGTTTGTGTATTACGATTACGTGCCGTGTGTAAACGTTTTACTTACATGAATTTACGAAGATTCGGAACTGAGTGGCAACAAGAACCTGCAAGTTGCCTGCACTAGCGTGGCTAGCTTGTGGCAAGAGTTCTTGAGGCAGAAACCAACTTGATTCGTGGACAAGTATACAACATAATCATACTGACTGGCAGTTTGTTGGTTGATGTCGCCGAAGACTTGTGCTACGCTATCTCTGTGTCAGTGGGACTCGGTCGTCTCGTTGCAAGTCTGGCACGCTATCATACCAATGATGTACCTGTCAGTCTCGCTATCGTGGGAGATTGCTGTCTGTGGTTTTACGGCGGTCTCAGTCTGACAAGCTGGCGGCTGAGGTCACGATGCAAAGCGGTTGTGATGCGACCGACAGACGGGGACTCCGTAGCGAGTGAGCGCCTGCATGCCGCTGTTGTTTTTGCTCCTGCTGAGACCCGTAGCTGCGGCAGCTTCTATAAAGTACATCTGCTGCTGGACCTACTAGCCGAGCGGGCGGAAGTTGCAGGTCGCTACTACTCTCTATACTGAGTGTCTGCTGTACGTCGAATGGAACGACTGAATGGGTTGACCACCGGAGATGAATTGACCACACACGACGGACTGCAGACGACGGACACCGATTTCGTCTTCTTCTGGTGGAAAAGACTCACTACCGCTGTGCATATTGACAGAGAGATAAAAGTACAAGCAGTCACACGCTGTATACTGTCGATTCAGTTTCTTCACAAATTTATGAATGAACATTTCTATTTATTTTTATTTATTTATTTGCTCAAGTACATGTAATATAAAGCAATGTAGGTAACAATGAAAACGAGCAGGACAACAAGGCTCGAATGAGCATTAACATCAGCCCTATAGTATACACGAGTACAAGAACAGAAGCATAAAATAGCAGATGGTTTGTATAAAATGAAATGAAATACAATGAGCATAGGGGCCTACTGATATATACAAAATAAACTTATACAGTAGCCTATAATTAAAACAAAATTCAATTCAATTCACAATACGACCCCATTAATTATAAGCCATATAGAAGTTCTTAAAATCTGTAGTATATACATATTTGCTGACGTTTTTTTGATAATATTGTAAAAATGTAAAGAAATAAGATACTATCTGAGACCGTAGCAGTGAAGATTATAATTCTGTATAAGACCAGTGTACGTATATGACAATCGCCACAATTTTGTCTCAATTCTATTCAGTCTCTTGCAAAAGTGGTTTGTTTAACAGTGTTTGATATTTGATAGTTATAATACAGTCTGTTTTGATTATATTGTAATATTTAGGGTTATCACGGGCCACCGGGCCCTAGAGGCCCAACAGGACTTGATGGATGCAATGGAACTCAGGTACAGTCTGTTATTTCAGTGGTTTTTTTATTATTGCCCAATTGCCATTAAAATATGTAAGTTTATTATTTATTTAGAAGTTTCATTTATTGCATTTGTGTTTGATGATTGATGGCTAATTTCACGTTCACGCTTCAAGTAACGACCCTCGCCAAGTTGTCCACACACATGTTCCTCTGTTCATCATACAAGCAGTATAAATTGGTACCGGCGCAAGCTGGGAGCTAAACAGACATTCCACGGGACACACTAGCCCCGTGTCCGTGGATTTGCAGCTTCGGCTAGTGTCTGGCTGAGGGCTACAGAAACGGAGATCAGCGCAGCCCCATGGGCCCGCGTGGCTCAAGAAGGATTTTAGCTTTTTAATTTCATAGCCTGTCAGTATGAAAGGTAGAAATATACGTTTACTGAAATTTTTGAGCTTGTCAAATAATTAACGTGACTAGGAATACATAAGACGTTTTGTCTACTAATGGACAATGACCACAAGCACTACTTAGTACTTAATTACGATAAAACATCAAAAAGTATTTTTTCACAGAGTAAAAACATAAACATCACATACGGTTCTCACCAACGTACTTCCTGTCGTGTAGTGTAGGCTAATTTGTGATTGCATGACTTGACACTGCAAGGTGATCCTGCAGTATATAATTTTGTGATAGCACCACCATTATAATATACGTTGTTAATAATAATAATAATAATAATAATAAGTGACACGAAGTAACTACTTTTGTCATCATAAGCATGTGGAGGTTTCTTGATGCAATTGATTCTGAAATAGGAACGTTATTACATTGCAGGGCGAACCAGGGTTTTCAGGACTTCCAGGTCCCCAAGGACCAGAAGGTGAACCTGGCTTTCCAGGCACCAAAGGAAGAAAGGGGGAACCATCTCGAGGTGGAGAAGGAATCAAAGGTCAAAAGGTTTGTTGACGCTCGACTGACTGGTGGTCAAGCATACACACTGCCACACAGTTGAATTTCGTTTTTCTCGTATTTATAATATATAACATTGTTAGAAAGTTGAGAATTTGTTTTGATAGTTGTATTTTTGTCCTGAAATATACAAAATTCTGTATTAATTACGTTACGGGTGTTGTAAATACATTTTTCGTGTATTTTTCACGCTCAGTTTACCAGGGTATTTACAGGTGTGTTTTGGAGGTCGGCAGTTAAGAGTCAGTTATTAATTGCTGCTGTGAGTCGACTGATGGTGTATTCTAAATTCTAATGCGAAGCTCTGAATAAACACTTTACAAACGATTCTCTGGTAGGATATATAGGCTAGCAATTATTCATGTTTGTGTGACTTGTTGTTAACCGTAGCTGTAAACTGGTCCAAGCAGATAAGAATGCATTAAGATACTAGCATGTCTGTTTTATTTTGTAGGGAGAACATGGACGTGATGGACAACCAGGAATTACGGTAGGAGGAAAAAGAAATCGATAGTTATTAACAACATGTAATAGAAATATATTAAATATAAAAATGCAGAGCGCATTGTTGGTATTACTTACAGTGTTAACCTGGCATTTTCTCAATGTTACACAATAAAGACTGGTTTCTGATACATGTTTCTTGCCCTGCCAGTTGACAGTATCTTTTCAGTGGTAATTGTCTGAACTGAAGGATGAAAGGGAAGATTGTCAGAACTGCTTGCTTTGTGCTATATTGTTTACAGTTACATGTCACTCATATGAGCAGTTATCACACACAAAACTTTGCCAGAAAAATGCTCAGTGTTTGGTAAATCTGTAGTGGAAATGTTTTTAAATAGCATGTTTTACAAATGATGTGCCAAGTGTTTATGAAGATTGACAAGTTGCTTGTTTGATACAGGGTCCTCCAGGAAGAGATGGCGCTGATGGCTTGAAAGGTGATACTGGGCTGCCAGGTCTACCAGTAAGTCACTGCATTCGTACACAATGAGAACCACCATTAGAAACAGTTATTCAGCTGTATTATTTGTATATCATACAGTTTTTCAAAATTTCTTTCACATCTTGATCATTTACTGTTATGATGTGGCAGAGTAAGTAATTAAAGTATTTACAGAATACAGATGTTTACCTAATTACTAAAGACAAACCGTCTCGTGGATGAGGTTATAGGTTTCGTGTCATTAGTTCCTTTTGACACATTTAAGAACTCCTTAGTTTGCAATTCTATAGTCAATCTTATTTCTTGGAATACTGTAATAGCTGCAGTGTTTGTGTAAACTATTTTAATTACTTCTATAGATAATGATATTAGTTCTGTGATGTTTTGTTCCCATTTTGTGCTGTTTGTTAGTCAAACGATGGGAACCGATATGTAGTTTGATCGACCATTCGTATGGCTAATCAGAAGTATGTTGATGTTTGTATAAATGCTTGTGATTGGTGGCATGTACAGGGTTTGCCGGGACCACCGGGGTTTCCCGGCATGAAAGGTAATACGGTATATGGGCGGCGAGGGGAGAAAGGAGAGATGGGTCTGCAGGGACCGCCAGGCCTTCCAGGACCCGGGGCGATGGACAGAAACCACAGCACTGCAGTCGGTCCGCGTGGACATAAAGGCGATAGGGGCAGCAAGGTTTGTCGCAGCTGGCGGCGACCGACCGTAGAGTGTTTTGGCTGCAGCGACAGCTGTCGCCGACCGAGCGCGATGCGGACGAGATGCTCGGAGTCGTGTGTGATGGCATGCCGAGTTGCATGTATGTCCGTCGTATAGCGCTAGCTAGCTTAGAGTGCCGTGTGCCAGTGGCCGTTCCACATCCCGATTACCGGTGGAAATGTGACAGCTGTATCGTGTCTTCTGAGACCGCTGAGTGTGGGAGTGTCATACAGGTGTCTGTCCCTCGCCATGTAACTGTGGCTTGTCCAGGACCGCCGCTTTCAGTGTGACTGTTTGCTTGACTTTTGTTGTAGTAGTGTCATGCTTTGCTTGATTGCTTTTAGGGCATCGAAGGGCCGCCAGGCGGAAAAGGACAAAAGGGAAACATGGGTATAGGATTTCAGGGTCCTAAAGGGGAGTTGGGCCTGCCAGGTACTCAAGGGCCGCCCGGCCCGCGCGGCGAGGGAGCGCCTTTAATCAGCAAAGGCGAAGCGATCGTAGGGCCACCAGGGGACAAAGGCCAGCGAGGGGAGAAGGTTGGTGTTGATGTTGACGATAATTTATCTATTTCTGCAAATTATTATACTTTTATTCACGAATTTTTGCCGCGCGTCGCTGTGCAGTTGCGCTATATGCTATACGGCAATTCTGTTTGTCTGTCTATCGTTTATTGTGTTCAAACGACTTACTGTTTCATGAAATGATTTTTTCCATAACATTATTTTAGTTTTCTGTTGACAAACGTCGCACATAAATTTCCATGGGGTCACCTTCATCAGGGACGTAAAATAGAGGTGGGTATAAAATTTTGTAATTTTGATCAGTATGGCGACATCTTGGAAACCAAACTATACTAGATAGAGACATAGTTATTAATTTTTTTTATTATAGAACATTAAGTGAAACACATGAGACACCTTTACTACAGATCAGTAATAGGAAGTCGTATCTTCTTTATAATCCGGCACCAATGTGATGATCTTTAATCACCTTTAAACAGATTTGAACTTTTGATGAAGATTACTGATTATTGATTAACACACTGGGTCACAAGGTAGTGACGTTGAATATCATTCAAGGTCATAAGAAAATCAAGAAGAAAATTTAATATTAAATGTATATGCTTGGCTTACCTGAACGGAAACTGTACATATGAATATTTCTAGTTTGATAGGTCCTACTGAGCGACGCGCGGTTTCTCTGCGACAGCTGAGCTCTTTGTTATTATTAGGCATAGTTCTGTTGTCGAGTAAATTTTCGAAGGGGACGAGACTATAAAAAGCTGCTGCTGAATTCATGTTGCCACGTAGTGCATGTATAGCTGTTGTAATTGTGATTCCTATCATTAGCAGTACAGCGTATCAGAGAGTGACTACAGTTGATTGCTTCGTAAATTCAGTAGCACCTTAAACCACAGTTTCATGTTGATTTAGATTTGTAGCAGCTTTAAAGTTGAAAGACTTTCTGGTTTGTACTAGTTTTCACACTTTTGTTTCATGCTTTTGCGTTTTGATACTAACTTCGTATAGGCCTACTTGTAGACATAGATGCAGAATAAACCGAAAAAAGGTAAATGTCACTAAAGAATTGCTACCTCCTGTTATTACTACTTATGCGAATTTTCTCAATCTTTATTGTTCTGGTTCAGCAAGACATCTTTGAGATGTGCCACACATCCACAAAACTTAAAATACATAAAATACGCTTGTAGAAAAGTGTGCAAAAGTGTTCTGTGATGTTAGTGAAAACAGTGTTTGTTTGTTTGTTTGTTTGTCAGTATTAGTTCATTAGTCATTAGACAAATAGACCTGCGCATTGTATGCGTGCGTGCTGCCGCTGTTACAGTCTCTTTAACGTTCAAAATTTAATGTTAATTTTGTACAACTTTCACATAATCACGTTAATGCAAGAGAAAGAAGTGAAGTGGAAAAAAACATACATACATTAAAAACGATAAGGAAATATTAACTATACAGATCACGATGGATTTTTAAAAAATAGACAATAATGGCATATTGTAATACGGTATAACAGAGAGAAAATTGAGCAAATGCAGAATAGCATTAGAAATGACATCGGGGCATTAAGTTGTCACGTAACTCAGGTATTCTGACTATCACGAATGATACGTGTGTAAAGGGTAGGATCACGAATAGTACATTCTAACTGTATTATTCGTATGACCTAAAACTGGATTTATCGTATGAGAAACTAGAAACGAGTAAGAAAAAGAACAGTAATCTGTACACGCGATGTTGACATATGCCCCTAGTGTCCTGTAGGCACAGTATTGAGCACGCTGCTTCTGCAGTTTATTGGTTTAACTGTACTTGCTGCTAGATGAGTTGCACAGCTTAATCCCAGTTCTCTACTGCGTATTTATACCTCTCTATTAACTTTAAGTAATTGTGAAAAATTTCCAAAAATACAGTGATCTATTGGTCGCAAAGATCACAGTCCCTGCAATTGTCTGTTATTTAAATTTCCGTTATTTATGTGCATTGTACTGAGTTTATCTTTATCAAGTTTCATTTTCGAGTTTAAACATGAGATAAAGAAATGACATGGAATAAGGTCACATCAGGGCCAGTGTCGCCAGTGACCTGTTAGGATCAACAGTTCATGTATGACTCATGTGAAGTTCAGTAGTTATTGTGCCTGCTCAGTGGACTCACTTCACGACAGCTTTCAACCGATAAAACGCTATTTCATTTATAACGTAAAAATGACATTGCGTTGAATTACAACATGAAGTACTAGTAGGCTAAACAGGGACTGTACAATGTATTGCCATAGCTGAAATTTTTGGGCGAAATTAAAATTTACTCAAATCCGCGGTGTTTGTTGTTAGTAGTTAGGCCTACTTCACACTTCAAAATGTGGATTTCACTGTTTGGTTGACGGTATGCTTTATTCAGCAGTAAAAATCTTACCTTTCCTT
>Ga0209783_1000228_pt1 | contig 12765 bp, 10 predicted proteins | sample WorMetfiPIANOSA1_FD_187395 | JGI IMG/M metagenome (GOLD analysis project Ga0209783, IMG submission 187395) | Marine gutless worms symbiont microbial communities from Max Planck institute for Marine Microbiology, Germany - Olavius filocauda... | ecosystem: Host-associated > Annelida > Digestive... | reverse complement strand
GTAGACATTGTCCAATGTAATCGACTGTTTCTTCCAGCTCTTATAGCTGCTCCTTCTTTGTTTAATCGACATGGTCGGTTATCATGAGCGCCTTCGACAATTTCTTGCGAAACTGCAAGCGTGTGGTACCGGAAACCGATCAGAAGAATTGAAAAAGTTATAATGTTTTTATAATATAGTTATGATCAGATCAGATCAGAGTTGACGACAGGCGCAGGCTTTAGCCTCTATGCCTGTATCTCAAGAACATATTACATAAAAGTTATCACTGACTGAGTATATATAATCTTGTTTACTTTCCTTCCGGTTCGGTGCAGGCATAAATAAATAACATGCTATATAGTATAAAATGTGCAGTAATAAAATGTGTAATATGTGCAGTGAAATAGTTAAACAAACAAAACTGGCATACTACAGTAAACTTCTATTACCAATGCCTGTTAAACTGGCTTTATAATTATATTTTACCTCTTGGTTCTGCCAAAAATTGTCTAACTTATTTTTGAAAGTATTCAATGTGTTGGCCAAGACAACTGAATCAGGTAGACTATGCCAAATGTTAATAACTCTGACAGTAAAAGTATATTTTCTTAAATCATAATGAAAGCGCTTTGTACATAATTTCAAACTATTACCTCTAGTTCTATTACCCACACTTCTGTCTAAATGTAAAGACACATTACTATCATATTTGTTATATAACAATTTATATAATTGTATCATATCACCTGTAATCCTTCTATATTTCAATGTAGGTAATTATAAATACCGAAGTCTCTCTTCATATTTCAAGTTCTTAACATCTGGAATAAGTGTGCTGGCCCTCATTTGTACTTTTTCTAAATCCTTTATGAGATGTTGTCTATAAGGATTCCATATACAGTTGGCATACTCTAAATGTGATCTTACTAAAGTTTTATATAACTGTAAAAAAGCATCAGTTGTTACATGTATAAAATTTCTTTTTATTAGTCCCAGCATACTGTTAGCTTTATTTATTTTCTCTGCACAATGTTGAGTGAAAGTTAGATTGGAGTTAAAGGTAACGCCCAAATCTGTAACATGAGTAAGGTGCTGTAAAGATACTGAATGTAAATGGTAATCGTATGCAATATTTACATCTCTGCCGTAGAAAACAGTGCTACATTTGTTAACATTTATTGGTAGTAGCCAATTATCACACCATTTTTCTAACTCTATTATACTTTTCTGCAATAAAATATGATCTTTATTTGTTTGTATGTGTCGGAAAATTTTTGCATCGTCAGCAAATAAATAAATATTTGCATATGTTGATAATGATGCGGACATAGAGGTGTCAGACACCTGCGTCCGTAATCTCCGGTTGAGTTGAGTTGAGTTGAGTAATGCACGTTAAGTATTCTATGCCTTTTGTTTACATTCTACTTCCGTTATATTATTATATTGTTCTGTATTGATGGGCGTTCGGCGCTGTTTTGTAGTAGTAGTAGTACTGTAAATTCTGAACGTAGGTCTTAGACCTCTAAGTTCAGTTCTTAATTAGAACACTCGTCACATCACATCACATGGAAAAAACGTCACATGTGCCGAGTTGACCGTTTTCTGTGCCGAGTTAACCGTTGCTTTTTGGACACACTGAAACGGTCAACTCGTCACACGGACAACTGTGCCGAGTTGACCGTCCAAAAACTCCTCCTCCTACATTGCAAATTTCGTTCGAGGCGCAGTTTGAATGCTGTGTAATGTGAGAGCAGGCCTATGTGTCGAGGTCGGTATGAGAAAGAGTATGACAAAGAATCGTGACTCGTCACATGTGCCGAGTTGACCGTTTTCTGTGCCGAGTTAACCGTTGCTTTTTGGACACACTGTGACGAGTTGACTGTTCTGAAACGGTCAACTCGTCACACGGACAACTGTGCCGAGTTGACCGTCAAAAAACTCCTCCTCCTACATTGCAAATTTCGTTCGAGGCGCAGTATGAATGCTGTGTAATGTGGGTCTCGGTATATACTACGTCGGCCCTGTCGGCACTGTCGGCGCTGTCGGCCGGTAATTAGTGTGGCCGACGTCGGGCGGTCGTAATTAGTGAGTCCCGCGTCTCCCGCTTTGATGGCACGGCGGGTACACGTTAAGCTAAGCGTCTTCTCTACTGATTATAGCTGATGGTACCTTAGCCGAGAACTCAGAGGCTACTATGTGTGGTATATACGTATACTTTCTCCTATACGGGCCTGTTACGACCGTCGACGGCGGCACGGCGCCGGCCACCCAACGTCGGCCGCACTAATTACCGGCCGACAGCGCCGACAGTGCTGATACAGCGTCTTTATCCATGCAGTTCCACCATGTTATTATCCTTTCACTAAAGAATGTTGTCTCAAGTCAGTGCTGAATCTTACTTTCTTTAACTTCCAGCTATGTCCACGAGTGCACGATGATGTATCCAAAGTGAAGAACTTACTGAAGTCAACTTAAGATAAGCCCCGTGACATCTTATACACCTCTATTAAGTCTGCCCTGTTCCTTCTATCATCTGAAGACCACAACTTTGGACTCTTCAAACGCTCGCTGTATACTATCTTTTTTAAACCCGGGATCATTCTCGTGAATCGTCCTGTAGGGTAGGTCTGAAAACCGCAGGACACCGCAGGACGCCACAGCTGACGGCTGTTGCTAATATGCGAAAGTGCGAATGTGCAAAAAAGCGAAAGTAGCCGGTCTAAGTTGTGATTCAAGCTGGTGTCAGCTGTGGCATCCTGCGGTGTGTCCTGTGCATCCTGTTGTGTCCTGCAGTTTTCAGACCTACCCTCTGTCATTTGTTACATCGCCCTGTCTTATTGGCTATTCGTCTAGTGCACCATGTGAGTGCAGAATGTTATGGGTTGTAATAATTTGAATGCGTTTTTGTTGCAGGGATGTTCTGCCCATTCTGTGGGTCATTAAACTCTGCAGCGCAGCAAGACTGTTCCAGCTGTGGGTGCAGACTGCCACAGCTGAATGCGGCGACACAACCTGCAGTAGAGGTACAAGTACATGAAATTGAAATGTCGTTTCTCATTTGGTACTGTAGGCCTATGTAGACATTACACATGTACAGTATTTTAACTGTGGCATTTGATTTGTTGTGATATTGTTGTGATAGCCGAGCTTTACGACCTGATCACAATTATTAAGCAGCAGTACATATTCAACTGAACAGCTATACACATTATGCTCTACCTGAACGGTGCCAAAATATGACTTGCTTATTTACTGCCTGTGAATGCATGTGTGTCTTGTCACATGCACGGTGACCACGTGTTTATACGCGACACAGCAATATCCAGTAAATAATCAAGACATAGCATACTGCCATGGACATAGTCTTTAGCCTATGACAGGCTGAAAGCTAATATCTTGCACACCTTAGGGCCGGACTTAAAATGTGGTCGGCTGTATGGCACATGGTACCAATCTCGTCTGTGGCTACATCTCTAAACTGGAATTGGAAACATGGCCGTCGATGTGAGACCATATACCTACGTTTTTGGTCATATCTCCAGATGCCAACTTGCCACGATGTACCCTCACCAGGGTCCATCCATGTGGCAAGTATGAAAGAAAATCTGTCCACAGGGTTGATCACAATATATGCATGTGACAGACACACAGACAGATTTGCGATGACAATAGCCAACATGTTACACAGTAACCCTCGGCTGAAAATGAAGGTTGCGTTTATTGACAATTGTGACCTAATTGTGGTGCAGATGCGGCAAGTGCCAACATATGAACAGTGGCTTTGTATGAAAACGAAGAAGTCGGATGAAAGAGTTAAGGGCACAAAAGTTCGAAAAACATGTGCGTCCACAAAAGTCAAAGTAAGGGTGTTGTTGGTATTCGGAGTTAATACACAGTTCTTCAAAAAGTACCAGACTGTCCCACACATGGTTGGAAAAAATCACGATTTAAAAGAATTTAAAATATGACTTTTTTACTTACATCAGAATTTTCATTTATTTATGTGGAACCTCAGTACAACCTTGCTGTGAGTAGCCAAGATGTGCAGACTGCAGAAAATTGTAACTGACACACTGACTGTTGCTTACTTGATTACTTACTTGTGACATAGAATAACAGTCACTGACTGCCGTTGACTGCCCGCACGCAAATTTGGACTTTCCAATTTCCACACAGCCATTTGTTCTGCTGTGCATTGTTTAAAAGCTTTCATGACCGTCATGATAATGACCTCTTTCTGAACTCTCTCTTTCTTTTTCCCATTTCTTAGCACAACGTAGTCTTTTCTTCCTGGCAGCTGACAGTATATTGTGTCACTTTTTTAGCATTCCATAACAGCTTTCTCCAGCTCGTCTAATGTACTTGATGTTCTGTGACCAGCTGTAGCAATGAATGCTTCAGTTTTCTGTCAGTCGTTATGCTGCTGTATTTGGAGGCATTGAACTGAAAACTGATTCCAGTCAGCAGTGTTAACGTTTGACAGTTAGTGTGCATGTGTGTGAGTATGTGTACAGTAATGCGATTTGACTGCTTCCAGGAACCCATACATTACATGACTAAGTTCACTAATAGAAAGTGCTGTTGTTTCATGTTAACACCTGAATATTTATGCTACAAGAGATGCTGTCTGATACTATCATACTAGGTATTTATAAAGAAATAACTTGGTTTACATTGATTTCAATCGGTAATTAAAATAATCACCATCATTTATATCAACTAACGGTAGCCCCATTGAGTGGATCACAGTTACTCTGGCTGTTCATGTAATTGGCATTTTTTTTGGTTTCGTTTGCAGGTACAAGTTGGGCTTATGGATGCACGCGGGCGCACTATCCGCGGCTCAAGAGTATATGTCTTAGTGGAGCGCACGAGCTGTCATAATGACATTCTGACGGAAGCAGTTCATCAGATGCAGTTAATAAACTGTGAATTTGTTAATAAAAACTTCATGTTATGCCTGCCTGACGGTCGCTCTGCTGAGTATCTGCCTGGTGGTCAAAAACCATTTGTACTTGTGGAGTACAAGGAGATGGTGCTGAGTGACTACTGCAAGCTAGTGTTCTACTTGCGAGAAACAGACACAGGTTTCTGTCATAGTATGGTTGAAAATTTAAATATTACAACTTTCTACTACCACAACCATGTACATTAATGCTGGTTAATATTGTGGTTGCACTAATTTGTACTGCTGTTATTCTTTTGTTTAGTCTTTCATTGTCATCTCAAAATCTACCTTTTTTTTGAAAGTCCTCTCCTCAATAGTCTTCTTTTTGTCTCACACAGACAGACTTTATGGATTTTTGACCAGCTTGTGCCATAAAGTTTTTGTGTCGAGTACTTACATTGACGAGTGAGGCAGAGGAAGTCTGTCCAACCGGCTGTTCGGCACATTACAATATAGTCTTACATAAATAGTCAGTAACTGTTGAAAATTGCTGCTGCACAGATACATCACCAGGAGACAGCACAGATGTGGTAATTGAAGATTGTAGTGTTCACTGTTCAGTACTACTTATGTTGATTCATGTTCTGTTATTGTACTGTAATTCAGATCTTCAGAGTTACATTGACATTCACAACCTGCAGAAATCAAATATCATTGAATTATCACAACAAATACATATACCCCTAAGTTTCCACCTTTCGTTCAAGCCGACAATTCACTGAACATTTTGTAGGTCAACTTGGATTTCGTTCTAATTAACACATCACGCTCTGCTAGCGTGGTACATGCCATGGCCCTGTGTCTGTCTGTGTCTGTGTCTGTCTGTCACAAATTGGAATTCTGCTGAAATAAAACTGCAAAGAAAGGATGACGCAAACAGTGCCGCATGATAGCCCACGGACTCTTAGTTTTCTGGTGCCAAAGATGTCGCAAAATTCCATCAGGGTCACCCAAAATGGGTTGTGGAGTGGGGTGGGCCCAAGTAACAATGTATTAGGTCGCAGGCCAGGTCGCCCCTGGGAAGGTGAAATTTCTTGAGGGACATCTCCCGCCCTGTTGTAAGTTATAGGCACACTTTAAGGACCATGACTGTAAAACGGTAATAGCTAAAGCCATGAAATTTCCAGGGAATATGCACAGACCTAAGTAAGTAAGTAAGTAAAAAGTATGTGCATGCCAAGATGGGTAAAATGCGGAATAGTCGCAATGTATAAGTGCAGAATCAGTTAGCCATCGACGGCAGACATGATGTGGAAATGCTATCATTCATTTCCACATATTCTAGTTTAACATTAAATTTCAATTGAATTGAGTTTATTTCAGTTAAGCAGTTACTACTACAGTGCTCTTGCACAAGTTGCTAGTTTTCGCTTGTTAATTAAGGTTTACATACTTGTTTCATTTGTTACCAAACTCACATTCATAAGCATGTGGTTATAAATGAAAGTCATAATTTTATGCTGTTTATGTATGATGTTTCTCAGCAACTGGCAGTCCACCCATGAATATTCTGTGATGTTCTTAATTCACCAGTGGCATGGCCATGCGATGCTTTGTGACAGCTGCATCACATATGCTGCAAAATATGGGTGAAGAAGAAGCCGAAGCCTTATGGCATTCTTCATAGTGATAAAGCATATTCATGAACATCAATTGCAAAATTTGTCGCATCAACTATGCCCTTGTAATGTTATTTTTAATTTATAATTAATGATTCAACAGTGCCATATGTTGCAGCACTATGTTGTGTAACCCATATAAACATTAATGTCAGAAAACAAGCACTTAACGATGAATTACAACTTTACCAGGTAGTGTAGCTACAGATTTAAGGTGAGTAGCGGTTGCTTGTCAGTAATGAAATTAAGATAGGTTTATTGCTGAGTCATATACAGTCAGTGGTGCTGAATCTGCCAGTGATAAATGTGTTAATATCTGAATATTTCGCATAGTTACAAATAAGAGGGTGATTTTCTTCTGCACTTTGTAAGCCATGGCCTGCACACTGTCGAATGATGAAGAAGGTATGGGAGACAACAGCTGTCTTGCTTACCTTGATGAATGTTATACATTATATTCCACTGTTGCTGAAAATGTGCATGAGCTCTACAAATTTTAATATTTGAAAGTCGGTCGTATTTATGAAAGTACAACATTGCTCTTGCTGGGATTTATGGCGAGTATTAATGCTGACAGTAACCCTAATCTGACACAATAACTATATTATTCCATAAACATACTAGCAGCCTACATAAGAATTGGGGATTGACATTCGGATGATTATCAGAAACTTGTTTAGCAACAGTGGATAACAGTATGTGCGATGTGATTGTTGCAGCTTGATACAACAGTGCCTCTCGCCAGCCAAGGTCCAGATGCTCAACTTGCACTGGCATGTATTGTTTTGTGTTCAATACGAGTGACTACAACTGCAAAATAATAACGATGCAAATAATACTGTGCGTAAAAAATATCATTTGTATTGGCCAATGTCTGTAAATAGACAGCATATCCACTGTGACTGTCACTGTTACTATGAGCCCCACAGTACGTGCAAAGCTATGGCATTAAGTAACAGGACATAGCAGTTAGCAAGGATATGGGAACTTCAATGTCATATGGGCTCACACAGTGTTACATGCCACGTGGCAGAGGTGACATTCCCGCATTTACTACAGCAGAAGTTGGTATTCAATTAAGCGACTCCAGAGGGGTGCAAGGCATAATTGACCTAAGCACTGCAGTAAAGGTGCATGCAGATTGTGCCCAAGGCGGAATATCGCAGCGGCCATTGTGCTAAACGCAACTGTCCACTGTCAGTTTTGAACTGGTGTCCTCTTGCACCGGAGTCGGAGGTGCAAACCACTCGGCCACTGACACTTGTTAAACAGTAGACTTATCAGCATTGAAAATTAACAGTGTGACATGGTGAAGAATAGGATAACTTAAGGATCTCTGGCCATTATTGCTACAGAAACTACTTCATATTGTCAGCTTGTCAAATATTGCATTGTTATACTTTGTGGGTTTCTTACTGCCTTACTGCTGTGTCGTGTTTTTGATTGTTCCATAATAATTATAATATGCCTGGTCTATGAGCGACATGGTAGTTACCATTACATAGCCTATAATGTGGGCTATATGTGGACAGTAACATCAATCGTTGTACTGTATAACGATTTTTAGTAGTTTTATGGCGAAAAAGAGTGAAAAAAATACACGTAGGCCACTTATGTATTGGCCGTGCGTGCATGTTGCTGTACATAACACTGTGGAAAAGGATACTAGTAACTGTTATAATTTGTAACTATTAATGATCACTTTTTAGAGCAAAATTTGTACTTTTAAGAATGGTTTTAAATCCAGAAATCCCATTTTCGGTTAACTGTCAATCTCGGGATTTTTGGGGGCTTGAAAATGCGAACAGAACTTAGGATCCTGGGATTGCTCACACTGCAACATGTTGTTCTCATGTCACTGTCTAACGGATCCCAGTGGTGTATGTTTGTATTTTTAGGTTGAAGAGAACGTATTCGAAGAATTAGGTACTCCCACGGTCAGTGAAGTCCTGCTCTGGTATTTTTGTGCATTGGCAACTGGATATGATCTCATCATGTGATGAGGATGCTGTTTGGTTGTTCACATTTTTGTTGCAAGGGTAACAACTGCACAAGTTTAATTCACCATACTGAAGCTACTGCTAAAACAAACTGGCACTGATTACAGTGGCACAAAGGATCATAGCAGGCACAAATAATGTTTACAGTTATGGTAAAATTATCAACTTAGTATTTTGGGATGCAAAAGGGTGAGATAATTTACTTATATTATTTAATAGCTACACATTTTCAATTTAAATATTATTCACGTGAGCTATAAGAAGATTTCAGTGAACTCTGTTCTTATGTTGATTGATTGCATGAATACAACCTAAAATTTGTGCAGGGTTTTATGGACCAGCTGGTATCAAGTGTAATGTCTACTTGTTGACAGGTAGGCCTACCTTTACGGCATTGCACAACACTGCAGTATGCCTCATGTTAATGCCAGTGGCAAATGGGCCACATAGTTGATCGTGCATTTAAACATAACTTGCAACAACTGATGAATTCCTCTACTTTTGCATTGTTCTAAGGTGTCTACTCGAGTGCGAAGAGCAGCTGATATACAGCCATTGTTTATCAATCACTCTCAGATCATGACATCACATTCCAATCAGCACTCCGCTGACCGTTACAGGTGAGATATTACAGCTTGACTTCATAGAAACAGTCTAGAAAGCTTAGGTCGATAAGTCTGGGAAATGTTGATGTGCTGTACAGAAATACAGGATAGAGCTTCCAACATGATTTACATACCTGGTTACTAGCAAATTGCAGTACTTGCACTTAAATACTGTCAGGTAAAGTAACTTTTCATGGCTTACTGTTTGCATTCATTGCAAGAACTAAATGTCAATACCGTGAACATTGTACTTAGTGCATGAAACGGTATTTAGCTGTGTTAGGGGGGGGATTGTGATGTTTTTGTCACATAACCGGTGAATTTGGCATACAGGAGGTGACTTTGAGGGGGAGGGTGCTCAATCAACAGAGAATTTCGATAAATGTTTTTTTTTACAACATTATGATATACCGTACAAACACCTCAGTATGGCACATCAACAATTGTGGGGAACTGTCCATGTGTTCATATATTACATTTTCGAGAGATTCGGTCAAGTGGTTATGGAGTTCAGAGGGTTTTAATTGTAGGGGGTTTGGTTAACTGCCATTTTTGTCGACCCCTACCGGCACAGGTAGGAATTGGAACTGTAACACCATGTCATGTTTAGTTAGTCCCACCAGAAAATTGCGAAGTTGCTCAATGCAATTTTTGCGCAATTTTTACCAATTTGCGAATCTGCGCAATTTTTGCCACAATGCGCAATTTTCGCGCGACTTTGTAGCGCCAGAGTGGCTCTCATTTTGCACATCGCTGGGGATCAAAAAATGTGAGTGTATGGTATGTATGTCTGTTTGTCAGGCCGTCACCTACTACTGCCACTACTGCGAGTGTGACATCTGCATCTGCATACGAGACCTATATATCTCTTCTCAGCGATGACAGTGACTCTGAGGAAGACACCTTTTCAAGTGTTGAACTAAGGTATGTGTGCTTGAGTGTTTCTGAAGCTGTAGCAGTCTCTGTATAAGCTAGACTTTACACACCTTCAGTTGAGACAGGGAAACACCCAAAGTCATTGCAGCAACTCGTCAAACCTTCTCTGATTTTAAACAGCCTTTTTCTGGCCAAGTATGTAGTACATTTCCTCTACAGTAGTTACAAAAGAACCCAACACACCTTGCACGTGTTATGACACTAAATGTTTGAATATTTTGGTCTGTCTGTCTGTCCGTCTGTGAGTCAACAGTGAGCCATCCCAAAACTGCTGAACTGATTGAGATGCTGTTTGGGTTGTGTTCTTGGGTGGGCCCGAGTGAGAATGTATTTGTAAAGTAAAGGGGAGAATATGGTGTGCTGTAGAGACGCCACTGATCTGATGGAACTGCTGATTTTGATACAGACTGGTATGTCCGAGGTGGGGACACAGATGCCAACCGGGTGAGGTGTTCTTGTGGGGGTGACTTCACACCAACTCCAATGTAAAGTACATGGAGGGAATATGCTGAGCTGTAGAGAGGCCACTGACCAGGTTGACATATGGTTTGGCATGACAACTCATGTGTTCCAAAGCAACCACAGGCTGAATCAGGGGGACTGGCAATTTTTGGGTTGGTTTTAATTAGTAACAGGCCGGTTGCATAAATTTGTACACATTAACATTGAAAGTTTATGTTGTAAACTGTTTTGTGTAACTGTGCTATGGTTGTAATTAGTAATGGGCCAGTTGTGTAAATGTTAGGGTTGTTAAATGGTTACTGGTTAGTTAACTGGTTACCGGTTTTGAAACCAGTAACTGGTTTTAAATTTCGCTAACCGGTATTCGAATTCCGTACATTAGTCACATCTCTAGGCTGCAGAGCACCGTCATCATCTTCAGTGTAACGGACATCGTGCTTCGTCGGTCATTAACACCATCCCGTCACAGACTGGTAATCTGATATTGTGGGAGGGTTGCTATGTTCTCGGTCGGTCAATCGCCGGTCGACTGTGTAACGTAGTGGTGGCCGATAATCTCATGTAACGCTACGGTGGGTATACGCAACTGCGGACGGCCAGCGACCAAGCGACGATCTGCAGCGTCTTGTGACGTAACAGCTTAAGTCATCCACTCATTGTGACGTCAGCGACTCGCCGTCTATGACGTCACAAACCGGAAACCGGTTAGTAACTGGTTTTGACAAAGCGGTAACCGGTTTTGATTTCAAACCTGTTTTAACATCCCTAGTAAATTTGTGCATGTTTATGTTAAATGTTTTGGCATTGTAAATGTTATGATAACTTGTGCACACAAGGATGCAGCCTGTTATCAAATTACTTTGATCTTCTGTATCTGTTGTGTTCAGCGTCCAAGATGCAGATGACTTGACGTCACAAACAGTCATCGAGAACCTGGCTGCTGTCATTGACATCTCCACAGTAACTCGGATTAATGTCAGCAGACTCAATGTATGGGAAGCTGCCAGGCGGGCAATCAAGAAAAAAACTTTTAATCCGAAAAGCACAGTGATGGTTAAGTTTACTGATGATATTGGTATGCCAGAGGGGGCCATCGACCACGGTGGCCCCTGTCGCGAGTTTTTCCAGCTGGTGATGGAATGCATGAGAAGTAATTGTGCACTCTTCTGTGGACCTTCCAACTCGCAACAGATAAACTACATCAGCAGTGGTACGTACTAACGTTAACAACTGCACTACATGGATGCACATACCTCCACACCACTCATGTTGACTTTTTGCCATTCAGTAGAAGGTGTGTTTTTGGTTTTGAATGTATGGCAGTGTTTAAGGTGCAGTGTTACATTCATACAAAACAATAACCTGTTCTGTATTTATTTCAACTGTCATGACTTTCTCAGTGGCAAATGTATGTTTCGACCTACATGTCTCAAAATAAGAAAGTTATAGTGCATGTACAAACTGAAGTACAGACTGGCATCCCAAGTTACATCTGTTGGCTCCCACAGAAAGTCATACACATTGAATTTGTATTTACTACGACTGGCCTGAGAGAAATACACTCGTTGTGTATGTTGAATTGTCATGTTCAAGTGGGGCAAAGTACAACATTTAGCACGTGTGTCTGCTAATGGTACTTCCATATAAAACTGTCACAAACTCGGGACATGGCTGCCTGCACCATCAATCTCTATGCAGTCCTACAGTTTGCACCTTTCGAGCCACTTGCACTAATTCGTTTAATGTAAGCCATCCCACGTAGCAAATGTCACCATAACATCGTATTCGAATGATGTTCTTATAATCATCAGTGACAATGAACACTGCAGAACAGTAGTTTTGCACGAATTTCAGGTGCGACTGCGTTGACAATATTGTACTTAAAGCATGGCAATGTATTGTAATGTTACACGTGTTTTGTTCGGTATAGCTATGGCAGAAGACGACTACTATGTGGCAGGAGTGGCAGTCAGTCTGTCACTGGTACATGGTGGGCCGGCACCTCGATTTTTCTCCACCGAGTTATACAGTGCATTGGTATCTTCTCCCGACACAGTGGCTGTGCCAGTGAGTGCACTGCCGGATGTGGCTTTGAAAGAGGACCTTCAAGCAGTAAGTTTCAGATACTTGCTTTATGTCTGTTATCGAAACACTGTTTAGGTATACTTTACATTGCAGTCAGATGATATTCAGTGCTTTGAAAATGTTTATCC
>Ga0209783_1000227_pt1 | contig 12897 bp, 10 predicted proteins | sample WorMetfiPIANOSA1_FD_187395 | JGI IMG/M metagenome (GOLD analysis project Ga0209783, IMG submission 187395) | Marine gutless worms symbiont microbial communities from Max Planck institute for Marine Microbiology, Germany - Olavius filocauda... | ecosystem: Host-associated > Annelida > Digestive... | reverse complement strand
CGCGAAGTGCCGAAGCCGTGGCCCCGGAGCGGGGCGTCCGCGGCACGTACAAGTTGTCGCCCGAGCGCAGGGCGAAAGGGGGACTGGGATGTCCCGTTTCGCATCCCGAGCACGGCGACACTCTGAATAGACTTGTTCCCGTTGATAACTCTCTGATATTTATAAATTTCATGAATCGACTGAGAGCAAAAAGAACTGATTCATTAACGAACCGGTTCTTTTTGCTCTCAATCCGGCCTGTCGAATCTGATAATATCCTTATATATCATAAAGTTATAGAGAGGAACAACTCTAATGATCCGCGCCCGCTTGGCGATGTGCTGCTCGGTCGTCTGTCCTTGCTCGAGTCGCTCCAGTTCACTTTGTTCCTGATCGGTGAGATTGATTCGATAGAGCGTTCGTGCGGCCATATTCAGGACCCTCATTAGGAATCTCAGTACCTTATCACTGTACAATAATGTTGTTTCCATTATTTGTACGCAAGTGTACTAGTACCCCGTTTCCCCTTATTTTGCGTCCTCAGCGAGGCGAGAAGCGGCCAGATGCGAGGCGCGCGAGCGCAGGAATAGCCCCTCCTCTTTCAAGCTCGCGCAACAAAGCAGATGGCTGCTTCTCGCCTCGCCCGAAGGGAACCCCCCAAACGCGCCCGAGCGTTACAGCGCTTGGCAAGAGAGTCAACTATTCCCTGCGCGCTGTGCCTTGCCTTGGCGCGTTTGGGGGGGCTCTGAGAATGAAAAACAAGGGGAAACGGGGTACTAGGGGTAAGGTTCCAGGCGCGAGGGGTTTCCGGTTGCGCGTGATCCGACGGACCGATGCCGGTGCCTGAACCCCTCTTCCCCGCTTCCCCTGCGGCGCCCCTGGCCGACCGCATGCGTCCGCGCACCCTGGAGGAGATTTGCGGGCAGTCCCATCTCCTGGCACCCGGCAAGCCGTTACGGCGGGCTATCGAGACGGACCGGCTCCATTCGATGGTTTTCTGGGGACCGCCCGGTACCGGCAAGACCACCTTGGCGCGTCTCCTGGCGACCTACTCGGGGGCCGATTTCCACAAACTCTCCGCCGTGCTCTCCGGCGTCAAGGACATCCGCGAGGCGGTCGTCGAGGCCCGTAGGGTGCGTGAACGGGAAGGCCGCGGCACGATCCTGTTCATCGACGAGGTGCACCGCTTCAATAAAAGCCAGCAGGATGCCTTTCTGCCCCATGTGGAGGCAGGGACCCTGATCTTTATCGGCGCCACCACCGAGAATCCTTCCTTCGAGCTCAACAACGCCTTGTTGTCACGGGCCCGGGTCTATGTACTCAAGTCCTTGGGGATCCAAGACTTGGAGCGGGTCATCGAGCGCGCCCTGAAGGATCCCGTGCGTGGTCCGGGGGGGCACGGGCCGACGCTGGACCCGAAGCAGCGGCGGCTCATGGCCGAGGCGGCGGACGGGGATGCCCGGCGGGCCCTCAATCTGCTGGAACTGGCGGTGGATGCCACCGAGGGCGACGAGATCGGCGCCGATGTGGTTGCCGAGTTGGTCACGGGACAGGTCCGGCGCTTCGACAAGGGCGGCGACGTCTTCTACGATCAGATCTCGGCCTTGCACAAGTCGGTGCGCGGCTCGGCGCCGGACGCCGCGCTCTACTGGTTGGCGCGCATGATCGACGGCGGTTGCGACCCCCTCTACATCGCCCGGCGGGTGGTGCGCATGGCCTCCGAGGACATCGGCAATGCCGATCCGCGGGCCTTGGCGTTGGCCTTGGACGCCTGGGATGTGCAGGACCGCCTCGGCAGTCCCGAGGGGGAGCTCGCCATCGCCCAGGCGGTCGTGTATCTGGCCTGCGCCGCCAAGAGTAATGCGGTCTACCGGGCCTGGAACGCGGCGTTGGAGGACGCCCGCCGTTACGGGTCCCTGGAGGTCCCGGCACAACTGCGAAACGCCCCGACTCGGCTGATGCGGGAGCTGGGATACGCGAAACGTTACCGCTATGCCCACGACGAGCCGGAGGGCTATGCGGCGGGCGAGAGTTACTTCCCGGAGGGTTTGCCCCGCCCTGACTATTATGTGCCTGTGGACCGCGGGCTGGAAATCCGTATCCACGAGAAGCTGGCGCGTCTGCGGGAGCTGGATCGCGTCGCGGGCGGACCGGAAGGCGCAGGATGATCGAACGCGGAGAAGCCGCCGGTCCGTGGCGCCGGGCCTCGCGGCGCTCGACTTGGCCTACCCAACTTTCTTCAACGAAATAATCATACGTGCCGGCTCGGCCCCGGCCCGGGCCTCCCATTCGTCGGCAACCGGAGTCACGCAGGCCTCCGGATACCGGGATCGATTCTCGCACGGCGTCCTGACCAGGGCGAAACGCTCCTCGAGGGACTTGGACTCCGGGTCCATAAGAATCTGGGGCATGTTCGTGACTCAATTCCATGACAATCACCCCGTATAGTGCCGGTGCCACCGGTTCGGATCAAACCTGAGAGACTGCCTTTTTAGACAGACTCTCACACCGGAACGCGGGGACCGGGAGGAATCGTAGGAGCGGGGCTTGCCCCGCCCGTCTCGCGGTTACCGATGTACCCGAGGTGCCCGAAAGAAGGGCACCCGCAAGGGGTGCCCCTACTTTGCGGTTTCGACTTTCCGTTAGCTGTCAGCAACCGAAGAACCGTTCAGGCACAGGACCGATTTCTGCTATCCTCTGAGGGACATTTCATTGATCGAGAAGCCCCCGGATGATCGCCCATCACGCACTCGTACTGAACCTCCACCAGCCCCCGAACAATCTGCAGGACCTGTTGAACGACGGCAACTGGGAAGCCAAGGAAATCCTGTATGCCCTGGATCGCATCCCCCGCAGTCTGTGGGGCGCGGAGGATGTGGCGCGGGTCCATTTATCCCTGTCCGGGACCCTGCTGGAGACCCTGAACAACCCGGAGTTTCAGCAGCGGGTCTACGGCGTCGTCGACTGCGGCTCCCTCTTGTGGCACTTCCAGAACCAGGGCCTGTTCGAGATCCTGGGAACGGGTTTCTACCATCCGGTATTGCCCCTGACCCCCGAGGCCGATCGGCACCTGCATCTGCAACGCTGGATGGACATTGCGCAGCATGTCTTATGGCGCCCGCAGTTCCAGGGCTTCTGGCCGCCGGAGATGGGCTTCTCCATGGAACTCATCCCCCTGCTGCGGTCATTCGGATATCGCTATGTGCTGGTGGACAGCGAGCATGTGGAGCCGGTCACGCCCATGAGCTGGCAGGAGCTACGTTACCGGCCCCATATCGCGCGCCACGATGAAGACGAGATCATCGTCATCGTCCGCGATCGGGACCTCTCCAATACCCAGGAGGCGGGCATGGATGTGGGTTGGTTCGATAACGAGATCGCCGAGCGTACCAAATGGTGCGACTTCGCCCCCCTGATCACCACCTGTACCGACGGCGAAAACGGTGGTTGGTTCCGCAACACCACGGAAGGGACCAACTTCTGGAGCGCCTTTTACCTGCCGCTCCTGGAGCGGGTCCGCGCCGGTGAGTCCGCCGTGTCTCCGACCTTTATCAGCGACTATTTGGATGTGCATGGGGCCCACGGCGAGGTGCATGTTCACACCGGGGCCTGGAACACCGGCTGGCACGATGGACGTAATTTCACCCAATGGACCGGCTCCGACAGACAACGGGCAACCCTGGGCGCCCTCGAGGAACTCAGCGCGGAGATTCAGGAGGCCCGTCGCCGGGCCACCGAGCAGGGCATCGCGGACGACGCGGGTTTCCAACAAGATCTGGAGCAGGCCACCTGGCGCCTGTTGCAGGCGGAGACCAGTTGCAACTTTTACTGGGGCGAGGCCTGGGTCCACCGTTCCGATGCGGATACGGCGGCATCCTGGGAGGCCCTGAACCGGGTACACGCCCGCCTGGGATAGCACGCGATCGGTGGGCATTTACCGAGCGCAGTGTGCCCATGGACCGCAAAGGCGCAAAGACCTTCCCTAGGGGCACCCCTTGCGGGTGCCCAACTTGTTTCAGCACAGATGATTATTCGGTGGCCCCGCCATCGGACCCGATCCTACTCACCATCAATGAGAACAATACCGTGAATCAATTGCCCGAATACGTCGAAGGTGTGCCCAATGTGTCCGGCAACGAGGCCGAGGTCGAGCAGGCGCTGACCATCGGCGCCGGCAAGGTCCTGTTCAAGGACCGCGGAGGCGTAGACTTCGGCTCCATCCGCGCCGCCACCGCCATCGCCCTCCACCAGCATCAGCCCCTGATCCCCGCCGGGGGCGACGACCTGCGCACGGCGGCCATCATCGGCAACCTGCAATACATGATGGAGCACCAGGACATCGGCGATAACTACAACGCCGAGGCATTTGCCTGGTGCTACAAGCGCATGGGCGAATTCATCCCACAACTGGTCGGCGAAGGCAAATCGCCGCGGGTCATGCTGGAATACTCGGGCACCCTGCTGCATGGGTTGCGTCAGATGGGACGCGGCGACGTCATCGACGCCCTCAAGACCATCACCACCAACCCGGACTACGCCTGGACCACCGAATGGCTCGGCATGCCCTGGGGCCATGCGGTGGCCCCCTCCACCCCGGTCCAGGACTACCGCCTGCATGTGCGTGCCTGGCAGCACCACTTTGCCGCCATCTTCGGCTGGGAGGCCCTGGAACGAGTACGCGGTTTCTCGCCTTCCGAAATGGCCCTGCCCAATCATCCGGACGTGGCCTACGAATTCGTCAAGACCCTCAAGGACTGCGGCTACCAGTGGGTCCTGGTCCAGGAACATACGGTCGAGCAGCCGGAGAACGGCCAACACCCACAACGTCCCCACCTGCCCCACCGGCTGGTATGCACCAACTCCCGCGGAGAGACGGCGAGCATCATCGCCATCGTCAAGACCCAGGGCTCGGACACCAAGCTGGTAGCCCAGATGCAACCCTGGTACGAGGCCCGGGGACTGAACCGCCTCGAGCTGGCGGGCAAATCCGTGCCACCCCTGGTCACCCAGATTGCCGACGGGGAGAACGGGGGGGTCATGATGAACGAGTTCCCAGGCAAATTCATGGAGGCAGTACGGGAATCCAGCGGGGCCGACGCGCCCCTCATGAATGCCGGCGAATACCTGGAACACCTGTTCGCCATCGGAGTCAAGGAATCCGACCTGCCCGAGCTCCAGCCCCTTTTCCACCACAAGATCCGGGATCGGATGAGCCCCGGCGACGGCCCCGAGCGCCTGGGGAAGGTGATCGAGGAACTCAAACAGTCGGATCAACCCTTCCACATGGAGGGCGGCAGTTGGACCAACGACCTGTCCTGGGTGCGGGGCTACGACAACGTGCTGGATTCCATGGAAGAGGTCAGCGCCCTGTTCAACGAGAAGGCGCTGGTGCCCGGCGTATCCACCAGTGGACACCGCTATCGCAATGCCCTGTTTCACCTGATGAGCTCCCAGACCAGTTGCTACCGCTACTGGGGCCAGGGTCTATGGACGGACTACGGGCGGGAGATCTGCCGACGGGCAAGCGAGATCCTGAACCAGGATTTCGGGTGAGGGAGCAATCCGTGGCGCCGGGTTTCGCTACGCTCGACTCGGCCTACAGATCTATCCCCAGAGCCCGCGTAGGTGACGGTTTTGGCGCTGACATCGATTCCGGCGGCATTCATGGTGTGGTTCCTCTCAAGTTCAAAAGCGATTAGGATCGTAACCTGGTTCCCCGACCCTGGACCCTCGTCTACCGACCTTGTGTATGCAGGCTCAAGAGCTGGGCTCAAGGCCTCGGATACTCTCCGGTATGGACGAAGAGGGCGGGGAGCCAATCTACGCACAGGCTCAAGGCCTCAGGATGCGACGGCTTCCCAGGTACTCTCCATCAAATCCCTTTATAACCGATCCTTGGTCTTTCCTTGAAAACAGAACATACAAGGATGCGCGGGGCAAACGCAAACAAACCGCATCGACGGCATGCCGATTCGTCGATGCGGTTTGGGCACTGGTTCCGTTCAATTCCAGCTTCGCGGAGAATATTAGGCCCTGTTGATTTTTTGAGAAAAGTTGTTGTTTTTCAACTCGTTATCAAAAAACGGCAATTCAGAAAAATCATTTTATATCAGCTAGTTAGGTCAGTTTTGAGTGAAAAGTCAACAGGGCCTAGGCTAACACTTGAAAATAAAGAAGAATCTACGATCTTCGGAAATACTGTAACCAGTTGATTTGAAAGGTTTTTTTAACTAATCTGAACCAGTGCCACCGCACCCGTAGTTGAACGTGAAGGCCTCAGGAGGGATGTGCGCGGTCCACTCGCTTTGGTAGTCCTGGGCACAGCACAGACTCAGCCGAGGCTGTGTGGCGGCAGCCGCATAAGCCCTCTGAACAGCGGTGCGCATAGTGATTTCCTCCAAGCATGCACGGGGTCAGTCGAGAGTATAGGACACCTCGAAAAACCCGCTACATGGGCCGACACTCGGCCCGGCCGGAGAGGCCGCCTGCCGGAAGGATTCTCCGATTTCGATGCGCCATCATCCACCGGCACGGAAGAAACCGGTTGCCGCGTAAGGTCCGATTTGGTATTTAACGAAGATTCGAGGTTAGCCATCCGTGGGGCCGCGGTACCGCCCGGTCCGCGGCCCTTGCCGGATCACCGTAACCATCGGCAGACCGTCGGGAGGACTTGCATGGTCGAGTCAGACAGCCAGGGCGCCAAGGCATTCGGCATACAGCCATACGAAGCCACGGCGGACGAAGAGTACATGAACCCGGATCAGGAGAAGCACTTCAGAAGCATTCTCCTGGCCTGGAAAAAAAACCTGATGGAAGAGGTCGATCGTACCGTCCATCACATGCAGGACGAGGCGACCAACTTCCCCGACCCCAACGACCGCGCAACCCAGGAGTCGGAGTTCAGCCTCGAACTGCGCACCCGCGACCGGGAGCGCAAGCTGATCAAAAAGATCGACGAGACCATTACCCGCCTGGACAACCACGACTACGGCTTCTGCGAAGGCTGCGGGGTAGAGATCGGGGTGCGTCGTCTGGAGGCGCGTCTGACTGCGACCCTCTGCATCGACTGCAAGACCCTCGACGAGATCCGCGAGAAGCAGCACGGCTGAAGTACCGATAAAAAACAGCGCCCCGCCGGCCCGCGCCCCCACCGACAAAACGACCGCGAACAAGACGGCCTATCGCGGCCGTTTTGCCCCCTCCCCTACCGGCCCCCTGCACTTCGGCTCGCTGGTAACCGCCCTCGGCAGCTATCTCGACGCCCGGATAGCCGGCGGTGAGTGGCTGGTGCGCATGGAAGACCTGGACCGCCCACGGGAGGTCCCAGGCGCCGCCGACGCCATCCTGCGCACCCTCGACGCCTTCGGATTCGAGTGGAACGGCCGGGTCCTCCGGCAAAGCGCCCGCACCGATGCCTATGCCCGAGCCATCGAGCGGCTGGACGCCGCGGGGTTCATCTTCCCCTGTGCCTGTAGCCGACGCGAGATCGCCGCGAGCGGCCGGTCAGGGGTGGATGGCCCGATCTATCCCGGAACCTGCCGTCACCGCCTGCCGCCGGGGAGAAAGGCCCGCTCCCTGCGCCTGCGCGCCGAGCGCGGACCTATCCTGGTCCGCGACCGGATCCAGGGAGAGCTGCGCCAGGACCTCGAGCGCGAGGTGGGTGATTTTGTCCTGCGCCGCGCGGACGGTATCCACGCCTATCAACTGGCCGTCGTCGTGGATGACGGATTTCAGGGGATCAACCAGATCGTCCGCGGGGCCGATCTATTCTCCTCGACACCGCGTCAGGTGTTTCTGCTCCAGGCCCTCCGGCTTCCCGTTCCCGCCTATGCGCATTTGCCCCTGGTGGTGGACGACGCCGGGCGCAAGCTCAGTAAATCCCACGCCGCCGCGCCGGTTGATCCCGGCACGCCGCTCCCTGCCCTACTCCGCGCCTGGCGTTTCCTGGGCCAGAAACCCCTGCCCGAACCACCCGCCGACCTTACGGAATTCTGGACCCAGGCCCGCTCGACCTGGAAGACGGATCGCGTGCCGAACCGGCCTTCCAAGGCCCTGCCGGTAAGCTGATCCGACCGCTCCCCGGCCGGACCACCGAATACCGAATCATCATCACTGCCGAAACAGGCCCTTGGCATGGAAACAAGTCGGATGGGTTGAGCAACCGAGTACATCGGCACCCAGAATCCGGGAACAAAAACTACGAATCACGCGAATGGGCGCGAATGGGATAGAACGTCATTCTTCGTGGCTTGGTGGCTTTGTGTAAGAAAAAACGTAGCGATGAGGTGAGTCTACAGGTCATTGTGACGTCCCTTGTCAAATCTCACACGAAGCCACGAAGGGAGGGGAACGAGACGACTACACCTACGCTGAAATTACGGCAACATGAAACAAGCCACGTAGATTGGATTGTCGGCAGCCGATTTGCGTGCTCATGACCCCGCAGGGGTCACACCTATCAGCCCAGGGCAACGCCCTGGGCTGCACTGTCATGCCCTTTCAGGGCGGCTCTTTCCTTCAATGCGATTAGTACCCCGTTTCACCTTATTTTGCGTCCTCAGCGAGGCGAGAAGCGGCCAGATGTCAAGAGCCTGTCCGACTGACGACTGTTCTACTGCGGAATCGAGGAGACCGGCCGGATTGTCCGTTCGATCTCGTTCAAGACAGGCCTACTATTCGCCTCCCGCCTCGCCCGAAGGAAGCCCCCCCCCGGCGTTACAGCGCTTGGCAAGAAAGGGAGCTATTCCCTGCGCGCTGTGCCTTGCCTTGGCGCATTTGGGGGGCTCTGAGAGTGAAAAATAAGGGGAAACGGGGTACCGGCGTCCTGGCCTTGCCGCACCCCTGCTTGGGCATGCGGGTGCGGATGTGTTTCCACAGGTTGCGGAAGCGGGGCATCCGTGCGCCTGGGATGTTGTCCGCCACCGGCACCCGCGGCAGTTTGACGATGCCGCAGATGCTCAAACAATGGCACGCTCAGCAGCCCCACCTTTTCAAAAAAGTTCCACGCAATCATCCGGGACCCGACAGCTACCCGCTTGCACGGGACGGGGGCATCCTTGCCCCACGGGCCGCGCTGTCGGAATCAGACGTTGGTCAGGATGGCGTCCACGCTGGCCTTGGCGTCGCCGAAGAGCATCCGCGTGTTGTCATTGAAAAACAGCGGGTTCTGCACGCCGGCATAGCCGGTCGCCATACTCCGCTTCATCACCACCACTGTCTTGGCCTTCCAGACCTCCAGGACGGGCATGCCCGCGATGGGGCTACCCGGATCGGTCTGGGCCGATGGGTTGACGATGTCGTTGGCGCCGATGACCAGCACCGCGTCCGTGTCCGGGAAGTCTTCGTTGATCTCGTCCATCTCCATGACGATGTCGTAGGGGACCTTGGCCTCGGCCAGGAGTACGTTCATGTGGCCGGGCATGCGCCCCGCCACGGGGTGGATGGCGAAGCGCACTTCGATGCCCTGGTCCCGCAGCTTCTTGGTGATGTCGTTGATGACGTGCTGGGCCTGGGCCACCGCCATGCCGTAACCGGGAACGATGACCACATGCTGGGCGTCCTTGAGCAGTTCTGCCGTCTCTTCGGCGGAGACGGGGATGACCTCGCCCTGCTCGTCGCCCGCGGCGGTGGTCCCCCCCGCGGTGCCGAAGCCGCCGGCAATCACCGCCAGGAACTTGCGGTTCATGGCCCGGCACATGATGTAGGAGAGGATGGCACCGCTGCTGCCCACCAGGGCGCCGGTGACGATCAGCAGGTCGTTGGAGAGCATGAAGCCGGTGGCCGCCGCGGCCCAGCCCGAGTAGCTGTTGAGCATGGAGATGACTACCGGCATATCGGCACCGCCGATGGCCATCACCATGTGGACCCCGAAGGCGAAGGCGATGAGGGTCATGAGCAGCAGCGGGATCAGGCCGGAGCCGGTGCATTCGGCGTCCACGAACAGAACGCCGAGCCACAGGCAGACCAGTCCCAGGCCCAGGTTCAGCCAGTGGCGGGCCGGCAGGGCCAGGGGCTTGCTGGAGATGCGGGCGCTCAACTTGCCGAAGGCGATGACGGAACCGGTGAAGGTGACGGCGCCGATCAGCACGCCGAGGTAGATCTCTACCTCGTGGATGGTCTCTTCCACGCCGGTGAAGTGGGCCTCCGGGTCCAGATAGCTGGCGAAGCCCACCAGCACGGCGGCCAGACCCACGAAGCTGTGCAGGATGGCCACCAACTCGGGCATTTGGGTCATCTGCACCCGGGACGCCACGAAGATGCCGATGACGGCGCCGACGGCCATGCAGACGCCCAAGGTGGCGTAACCGGTGACCTGGGCGCCGCCGATGGTGGCGACCAGGGCGATCACCATGCCGATAATGCCGTAGAGGTTGCCGCGCCGGGCCGTTTCCTGGTTGCTCAGGCCGCCCAGGGCCAGAATGAACAGGACGCTGGCGGCGATGTATGCGGTAGTCAGAATGCCTTCAGTCATGGTTCTACTCCCTTATTTCCGGAACATCTGCAGCATGCGCTGGGTGACGTAGAAACCGCCGAAGACATTGACGGTGGCGATCAGGATGGAGATCGCCGCCAACACCATCACCAGGCCCGATGGGCTGGATATCTGGAGCAGAGCGCCGATAACGATGATGCCGCTGATGGCGTTGGTGACGCTCATGAGCGGGGTGTGCAGGGCCGGGGTCACGTTCCAGATCACCATGTAGCCCACGAAGCAGGCCAGTACGAATACGGTGAAATGGGCCAGGAAGTCCGCCGGGGCCACGCTGCCCAGGCCGAGCAGGGTGAGGAGACCGACGCCCATCACGGCCGCGGCGGCCAGACCCTTGCCCTTGGGCGCCTCCGCGGTCGCTTCCGCCGTCGGGGCGACCGGGGTGGCCTTGGCGGGCGGTGGGGTCGCCTGGAGCTTGGGGGGCGGGGGCGGCCAGGTGATCTCGCCGTCCTTGATGACGGTGGCGCCCCGAATGACCTCGTCCTCCATGTTCACGTCGATCAGGCCATCCTTGTTCGGCGCCAGATCGGTCAGCAGGTGGCGCAGGTTGGTGCCGTAAAGCTGGCTGGACTGGGTGGGTAGACGGCTCGGCAGGTCCAGCTCGCCGATGATGGTCACGCCGTGGCGCATCACGGTCTCGCCGGGCTCGCACAGGGCGCAGTTGCCCCCCTGCTGGGAGGCCAGGTCGACGATGACGCTGCCGTCCCGCATGGATTCCACCATGGCCTCGGTGATCAGCTTGGGCGCCGGCTTGCCGGGGATCAGGGCAGTGGTGATGATGATGTCCACCTCCGCGGCTTGTTGGGCGAAGAGTTCCATCTCGGCCTTGATGAACTCCTCGCTCATCACCTTGGCGTAGCCCCCCGTACCGCTGCCCTCCTCCTCGAAATCGAGCATGAGGAACTCGGCCCCCATGCTCTCGACCTGCTCCTTGACCTCCGGGCGGGTGTCGAAGGCCCGCACCACGGCCCCCATGGAACCGGCGGCGCCGACCGCGGCCAGCCCGGCGACCCCGGCACCGATGATCAGCACCTTGGCCGGGGGGATCTTGCCCGCGGCCGTCACCTGGCCGGTGAAGAAGCGGCCGAATCGGTTGGAGGCCTCGACCACGGCGCGGTAGCCGGCCACGTTGGCCATGGAGCTCAGGGCATCCATTTTCTGGGCGCGGGAGATACGGGGCACGCTATCCATGGCCAGGACGGTGGCCTTGCGCACGGCCAGCTTTTCCATCAGCTCCGAATTCTGGGCCGGCCAGATGAAGCTGATCAGGGTACCGCCCTCGCGCAGCAACTCCGTCTCCTCGACCTGCTCATCCGGATGGGCCTCGGGGGCGTGGACCTTGAGCACGATATCGGACTCGGCCCACAGGACCTTGGTGTCCTCCACGATCTCGACCCCCGCCTCGCGATAGGCGGCGTCCGCAAAGTGGGCCCTGCGACCGGCTCCGGCTTCGATCGCCACCGAAAAGCCGAGCTTGCGCAGTTGCTGCGCCGTATCCGGCGTCACGGCGACCCGATTTTCCCCCGGATGGATCTCCCGCGGGGCCCCGATTTTCAGAGACATAGGCTCTTCCTCGATAGACGGCTCTTTGATTGTGCCTTCGTTATGATTTGCCGCGCGAGCGGACGCGCCGCTCGGGCAGTTGACCAGATTGGCAGCCCGGATACAAGCCATGCGAAGGGCAAGCGGCAATACCGGAAGGTATTTCCCGCTTTTCGCCGGCTTAGAGACTGTCTAGGAACTCTCTTTAGGAATTCCCTGGCTGTGGGTAGTTTGAAGAAAATTAACAATCTGTTTATTAAGGATATTTTTCACGGATACTGTCTAAAAAGGCAGTCTCTTAGAGGCTGTCTAGGAACTCACTCTAGAAATTCCCTGAAAATAGGCAGATTGGATAAAATTAACCCTTTGTTTTAAAAGGTATTTTTTTCATAGAAACTGTCTAAAAAGGCAGTCTCTTAGCCAGGGCGAGCGCATAAAAACCTTCTCGAAAAGATAACCTTGTTGGACCTGACTGCCTGACGCTTGCCGGCTCCAGGCCAATCGGCTTTCCCTCCACCAGGAACCGAAGATCGGGGTTCCCGACAAAAAACCTTTTTAATCTACAGATTACGCAGATTTCCACAGATTATTTCGGTTTTCATCGGTGATCATCTGCGTAATCTGCGGACAATGAATTTCGGGTAGTGGTGATTTTTGAAGTGATACCTAGCCAACAATCGGCAATAATTCGGTATTATATCGGTGTATGAAGAGTTTTAAACAAATCTCATGCATTTTAATACATCCTAAATCTTGCAAGTATACTATTCTCATATGATTCTTTCGTTGAAGAAAGTAGGGTAGTCCGTTGAGAGAAAAGGAATCATGAGCGCCATGTTGGACTACAGCCTGTCAAGGGAACAGCTTGATGAACTGCGTGCGGCGCA
>Ga0209783_1000226_pt1 | contig 12967 bp, 6 predicted proteins | sample WorMetfiPIANOSA1_FD_187395 | JGI IMG/M metagenome (GOLD analysis project Ga0209783, IMG submission 187395) | Marine gutless worms symbiont microbial communities from Max Planck institute for Marine Microbiology, Germany - Olavius filocauda... | ecosystem: Host-associated > Annelida > Digestive... | reverse complement strand
ATCTGGATACAGCTAAGGTCGATGAACTACCTTATCGACTACGTTAAATAATTGGAGTGCACGATGTCGTGGCACATGAAAGTGCGAACGATGTCGTGGCACTCAACAGTTAGGTTTTAGCTTTAAAAGCTAAAACCAAGAAATTGCAAAGCGCTAATTGCCAACCGCTGATCGCTAAAAGCTGCCGGCTTCACTCCCCATCCAGCACCTGCCGCACCGTGTTCAGCAGATCTTCTCCCAAATAAGGCTTGCGCAGGTACCCCCTTATCTGGCTGTCTACCTGTTCCTGGCTCAACTCCCCGGGCTCATTGGCCGAGGCGAGGACCACCTTTGCCCCGGAATCGATCTGCAACAGCTCCTGCAGGCATTCTTCACCCCCCATATTCGGCATGATCAAGTCAAGCAGAATCATACCGATCCGGTCTTTTTCCGCGCTGTACACTTTCAGGGCCTCGACTCCGTCCGCTGCCGTCAAGACGTTGTAGCCGGCCATTTCGAGACGCCGTTTCGCGAATCGGCGAATGAATACCATATCATCTACCAGCAGAATGGTTTCATTACCGGTCTGTACAACCTCCACGGGCTCCTTCGCGACCGGTTTATCAGGCAGTGTCGCGACCGGCAGAAAAATTTCGAACCGGGTCCCTTTGCCCAGGACGCTTTTGCAGGTAATAAGGCCGTCATGATCCTGAATAATGCCGTACGCCATGGACAGGCCCAGGCCGGTCCCCTTGTCGGCCCGTTTGGTGGTGAAGAAAGGATCGAAGATCTGTTCCAGTGTCTCTTTGGCCATGCCCTGGCCGGTATCAGTTACGCTAAAGCAAACATGGGGTCCCGGATCCAGGTTAGGCTGCGATTTGCAGAAATCCGAGGTAAGGATGACACTGGTGGTCTTTATGGCCAGTTTGCCGCCATCGGGCATGGCGTCCCGGGCATTGTTGATCAGGTTCATGAGCACCTGGCCGATTTGTCCGCCGTCTGCATCCACCTGGGGCAGCTCCTCCTCGAGATTCAGGATCACCTCGAATTTCCTGGAAAGCCCGCTTTTTACGAGGCCGTGGATCTGGCTGATCTGCAGGTTCAGATCGATCAGCTTTTTCTTGCTCTCCTGTTTACGGCCCAGCGAGAGCATCTGCTGCACGATTTCGACCCCCCGCTGAGAGGCATCGAAAATCGTATTCAATTCCGGGTAGCTGGGGTTGGTGTCGCTTTTGCCAATCATGAGGAGTTCGTCCGAACCCTGGATGGCGGCGAGCAGATTCTTGAAGTCATGGGCGATACCGCTGGCCAGGGTTCCCACGGCTTCCAGCTTCTGAGCCTGCTGGAGTTGTTTCTCGAGCTGCTGGCGCTCGTCTATCAGCCGTACCGCCCGGAGCATGTATCGCACGCGCTGGACCAGAATGATCCATTCGATCGGCTTGGTGATGAAATCCGTGGCGCCGGCTTCATAGGCCAGGTTGATCGATTCGACATCCTCGAGGGCTGTGACCATGATCACCGGGATCGTATCACCACCCGGCAATGCCCGGATGGCCCGGCAGGTTTCGTAGCCATCCATCTCCGGCATCATCACGTCCAGCAGCACGATCTCCGGTTTCTGCCGCTTGATCGCCTCTAAGCCTTTGACGCCGTTTACAGCCTCCGATACCGAGAACCCCGCTTTTTCCAGTGATACGCGGGCAACATCGCGGATAATGACATCATCATCGACAATGAGGACCTGGGGCCGGGTCTCCTTCTTAGGGGCCATGCGCTTTCCCTTCTGACAATTTCTATTGGTTGGGCAGTTTCATCAAGTAATTAGACATGTTGGAATCTTTACTAAACTATACCGTGTGGCAACTTAAAATCAAGTGCGGATTTTAAGCCATATTAAATTCGTTCTATCTGAGAACGAAAAATCGAAATCCGAATATCGAAACTCGAATCAATTAAGCCAAACATCATGCCCAAACATACACAAGATCATCATAATTTGTTGAATTTAAGATTTTAAATCCATCAATTCCTGCGACCATAGCCATACCCAAAGGGCCGCAGTTACCGATTTTTATAGTAGTATCGGGTGAATACTCAGGAAAAATTTGAAATTATGGTATGTTCCTGATACGTTTAGCAGTGGCATGTATCTTGCTGAATATAAAATGGATGCGTTTTACATGGATTCGAATCTTGCAACCATTCAGGTAATGATTTTCCATGCGTAAATGGTTTAAAACCACGATGCGAACATTTTTTGACCGCCTGGGCGCCGGCGCCGGCGGCAGGCCTCGGCCGGAGCCGGATACCGCACCAGACTCCGGGTCGGGTAATGGTTCGCTTCCCACAGGCATTCATTGCGAAGCCCTGGAACCCCGTGTGCTGCTTTCAGCCAGCTCTGACGGTCTTGCTGCTGGTGCGGCCGTCCAAGCTGGGCCGATCGCGGAGCATGCTGCCATCGAAGTGGAACAGGTTCAATTCAGCCAGCAGAACCAAGCACTTTCAAACGATCTTTTACAGTCGAACGAAATAAATGCAGACGCCCGTCCCGCGGCAACATCCGCGCTGGAATCAGTTGATATCCTGGCAAGTGCCGACAGCCAGCCGCTAGACTCGATCAGCATTCGCCATGAACTGGCGGTTGTGGATGGGGGCATCGTAGATTACGAACAGCTGGTAACCGATCTTCTCTCCGATCGCGATGATGGTCGCCAGATCGAGGTGGTGGTTCTGGATCCGCTGCTGGACGGTGTGGCGCAAATCAGCGATCTGCTGGCCGAACGCCAGGATATCGATGCCGTGCATCTTGTTTCCCATGGTACCGACCGGGGCGTGAAGCTGGGTGACACATGGATCTATCCTGAGAATCTGGCCGACTACACCGGCGACATCGCAACGTGGGCGGCGTCCCTGACAGAAGGGGCGGACATATTGTTTTACGGATGTAACTTTGCGGCAACTGACGAAGGGCGTACGCTGCTAGGGATATTCGGCGAACTTACCGGCGTGGATGTGGCGGCCAGTGTGGATGACACGGGCCATGCGCTTTTAGGCGGGGACTGGGATCTGGAGTACCAGGTCGGAGATGTCGAAACACCGGTCACCTTTAGCGCCGACCTCCAGGAAGGCTGGGCCGGGCTGCTGGCCGAAACCGTCCACGAGTCCTATGAGACGGGCACCGATTCCCAGGAACTCAGTTCCGGCCAGTCCTGGGGACAGACGTTTGTAAATTCGGGCTCCGGTACTTACACGGTAAATCGGATCAGTGTCTGGATGATGGAGGACAACAGTTCCGACAAAACCGTAACGGTCTCTCTGCTCGATGCCTGGGGTGGTACAGTTCTGGGGAGCAGTACGATCAATTCAGATGCTCTGTCGGACAGTCCGACCTTTACCCGCCAGGACTTTGATTTCACCGATGCAACACTGAACTTCAACACCACCTATTACATCCGTATTGATTACGCTTCGGCTTCGGGCAAAGTCCATGTACAAACCCACAATACGGGAGCTTATGCTGGTGGCGATCTGCTGGATAACGGCGTGGCGCAGACCGGCAAGGATATGTTATTTCGGGTGGTCGAAGTCACCGGTAACAATGCGCCGACAGCCAGCGGGGTGCCGACCGATGTGACCGTCACCGAGGACGTTGCCAGTAACTTTGATCTGTCGGCGGTGACCTTTGCCGATGCCGACGGTGACCCCCTGATCGTCACGCTGGCAGCCTCGGACGGGACCTTTGCTGCCGTCAGCAGCGGCGGTGTTACCATCGGCGGCAGCGGTACCGCCACCCTGACCCTGGATGGCACGGCAGCCGCCATCAACACCTACCTGGATACGATCACCAACATTGAGTACACCGGTGCGAACAATGTCAGTGGTGGCGATGCCGCCACCTTCACCCTCAATGCCAATGACGGTATGGTAAACCCGGAGGTGGGTAGCGGGAATATTGATATCACCGCGGTCAACGACGTGCCGACGTTAACCAGTTTTGCGGCGGCGATCGACACGACGGCCGAAGAGACCCAGGTTGAGATCACGTTTGCCGAGCTGGTGGCTCAGGGCGATGAAGCGGATGTGGACGGCACGGTGGATGCGTTTGTGGTCAAGGCGGTTTCCAGCGGTACGCTGCTGATCGGTGCCAATGCAGGCGCTGCGACGGCCTGGGTGGCCGGGGCCAACGACACGATCGACGGGCTCAACAACGCGTACTGGACACCGGCCACCGATGCGACCGGGACTTTGAATGCGTTTACAGCGGTGGCCGAGGACAATTCCGGGGCCGAATCCGTGACCCCGGTGCAGGCCCAGGTGACGGTGACCGCGGTGAATGATGCGCCGACCGCCACGATCGGCCCCATCGGCTTTGGGGTAGACGAGGATGATGGTTTCAGGGGCCTGGGCGGCTTCAGTGTCAGTGACAGCGATATCGGGGGCGGACAGGTTGAAGTTACCCTGTCGGTGAATGACGGGGCCATTAACCTCGTGGCGACCACCGGCCTTACGTTTACGGGCGGCGCAAACGGGACTGCCGACATGACCTTTACCGCCACGGTCACCGATGCAAACAATGCCCTGGCCACCCTGGAGTACGCTGGAGACCCGGATTTCAATGGGATCGACACAATTACCATGACCGTTGACGACCAGGGCAACAGCGGTAGCGGAGGGCCGTTGAACGACTCGGATACCGCGACGGTTACTGTCTCCCCGGTCAACGATGCACCGGTCAACTCAGTGCCGGGAGCACAGACCACCCTAATGAATACTGCGCTGGTGTTTTCCAGCGGGAATGGCAACCTGATTTCTATCGGTGATGTGGACGCCGGAACCGTCGAGGTAGAGTTGACCGCCACGAACGGAACCTTAACGCTATCCGGCGTCGGCGGTTTGACGTTTACTTCGGGTGGGAACGGAACAGGTAGCATGAAATTTACCGGGACCATCACCAACATCAACACGGCCCTGGATGGGATGAGTTTTGATCCCACGCCAGCCTACAGCGGAGCCGCCAGCCTGCAGATCGATACCGACGATCTGGGAAATACCGGCGTTGGTGGTACCTTGGGCGATAACGACACAGTGGGAATCACGGTCAATGCCACCAATACCCCGCCGATTGCTACCAATCTCGATGCAGCGGAAACATACACCGAAGACATTCCACTTGATCTAACTGACATCGTGATAACGGATGCGGACAGTGCCAACGTCACCGCCACATTAACCATGTCAAATCCGGCAGCCGGTACACTAAGCACCGGCACTTCAGGGCTGGTGACTTCCACCTTTGCCGCTGGAGTGTGGTCGGCCTCGGGCGCGATTGCTGATGTCAATACGTTGTTGGCCGGCGTTACCTTTACACCTACGGCCAATTTTAATGGCGGCTTTACCATCGCCACCAGCGTAGATGATGGCATTGCGCCGGCCGTAACCGGCAATAAGGTTGTCACCGGCACCCCCGTCAACGATCCGCCGACCTCGACATTGTTTTTGGGCCCGATTGATGCGACGGTTGAAGATACGCAGAGCGAGATTACATTCGCCGAACTGGCGGCCCAAGGGGACGAGGCCGACCTTGAAGGCACGGTGGACGGTTTCGTCGTAAAGGTGGTGAATGGCGGCACGCTTTTGATTGGGGCTGATGCGGGCAGTGCAACGGCCTGGGCGGCCGGGACGAATGACACGATCGATGGGACCAATAATGCCTATTGGACGCCGGCCACAAATGCCACCGGTACCCTGAACGCGTTTACGGTGGTTGCCGAGGACAATTCGGGCGACGAGTCGGTAATGGCGGTGCAGGCCACTGTGACGGTGACCGCAGTCAACGATGCACCGACGGCCTCTAACCTGAACGCTGGGGAAACCTATTCGGAGGGGACCCCCTTGAATCTGACCAACATCGTGATCAGCGATGTGGACAGTGCCAATGTCACGGTCACCCTGACCCTGTCGGACCTGACTGCCGGAACCCTGAGCACCGGCACTTCCGGTCTGGTGACGTCTACATTTGCAGCGGGTGTCTGGACCGCTTCCGGGGCTCTGGGCGATGTCAACACGCTCCTGGCCGAAACAACCTTCAATCCGGCGGCCGGCTACACGAATAATTTTACCATCGCCACCAGCGTTGACGATGGGGTTGCGCCGGCGGTTACCGGAACGAAAAATGTCACCCTGACCACCCCCCCGGCGCCGGAGCCACCCCCTCCGGTGATCGAGGAAGTCACACCCGATCCGATCATCCCGCCTGAACCGGAACCCGAACCGCCGCCGCCGGCAGAAGAGCCGGGGCCAGCTGAAGAGGAAGGTGAGACCACGCCCGAGGCCGATGCGTTAGGTGCCGAAGATGAAGGCGTGGCCGCAACCGAGATTCCACCGACAGCCGCCGGCACCGGAGCCGGATCATCTCAACAAAGGTCCGGCACGAGCACGCTCAGGGGATTTGGGCAGCGGACGATTGGGAGCGTGAGCCTCACCCAGGAAGCTGAATTCGAACAGCCGGCGGACAGCGCAACCACGCTCGAATCGCAGCCGGCCTGGTCAATCGTCCCGCCCCGGGCGGCGACCACGGCCTTTGGCAGCCTGTCGACGCAGTTCAGCACGCTAACTGTGAAGGCCATCGAGTTCCTACAGGAATCGCTGGACGGGATGAAAAAGGAAACCGAAGAACAGATCAAGCTCAATCAGGTGGTGGCCAGTTCCGCCATTGCCGTAACGACCGGCCTGTCCATGGGGTATGTGGCCTGGCTGCTTAGAAGCGGTGTGCTGCTCAGTTCCCTGTTGTCGACCATGCCGGCCTGGCGGATTCTGGATCCGCTGCCGGTGCTGGCAGGCAAACTGGACTTCGACGAGGAGGAAGACGAAGAATCCCTGGAGACCATCATCGAACAGCCCTCACAGCCGTCTGACGATGATTCCCCCGAAGAGGGGTCTGACGCTGACTCTACGGACCTGAAGGACACGTAATTTATGGGACGGTTGAACGTTAAATTTCGCGTGGTTTTCGGCATGGTCGGCCTGGTGATCTCTTTCGTCTTTCTGGCCCTCTATCTCGGCATCATCCCGTACCGGATCGGTGCGGTGCGGGAGGGACGCCGGACCCTGGCCGAAGCTGTAGCGATCCACAGCGCGGGCCTGGTAATGCAATCCGGTTTTCAGCGCCTGGAAGCCGACCTTGACCTGATTGCCAAACGAAATCCCGATCTGCTGTCCCTGGCCCTGCGGCGGGCGGATGGGCGCAGTATAATTGCCATCGGTGATCACGCGGGGCACTGGCAACCCATGGAAGCGAGCTTCATGCTGGCAAACCAGATCCGGGTCCCCATATCCGACGGCAAGCAAAACTGGGGACAGCTGGAGTTGCGTTTCAAGCCTCTGCATAAAAAGGGGCTGATGGGGATGCTTCAAATTCCATGGGTCCAGATAGGGCTGTTTCTCGGGCTGGGGTGTTTTATCGCCTTTTACCTGTATATGGGCCGCGTACTGCGCCAACTGGACCCCTCCCAGGCCATCCCCGGACGGGTGCGGGCCGCCCTGGACACCATGGCAGAGGGCTTGCTGGTTGTTGACCCGAAAGAACAGATCGTGCTGGCCAACAAGTCTTTTGCCGAGTTGTTTCAACAATCGCCTGAGAAATTTATCGGCCACAAGGCCGGCGAACTACCCTGGATCGACACGGAAGGCAATAAAATAGAAAAAGAAAACCGTCCGTGGATCCAGGCCATGGAACAGGGCGAGCTGCAGACAAACCGCATGCTGCGGCTGCAAATTTCAGACGAGGAGTGGCGGACGTTCAATGTCAACTGCGCGCCGGTGCTGGGCAGTGCAGATAAATGCGCGGGGGTGCTCATCAGCTTTGACGATGTGACGCTGCTCGAGAAAAAAGAGATCGAACTGCGCAAATCCAAGGAAGAGGACGAAACCGCCAACCAGGCCAAGAGCGTGTTTCTGGCCAGCATGAGCCACGAGATCCGCACCCCCATGAATTCCATTCTCGGTTTCACGGAGATCCTCAAACGCGGCTATGCCCACACCAAGGAAGAGACCCGGCGACACCTCAACACCATCCATTCCAGCGGGAAAAACCTGCTGGCCCTGATCAACGATATCCTGGACCTGTCGAAAGTGGAGTCGGGCCACGTCGAGGTGGAAAAGACCTGGGCCGAACCCCACCTGATCGTACAGGAAGTCCTGCAGACCCTGAAAATTCAGGCGGACGCCAAGGGACTGTATCTCCGTTTCAAGGCCGAGAGTGCCCTGCCGCAAAAAATCGAGACCGATCCGGCCCGCCTGCGGCAGATAATTTTCAACCTGGTGGGCAATGCCATCAAGTTTACGGAAACGGGCGGCGTGTCGGTCGGGCTGCGCTTTGAGAAAAATCGTGCCGGGCCGCGCCTGATTGCCGACATTACCGACACCGGCATCGGCATTGCAAGCGACCAGATCGAGAGCATTTTCGATCCCTTTACCCAGGCGGATTTTTCGATTACCCGCCGTTTCGGCGGAACGGGTCTCGGTCTGTCCATCAGCCGCAAATTTGCCCGGTTGCTGGGGGGCGATATCCGGGTGTCCAGCCAACCGGGCAAGGGCAGCCTTTTCAGGGTTATCCTGGCGGCCGGAGACGTGTCGTCGATTCCCCTTCTCCAACCCGAGGAAATGGCATTGGTCCTGGAAGAGACGGCTAAGGAAAAACCGGCCCAATGGCGGCTGAACAAGGCCCGCGTCCTGGTAGTGGAAGACGGTGTTGAAACCCGGGAACTCATCCGGCTGTTGCTGGCCCAGTCCGGCATTGACATAAACGAGGCGGAAAACGGGCTGGAGGGTGTCAAAAAAGCCACCGCCGAAACCGATGATGTCATTCTGATGGATGTAAACATGCCGGTCATGGATGGTTTTACCGCCGCCGGGAAGATGCGGCAAAAAGGGGTGCAGTCTACCATCATCGCCATGACCGCCAACGCCATGAAAGGCTTCGAGCGGGAATGCCTGGATGCCGGCTACTCGGGGTACCTCCCCAAGCCCATCGATATCGATCAGTTCATGCAATTGATGGCGAAACTCGTGGGCGGTGAACAGATCCCGGAAACGGAGGATGCGCCGGCCGCAGGCCCGGTGCAACCGAAAACGGAAGATGCACCCCCTGCCAAGCCCAGGCAGCAAAAATCCGCCCCCACGGGCAGGCAGAAAGAGGCCCCCGCTCCGCTCGTATCCAAGCTGCCGGGCGATAATCCGGCTTTTCGCAAGATCATTGTAAAATTTGTTTCTCAGCTGCACACCCGGCTGGAATCCGCGGTACTGGCCAGACGCCAGGGCGATCTGGTCAAAGTGGCCGCCTTTGCCCATTGGCTGAAAGGTGCGGGCGGCAGCGTGGGGTTCGCTGAATTTACCGCACCGGCCAAACAGCTTGAGGAACTGGCGAAAGCCGATGGCGACGAATACATGATGGCGGCCGCCTGGAAAAAAAATTCACCGGCTGGCCGAGCGCCTGGGGCTGCCGGAAGATGAGCCCGAAGCGCCGGCATCCGCAGCGGCAGGCGCCCTGAATACCGCCGATTCCGCGGCCAAAGCCGCAAAACCGCTGATTTCCCGTTACGCAGAGCTCCCTGACTATCAACCGACGATTCGTCTTTTCATCGAAACACTCGATATAAACATGCTAGAAATGGAGCAGGCCTTTTCAGAGCGTGATTGGGAACAACTGGTAGCCCTCTCCCACTGGCTGAAAGGGGCCGGTGGTACGGTTGGCTTTGATGCCTTCACGAAACCGGCGGCAGCCCTCGAAAAATCCGCCAAGGCCCAACAGGCAGATCAGGCCGCAAGAATGCTTGAGCGGGTCAAGCGGTTGGTGAATGCGGCCCAGCCACCGGATGCCGACGCCGGATCAAGCCAGGAAGTGACTTCAGTTCATTAAGCGGGGCTTTCGCCCCGGTTGCTGTTTTTTGAACTTCATGATCGGGATTTGTTAGACAAATGGCCTAAAATATTATAAAATTCGACCCATGGTTGCCAAAAGCAAATCATTCCTGTTCCTGATCGTATTCAGCGTGCTGCTTGCCGTCGGCCCCGCCATATCCCATTCTCAAGAAATTCAGGCGGTGACCATGCCCAGCGCGGATGTCACCCTGTCCTTCGTCGTTTCCGGAAAAATCGCCCGAATTCTCGTCCAGGAAGGCAACACCGTTGAAAAGGGCGCCCTGCTGGCGGTCCTGCACGATGATCCCGAAAGGATCCAAACCGAGCAATTGAAGGTGCAGGCCGCGGACCAGACCCGCATCCTGTCGGCCAGGGCGGAACTGGACCAGAAAATGGTAGATTTTGAAAAATTTGATGCCGCCCGGAAAAAGGGCGCGGTCAGCGAATGGGAAGTCGCCCACCTGAAGCTGAGTGTCCGCATGGCGAAGCTGGCGCTTCAGGCGGCAACAATCGAACACGAGCAGTATCGGCGTCAGCATGCCCAGGCCGTCCAGCAGCTCGAGCGTATGCGCATCGTGTCCCCTATTCCGGGGCGCGTGGAACAGGTCTTCGTAGAGGTTGGCGAAGGGGTTGAAAAACTCGGCCCGGTGGTCAAACTGGTCAGGACCGATCCGCTCTGGCTGGATGTCCCGGTTCCCCTGTCCCAGGCAAAACAACTGGCTGCCGGGCAAACGGCCGTGGTCCAGTTTCCAGGGAATCCGGCTGGTCATTCCGCAGATGGACGGATCGTCTACATATCGTCTGTCGCCGACGCGGCCAGCGACACGTTGCGGGTTCGTATCGAAGTGGGCAATCCTGCCGATCGCCCGGCAGGGGAGCGCGTGACCGTCGGCTTTCCGCAAATGCGCAACAGCAAGGTTGCGGGCACTTCCCAGAATTGAAAACAATGAGCGAACTGCAGCGCACCGACGGGACTTTTAACCGGATTCTCACGCAGGTTCTCGGCCGGCAGGTGCAGGCGACGGACGGCGCCATACTGCGACCTGTCGATGACAGGAACCTGTCCCTCCTCGCGGCTTTTCCGCCCTCCGATAACAACAGCACCCAGCCCAAATGGATCGCTCCTGCCCTGGACACCTGCCGAGATGTCTTGTCCAGCGGAAACGCGGCGGTTGTACCGGCAGCCCCGCAACGGGGCTCCAGGGCAGCGACCGGGAGCCATACCATTGTCGTTCCGATTAAAAAAAAGGATATCGTCCGGGCGGTGGCGGCCTTTCGCGTCCCTGAAGAAAACCCCCAAAACCTGGCGTCTATCAAAAAGCAACTGGAAAACACCTCTCTTTTACTGGATTATTGCGAACTTATCCTGACCCAGAATAAAAACCGGAAGGCAATTGAGCGCCTCTCCCTCGTGCTGGACGTTGTCGCGGTCTGCAACCAGGCCGCCCACTTCACCAGCACCGCCATGGCTTTGTGCAACACGCTGGCCGAAAAACTGCACTGCCACCGCGTCAGCCTGGGCGTTCTGGAGGGCCGCTATGTGCGCGTCCACGCCATTAGCCGTACCGACACGTTCCGTCGGGAGATGCGGCTTACGCAGGACATCGAGGCAGCCATGGAAGAATGCCTGGACCAGGATCTTGAAATTATATTCCCGGCGGCGGAACCGGGGGTCACCTTTGTCCTGCGAGCCGCCCGGCAGCTTTCCGAGCAACAAGGTCCCGCCGCAATCCTCGCCCTCCCGATGCGACGCAACGGGAAGCCGGTCGCCGTGCTTTTACTCGAGCGTGCGAGCGACCAGCCGTTCGAGGATCTAAATGAGATCGAGGCTGTCCGTCTGGTCTGTGATCTCTGTGCGCCGCGGCTTATGGAACTTAGGGAACACGACCGTTGGTTTGGAGCCCGCCTGGCGGCAGCGCTTCGCAAGCGGGTCGGCTCGATTCTCGGACCACGCCACACCGGCCTCAAGCTGGGAGCCGGTCTTGTTTTTCTTGCCGCCCTGTTCCTCGTATTTGCAAAGGGGGACTATCGCATCGATGCCCCGTTTGTTTTTGAAGCTGCCGTCAAGCAGTCCGTCGTGGCGCCGTTTGATTCGTTTATCAAGCGGGTGGCGGTGGATCCCGGACAGACGGTCGAAGCTGCGCGAACCATCCTGGGTGAACTGGAATCTGCTGATCAACGGCTGCAGCTGGCCGCCTTGAAAGCCGAGCAGCTGGGGTACCGGAAACAGCGCGCCGCAGCAATGCGGGACGGCAAGACGGCCGCCGCCCAGATGGCTGCGGCGCAGACCGAAAAGCTGGCGGCTCAGATCCGCCTGATCGAGCGCAATATCGAACAGGCCACCCTGGTGGCGCCGGTCACCGGGCGGCTTGTTTCCGAGGACCTTAAGCACCGGCTCGGTGCCCCGGTGGAAACGGGCGCGGTGCTGTTCGAGATCGTCCAGACCGAGCACCTGCGGGCGGAACTTTTTGTGCCGGAGGAGTCGATCCTCCAGGTCAAGGAAGGCCAGTCCGGGGAACTGGCCGCGGTCGGTCACCCCAATCAGAAAATTCGTTTTGTCGTAGAACGCATCCATCCCATAGCCGAGGTGGTCGCCCAGCAAAATTCGTTCAGAGTACGCGCCCGCCTGCTCGACCGGTCGGACTGGATACGGCCGGGCATGGAGGGTCAGGCCCGTATCGAGGTGGGCCGCAGGCCCTACGCCTGGATCTGGACCCACCGGGTGACGGACTGGCTGCGGATGAAGCTGTGGCTTTAACCCGAATAGGCTCTTCAGGAGTAGAAGGTTTCTTATTGTCATGCCAGCGGAGGCTGGCATCCAGGAAAGCTTCCAATTGACGGTCTGGATTCCGGCCTTCGCCGGAATGACGTGTATGAACAATCGCCGCCCAAACGGTCGGGCAGTCAAAGTGCTTGCCGTTATGGGTCGATTTAAATTTGTAATTATACCGGAAGGTTGTCGGTGACGGAGACACGTCCAACATTTAGCGAATCCTGGTACCGGGTGGCCAACCTGACCCCGCGGCTGCTCCCGGCTGTAAACGTGCACCGTCAGCACTTCCGGGGGGGG